>PJQF01000010.1_pt1 | contig 102500 bp, 96 predicted proteins | sample 1503741 | NCBI WGS metagenome assembly PJQF01 (sample SAMN07775949, study PRJNA414020) | Biofilm metagenome, whole genome shotgun sequencing project. | isolation source: biomolecule (vanillin) treated reverse osmosis membrane biofilm | place: India: Nagpur | collected 2017-03-21
CGCACTCGTAAAAAATATAAAACAGAGGTTCCAGGATGGCGAACACCCCCTACCCCCAGTCCTATTACGCCGCATCCGCGAATGCGGTTCCGCCTCGCCCGGTACTCCAAGGTGAAGTCGAAACCGATGTGTGCGTGATCGGCGCCGGCTACACCGGCCTTTCAAGCGCGCTGTTTCTGCTGGAGAACGGTTTTCGCGTCACCGTACTGGAAGCCGCCAAAGTGGGGTTCGGCGCCTCGGGCCGCAATGGTGGGCAGATCGTCAACAGCTACAGCCGCGATATCGATGTGATCGAGCGTAGCGTCGGCCCCAAGCAGGCACAGTTGCTTGGGCAGATGGCATTTGAAGGCGGCAAGATTATTCGCGAGCGCGTGGCAAAATATCAGATCCAGTGCGACCTGAAGGACGGTGGCGTGTTCGCCGCGCTTAATAGCAAGCATATGGGCCACCTGGAGTCACAGAAGCGCCTGTGGGAGCGCTATGGCCATACGCAGCTGGAGTTACTGGACGAGCGCCGTATCCGCGAAGTGGTGGCCTGTGACAACTATGTCGGCGGCCTGCTGGACATGAGCGGCGGACACATTCATCCGCTTAACCTGGCGCTGGGTGAGGCGGCCGCTGTGGAATCCCTGGGCGGTACGATCTACGAGCAATCGGCAGCGGTGCGTATCGAGCGCGGCGCCAACCCGGTGGTGCATACCGCCGAGGGCAAGGTCAGGGCCAAGTTCATCATCGTCGCGGGCAACGCCTACCTCGGGAACCTGGTGCCGGAGCTGGCGGCCAAGTCGATGCCATGCGGCACTCAGGTCATCACCACCGCACCACTGGGCGACGAACTGGCCAAGACGTTACTGCCGCAGGATTACTGCGTCGAGGACTGCAACTACCTGCTGGACTATTATCGCCTCACCAGCGGCAAGCGCCTGATCTTCGGCGGCGGCGTGGTGTATGGCGCACGCGACCCGGCCAACATCGAAGCAATCATCCGCCCGAAGATGCTCAAAGCGTTCCCGCAGCTCAAAGATGTGAAAATCGACTACGCCTGGACCGGCAATTTCCTGCTGACCCTGTCGCGCCTGCCGCAGGTCGGTCGTCTGGGGGACAACATCTATTACTCCCAGGGCTGCAGCGGCCATGGCGTGACGTACACGCACTTGGCTGGCAAGGTACTGGCGGAGGCGTTGAGAGGCCAGGCTGAGCGTTTTGATGCGTTTGCCGATCTGCCGCACTACCCGTTCCCGGGTGGGCAACTGTTGCGCACACCGTTTGCTGCGCTGGGCGCGTGGTACTACGGGCTTCGAGATAAGCTGGGGTTCTGAGCCGACCTGATTGTGGGAGCGGGCTTGCTCGCTCCCACATTTCTGACCGGGAACAGCCGGAGCCAAATTGCAGACACAAAAAACCCCGGTCTTTCGACCAGGGTCTTTGCTATCGGATCAAAGAAGCTTAACGCTTGCTTTGTGCTTCAAGGCGTTCAGTGGGCCTTGAGGCAGATATGGCGCAGCGGACGGGACTCGAACCCGCGACCCCCGGCGTGACAGGCCGGTATTCTAACCGACTGAACTACCGCTGCGTATCGCTTGACCGGCTGCGCGTAAACGCTCAACCGTCTTTAAACATCTGATCAATCAGCCTTGGCTGTTCGATCTCAAGCCCGACAAGTCGAACCTGGAAAATATGGCGCAGCGGACGGGACTCGAACCCGCGACCCCCGGCGTGACAGGCCGGTATTCTAACCGACTGAACTACCGCTGCGCGTCGGTGCAACCTTTAACGTTGCGTCTTGCCCTGAAGCAAAACTCTCAAGAAGTGGTGGGTGATGACGGGATCGAACCGCCGACCCTCTGCTTGTAAGGCAGATGCTCTCCCAGCTGAGCTAATCACCCTTTGCTTCGTTGAGGCCGCGAAATTTACGCAGGTAGCGGACCTAAGTCAATAGCCCGCTTGAAGTTTTTCTGAAAAAGACAAAATTGCTTCAAGACGGCGACCGGCCCTACTCGCTGTAAATCATCTTCTTGCTCATGCCACCGTCCACCACAAACTCCTGCCCGGTGACAAACCCCGCCTGACGCGACAGCAACCACGCCACCATCGCCGCCACGTCCTCAACTGTACCCACCCTGCCCGCCGGATGCTGGGCGTGATCGGCATCGGTCAAAGGCTCGGCACGCCGAGCAGCAGGATCACGCGCATCGATCCAGCCAGGGCTGACGGCGTTGACCCGCACCTCTGGCCCCAGACTCATGGCCAAGGCGTGCGTCAGGGCCAGCAGGCCGCCCTTACTCGCCGCGTACGCTTCGGTGTCGGGCTCTGACTGGCGGGCCCGGGTCGACGCCAGGTTGACGATGGCACCGCCGTGGGCACGCAGATACGGCGCACAGTGCTTGGCCAACAACATCGGCCCACTGAGGTTCACCGCCAGCACCCGGTTCCAGTAAGCCAGGTCAAGGCTCTCCAGGGTGATATTGCGCGGGTCGGCCACCGCCGCATTGCACACCAACGCATCCAGGCGCCCGAACTGCCCCAGCACTTCGGCAACACCCTGGGCGACCTGTTTCTCGTCGGCCACGTCCATGGTAATAAACCAGGCATTGTCACCCAACACCTTGGACACCTTGGAACCGCGCTCGCGGTCCAGGTCGGTCAACACCACCTGCCAGCCTTCGCTGATCAGCCACGCCGCGATCCCAAGGCCAATGCCTCGGGCCGCGCCCGTCACCAGTGCGACGCGGCCGTTACTGACCGCCGCAGCCTCCATGGACCACTCGATCACAAGGCCGCCAGCCCGCGAGCCAGGTCAGCTTGCAAATCGGCGACGTCTTCGAGGCCGACCGCGATACGGATCAAGCTATCGCGAATGCCGGCAGCTTCACGTTCCTGTGGCGCGAGGCGCCCGTGGGAGGTGGTGCTCGGGTGGGTGATGGTGGTCTTGCTGTCACCCAGGTTGGCCGTGATGGAGATCAGGCGCGTCGCGTCGATAAAGCGCCAGGCGCCGTCTTTGCCGCCCTTTACTTCAAAGCTCACCACGGCACCGAAACCACGCTGCTGACGCTGGGCCAACGCGTGTTGCGGGTGGCTCTCGAGGCCGGCGTAATGAACTTTCTCAATCCCGTCCTGCTGCTCCAGCCACTCGGCCAGGGCCTGGGCATTGGCACAGTGGGCCTTCATACGCAGGCTGAGGGTCTCCAGGCCCTTGAGGAAGATCCACGCGTTAAACGGGCTCAGGGTCGGACCGGCGGTGCGCAAGAAGCCCACCACTTCCTTCATCTGCTCGCTGCGCCCGGCAACCACGCCACCCATGCAACGGCCCTGGCCGTCGATGAACTTGGTGGCCGAGTGCACAACAATGTCCGCGCCCAGCTTCAACGGCTGTTGCAGCGCCGGGGTGCAGAAGCAGTTGTCGACCACCAGCATCGCGCCCTTGGCGTGGGCCACTTCGGCCAATGCAGCGATATCCACCAACTCAGCCAGCGGGTTGGAAGGCGACTCGACGAACAGCAACTTGGTGTTGGCCTTGATCGCAGCATCCCAGCCGGACAGATCCGCCAGGGGCACATAGTCCACTTCGATGCCGAAGCGCTTGAAGTACTTCTCGAACAGGCTGATGGTGGAGCCGAACACACTGCGCGACACCAGCACATGATCGCCAGCGCTGCACAAGCTCATCACCACCGCCAGGATGGCTGCCATGCCGGTCGCGGTCGCCACCGCCTGCTCGGCACCTTCCAGCGCCGCGATACGCTCTTCGAACGCACGCACGGTCGGGTTGGTGTAGCGCGAGTAAACGTTGCCCGGCACTTCACCGGCGAAACGCGCGGCAGCGTCGGCGGCAGTACGGAACACATAGCTGGAGGTGAAGAACATCGGGTCACCGTGCTCACCTTCGGGGGTGCGGTGCTGCCCGGCGCGCACAGCCAGGGTATCGAACGCTACGCCATCGAGGTCGCTGTCCAACCGACCGGCATCCCATTCCTGACTCATGCTGCGACTCCTTACTCAATGCTTTATTTAAGATACAAAACCGGCCCCTCAGGGCCGGTGTTTACTCAGTTGTTGTACAGATCGATGATCGCGCTGACCGCCTGGGTCTTGATCTTCGACGAGTCGTTACGCGCCTGCTCGATTTTGTTCAGGTAAGCCTCGTCGACATCACCGGTCACGTACTTGCCGTCGAACACGGCGCAGTCGAACTCGGCGATTTTGATCTTGCCACCACCGACCGCCTCGATCAGGTCCGGCAGGTCCTGATAGATCAACCAGTCAGCGCCGATCAGGTCGGCCACATCCTGGGTCGAACGGTTGTGGGCGATCAGCTCGTGGGCGCTCGGCATGTCGATACCGTAGACGTTCGGGTAACGCACAGCAGGTGCGGCGGAACAGAAGTACACGTTCTTCGCACCGGCTTCGCGGGCCATCTGGATAATCTGCTTGCACGTGGTGCCGCGGACGATGGAGTCGTCCACCAGCATGACGTTCTTGCCACGAAATTCCAGCTCAATGGCGTTGAGCTTCTGGCGGACCGACTTCTTGCGCGCTGCCTGGCCCGGCATGATGAAGGTACGGCCGATGTAGCGGTTCTTGACGAAACCCTCGCGGAACTTGACGCCCAGATGGTTGGCCAGTTCCAGTGCAGCGGTACGGCTGGTGTCCGGAATCGGGATCACCACATCGATATCGTGCTCTGGACGCTCGCGCAGGATCTTCTCGGCCAGCTTCTCACCCATGCGCAGACGCGCCTTGTACACCGAAACGCCGTCGATGATCGAATCCGGACGCGCCAGGTAGACGTGTTCGAAGATGCACGGGGTGAGTTTCGGGGCCACTGCGCACTGGCGGGTGTGCAGCTTGCCATCTTCGGTGATGTACACCGCTTCGCCCGGCGCCAGGTCACGGATCAGGGTGAAACCCAGCACGTCCAGGGACACGCTTTCGGAAGCGATCATGTACTCGACGCCTTCGTCGGTGTGACGCTGGCCGAACACGATCGGGCGGATGCCGTGCGGGTCGCGGAAACCGACAATGCCATAACCGGTGATCATGGCCACTACCGCGTAGCCACCGACGCAACGGTTGTGCACGTCAGTGACGGCCGCGAACACATCTTCTTCGGTCGGCTGCAGCTTGCCACGCTGGGCCAGCTCGTGAGCGAACACGTTAAGCAGCACTTCCGAGTCGGAGTTGGTGTTGACGTGGCGCAGGTCAGATTCGTAAATCTCCTTGGCCAGCTGTTCAACGTTGGTCAGGTTACCGTTGTGCGCCAGGGTGATGCCGTAAGGCGAGTTGACGTAAAACGGTTGAGCTTCGGCCGAGGTCGAGCTACCGGCAGTCGGGTAACGCACATGGCCAATGCCCATGTGCCCGACGAGGCGCTGCATATGACGCTGATGGAACACGTCACGCACCAGACCATTGTCCTTGCGCAGGAATAACCGGCCGTCGTGGCTGGTCACAATACCGGCAGCGTCCTGGCCGCGGTGCTGGAGGACGGTTAGCGCGTCATACAGCGCCTGATTGACGTTCGACTTACCGACGATACCGACGATGCCACACATGCGACGCAACCCCTACTTAATGAATCTTGACTGAACACAGCTTACTGAGGCGTTTTGGCCGGTAAAAGGTGTTCCTTGAACGGAAGATCAGCGGGTACGCTGATTCCGCTGGCCAGCCACTGACTGCTCCACCCCAGAATGAGGTTCTTGGACCAGTCTGCAACCAATAGAAATTTTGGCACGAGTACCGACTCCTGCCACCACGAATCCTGCTGTACCGGCCCCAGGCTCAACAGCCCGACCGCCACGACCACCAGCAACGCGCCACGCGCGGCGCCAAAGGCCATGCCGAGAAATCGATCGGTCCCGGAGAGACCGGTGACACGTATCAATTCGCCAATAAGATAGTTGACCATTGCTCCCACCAGCAGCGTGGCGATGAACATGATGGCGCAGCCCGCGATGACGCGAGCCGAGGGTGTCTCTATGTATCCGGCCAGGTAGACCGACAGTGAACCACCGAACATCCAGGCTACGACTCCTGCGATGATCCAGGTCAGCAACGACAGTGCTTCTTTTACGAAGCCGCGGCTTAGACTGATCAAAGCGGAGATGGCGACGATTGCAACGATCGCCCAATCAACCCAGGTAAATGGCACAGTGCAGCCTACGGACGGATAAGGCGGCGCATTTTAGCAGAGCGCTCGGCTATCGGTAAGCTGTGATTGCGGGTGCTTTGCAAATCAATGGGTTGCCCAGAGATAACGCCCTGCCAAGACCAGCACAAAACCAATGTGGGAGCGGGCTTGCTCGCGAATACAGAGTGCCAGATACACATTCAGTGACTGACACTGCGTATTCGCGAGCAAGCCCGCTCCCACATTTGAACCGTATTACCCGCTTAAAATCAGCCGCGCTCAGGCTGGAAACGCACCACAAACCCATTCAGATTCTGCTGGCGGCCCAACAAGTCCCGCAGGCGATCCGCCTCGGCACGCTCGATCAGTGGCCCGATAAACACCCGGTTCTTACCGTCGGCGCTACGAATATAGGCGTTGTAGCCCTGGGTACGCAGCTTTTTCTGCAAGGCTTCGGCGCTTTCGCGGTTGGCCAGGCTGGCGAGCTGGATCGACCAACTGATCGGCAAGCCGTTGGGATCGATACGGCTCTGGCCCACATCAGGCTTACCCGGTGCGGCCGGCTGCGGCGCCACTGGCTTGGGCGCAGGCGCAGGCGCAACAGGCTTGGCGGCAACGACCGGGGCCGGAGCAGGCTTGACCACCGGCACACTCGGCTGTATCGGCTGAGTTGGCGCCTGCTGTGCAGCGACTTCCTCGTCAGTCGGCACCGGCTCTTGCGGCAACGCCTGCGGCTCGGGCACCACCACCGGCTCAACCTGAACCTGAGGGATCGTCGGCGCCTGGGGCGCGGCCGGTGCCTCGACGACGACCTGGCGCTGTTCGTCCTGGCGGGAAAACAGCATCGGCAGAAAAATCACCGCCAACGCCACCAACACGAGGGCCCCAACCATTCGCTGCTTGTATGCGCTATCCAGTAATGCCATGTGCAGCTTCCTCCGTGGAGCGCCGGGCCAACCACTCAAGCGCCTCGGCAACACAATAAAATGATCCGAACAACAGAATCTCGTCCTCGGCCGTGGCCACCGCACATTGCGCTTCAAGCGCGGCGGTGACGCTTGTATACGACGCCACCGATGCACCAAGGTTCTGCAAGGCGACTTCCAGCTCGGCGGCCGGACGACTGCGCGGCGTATCCAGCGGCGCAACTGCCCACGCCTGGACATTGCTCAGCAACGGCGCAACCACGCCGTCCAGGTCTTTATCGGCCAACAGCCCGAACACCGCCAGGCGACGACCAGCCGGTGGCGTACGCGCCAGGCGCTGCGCCAGGTACTTGGCGGCATGCGGGTTATGCCCCACATCCAGCAGCAGGTTCAGACGCTTGCCCGCCCATTCAAACGCGCGGCGATCCAGCCGCCCAACCACCCGGGTCGCCAGCAATGTCGCAGCAATCTGCTCGGCATTCCACGGCAAATCCATCAACAGGTAGGCTTGCAGCGCGAGCGCAGCGTTTTCCATCGGCAGGTTCAGCAACGGCAAGTCACGCAACGCTACAACCTGCCCACGTGCATCACACCCGCGCCATTGCCAATGCTGGTTGCCAATCTCGAGTGTGAATTCGCGCCCGCGCAGGTAAAACGGGCAATCCAGCTCGCGCACCTTGTCGAGCAAGGGCTGCGGCGGGTTCAGGTCGCCACACAGCGCAGGCTTGCCCTGACGGAAGATGCCCGCCTTTTCATAGGCCACCGACTCACGGGTATTGCCGAGATAATCGGCATGGTCAACACCAATGCTGGTGACCAGCGCGAGGTCGGCATCCACCACGTTGACCGTGTCCAGACGCCCACCCAGGCCAACTTCCAGGACAACCACATCCAATTGCGCACGCTCGAACAGCCAGAACGCCGCCAAGGTGCCCATCTCGAAGTACGTCAGGGATATCTCGCCACGCCCGACATCCAGTGCGGCGAAGGCTTCGCAGAGCTGCTCGTCAGTGGCTTCGACGCCATTGAGCTGCACCCGCTCGTTATAACGCAGCAGGTGCGGAGAGTTGTACACGCCGACCTTCAGCCCTTGGGCTTGCAGCAGCGCCGCGACAAAGGCGCAGGTAGAGCCTTTGCCGTTGGTGCCGGTCACCGTGACCACGCGCGGTGCCGGCCGGCCCAACCCAAGGCGGGCCGCTACCTGTTGCGAGCGCTCCAGGCCCATGTCGATGGCGGACGGATGCAACTGCTCAAGGTAGGCGAGCCATTCGCCCAGGGTACGTTGGGTCATAGGTTTGCAGGCACCGGCGGCACGACGATTGGCTCGACTTTAGGCGCGATGTACACCGGCGTCGGCAGGCCCATCATTTGCACCAGCAGGTTACCCAGGCGTGGACGCAGCTCGCCACGGGCGATGATCATGTCGATAGCGCCGTGCTCAAGCAGGAACTCGCTGCGCTGGAAACCTTCCGGCAGTTTTTCGCGAACGGTTTGTTCAATCACGCGCGGGCCGGCAAAGCCGATCAGGGCCTTGGGCTCACCGACGATCACATCACCCAGCATCGCCAGGCTGGCGGAAACGCCGCCGTAGACCGGGTCGGTCAGCACGGAGATGAACGGGATGCCTTCTTCGCGCAGACGCGCCAGTACCGCGGAGGTCTTGGCCATTTGCATCAGGGAGATCAGCGCTTCCTGCATACGCGCGCCACCTGAGGCGGAGAAGCAGATCATCGGGCAACGGTTTTCCAGGGCGTAGTTGGCGGCACGTACGAAACGCTCACCCACGATGGCACCCATCGACCCCCCCATGAAGGAGAACTCAAACGCGGACACGACAACCGGCATGCCCAGCAGTTTGCCGCTGACAGAGATCAGCGCGTCCTTCTCACCGGTCTGCTTCTGCGCAGCGGTCAGGCGGTCCTTGTACTTCTTGCCGTCGCGGAACTTGAGGCGGTCAACCGGCTCCAGGTCGGCACCCAGCTCGTTACGGCCATCGGCGTCGAGGAAAATGTCGATGCGGGCGCGGGCGCCGATACGCATGTGGTGGTTGCACTTGGGGCAAACATCCAGGGTCTTTTCCAGCTCCGGGCGGTACAGCACCGCGTCGCAGGATGGGCACTTGTGCCACAGACCTTCAGGAACCGAGCTTTTCTTCACCTCGGAACGCATGATCGAAGGGATCAGTTTGTCTACTAACCAGTTGCTCATGCTTTCTTTCTCCAGTACCGGTGGCTTGAACACAGCCCCGCGTATGCCCTTGAGCTAAATTCATATGTGGCGATGACACATGCTGGACGGGGTCAGACGTTCGACCGGCCATTTCCCGCATGCCTCCTCAGCCTTCCAGACAACCTGCCAGCGCAGGGTTGCCACTTCATTTCCGGGCCTCCCGCAGGCGGCGCCGGTGCTGTTTTACACAGTGGTAGTTATGGACGGCGGCAGACTGCCAGCCGTCACATCACGCCACTGCGGTTGCGCACGGCCTGCATGAATGCGCGAATCTTGTGGTGGTCCTTGATGCCCTTGCCCTGCTCCACCCCACCGCTCACGTCCACCGCGTACGGCCGGACCTGCTCGATGGCCGCCCCGACATTGGCCGGGGTGAGCCCGCCTGCGAGGATGATCGGCGTCTTCAAGCCTTCGGGAATCAGCGTCCAGTCGAAGGCCTCACCCGTTCCGCCGGGCACACCTTCGACATAGGTGTCCAACAGAATCCCGCGAGCGCCAGTATAGGCCGCACAGGCGGCAGCGATGTCATCCCCCGCCTTGACGCGCAGCGCCTTGATATACGGGCGCTGGTAGCTTTCACACTCGGCGGGGCTTTCATCGCCATGGAACTGCAGCATGTCCAGCTGCACGGCATCCAGGGTTTCATTGAGTTCGCAGCGACTGGCGTTAACGAACAGCCCCACGGTGGTCACGAACGGTGGCAGCGCGGCGATGATTGCCCGCGCCTGCAACACATTCACCGCCCGCGGGCTTTTGGCATAGAACACCAAACCAATGGCATCCGCCCCCGCCTCGACTGCCGCCAGCGCGTCTTCTATGCGGGTAATCCCGCAAATCTTGCTGCGAACGGCTGACATGTCGTAGAAACCTCAGGGTTGAACCGAGAAAGTCCCGGATGGTAACAAAAGCTTTTCCGGGCGTCAGCCGCCAAGTTCGCTGAAACCTGTGAGGAAGTGTGGCCCGATGAAGCGATCCGGCAACTCGAACTCATCGCGGTACTCCACATCCACCAGGTACAGGCCGAACGGATGCGCCGTCACCCCGCCCGTGCGGCGGATGCGGCTTTCCAGCACTTCTCTGGCCCACTCCACCGGACGCTCGCCGGTGCCGATGGTCATCAGCACGCCTGCAATGTTACGCACCATATGATGAAGGAAGGCGCCGGCACGGATGTCCAGCACGATCATTTTGCCGTGGCGGGTCACCCGCAGGTGATGGACTTCCTTGATCGGCGACTTGGCCTGGCACTGGCCGGCACGGAAGGCGCTGAAGTCATGCACACCCACCAAATGCTGTGCCGCCTCGGCCATGCGCTCGGCATCCAGGGGACGGTGGTTCCAGGTAATTTCCTGATTAAGGTGCGCCGGGCGGATCTGATCGTTATAGATCACATAGCGGTAGCGCCGGGCAATCGCCTTGAATCGCGCATGAAAATGCGCAGGCATGACCTTGGCCCAGGTGACGCTGACGTCGTGGGGCAAATTGATATTGGCGCCCATTACCCACGCTTTCATCGTGCGTTCGGCCTGGGTATCGAAGTGCACCACCTGACCACAAGCGTGCACGCCCGCGTCAGTACGCCCGGCGCACATCAGCGACACCGGCGAGTCGGCGACTTTCGATAAAGCGTTTTCCAGGGTTTCCTGCACCGTCAACACACCGGAGGCCTGGCGCTGCCAGCCGCGATAGCGCGAACCTTTGTATTCCACGCCGAGGGCGATGCGGTAAAAGCCTGCGGCCGCCATTTCGGCGGCCGCGTTATCTATATTTGCCAAGAACTGAGAGCCCGATGAGTTGCGCAAAGGCGCCCATTATAAGGCGCTGAGCCGCAGACGCCATGGTTTGTAAGGCTGGAAAGCAAAACGGCGGCCCAAGGGCCGCCGTTGCGTTAACAGCTGACGATCACGCCAGCCGGCCAAGCATTTCCTTGGCTTCACCGCGCTGGGCTTCATCGCCCTCGGTCAGCACTTCGGAAAGGATGTCCCGCGCGCCATCGGCATCGCCCATGTCGATGTAGGCCTGGGCCAGGTCCAGCTTGGTGGCGACCTCATTGGTACCGGACAGGAAGTCGAATTCCGGCTCATCACCACCCAACGCCGCCTCTTCAGCGGTGAAGGAAGGTTCGATCGGCGGATGTTCCAGGCTTTGGGACAGGCGATCCAGCTCAGCGTTGACATCATTGAGCTCCGAGGCGAAGACCTCGGGCTTGCCGGCGGCGGGCGCTTGCGGCTCGTCCGCCAGGGACAGGTCGAAATCTTCCGGCAGGTCAAAGTCGTCCAGCGCGGCAGGCGTCAGGGTCGGCGGCTCAACGGCCGGGACATCCTTCATCTGGTCTTCAAGACCCGAAAGGAAGTCGTCATCCGACTGCGTGGAAGCCGGATCCTCCAGTTGCAGGTCCAGATCGAAGTCCGACAAATCGTCCGGGCTGGCTTTGGCTTCCGTCTGCTGTTGCAGCACCGACTCGAAGCTCAGCGCGTCTTTCGGGCTGACCACGGCCGGTGAAGCGGCTTCCAGGTCATCCAGGCTCAGGTCGAAATCGGTATCGAACGCCTCTGGCTCCGGGGCTGGCGCGACGGGTTTGTCTTCCATCAGGTTCTTGACGTATTGCGCGTCCAGGGCCGCAGCAGCCACCGCAGCACTGACGCCCGCCGCCAACACAGCCATGGCCGGAAAGCGGCTTTTGAGCTGCTCGACCTGGGCATGGTTCTCACCATTGGCCACCAGTTGACGCTCCTGGGTAACGAAGCCGTCCTTGTCGCTCTGCAGGCCATAAACTTCCATCAACTTCAAACGCAGATCGCTGCGCTTAGGCTCGCGTTTGATCGCCTGCTCCAGCACATCAGCCGCCTGGTTCAGATGGCCACGGTCGATATGAGATTGAGCTTGTGCCAGCGCATCACTGGAATTCTCAGGAGCGACAGCAACCGCCAACGGCGAGAGTACCGAGGCGACCGTCGGCGCCACCACGACCGGCTCAACCACCGCCGCGGGTGCGGGCGCAGCTGCCAACTTGACGTTCGGTGGCGTGACTTCCAGGCCTTCGAAGCTGTCCGGTGGCAGGTCGTGATCAATGTTCGGCGTAAATACCGGCTCTTCAGCCAGGGCCCGCGCCATACGCAGGTGCTTTTCTTCTTCAAGGCGCGCATTGCGATGACGTGCCCACAACAACAGCAGCAACAACACCAACAAGCCCGCCGCACCGCCGATCACACCCAGGACGATCGGATTGGTCAGCAGCTCGTTGAATTTACCTTCGGTGGTATCAGGCGTGGCCTCCGGCTTGATGGGCTCGGGTGCGGCAGGTGCCGGTGTCGGAGCCGCAGCAGCAGCAGCAGCAACAGCAGCCGGCGCCACCTCGGGCGTTGTTGGAACAGCGGCTGGCGCAGTGACTGGCTCGCCGGCCAATTGAGCGGGCATCGCCGCCGTTGCCGCCGTTGCCGGCGCCGCCGGGGCGCCGTTTGCTGCCTGCAATCTGGCAAGTTGATCGTTTTTCAGTTGAATCAGCTTTTGCAGCTTGTCCAACTGACTTTGCAGATCCGCCGCGCGGCTTTTCAGTTCGGCATTGTCGCGGCGAGTGGTATCCAGTTGTTCCTGGGTCATCGCAAGCTTGTCATTCAGCGCGCGACCGTCACCGGCCTTGCCCTTCGCGCCTTTCTTGGCAGATTCAGCAGAAACCAGGCTCAAGTTGTCCGTGGCGGTGGTGCTTGAGGGCGCATTGCCCGCCTGCGCGCGCTTGGTCGCGTCCAGTTGCTGCTTGCCCGCCGCCTGATTGTTGGCCGTGCGGCGCCCCTGGCGCCAGGCCGCATTTTGCGCGCTCACTTCGGCAATCGCCTTGGGTTGCGCCAAGGCGGTGGCTTGCTGGCGGTCCGGCAGGCGCAGGACATGGCCGGTTTTCAGACGGTTGATATTGCCGTCGACAAAGGCGTCAGGGTTGAGCGCCTGGATAGCCAGCATGGTCTGTTGGATCGAAGCACCATTACGGTTCTTCTCAGCAATTTCCCACAGGGTGTCGCGAGAAGTCGTGGTGTGCTGAGCGGATTTGCTGACAGTCGGCGCAGCGCCGGTCGGCGCGCTCAAACGCGGCGCGGGTGCGCTCGCGGTCGGAGTCGGTGCTGGCTGTTCGAACTTGGCCGGGTCGAGCAGCACACTGTAGTCGCGCATCAGGCGGCCATTGGGCCATTGCACCTGCAGCAGGAAACGCACATAGGAATCCGGCAGCGGCTTGCTCGACGTGACACGCACCACGCTGCGCCCGCTAGGGTTGACCACCGGGGTAAACGTCAGGTCATTGAGGAACGCCTGGCGATCAACGCCTGCGTCTACAAACGCCTGGTCGGAGGCCAGGCTGGGCGTAATCTCGGCAGCGGTGAGGCCACCGACATCAAGCAATTCGATTTCCACCGACAACGGCTGGTTCAACTTCGACTTGAGGGTCATCTCCCCAAGCTGCAGCGCTTGCGCCATACCGGAGGACAGCGCCGAGGCGGCCGCTATTGCTAACACCAGTTTGCGAACTTGAACCATAGCCTCATCCTTTGTCTGAACACTCCCCGGCCTGCGAGAAGGTTGGTAACCGCTGCCATAAGGCATGGCGAGCCGATAGGTTACCGACGCGCTTCTGTTCTGCTAGGGACCAAGCATAGCGCTTGGCTAGAATCAATCTACAAATTGCCGCCAAGTATCTTTTACGCAAGGCCTTTTATCAACAACTGCGCCAGTTGCACGGCATTCAATGCGGCGCCTTTGCGTACGTTATCTGACGTCAGCCATAGATTTAGTTCCGCCGGGTCATCCACGCCCGCACGCACTCGGCCCACATAGACCACGTCCTGGCCGACCGCATCGCCCACGGCGGTCGGGTAATCGCCCTCTTCGACCAGCTCAATGCCCGGTGCCGCCTCGAGTGCGCGGTTGACCGCCGCCAGATCGACCGGCGCGCCCAATTGCAACGACACCGTCAGGCTATCGCCAAAAAACACCGGTGCTTGAACGCAGGTTGCGGAAATCTTCAGTAAAGGAGTTTCCAGCACCGCACGCAATTCGTGGACCAGGCGTCGCTCCAGGGCGGTATGACCCTGGGCGTCGGGCGTGCCGACTTGTGCCAGCAAGTTGAAGGCCATTTGCCGATCAAAGAACTTGGGCTCCAGCGGGCGTACGTTCAGCAGCTCTGCGGTCTGCCGGGCCAGCTCGCTGACAGCCTCACGGCCTTGGGCAGAGACAGCCAGGTTGGCGGTGACGCTGACGCGCTGGATCTCCAGCAAACCGCGCAGCGGCGCGAGGACTACCGCCAGGTTGGTGGCGGACGGGCTTGGGCTGCCCAGTTGGAACGGCCTTTTCAGACCGTCCAGCACATGGGCATTGGCTTCCGGCACCACTTGGGGCGCCTGCTCGGCCGGCAAGGCGCCGGAGAGATCGATCACCGAGCAGCCGGCGGCCGTGGCACGCGGGGCGAAACTCAAGGTTACCGCCGGACCGGCTGCGAAGAACGCCAATTGCGCTTTGCTGAAATCGAATTCATCGACTTCCTTGACCCGCACGTTTTTGCCACGAAACGGAACTGACGCACCGGCCGAGTTGCTGCCCGCCAGCAGGTACAAGGTGCCCACCGGGAAATCCAGCTCTTCAAGAATCTGCACCAGGGTTTCGCCCACGGTGCCGGTGGCGCCGATCACTGCAATTTCAAAAGTCTGGGTCATGGGGGCTGCCTCGGGCATTGCGGGGGGAGCGGCACTTTACCGGGTGGCTGGGGGTGAGGCAATTAACCGGGGGTTTGCGGCGTGACTGATGACCCCTTCGCGAGCAAGCCCGCTCCTAGACTTGACCGAGTTCCAACGCTCAAATGCGCTCGACTGTCGGCGCGGGCTTGCCCGCAATGGGGCTGTAACGAACAACAAAAAACCCGCGCCTGTCACCAGAACGCGGGTTTCTTGTTTACCAGCAGCGATTAGCGCTCCAGCAAAATCCGCAGCATGCGGCGCAGCGGTTCAGCCGCGCCCCACAGCAACTGGTCGCCAACGGTGAACGCGCCCAGGTACTGGGTGCCCATGTTCAGCTTGCGCAGACGGCCAACCGGTACATTCAGGGTGCCGGTAACCTTGGTCGGGCTGAGCTCCTGCATGCTGATTTCGCGGTTGTTCGGTACCAGCTTGACCCACGGGTTGTGCTGGCTGATCAGCCCTTCGATATCGGCGATCGGCACGTCTTTGTTCAGTTTGATGGTCAGCGCCTGGCTGTGGCAGCGCATGGCGCCGATACGCACGCAGATACCGTCCACCGGGATCGGGCTCTTGAAGCGGCCCAGAATCTTGTTGGTTTCGGCCTGGGCTTTCCACTCTTCGCGGCTTTGGCCGTTCGGCAGTTCCTTGTCGATCCACGGGATCAGGCTACCGGCCAATGGCACACCGAAGTTCTCGGTCGGGTAGGCTTCGCTGCGCATGGCTTCGGCCACACGGCGGTCGATGTCGAGGATCGCGCTGGCCGGGTCGGCCAGTTGATCGGCAACGGCCGCGTGGGTCGCGCCCATTTGCTTGATCAGTTCGCGCATGTTCTGCGCACCCGCACCGGACGCCGCCTGATAGGTCATGGCGCTCATCCACTCGACCAGACCCGCTTCGAACAAGCCGCCCAGGCCCATCAGCATCAGGCTGACGGTGCAGTTGCCGCCGACGTAGTTCTTGGTGCCCGCATCCAGCTGCTGGTCGATGACCTTGCGGTTGACCGGGTCGAGGATGATCACCGCGTCGTCCTGCATGCGCAGGCTGGAGGCGGCGTCGATCCAGTAACCCTGCCAGCCGGCTTCGCGCAGCTTGGGGAAGACTTCGCTGGTGTAGTCGCCACCCTGGCAGGTCAGGATCACGTCGAGGCTCTTCAACTCTTCAATGCTGTAGGCATCCTTGAGCGGGGCAATATCCTTGCCCACGGACGGCCCTTGGCCACCCACGTTCGAGGTGGTGAAAAACACCGGCTCAATAAGATCGAAATCCTGCTCTTCCAGCATCCGCTGCATGAGCACGGAACCGACCATACCGCGCCAACCGATCAGACCTACACGTTTCATCGCAACTACACCTTGTTAAAAAGTGGGCCGCCTTGCAGCAACAACTGCAAGCGGGCCCGAGAGATTACAGATTCCGCAGCGCGGCGACTACTGCGTCGCCCATTTCTTGCGTGCCGACTTTGGTGCAACCCTGTGACCAAATGTCACCGGTGCGCAAACCCTGATCCAACACCAGGCTTACGGCCTTCTCGATAGCATCGGCCGCGTCGCTCAGGTTGAAGCTGTAACGCAGCATCATCGACACCGACAAAATGGTCGCCAATGGGTTGGCAATGCCTTGCCCTGCGATATCCGGCGCCGAACCGTGGCAAGGCTCGTACATGCCTTTGTTGTTGGTGTCCAGGGACGCCGACGGCAGCATGCCGATGGAACCGGTGAGCATCGAGGCCTGGTCGGACAGGATGTCGCCGAACAGGTTATCGGTGACGATCACGTCAAACTGCTTGGGTGCGCGCACCAGTTGCATGGCGGCGTTATCGACGTACATGTGGCTCAGTTCGACGTCCGGGTAGTCCTTGGCCACTTCTTCGACAATTTCGCGCCACAGCTGGCTGGAAGCCAATACGTTGGCTTTGTCGACGGAGCAGACCTTTTTACCGCGCACGCGGGCCATGTCGAAACCGACACGAGCGATACGGCGGATTTCACTCTCGCTGTACGGCAGGGTGTCGTAGGCCTGACGCTCACCATTCTCCAACTCGCGCACACCGCGTGGCGAGCCGAAATAGATACCACCGGTCAGCTCGCGCACGATAAGGATATCCAGGCCCGCCACCACTTCCGGCTTGAGGCTCGACGCGTCGGCCAGTTGCGGATAGAGGATGGCCGGACGCAGGTTGCCGAACAGGCCCAGTTGCGCGCGAATTTTCAGCAGGCCGCGCTCAGGGCGGATATCACGCTCGATCTTGTCCCACTTCGGGCCACCCACAGCCCCCAGCAACACCGCATCAGCAGCACGGGCGCGGTCCAGCGTCTCGTCGGCCAGCGGCACGCCATGCTTGTCGATAGCCGCACCACCGATCACATCGTGGCTCAGTTCGAAGCCCAGGCTGTACTTGGTGTTGGCCAACTCCAGGACTTTGACCGCTTCGGCCATGATTTCCGGACCAATACCGTCGCCAGGAAGAATCAGAATCTGCTTGCTCATGCGTTCCTCATTTCATCAAGCGACCTGCCCGCAGGCAGGTCGGGAAAATTAATCAACGTTCGGCAAAAACCACCAGCACGTCGGTGCTGAAGGTGCCGTCGGCCTGAATCTCGTAGTAATCGCGCACTTCCTGCCCCATCGCCTGCTGCAGCTCAAGGATCGCGGTGCGCAAGGCCTGCGGAGTGCGCATGCGCTCGACCCAGGAGGTGTATTCCAGGCGCAGGCGTTGGCGGCTGCTGGTGCGCACATGCAGGCCGGCCTCGCTGAGTTGACGCATCCACTCGGCGGCGTCGTAATCGCGCACGTGGCTGGTGTCGCGCAGCACTTCGACGGTTTGCAGGTAAGTGTCCAACAGCGGGCTGCCCGGTGACAAGACGTCGACAAAGGCCGCCACGCCGCCTGGCTTGAGTACGCGGCGCACTTCACGCAGGGCCAGGCCCAGGTCACTCCAGTGGTGCGCCGAGTAACGGCTGAACACGAAGTCGAACTCGCCGTCGGCGAATGGCAAGCGTTCGGCGGCGCCGCATACAGTGCGGATGTTATTCAGGCCGCGATCCACAGCGGCGGCACTGACCACGTCGAGCATCTGTTGGGACAGGTCGTAGGCGACCACTTCTTTGACCAGCGGCGCTACCTGGAAACTCACATGACCAGCACCGCAGCCCAAGTCCAGCAGTCGTGCTGCGCCCTGCCCGGCCAGTTCGGCCTGGAGCAGCGCGAATTCGGTGCCTTGGGCGTGCACGGCACTGCTCAGGTACGCCGAGGCTTGCTCGCCGAATTGTTTTTGCACGACTTGGGTGTGGGCGGTGCGGGTCATGGTGAGCTTCCTTGAGACTTGTGTTGTTTGTACTGCCGTCTTCGCGGGCAAGCCCGCTCCCACATTCAACCGAGTTCCTTCCGTTGAAATGCGATCAAATGTGGGAGCGGGCTTGCTCGCGAAGGGGCCAGTCCGGTCTACATAGAATCACGCGTCGCGAAACAACCAGGGCTGGCTGGCCCGGTGTTTGGTTTCAAACGCGGCAATCGCATCGCCGTCCTGCAGGGTCAGGCCGATATCATCCAGGCCATTGAGCAGGCAGTGCTTGCGGAAGGCGTCCACTTCAAAGTGATAGACCTTGCCGTCCGGGCGCGTAACGGTCTGCGCAGCCAGGTCGACGGTCAACTGGTAGCCCACATCGGCTTCCACTTGCTTGAACAGTTCATCCACTTCAGCGTCGCTCAAGATGATCGGCAGCAAACCATTCTTGAAGCTGTTGTTGAAGAAGATGTCCGCGTAGCTCGGCGCGATGATGCTGCGAAAGCCATATTCTTCCAGGGCCCACGGCGCGTGTTCACGGCTGGAGCCGCAACCGAAGTTTTCCCGGGCGAGCAACACGCTGGCGCCCTGATAGCGCTCGGCGTTGAGCACAAAGTCCTTGTTCAGCGGGCGCTTGGAGTTGTCCTGGTAGGCGTAGCCCACGTCCAGGTAGCGCCACTCGTCGAACAGGTTGGGGCCAAAGCCGGTGCGCTTGATCGACTTCAAGAACTGCTTGGGAATGATCTGGTCGGTGTCAACGTTGGCACGGTCCAACGGCGCTACAAGACCTGTGTGTTGGGTAAAAGCTCTCATCGGGTTTTCCTCAGATCAATTCGCGAACGTCGATGAAACGACCGTTGACGGCAGCGGCGGCGGCCATGGCCGGGCTCACCAGGTGGGTACGGCCACCGGCGCCCTGACGCCCTTCGAAGTTACGGTTGGAGGTCGACGCGCAATGCTCGCCCGACTCCAAACGGTCCGGGTTCATCGCCAGGCACATCGAGCAGCCCGGCTCACGCCACTCAAAACCGGCCTCAAGGAAGATCTTGTCCAGGCCTTCGGCTTCGGCCTGGGCTTTGACCAGGCCCGAGCCTGGCACCACGATGGCTTGCTTGATGGTCGAGGCGACTTTACGGCCTTTGGCGATCACCGCCGCGGCACGCAGGTCTTCGATCCGCGAGTTGGTGCAGGAACCGATAAACACGCGGTCCAGCTGGATGTCGGTAATCGCCTGATTGGCTTTCAAGCCCATGTATTTCAAGGCGCGTTCGATCGAACCGCGCTTGACCAGGTCGGCCTCTTTAGCCGGGTCCGGCACGTTCTGGTCGACGGCCAGGACCATCTCCGGCGAGGTGCCCCAACTGACTTGCGGCTTGATCTGCGCAGCGTCGAGCTCGACCACGGTGTCGAACACCGCATCGGCGTCGGAGACCAGGTCTTTCCAGGCTTCGACGGCGGCGTCCCAATCGGCGCCTTTCGGCGCGAATGGGCGGCCCTTGACGTATTCAACGGTCTTCTCGTCCGCCGCCACCATGCCCACGCGGGCACCGGCTTCGATGGACATGTTGCAGATGGTCATGCGGCCTTCGATGGAGAGGTCGCGAATCGCGCTGCCGGCGAATTCGATGGCATGGCCGTTACCACCGGCGGTGCCGATCTTGCCGATCACGGCGAGCACGATGTCCTTGGCGGTCACGCCGAACGGCAGCGTGCCTTCAACCAAGACCAACATGTTCTTCATTTTTTTGGCGACCAGGCACTGGGTGGCGAACACATGTTCCACCTCGGACGTGCCGATGCCATGGGCCAACGCGCCGAACGCACCGTGGGTGGAGGTGTGGGAGTCGCCGCAGACGACGGTCATGCCGGGCAAGGTCGCGCCCTGCTCCGGACCGATCACGTGAACGATGCCTTGACGCACGTCATTCATTTTGAATTCGGTGATGCCATATTCGTCGCAGTAATCGTCGAGGGTCTGCACTTGCAGGCGCGACACGGTGTCAACGATTGCGTCGATGCCGCCCTTGCGTTCAGGCGTGGTCGGTACGTTGTGGTCAGGGGTGGCGATGATCGAGTCGACGCGCCAAGGCTTGCGCCCGGCCAGCCGCAGGCCTTCGAACGCTTGTGGCGAGGTCACTTCATGGATGATGTGACGGTCGATATAAATCAGCGACGAGCCATCGTCGCGCCGTTTCACTTCATGGGAATCCCAAAGCTTGTCGTAAAGCGTTTTGCCGGCCATCAGTCGGTCCTCATCAGCGGTGCTTCTATACGCCGGGCTTTTCAATAACCCTTTGGCTTGTGAGGCTGATGGTATGGCGCTACATTAAATAACTCAAATTCATATTTTTTATGCTTTGGATTACCAACTGGAATACCACCATGGACCTGGCCAACCTCAACGCTTTTATCGCCATCGCCGAGACCGGAAGCTTCTCCGGCGCCGGTGAACGCCTGCACCTGACCCAACCGGCCATCAGCAAGCGCATCGCCGGCCTGGAGCAACAATTAAAGGTGCGCCTGTTCGATCGCCTGGGCCGTGAAGTCGGCCTGACCGAAGCCGGGCGGGCTTTGCTGCCGCGCGCCTATCAGATCCTCAACGTGCTGGACGATACGCGCCGCGCCCTCACTAACCTGACCGGCGAAGTCAGCGGCCGGCTGACTCTGGCCACCAGCCACCATATCGGCCTGCACCGCCTGCCCCCGATCCTGCGTACCTTCACCCGCCAGTACCCCAACGTGGCGCTGGATATTCAGTTCCTCGATTCGGAAGTGGCCTACGAAGAAATCCTCCATGGTCGCGCCGAAGTGGCAGTCATTACCCTGGCGCCTGACCCGCACAATTTGGTCCGCGCCACGCCGGTGTGGGATGACCCACTGGATTTCGTCGTGGCACCGGAGCACAGCTTGACCGGCAACGGCACCGTCAATCTGGCCGATATTGCCAGGCACCCGGCGGTGTTCCCGGGCGGCAACACCTTTACCCACCATATCGTCAGCCGCCTATTCGAGGCCCAGGGCCTGACGCCGAACATCGCGATGAGCACCAACTACCTGGAAACGATCAAGATGATGGTGTCTATCGGCCTGGCCTGGAGCGTATTGCCGCGCACCATGCTCGATGATCAAGTGGCAAGTATCGCTTTGCCGGGCATACAGCTCAGTCGCCAGCTAGGCTATATCGTGCACACCGAAAGGACGCTGTCGAACGCTGCGCGGGCTTTCATGAGCCTATTGGATGCACAGGTCGATCTGCCAGGGCTACCGGCATGAAACTGTGCGCCCTCAAGGTCTGAAACAACTCGCGCTGATCGCCCATTGAGCCAAGGCCCCGTGATAATGCGCAACCCCGTCGACTCCGTGCCACCCCTGCCCCGCATTTACGCCCTGGACCCTCAGGAGGCGGAAAAAAGCTGGGACAACGCCCCGCAATTGCTGGCGGCCCTCAACGCCGCCCGGCTGGGCGCGTGGTATTGGGAAATCGACACCGGCAGAATCAGTTGGTCAAGGGGCACTCAGGCGCTGTTCGGCTACGACCCCCGGCAACCGTTACCCAAGGACCTGGAATACCTCGACCTGCTCGCCCCGCAGGACCGTGAGCGGGTTGTGCGCGCTTTTCATGCGGTGCTGGCGGGAGAGCCATTCGAGCAGGCCATGCACCACCAGATACGGTGGCCGGATGGCAGCGATCACTGGCTGGAAATCAGTGGCAGCCTGACACTGGACAAGAGCGGTCGGCGCCGCATGATCGGCGTGATCCGCGAGACCACCCGCCAGCACGAGCGCGAACGTGCCCTCAAGCAGTCGGAAAAACGCTTCGCCACGCTGTTTCACCTGTGCCCCAACATGGTCCTGCTGACCCGTCAATCCGACGGGCTGATCAGCGAAGCCAACCAGTATTTCGAGATGCACTTCGGCTGGCCACTGGCCCACGCCATCGGCCGCACCACCTTGGAGCTGGGTTTGTGGCGACACCCTGAAGAACGTGCGCTGCTGGTCAAGGCCACGCAGCGCAAAGGCGAACCCATCACCATGGAGGTGCAGTTCTGCGACAGCCACGGCCAGATCCATGATGGCACCCTCAGCGCGCAGAAAGTCGAGCTGGAGGGCGAGGCTTACTTGATCAGCACCTTTCTCGACACCACCGAACGCAAAAACGCCGAACAAGCCCTCAAGGACAGCCAGGAGCGCCTCGACCTCGCCCTGGATTCGGCGCAACTGGGCACCTGGGACTGGCACATTCCCACGGGCATGCTCTACGGCTCGGCCCGTGCCGCCCAACTGCACGGGCTCCCACCGGAACCCTTCCACGAGTCCTTCGATGCATTTTTTGAGGGCATGTCCGATGCCGACCGCGAAGGCATGCGCAATGCCTACCGCAGTTTGCGTGAAGGCCAGGACGGTAACTACCAGTTGACCTACCGCGTACTCACAGAGGACGGCATTCCTCGTTACCTGGAAAGTCGCGCCCGTCTGTATCGCGACGACTCCGGCAAACCGCTGCGCATGGCCGGCACGTTGCTGGATATCACTGACCAGGTGGAGCGCGAACAACGCCTCACCGCGTCCGAAGAGAAATTCGCCAGCCTGTTCCAGGCCAGCCCCGACCCGATCTGCGTCACGTGCCTGGACAGTGGCGCCTTTATTGAAATCAACCCCGCCTTCACCCAGACCTTTGGCTGGACGGTCGCCGAGGTCATCGACAAAAGCGCTGATCAAATCGGCCTGTGGGATGAATCGAGCAAGCGCCTGCAGCGCATCGAACAGGTGATTCGCGAGCAGGCGCTGAGCAATGTGGCGATCGTGGTGCACCACAAGAATGGCCAATGCCTGACCTGCATGATCGCCAGCCGGCTGATCACGGTTGGAACCCAATCGTGTATCGTCACCACCCTGCGCGACATCACCCAGCAACAACGCTCGGAGGCCGCGCTGAAGGCCAGTGAAGAAAAATTCGCCAAGGCCTTCCATTCCAGCCCCGACGCCATTTCGATTACCGAACGTGACACTGGCCGCTATGTCGAAGTCAACGACGGCTTTTGCCGCCTGACCGGGTATCGCGCCGAAGAAGCCATTGGCCTCACGCTGTACCAGATTGGCATCTGGGCCGATGAAAACCAGCGCGCTGCGCTGTTGGCCGAACTGCAGATCAAAGGCCGTATCCATCACCTGGAAATGCTCTGGCACAACAAACGTGGCGAGGTATTGGCCGTAGAAGTCTCGGTAGAACCGATCACCCTGAATGAAACGCCGTGCCTGCTGCTGACCGCGCGGGACGTAAGCCTGCTGAAAAACGCCCAGGCGCAGATTCGTCACCTGGCCTACCACGACCCGCTGACCAACCTGCCCAATCGCGCCTTGCTGATGGATCGCCTGAGCCAGCAGATCGCCCTGCTCAAGCGCCATAACCTGCGCGGCGCGTTGCTGTTCCTCGACCTCGACCACTTCAAACACATCAACGATTCCCTCGGCCACCCGGTGGGCGACACCGTGCTGAAAATCGTCACCGCGCGCCTGGAAGCCAGCGTGCGCATGGAGGACACCGTCGCGCGCCTGGGTGGGGATGAATTTGTGGTATTGCTCAGTGGCCTGGAAGGTACGCGGGCGCAAGTCAGCGCCCAAGTGCAGGAGCTGGCCGACACCTTGCGCGAATTGCTCTCGGAGCCGATGTTCCTCGATGGCCACCGCTTGCAGGTCACGCCCAGTATTGGCGTGGCGCTGATTCCTGACCACGGCTCCACGCCGGCCGACCTGCTCAAACGCGCCGACATTGCCCTGTATCGCGCCAAGGACTCGGGGCGCAACACCATACAAATGTTCCACAACAGCATGCAAAAAACCGCCAGCGAGCGCCTGCGCATGGAGACCGACCTGCGCCTGGCCCTGTCACGCGGCGAATTCAGCGTGCATTACCAGCCGCAAGTGGATGCGCGCGGTAACAAAATCGTCGGCGCCGAGGCGCTGGTGCGCTGGCAGCATCCGCAGCTGGGTGCGCAGTCACCGTCCGAATTCATCAAGGTCCTGGAAGACAGCGGCCTGATCCTGGAGGTCGGCACCTGGATTCTCGATCAAGCCTGCGGCGCGTTTGCGCAACTGATTGCCGACGGACTGGTCGACCCACTGAATTTCAGCCTGTGCGTGAACATCAGCCCCCGGCAGTTTCGCCAGAACGACTTCGTGGAGCGGGTGGAGCACAGCCTCAAGCAGTACCAGTTGCCCCACAGCCTGCTCAAACTGGAAATCACCGAAGGCATCGTGATCCAGAACCTCGACGATACCGTGGCCAAGATGCGCCGCCTGAAAAAGCTCGGCGTCAGCTTTGCGATGGACGACTTCGGCACCGGCTATTCGTCGCTGACCTACCTCAAGCGCCTGCCGGTCGATGCGCTGAAGATCGACCAGTCCTTTGTACGCGACGCGACCCATGACCCCAACGACGCAGAAATCATCCGCGCCATTGTGGCCATGGCCCGCAGCCTGAACCTGGAGGTGATCGCCGAGGGCGTGGAAACCCCGGAACAACTGGCGTTCCTGCAAAAGCTGGGCTGCCATTTGTTCCAAGGGTATTTGCACAGCCGGCCATTGCCGATCGAGGACTTCAGGCGGTTGTTGATCTGAGGCACATCCGCCTCATTGCCTGTCTCGGTCAATCCGCGGCCATCAAACGATCAAGCAGCAGCCGGAGGGGGCATGCCCAACAAACGACCGACCTGTTGCAAGTCGGTTTCCCGACGCATCACGGTGAACAGCTCCACCGCCTCGGGATAATTGCGTGTGAGCATCGCCAGCCATTGCTTCAAACGACCCGGCGCCTGCTTTTCGGTCAACTGCGCCACCGATTGGCGCCAGAACTCCTGGAGCATCGGCTGCATTTCGGCCCAGGTCATTTCCACCACCTCTTCACCCGCCTTCGCCGCCACAATCTGCCGCGCCAGGTCGGGACGTGCCACCAGGCCACGGCCGAGCATGATGTCGTCGGCGCCGCTGATTTCGCGGCAACGCTTCCAGTCTTCGACGCTCCAGATATCGCCATTGGCGAACACCGGCACCTTGACCACGTCCTGCACGCGCGGGATCCACTCCCAGTGAGCGGGCGGCTTGTAGCCATCGGCCTTGGTCCGTGCATGCACCACAATATGTGCCGCACCGCCTTCAGCCAGGGCCGTGGCACACACCAGCGCACCGTCCGGGCTGTCGAAGCCCAGGCGCATCTTGGCGGTGACCGGAATATGCGCAGGCACTGCGCGGCGTACATGCTCGACAATCTGGTTAAGCAGCTCAGGCTCCTTGAGCAATACCGCACCGCCACGGGATTTGTTGACGGTCTTGGCCGGGCAACCGAAGTTCAGGTCGATCACCTGCGAACCCAGCTCACAGGCCAACGCCGCGTTTTCCGCCAGGCAGACCGGGTCGGAACCCAGCAACTGCACGCGCAGCGGCACGCCCGCTGCGGTGTGGGCACCGTCCAGCAGTTCCGGGGCGAGCTTGTGGAAATAGGCCGGCGTGAGCAGGCGGTCATTGACGCGAATAAATTCGGTCACGCACCAGTCAATACCGCCCACGCGGGTCAACACGTCCCGCAGGATGTTGTCGACCAACCCCTCCATGGGCGCCAAAGCAATTTGCATGGAAAACACTCAACAAAAATCGTGGCGCAGTTTACTGGGTTTCCCAGCGTAACCGTTAACCCCCTGTCAGGGCGGGACCATAGCCGTCGAGAAATTCAGCCGGCATGCGCTTGGGCTTGCCGCTGGACAGCTCGATGCAGACAAAGGTGGTGTGCGCGCGCAGCAAGGTCGCGCCGTCGCGGGGGCGAACCAGTTGGAAGCGGCGGGTCATTTTCAGGCGCTGGTCCCAGTCGACGATCCAGGTGGCCAGTTGCAGCTCGTCGCCCTCATAGCCCGCCGCCAGGTAGTCGATCTCATGACGCACCACGGCCATCGCGCGGTCCAGGCGGCGGTACTCGGTGAGGTCCAGCCCCAGCCGCTGGGAATGGCGCCAGGCGCAACGCTCCAACCAGGACACGTACACCGCGTTATTGGCGTGCCCCAGGCCGTCGATGTCTTCAGCGGCGACCTGCAGATCAATGATAAACGGCGTTGCCAAATCCCAGCCCATGCCTTGCTCCAGTCGATTAATGTCGGCGGGAGCAGTGTATCAGGCGGTTTGCCGCGCCTGTAAACGGCAGCCGGCCAGGAGCGTCAGTACGCCGTCGATCACCCGCGGGTCGGCCAGCACCTTCTGATGGCCGCCCTGCTCCAGGCGCAGCAGACGGCTGTCGAACCAGGCGTCATGAATGGCTTGCGAAGCTTTGACCGGAACAAAGGTGTCGTCTTCGGCGTGCACGATCAGGCCCGGAAGGTTCATCTGGTAGTGAGCGACGTCCAAGTGCTTGAGCGGCATGCCGAAAGTCAATTCGACTTCGCGGATAAACGCGGCGCGCGCACGGGCCGGCAAGCCCACCATACCGGCAAACCCCCGCAGCACATCGAGGAACCGCGACGGTGCCGCAATGCTGACCAACGCCTCGGTACGCAACCCCAACTGCACCGCCAGCAGCGCACTGGCGCCACCCATGGAATGCCCCACGACCGCCTGCAGCGGTGGTAACTCCGCGGCGGCTTCGAGCATCGCGCGAGCAAACAGCAGCACATGCGCTTCACGCCCAGGCGAACGGCCATGGGCCGGCCCATCCAGGGCAATCACCGAATAACCGTTATCCACCAGCGCGGTGATCAGACTGGCGAACTGCGTGGGACGCCCTTCCCAGCCGTGCATCAGCAACACGGCGGGCCCTTGCCCCCAGCGCAACGCCGACAGACCAAAACGCAGGGTGATGCGCTCCGATTGCGCCAGCAGCGGTAACTCCCAATCACGCGGCGGCAGGTTGCGAGGCGTCATGAACGTGCGGCGCAACTTACTCGCCACCGTGCGCGGCGCCAAGCGGCCGACGGTGCCATTGAAACCACGAATCCAGGTTAATGCGCCCATCATGCGACTCCCCTTTTTAACGTACCGCCGACTTGGCAGCGCGTAACACGCGGTCCGACAATTCGCCCGGGCCGAGGGCCCGCGCCAAGGCCAGGCCGCCGATCATCAGGGCCATATCCGCCAGAGCTTTGTCGGTGTCCTCCGGGCTGGCGGCCAACTGGGCGGCCATCAACTCCGTATGTTCGTTGAGCGCCAGGCGAAACTCATCCGGCAGGCGGCTCATCTCGCCCACCGTTGCCGGGATCGGGCAGGCCTGGTCCGTCGAGTCGCGGTGTTTGCGCGACAGGTAGAACGCCGCCACCAGGCTTCTGCGCTCCTCGCCGGTGAGGCTTGCGTCCATGTCGTCAATGGAGGCACGACGCCGGGCCAGCAACTGCGTGAAGGCCTCCAGCATCAACGCGTCTTTGCTTTCAAAGTGCGCGTAGAACCCGCCGACCGTGAGCCCGGCTGCACCCATGACTTCACCGACGCTCGGCTCGGCAGGGCCGCGCTGGATCAACGCCGCGCTGGCAGCCTGCAAAATGCGTTCGCGGGTTTGCGCTTTTTTATCGCTCATCGTTGCCTCCGTCTGTCATGGGTTAAATATTATTACCATAATAATATTTTACAAGCCACCCACCTAACCGCTCGTCCGAGCAGCACCGATGAGAACGCATGGAATAAAGCGCCTGCCGCCACCGTTTGCGATGCGGCGAGCCGAGGCCAACTGACTGGAAGCCTTGTGCGCCAATATGTGCGGGTTCGATGGGGAGATTTGGAGGTGGGTGTAAAAAACCCAAACGCCAGACAAACAAAAGGGCCATTCAATAATTGAATGACCCTTAAAAATCCCGCAGAGCGGGTAATCGTGGCGTCCCCTAGGGGACTCGAACCCCTGTTACCGCCGTGAAAGGGCGGTGTCCTAGGCCACTAGACGAAGGGGACACAAACCTTCTATACAACTGACCGAGCTTAGATCGGTCGATTCAAGGACGGTGTGGCCGGAACCTTGAACCTGTAAATTGGTGGAGCTAAACGGGATCGAACCGTTGACCTCTTGCATGCCATGCAAGCGCTCTCCCAGCTGAGCTATAGCCCCAGATTTTTCGCCTCGCGGCGCAGCAGACCTTTCGAGCTGCTTGTTGAAAATGGCGTCCCCTAGGGGACTCGAACCCCTGTTACCGCCGTGAAAGGGCGGTGTCCTAGGCCACTAGACGAAGGGGACACAAACCTTCTATACAACTGACCGAGCTTAGATCGGTCGATTCAAGGACGGTGTGGCCGGAACCTTGAACCTGTAAATTGGTGGAGCTAAACGGGATCGAACCGTTGACCTCTTGCATGCCATGCAAGCGCTCTCCCAGCTGAGCTATAGCCCCTCATCGGTGAGGACGGGGCGAATCTTAATGGCGGTTTGGAAGTGTGTCAAATTTATTTTCAACAATTTCCAAAATTTTTTGCCGGGATAACAATCACTTACCGCCCAAACCCCGGAAAACCGGGGTTTGGCCGTTACAACCGGTTGCTTAGCCGATAGCGCCCAGCAACTTTTCCCACTCTTTGTTTTCTTTCTTCGACACACCACCAAGCAAATCAAGGGCTTGGCGCAGACGGAAACGCGTGAGGTCCGGGCCGAGAATTTCCATCGCATCGAGTACCGATACCGAACTGGCCTGCCCGGTAATAGCGGCAAACATCAGCGGCATGGCATCGCGCAACTTCAGCTCAAGGGACTCGACCACCGCCTGGATCGTCGCAGTAATCGCCTCTTTCTCCCACTGACGCAGGCTTTCGAGCTTCCACAGGATCAACTGCATCAACTGGCGAACCTGGTCACCCGAGAGCTTCTTGGATTCAAACAGCTTGGGATCCGGGTTCACGCCACCAGCAAAGAAGAAACTGGCCAACGGTGCGACCTGGCTGAACGTCTCCACCCTGCCCTGCACCAGCGGTGCGATCTTCATCATGTACTCGGGGTTCAACGCCCACTGCTGCACGCGGCTGGCGAACTCTTCCACCGGCAGGTCACGCAGCCACTGGCCATTGAGCCACGACAGCTTCTCGATATCGAAAATCGGCCCGCCCAAAGAGACACGGGACAGGTCGAAGTTATCGACCATTTCCTGCAGCGAGAACTTCTCGCGCTCGTCCGGCATCGACCAGCCCATGCGGCCCAGGTAGTTGAGCATCGCCTCAGGCATGAAGCCCATGCGCTCGTAGAACGTCACCGACGTCGGGTTCTTGCGCTTGGAGAGCTTGCTCTTGTCCGGGTTACGCAGCAGCGGCATGTAGCACAACTGCGGTTGTTCCCAGCCAAAGTACTCGTACAGCAGAATCAGTTTGGGCGCCGACGGCAGCCATTCTTCGCCGCGCAGCACGTGGGTGATGCCCATCAGGTGGTCGTCGACCACGTTGGCCAGGAAGTACGTCGGCAGGCCGTCGGTCTTCATCAGTACCTGCATGTCCATGCGGTCCCACGGGATCTCGACGTCACCGCGCAGCATGTCCGGCACCACGCACACGCCTTCGCTTGGCACCTTCATACGGATGACGTGGGGCTCACCAGCCGCCAGGCGCGCAGCCACTTCTTCCTTGGACAACAGCAACGCACGGCCATCGTAGCGCGGGGTTTCGCCACGGGCCTGTTGCTCGGCGCGCATCTGGTCCAGTTCTTCGGCGGTGCAGAAGCACGGGAACGCATGGCCCATGTCGACCAGCTGCTGTGTGTATTGCTTGTAAATGTCGCTGCGCTCGCTTTGGCGATACGGGCCGTGCGGCCCGCCGACGTCCGGGCCTTCAGCCCAGGTAATGCCCAGCCAGCGCAGGGCATCGAAAATCTGCTGTTCAGACTCGCGAGTGGAGCGCAGTTGATCGGTGTCTTCGATCCGCAGGATGAATTCACCGCCGTGCTGCTTGGCAAAACAGTAGTTGAACAAGGCGATGTAGGCGGTGCCGACGTGGGGATCCCCAGTAGGCGATGGCGCAATGCGCGTGCGGACGGTGGTCATGGCAGGTCTCGAATGGGCGATAAAACTGAAAATTCAAACAAGGGGCGAATGGTAACAGCCTGGGGTGCTTGGGCTCCAGCGTGGGTGATTCTGGTGGACCGCGGTGCCGCCCTTCGCGAGCAAGCCCGCTCCCACATTCGACCGCATTCTGATGCTGGCAATCGGTCAACCGTGGGAGCGGGCTTGCTCGCGAAGAGGCCATCACCGCCGCTGCCAATCAAACAGCCAACAACCGCTCCCGCAACTTGCCGATCTCGTCCCGTGTCTGCGCAGCGGCTTCGAACTCAAGATCCCGCGCCAGCTGGTACATCTTCTCTTCCAACTGCCGGATACGCTTGGTGATCTCGCTCGGCGAGCGCAATTCGTTCTCGTACTTGGCGCTCTCTTCCGCCGCCTTGGCCATGCCCTTGCGCTTCTTGCTGCGCGAGCCGGGCACAGTGGCGCCTTCCATGATGTCGGCAACGTCCTTGAACACGCCCTTGGGCGTAATGCCATTCTCCAGGTTGAAGGCAATCTGCTTGTCACGGCGGCGCTCGGTCTCGCCAATTGCCCGCTCCATGGAGCCGGTGATGCGATCCGCGTAGAGAATCGCCCGGCCATTGAGGTTACGCGCCGCACGCCCGATGGTCTGGATCAGCGAGCGCTCGGAACGCAGGAAGCCTTCCTTGTCGGCATCGAGGATCGCCACCAGCGACACCTCCGGCATGTCCAGGCCTTCGCGCAACAGGTTGATCCCCACCAGCACATCAAAAGTACCCAGGCGCAGGTCGCGGATAATCTCGACGCGCTCCACGGTGTCGATGTCGGAGTGCAAATAGCGCACGCGCACGCCGTGGTCGGCCAGGTAGTCAGTCAAGTCTTCGGACATGCGCTTGGTCAGCGTGGTGACCAACACCCGCTCTTCCAGGGCCACGCGCTTGGTGATTTCCGAGAGCAGGTCATCGACCTGAGTCAGCGCCGGGCGGATCTCGATTTGCGGGTCCACCAGGCCGGTCGGGCGCACCAGTTGCTCAATCACGCGCCCCGCATGCTCCGCTTCGTAGTTACCCGGGGTGGCCGAAACAAAGATCGTCTGCGGGCTGATGCTTTCAAACTCGTCGAAGCGCATCGGCCGGTTATCCAGCGCCGAAGGCAGGCGGAAGCCATATTCCACCAGGGTTTCTTTACGCGACCGGTCACCTTTGTACATCGCGCCCACCTGCGGCACGCTGACGTGGGACTCGTCGATCACCAGCAAGGCGTCGTCCGGCAGGTAATCAAACAGGGTCGGCGGCGCCTGCCCGGAGTCGCGCCCCGAGAGGTAGCGCGAGTAGTTTTCGATGCCGTTGCAGTAACCCAGCTCCAGGATCATCTCCAGGTCGAAGCGAGTACGCTGCTCCAGGCGCTGGGCTTCCACCAGTTTGTTGTTGGCACGCAGGTATTCCAGGCGCTCGGCCAACTCGACCTTGATGCCCTCGATGGCGCCCATCAGGGTTTCACGCGGGGTCACGTAGTGGCTTTTCGGGTAGAAGGTGAAGCGCGGCAGCTTGCGGATCACCTCGCCGGTCAGCGGGTCGAAGGCCGACAGGCTCTCGACTTCATCGTCGAACAGCTCGATGCGGATCGCTTCCAGGTCGGATTCGGCCGGGTAGATGTCGATCACATCGCCGCGTACGCGGAAGGTGGCGCGGGCAAAGTCCATGTCGTTGCGGGTGTATTGCAAGCTCGTCAGGCGCCGCAGCAGCTCGCGCTGGTCGAGTTTGTCGCCACGGTCGACGTGCAACACCATCTTCAAATAGGTTTCCGGGCTGCCCAGGCCGTAGATGCACGACACCGTGGTGACGATGATCGCGTCCTTGCGCTCCAGCAGCGCCTTGGTCGCCGACAGCCGCATCTGCTCGATGTGGTCGTTGATCGACGCATCCTTCTCGATAAAGGTATCGGAGGACGGCACATACGCTTCGGGCTGGTAGTAGTCGTAATAGGAAACGAAGTATTCCACTGCGTTGTTCGGGAAAAACGCCTTGAACTCGCCGTAGAGCTGCGCGGCCAGGGTCTTGTTCGGCGCCAGCACCAAGGTCGGCCGATTGGTCTGCGCAATCACGTTGGCGATGCTGAAGGTCTTGCCTGAACCGGTCACCCCGAGCAGCGTCTGGTGCGCCAGGCCGGCTTCGATGCCTTCAACCATCAGGCGAATGGCTTCGGGTTGGTCGCCGGCGGGTTCAAAACGGGTGACGAGCTGGAAATCCGACATAACGTACCTCGTGAAGTCACCCCAGACTCAATACCGCCAGGGACGAAATAGCTCAGCAACCCGCGAATAGTTATCGCAGGCTGCAGGAAAAAACCATGATAGCTGTAGAAGTGGTGACGAATGTGACGGGTTTCAAGGCCGTCGTCCTACACGACCTTTCTCGCCAATGTGGCAATAAGACTAACGGTCAGCAAATAAACCGAAAAACTTGGCCGAAAAGCCGTTTCGGTTGTCGCCCTCAGCCGTGATGGCCTCTATACTAGCTCCCCGTTTGTGCACCGCTCTAGTGCATTCGGCTGGAGCGCGACACGTCCCTCCATTCCCCCATAGAGCTGCCGCAAAAATGAGCCTGTTCTCCGCTGTCGAAATGGCACCACGCGATCCAATCCTGGGCCTCAACGAAGCATTCAACGCCGACACCCGAACCACCAAGGTCAACCTTGGCGTGGGCGTTTACTGCAACGAGGAGGGGAAGATTCCACTCTTGCGTGCCGTTGCCGAAGCGGAAGCCATTCGCGTGGCGCAACACGCCGCCCGTGGCTACTTGCCAATCGACGGCATCGTGGCGTACGACCAGGCCGTGCAAACGCTGCTGTTCGGCGCTGACTCGCCGCTGCTGAGCGCCGGCCGTGTCATCACCGCACAAGCGGTCGGCGGCACCGGCGCGCTGAAAATCGGCGCCGACTTCCTCAAGCAACTGCTGCCCAACGCCGTCGTCGCCATCAGCGACCCGAGCTGGGAAAACCACCAGGCGCTGTTCGAAAAAGCCGGCTTCCCGGTGCAAACCTATCGCTACTACGACGCCGCCACCCACGACGTGAACCGTGCCGGTCTGCTCGAAGACCTCAACGCCCTGCCGCCACAGTCCATCGTGGTGCTGCACGCGTGCTGCCACAACCCGACCGGCGTCGACCTGAGCCCGGCCGACTGGCAAAACGTGCTGGACGTGGTCAAGGCCAAGAACCTGGTGCCGTTCCTCGACATGGCCTACCAGGGCTTCGGCGACGGCATCCACGAAGACGCCGCAGCGGTGCGCCTGTTCGCTGAATCGGGCCTGACCTTCTTTGTGTCCAGCTCGTTCTCCAAGTCGTTCTCGCTGTACGGCGAACGTGTGGGCGCGCTGTCGATCGTCAGCGAATCCAAGGAAGAAAGCGCGCGCATCCTGTCCCAGGTCAAGCGTGTGATCCGCACCAACTACTCCAACCCGCCAACCCACGGCGCGGCCATCGTAGCGGCAGTGCTGAACAACCCTGAGCTGCGCGCCCAGTGGGAAGCCGAACTGGCTGAAATGCGCCTGCGCATCCGTGGCATGCGCGAGCAGATGGTCGCCGAACTGGCCAAAGCAGCGCCAGGCCACGACTTCAGCTTCGTCGGCCGCCAGCGCGGGATGTTCTCCTACTCCGGCCTGACGGTTGAGCAAGTCACCCGTTTGCGCACCGAGTTTGGTATCTATGCACTGGACACTGGCCGCATCTGTGTGGCGGCGCTGAACCAGTCGAACATTGGCGCGGTAACAAAGGCAATTGTTCAGGTTCTATAAACCTGACGGTGCTGAACGAAGGGAAGCCGCGGCTTCCCTTTTTTAATGCCTGTCGCAAAACACCCCGCTCCCCTAGACTGAACCTCGACTGCCCCTTTGCTGTGAGAGCCCTATGAGAAACGACGACCTGGACCTGCGCGCCGACCGCGACGAACTGGATGATTTCACCCCGCGCGCGCCACAAGCCAAGCGCCAGAAAAGCCTGGTGCTGCAAGTCGCCCTCGGCGTGTTCCTCGGCGGCCTGGCCTTGTGGCTGGTGCAACTGGGCGCGACGGCGATCATGGCCAAATTGGCGATGGGCACCTTCCAGTTCGGCGGCTGACAGCGATCCCCTGTGGGAGCCGGCTTGCCTGCGATTACGCCAGGCCTGCCGATACCTCTATCGCTGCTACACCGTTATCGCAGGCAAGCCAGCGCCCACACTGGCGCTACTTGGCTTGCAGAGCGCGCGCTTCCAACAACTTCACAAAGCTGTTCAAACTCTGCGACACCGTGCCCCGCCGCCAGATCAGCCAGGTGTGCAGAATGCGGAACGCGTCGCTCAACGGCCACACACTCACCGCCGTAAACCCCGGCATGCTCTCCAACATGCTGCGCGGCATCAGCGCCAGGCCGGCGCCGGCGCTGACGCAGGCGAGCATCCCGTGGTAGGACTCCATCTCGAAAATCTTGCCCGGCACCGCACCATCCTGTGAGAACCACCGTTCGAAGTGATGGCGATACGAGCAGTTCGCGCGAAAGGTGTAGATGCTCTCCCCCGCCACATCCTGCCCGCGGGTGATCGGCGCGTGATGCAGCGGCGCAATCACCACCATCTCCTCTTCAAACACCGCCACGCCCTCCAGCGTGGCATGCAGCACCGGGCCGTCGACAAATGCCGCCGCCAGGCGCCCCGACAACACGCCTTCGATCATCGTGCCCGACGGCCCGGTGCTCAGGTCCAATTCGACCTTGGCGTACTTCTGGTTATACGCCGCGAGCAACGCCGGGATACGCACGGCGGCGGTGCTCTCCAGCGAGCCGAGGGCAAACGCGCCCTGGGGCTCCTCACCCGCCACCGTCGCGCGGGCTTCTTGCACCAGGTCGAGAATACGCCGCGCATAGCCGAGGAAATTCCACCCGGCCGGTGACAGACGCAGGCGGCTTTTCTCGCGGATAAACAATTCCACGCCCAAGTCTTGTTCCAGTTGCTTGATACGCGTGGTCAGGTTCGACGGCACGCGATGAATCAACTGCGCGGCGGCGCTGATGCTGCCTTGCTCGGCAACCGCCTTGAAGATTTCCAGCTGCACCAGATCCAAGTCATTCTCCAATCGTGAACGTATTGCTTAATATTATTCAGTTTCCAGAAAACATGCAGCCCCGTAGGCTAAACCCATTCCACTCATACAGCCGGACGGTGCCATGAACGCGATGACTCAACAGACCCACGCCTTGTCGATCAACCCCGCCAACGGAGAAACGGTCGGCAGCTACCCTTACGAAACCCAGGCGCAACTGGACGCCGCGCTCAACCGCGCCACCGACGCCTTCCGCACCTGGCGCCGCCAGCCGGTCAGCCAGCGCGCCGAGCGGCTGCTGGCCCTGGCCAGTGCGCTGCGTGACCAAGCCGAAGACATGGCGCAGATGATCACCCTGGAAATGGGCAAACCCATCGCCCAGGCTCGCGCCGAAATCGAAAAATGCGCACACCTCAGCGAATGGTATGCCGCCCACGGCCCGGCCATGCTCGCGCCGGAGCCAACGCAGGTGGACAACGGCAGTGCCCAGATCGAATACCGCCCGCTGGGCCCGATCCTCGCGGTGATGCCGTGGAACTTCCCGGTCTGGCAAGTGCTGCGCGGCGCCGTGCCTACGATGCTCGCCGGCAACACCTACGTGCTCAAACACGCGCCGAATGTCATGGGCAGCGCCTACCTGATGAAAGCGGCGTTCCAGAAAGCCGGGTTCGCTGATGGCCTGTTCGAAGTGATCAACGTGACCCAGGACGGTGTCTCCACCGCCATCGCCGACCCACGCATCGCCGCCGTCACGTTAACCGGCAGCGTCCGCGCCGGCATGGCCATCGGCTCCCAGGCCGGTGCCGCGCTGAAAAAATGCGTGCTCGAACTGGGCGGCTCCGACCCGTTTATCGTGCTCAACGACGCCGACCTCGATGCAGCCGTCCAGGCCGCCGTGATCGGGCGTTTCCAGAACAGCGGCCAGGTCTGCGCCGCCGCCAAGCGCCTGATCATCGAAGACGGCGTGGTAGAAGCCTTCACCGCTAAATTCCTCGAAGCCAGCCGCGCCCTGGTCATGGGCGACCCGACAGCTTCCAGCACCTACGTCGGCCCGATGGCGCGCTTCGACCTGCGCGACGAGTTGCACGGCCAGGTCCAGGCCACCCTGGACGAAGGCGCGACCCTGCTGCTGGGCGGCCACAAAGTACCCGGCGCCGGCAACTACTATGCGCCCACCGTACTGGCCAACGTCACCGACCAGATGACCTCGTTCAAACAGGAACTGTTTGGCCCCGTGGCCTCGATCATCACCGCCCGCGATGCCGACCACGCCGTGGCCCTGGCCAACGACAGCGAGTTTGGCCTGACGGCGAGCGTCTTCACCACCGACTCGGCCAAGGCACGCGACATCGCCAACCAACTGGAAACCGGCGGGATCTTCGTCAACGCCTTCAGCGTCTCGGACCCTCGGGTCGCGTTCGGCGGCATCAAGAAAAGCGGGTTTGGGCGGGAGTTGTCGCACTTTGGCGTGCGCGAATTCTGCAACGCGCAGACGGTGTGGCTGGATCGCAAGTAAGTCTCTGAGGCTGGCCGTGATAGTTGGCGCAAGCCAACTACCGGTGGCGAGCGGGCGTGCCCTGCTCGCCAGCAACTTACGGCCCTTGCCCTGGCGTTTGGCGCTGGCCTTGCCACCACACGCCCGGCGGCCCCGCTGATCGACGGGTATGGGGTACGCAGATCAAGCTCCCCCTGCCGGTCACGATCGACTACCATACCGCGCCGGTTCCCAAATGGGACTAATAGGGAATTCGACGCGCAGCCCATCGCGCCAATCGAAACTGCCCCCGCAACTGTAGGTGCCGAGCCTGCTCCACATCGCCACTGGGCATTGCCCGGGAAGGCCGGAGCGAGGCGATGACGCATCAGTCAGGAGACCTGCCGGCCCAGTAACTCACTAACCGGCGGGGTGTCCGGGAAGGACGTCCTCGCCTGCCTGAACCGCAGCCTTCGAGGGGGTGTTTCCGAACCGTACCGCTCCAGTTCCACGTACGGTCCATACGGAGATTGCCCCATGCTGCCTCGCATTGCCGCCCTGCTCACCGGCCTGGGCTTCTGCGCCCTGGCCCACGCGGCCCCCACACATTACCCGCTGACGGTACAGAACTGCGGCAGCACGCTGACCTTCGCGCAAGCCCCCGCACGCAGCGTAACCATCGGCCAGGCGGCCACTGAAATGCTCTATGCCCTGGGCGTGGCGAACAAGGTGGTCGGCACCTCGCTGTGGTTCAACAGCGTACTGCCGACGTTCAAGGCGCAGAACGACACCATCGAGCGCCTGGCCGATAACGAGCCAAGCTTCGAAGCGGTGATCGCCAAGCGCCCGCAACTGGTGGCCGCCGAGTTGGAATGGGTGGTTGGCCCACAGGGCGTGGTTGGCACCCGCGAGCAATTCCACGAGCTGAAGATTCCCACCTACCTGCTGCCCTCCGACTGCGAAGGCAAGGACAACCTGGTGGGTGCCGACGGCACGCGGCTGGAGCCGTTTCGCATCGACACAATTTATAAAAGCATCCGCCAACTGGCCGAGATCTTCGATGTACAGGATCGCGGCCAGCAACTGAACGACGAACTCAAGGCGCGCCTGGCCAACGCTGTCGCCACCGCGCAGAGCAAAGGCCTCAAGCAGGCCAGCGCACTGGTCTGGTTCTCCAGCGCCGAGATGGCCAGCGACCCGTACGTCGCCGGCCACAAAGGTGTCCCCGAGTTCATCCTGGAAACCCTGGGCCTGCACAACGTTGTGCAGTCCGATGAAGAGTGGCCCGCCGTCGGCTGGGAAACCCTCGCCAAGGCCAACCCGACCTTCCTGGTGATCGCCCGCATGGACCGCCGCCGCTACCCCGCCGACGACCATGAAAAGAAACTCGCCTTCCTGCGCAGCGACCCGGTGACCCGCAACATGGACGCGGTCAAACACAACCGCATCATCATCCTCGACGCCCTGGCCTTGCAGGCCAGCATCCGCACGTTCGATGGCCTGGAACAACTGGCCCACGCCATCGACGGCTACGACCTGCGCAAATGATACGTAGCCTGCTCGCCCTCGCCCTGTTACTGCTCGCCGTGCTTGCCGGTGTGGCCATCGGCGAAACCGCCATTTCCCCACAGGTCGTGCTCCAGGTGCTCGCCAACAAACTGTGGGCGGCGGGTTACGTGCTGGACCCGATCGACGAAGGAGTGGTGTGGAACTACCGCCTGACCCGCGCCCTGGTGGCGGCGGCGTGCGGGGCCGGGCTGGCCACGTGCGGGGTGATTTTGCAGTCGTTGTTGCGTAACCCGTTGGCTGACCCGTACCTGCTGGGCATCAGCGCCGGCGCATCGACCGGCGCGGTGCTGGTTGCCCTGATCGGCGTGGGCGGCGGGCTGGTTTCGTTGTCGGCGGGCGCATTTGTCGGGGCCATGGCGGCCTTTGCACTGGTGACCTTGCTGGCGCGCGCCAGCGGCTCGTCCACCGGCACCGGGCAGATCATCCTCGCTGGCATCGCCGGCTCGCAGCTGTTCAATGCCCTTACCGCGTTCCTGATCACCAAATCGGCGAGTTCCGAGCAGGCCCGCGGCATCCTGTTCTGGCTGCTGGGTAACCTCAGCGGCGTGCGCTGGCCGTCGGTGTGGCTGGTGGTGCCGGTGGCGGTCGCAGGCCTGGCGGTGTGCCTGTGGCACCGCCGCGCGCTGGATGCGTTTACCTTTGGCACGGACTCCGCCGCGTCCCTGGGCATCCCGGTGCGGCGTGTGCAGTTTGTACTGGTGGGCTGCGCCGCGCTGGTCACGGCGGTGATGGTGTCGATTGTCGGCTCGATCGGCTTTGTCGGGCTGGTGATTCCCCACGCCGTGCGCCTGCTGGTCGGCACCGGGCATTCGCGGTTGCTGCCGGTTAGTGCCTTGGGCGGCGCGCTGTTTTTGATTGCGGCGGATGTGCTGTCGCGCACGCTGATCAAGGGGCAGGTGATTCCGGTTGGCGTGGTGACGGCGTTGGTCGGCGCTCCGGTGTTTGCGCTGATTCTAATCGGCCGGAGAAATGCGCGATGAGCGTGCTCAGTTGCACCGGGCTGGGCTTCAAGGTGCGCGAGGCTGAGTTGCTGCGCGATATTCACCTTGAGGTTCAGCTGGGCGAAACCTTAGGCATCGTCGGCCCCAACGGCTCCGGCAAATCCACCCTGCTCAAACTGCTCGCCGGTTTGCGGGTGCCCGCCAGCGGCGAAGTGCGCTTGAGCGGCCAACGCTTGCGCGACCTGTCGCGCCGCGCCATCGCCCAGCAATTGGCCGTGGTGGAGCAACAAGCCGACACCGACGACGCGATCCGCGTGTTCGATGCCGTGGCGCTGGGCCGCACACCGTGGCTGTCGGCATTGAGCCCGTGGTCCGCAGACGACCACGCCATCGTCAACCAGGCCTTGCATGACGTCGACGCCACCCACCTGAGCACGCGCGCCTGGCGCAGCCTCTCCGGTGGTGAACGCCAACGCGTGCACATCGCCCGCGCCCTGGCGCAACGGCCGCAGATTTTATTGCTGGATGAGCCGACCAATCACCTGGATATCCAGCATCAGTTGGCGATTTTAAAAGGCGTGCAGGCGCTGCCGGTGACCACCTTGATTGCGCTGCACGACCTGAATCAGGCGCTGACCTGCGATCGTTTGGCAGTGCTGGATCGCGGGCAGTTGGTGGCGCTGGGCAAACCACTGGAGGTGCTCACGCCGCAGCGCTTGCAGGACACGTTTGGCGTGCAGGCGCATTACCTGACGGACCCGTTTGATGGTGCGCAGATTCTGCGGCTGCGCTCACACTGACAGGCGAGTCACCTTGAAAAGGTGCTGGGGTTACAGGTGCCGCTGCATATGCGTCGTGCGCCACACCGGGTCCGCCTCGACGTCCACCACCTCAAACCCCTGGCGCGCCCAGAAATCAATCGCCCCCGGCAGAAACGGATGGGTATGCAGGTAAACCACCGCCACCCGATCCGCCCGCGCCTGCGCTTCCAGGGCACGATACAACTGACCGGCCAAGCCAAAACGGCGAAAGGCTGGCAGTACGAACAGGCGCACCACTTCCACTGTTTTAAGGCCTTGATAATTCAGCTGGGGAAAACGGCCGTCGTAGGGCAAGTAGCCGATGGCGGCGACGATTCGGCCTTCGGCACGAGCGATCAGGAACTGGCCGTCGCCGTGAAGGTAGACCGCCTCGAACCGCGCCAGGTCGTCCGGCATGCCGCTGGCGCTGAGCGTGGGAAACAGCTCGGCGCGGGCCTGCAGGACGAAGGCCCGTGCTGCTGGAACGTCGGCGCCGGTGACGAACTGAAGGATGGGAGTCTGGTTCATGTGACCTTGATCTGGCGGATCCCGACCACCCGTGCCTGGTCCAGAATCTCCTCGGGGCCCGCGTCCGCAGGGGGCATGATCAACCCGTTTTCGGCATCGCCAAAATGCAACGCCAGCAAGTGCATTGCCGCTTCATGCAGGGGCAACTCGGACTGCTTCAGTTCAAACACATGGGTGCGGGGCTCGTCGTTGAACAGGTAGTTGAGGGTGTATTCGCGCATGGTGGGGTCCTGTGAGGGCAGAGGAGTGACTGCTTATCCTGACCAAGCGATCAGCTTTTAAGTTCCTACTGCTGCCAATCGCTGGGTTATCCAAGCCTGGGTGTGCATCAGCACATGGCCCGCCATCGCCACCGGAAAATGAATAAACCCATGGGCAGATTCCGCTAACAGGTGCGCTTCAATCGGCGTCTGCGCGCCCCACCGCTCGGCGATCAACAGCGTGTCATCCTTGAGCGGGTCCAATTCCCCGACAAACATCAACGCTGGCGGCAACCCGCTAAAATCGCCATACAACGGTGACAACGGCGGCTGCCGGCGCTCGTCATCACTCAGCCCCGGCGTCAGCAGGCGCAACGCCTCGACCATGCCCGGACCGTCCAGCAACAACGTGTCCGGCCCGGCTGCGTGCACGCTTGGCGTGCCGCTCAAGTCATACACGCCGTAATACAACACCGCCCCGCTCACGCGCTTGAGCAGGTCCGGCCATGGTTTGAGCGCCAGCAACGTCGCCACTGCCAGGTGCCCACCGGCGGATTCACCCACCACAAACACCGGCACGTCGGCAAACTCCGGGCAGTCGCCCAACAGCCAGCGCGCGGCAGCCAGGCAGTCCTCCATCAGCCCTTCGACCGGCGTGTCGACCGCCAGCCGATAGTCCACCGACACCACCGCCACGTCACAGGCGCGCACCATGCCCAGGTTCAGGTCATCGTCCATCTGTGCGTTGCCGATGACCCAGCCGCCACCATGGATATCCAGCACCACGCCCTTGGCCTTGCCCGCCGGGCGCAAGATGCGCACGGGCACGCCATTCACCTGCCGGGTCTCGGCGGCAGGTGCGGTCTTGAGCGATTGACTGACGCGCAGCAGCGCCTGAATCACACGTGGCGTGACGCGGTTGCGGATTTTAAAGCGCGGCAGCCAAGCGAGCTTCTTGTTGAAGCGCCGCATCTCGGCCAGCTCGGGCTCGCTGGCAGGCCAACGTTGGCAGGCCATCAGCGGTTATTGCGCAAAATCGAGAAATTCAGCGCCGCCGCCACACACAGCCACGCCAGATAAGGCAACAGGATCAACCCGGTGATCACGTCCAGGCGCATGGCCAACACCAGCATCGCGGCGACCGTGAGCCACAGCAGCACAATAATCACCATGCCCGCGAAGAGCCGGTGTGCCCCGAAGAACACCGGTGTCCACAGCGTGTTCAGGGCGATTTGCGCGGCCCATAAGGCCAGGACTTCCTGGCTGCCGGGGAGCAGCGTCAGGCGGTAACCCGCCCAGGCCAGCAGCACGTAAATCAGGCTCCAGGCCACTGGGAACAGCCAGTTCGGCGGCGTGAAGCTGGGTTTGACCAGCGCGTCGTACCACGTGCCCGGTTTGAAAATAATGCCAGTGCTGGCGGCGGCGGCGCAGGCCAGCAGGAAGATAAAGAAGGTCATCGTCTGTCCTTAGCTGAAGTCAGCTGTGTGTGATGGGCGGGCGTTTTTCCCTGCCCTTTTCAATGACTCAAACGCGCCCGCATAAATTCCATCCGACGTGGCAATTGGCGCACAGCGGCGCCTCTTCTTCACGTCATCAAAATCCGCTAGGGTGCCTGCCTACCTTAGCCTGTTTTGACCTTATCGAGACCGCCCGCCTTGGCCACCTCACCCACTGATCACCGCGCCAGCCCCTGGTCGGTCTTCCTGATCTTCCTGCGCCTGGGGCTCACCTCGTTCGGCGGCCCGGTGGCGCACCTGGGTTACTTTCGCGACGAGTTCGTCACCCGCCGACGCTGGCTGAGCGAGCGCAGCTACGCCGACCTGGTGGCGCTGTGCCAATTCCTCCCCGGCCCAGCCAGCAGCCAGGTGGGCATTGCCCTTGGGCTATCGCGCGCGGGCTACGGCGGCGCGCTGGCGGCGTGGCTCGGGTTTACCTTGCCGTCGGCCCTGCTGCTGATTCTGTTCGCGCTGGGCCTTGCGCAACACAGCAGCGTCATCGCGCCCGGCGTGCTGCATGGCCTAAAAGTGGTGGCCGTGGCCGTGGTTGCCCAGGCCGTGTGGGGCATGGCGCGCAACCTGTGCACCGATGCACCGCGCATCAGCCTGATGCTGATCGCCGCCTGCGTGGCCCTGCTGCAAACCTCGGCTTGGGGCCAGGTCGGCGTGATCGGCGCCGCCGCGGTGGCGGGCCTGTTGTGGCTAAACACCCCGCCGTCCACCGCCCATGACGCCCTGCCTATCACGCTAAGCCGCCGCGTGGGGGCGATGTGGTTGGCGTTGTTCGTGCTGTTGCTGGCCGGCTTGCCGCTACTGGCCGAGCTGGCGCCCAGCCAAGGCCTGGCGCTGATCGACGCGTTCTACCGCACCGGTTCGTTGGTGTTTGGCGGCGGCCACGTGGTGCTGCCGCTGTTGCAAGCCGAGGTCGTGCCCACCCAGTGGGTGAGCAACGATGTATTCCTCGCCGGCTACGGCGCCGCCCAAGCCATGCCCGGCCCGTTGTTCACCTTCGCGGCGTTCCTCGGCGCGTCCATGCAGCCGGCGCCGACGGGCTGGCTCGGCGGCCTGCTGTGCCTGCTGGCGATCTTCGCCCCGTCGTTTTTACTGGTGCTGGGCGCACTGCCCTTCTGGCAAACCCTGCGCCGCAGCCCCCAAACCCAGGCCGCGTTGGCGGGCGTCAACGCGGCGGTGGTCGGCCTGTTGCTGGCCGCGCTGTACCAACCGGTATGGACCAGCGCGATCTTCAGCGCGCGGGATTTCGGCCTGGCCCTGCTCGCACTGGTGGCGTTGATGGTGTGGAAGTTGCCGCCGTGGCTGGTGGTGATCGGCAGTGGCGGCGTGGGGTGGCTATTGAGCGTTACGCTGGGCTAGGCCCCGGCGCGACGATTTTGAGCCACGGCCAGCGCGCCTGATAACTGCGTGCCTTCTGTTCAAACAACTCGGGCTCGGGGTGCCGGGGATTGATCCGCAACACACCCTGCTCCACATCCGCCAACCCATGGGGCGCGTACACCTCGCCCGTGGCAATCTCCAGCCCGATGCACGTGCCTGCCACCAAGTAGCGATCAACGCCTTGCTTGGCTGTGTGCAACTGCGAATACGGCCGGCCAAAGCGCTCGCCATACCAGAGATGAACCCGCGCTTGGTTCTTGACCTCGACGTTGACGCCCAAGTCCTCAAACAGTCGCTCGGCCGCGCGTATGACCCGGTCCTCTGCTTCGTAGGACAGGTCCGTATCGAAGTAAAAAACGTCGTAGTCCTTCACGTCTTGAGCGACCGGACGGTTGGATTGATGGTTCCACACTGCCTGGAACAGGCAGCCCGCGGTCAGCATGCACTGATCCACGCCGAGGGCCGGCAGGCGCGCGGTTATTTCGGCGTTGATGGGGTTGGCCATGGCGATTTCGAGCAGGGTTTTGACGGTCAATGTCATGTTGAATCCTTGAGAAACGGGCCGGTTGCAGCGGCCGACTTTACAACAGCGCGGAGTCTGAATGATGAATCGCAGCGTAGGCAAATGCTCTGGCGTGCGCAACGATACGTCGCCGCCTTGCTCCATTGCCTACGCTTACGTCAGAATCCGCCGGCTTGTGCGCTGGGGTGGCCGTCTCTAAGGTGGCTCGGTCGCTGAATTGTTCAGTGATCGGGTTTAGTAGCCCAAGGTTTAACCTAACAAGTGCACAAGCTTCATCTGTCAGACGTTCCTGTCTGTGCTCGATGGTGGCTGTGCGTAGGGCACCCTTGGGTGCGCCGGTTTTGTTAGGTTCCACCGGTCTACTAACCTGCGTACAGCTACCGCCTTTTCGTTTAGTAGCGATGAGGTTGTGGCCCAAGCTAGGAACTTAACAATGGTTAACGTCAAACCGGATTCAACCGCCCTCTTCAGCGTCGTTCCCGACGCCAGCACCGAAACCCTGATCACCAACAGCTACGAAACCTTCGCCTCCGTCAGCACGCTGTTGCTCGACCTGTCCGAAGACCTGTGCGGCAAACACCGCGACATCGCACTGGCCATCCACCAACTGAGCGAACTGGGCGTGCTGCTCACGGCCAAATTGCTCGACCGCGAAGCGCCCTGCCCTGGCTGAGTGGGCGCCCCTCAAGCAGCGCCGCCGAGGGCGCTGCCTTCAATTAGCGCCCGGGTAGTGATCCACGTACTGAATAGTGAAGTCGGGGTAGTGATCGACAATCTGGATTTTGTAGTCCGGGTAGTGATCGACGGTTTTCCATTTGCCCGCTGAGTCCGGGTAATGATCGACCTTCTGCACCTTGAGGTCGGGGTAGTGATCGACAACCTGAACCTTGTAGTCCGGGTAGCTATCGACGAACTGGATATTGCCGTAAATCTTCGACACATCAACACTCGTACCCGCCGACGCGCAGAAGGTACAGGTCAGCAACACTGACGCCAGAGCAACTTTAAACATGACAGCCTCATCCTGAGAAATCAGAGGCGCCAGTCTAACGACCCGCGCGCAAAAAATCGCACAGAGAAACACGCTGCCCAGCGAATGATCAGCCCTTCAACTCACCCGCCCGATTACTCGCCGCATCGTCATAAGCCACATACAGCGACTCGGCGATTTGGCTTTTGATGGCTTTGGCGGCTTCCAGACCCAACACAAACCCTTCAGCCTTGCCGCCAGCGCGGTTGAGCTCTTCGTGGGTAGAGGCGCCGGTGATAGCGTCGAGCAGCTTGGCGGCGTGAGGGCCTACGCCTTTGGGGAGGGAGATTTGGTCGATGGACATGGCGATACCTTCAGGAAAAGTGGTCGGTAGCGCGTGGAACCACTGCCGGGGGTGGCATGGTAGACCGGTTGGCACAGAAAGGGGGGCTTTCGGTCAAAAGCAGACGGTCGTGACCTGTTGCCTCTAACGCTTGGCAGAGCTCGACCAATCGCTGCAGATGATCAGCGCTGGCGTTCAAACCAATAGCAAACATTGGGGTCAGCCCCCCCCCTTATTCGAACTTAGCCAAACACCTTTCTGCCAACCGGCTTTTTCAAGCATGGGTGTGACAGTGCAAGCATCACTAAAGACGTAAGCCGAGCGTAGGTTTTGGTCACCTTAAGGCTTATGTACTGGCCAGGCATCAGAAGCGCTCATCGAATATTGCGGGCAAGGTAAGCTCCTTGACGAAGCTTGCTGAAGACAGGCTCAAGGCCATGCGTACTACCTGTACGACGTCATGCACAGGAATTGAGTTGCCTTCACCGCGCTGCTCGGCAAGCCCCCTCGGGGTGCTCATTGGATCTTCGGTATTCAGATAGCCCAAGTTTAAACAGGTCACGCCCAGGCGTTGCTGCCTGTACCCTTCGCGTAGAGCATCGGCGATACCCCGCAGGGCGAACTTGGAGGCTCCAAAGGTGACTTCTGAGCGTCCACTTTGCGGCATGCCAGAAGTCGAGCCGGTCAATATGATCCTTGGGCGAGCACTTCTGAGCAGCACGGGAAGCAGCCGCTTTATCAGCACGATGGTCGAAGTGATATTGCAGCTGACGATAGCCTCCACTTGGTCGTCGCTGTCGGCGAGGAAGTTGTAGGCGGGATCAAAGGCAAACGCCTCCCATATTCCTAAGTTGTAGATCAGGGTATCAAGCCCGCCATCCACCACGGCCTGCTCGATTATCCGAGCAGCCTTTACGGGTTCACCAAGGTCTGCTTCCACCCAATTCACAACGACGCCGGGGTTATGCGTAAGGTCTTGGGGGCGGGTACGAGAGACACCAATCAACGTGTCCCCATGCTCGCCCAACCCGTCAATCAGGGCTCTGCCCAACCCCTTGCTTGCCCCGACTACCATGGTTTTCATTATTGTCTCCTTGACCTGAATGCTGACCGCGCGGCGTGTATGCAAGCAGACGATTCATGGCTTAGCAACAAAGAGACTATTACCTGATGTTCGTAGGAAAAAGCTGACGGTCATTTTGGTTGGGCGGCGGCGGATGGAGAGCGACCGCGCGCTAAATGGCCGAAAGCTGTGAATCGTGACTGGCTGCTTTCGGCCGATTCTGTTGAAAAAGTCGGTTCGCCCAAACAGCCAGGTCATTGACTGGTTAAAACACCTTTTTTGCACACTGCTACGTAAAATCTGAGTCCGTAAGCCTCTGCCGAAAGTAAAGATTTCAATCTCGAACGCATACTTTTCTGCTGCGGAAACCATGGTCGACTTTTTCAACAGAATCGGCCAACTGCGGACAGTGACCTAATCGTTGGGAGTAGCCCATCGCCGCTCAAGGTCGCGCGCTCGCTGGTGGACCTTGAACAAACCGACGGGATCAGACGCGAACACATGGCCGAGGGGCTGCAATATCAGCCAACAATGCGCCAGCCCGTTTCAACCCTTGGTAAGATCAACCAACGGCGTCTGCCGCACCTCAGTCTCCCGCCCATCCTGAATCTCGCTAACCTGCTTCAAGGCTCTATCCACCGCCGCCTTATCCGCCAACAAGCTATAGCTGATGCGGAACTGCTTGTGTTCCTTGGGCCCAATGGTAGGGACTAGATTCAGTGGCCGCTGATAACGGCGGTTGTAGGAAAAACTTGTCCCCGGCTCCAGCCCTGTGACATAGCCCTGGCCTTCGGTGTCGGTGTTTTTCCACAGGGAAAACACGGGCAGTGTCTGGGTATTGAAGCCGACCGAAACGCCCAGGCTGCCGGCCTTGTTATGCAACACGGTCAACGTATCGCCCTTGGCATCGGCATACGGCACCACGTTGTACACCGTTTCGTCGTAGTCCCTGGTCGGTGCGCGGTAGGTTTGCCAGTCGGGCAGATCGTCCTTGGCCTTGTCGTTGAACGGCGACACCTGTTTCACCGGCGCGACGAAACGAGCGCCCTGCTCCAGGAACGGGGTGCTGAAGTTGCTGTGATACAGCGCCTGGTATTCCTTCGGATAGTCGCCGTTGTTGGTCAGCGTGTCGTTGAGGGCGAACACAACGCTGCCGGGTTCGGTCACCAGTTCGGTCGCGACCGAGAAGTCGACCTTTTTAAACGCCTGCTCTTTGAGCTCGCCGCGCAGGGTAATGGCGTACGGTGGTTTTTCATCGATATGCAGCGTGACTTTATTCGCAGGAATATTGGCGGCTCGACCGTGCAGGGTCAGCAGTTCGCCGTTGTCGATGCCGGGGTGGCCGACCCATTCGTATCCGCAGCGGGTGACCAGCTCATTGAAACCTTCCAACCAGCCCAGACCACCACGGCCATTGAGTTCGATAAAAGACGGATTGACCACTTCCTTGACCGGCGAATCCCAGCCCATGCGTACATTGCCAACTGAGGCCTGCAAGACGTTCATTCCGCGAGTCGGCACTACCGAGAGTTTCATCGTGCCGTTATCGATGTCGACGATGCTGACGCCCTCCTGCCGACCGCCGTGCAAGGTGCGCAAGGTAACGCTGAAGGGTTTGTCGGTTTTTATTCCGAGGTGCTGACTGGTGATTTGCCAGCTCTGGGCGGCTTTGTCAGTGTCGAGCAGAACGTAATCCCAGGCCATGGCGTGGGAGGCAGCGGACAGTGCGCTGATGGCAACAAAAAGTTTGAGCGGGGTCATGGCGGCAGCCTTTCTTGGAGTTGTGCCATTTTTATAAACAAGATGAAACGTTTCAGCAAGCTAAAAAGATAGACACGGTGATGTCGCTGATCGCCCATTTCTGCATTCTGTGACCGGCTAAAATCGCCCCTAAGCTGCGCTTCGCGAAAAGGCAGCAACCGGCCAAAACCAACCCCTCGCATCAGACTGCTTTCAACCGAGGCTGTGTGAAAATGCACACGCCAAATCCGGGAATCAGGGATCAGAACACGCTTACTAAACATCGTCCGACCCACAGAGGGCGCTTTCCAACCGGAAAATAAAGGCATCCTTTTTTCTACAACGATGGCCCCCTCATTACCCGTCACATTGGATCTTTCTTTATCTAACAGCCGCTCTAGACTGGCGCCACCCCCCCTGGCCACTCGGAAAGCCCCCCATGACTGCCGACGACTTCGACTGCCAACCCGATCTGCGCGGTAGCAGCCTGAGGCTTAAACCTCTGGCAGACAGTGATCTTGAAGGTATGTTTAAGGCAGCCGCTGATCCACACATCTGGGCCGGCCATCCCGCCAGGGATCGCTATAAACGCGATGTGTTCGAGGCGTACTTCGCCTCTCTACTCGCCACGAAGAAGGCGCTCGCGGTCGTTGATATTGCCTGCGGGGATATCGTTGGCACGTCAAGCTACTACACGCCGCCGGATCTACCGAACAGCATTGCCATCGGCTTTACCTTTCTGGTGCGTGCGAAGTGGGGTGGCGAAGCCAACCGCGAGCTTAAGCAGTTGATGCTGGCGCATGCATTCAGGGCTTACGACAGCGTCTATTTCCACATAGCGCCTACGAACATTCGTTCGCAAACGGCCATACTGAAGTTGGGCGCGGTGCATTTGTATGACGCCGAACTGAAAATAGCCGCCGCGCCGGCCTTGGCGAGGTGTTACGGGTTGACGCGCGCTCACTGGCAGACGTTGCCGGGGTAAAAAGCGCGGTCACTTATCGATGCAAGGCCCACCCCAACACCCACGTTGAGCAAACCCGGCTAGGCAGGCTCCCGTCGCGATCGTCGACTCTATTGCCGACCCCACCTCCAGGAGCTTTTGCCAGTGTCCGACACGCCGATCAACGTCGCTTACACACAACGCTTCAATGCCGTACTCACCTACATCGATGAGAATCTCGAAGGTGACCTGTCGCTGAAGACGTTGAGCCAGGTGGCGAATTTTTCGACGTTTCACTTCCATCGCCAATTCACCGCGTTCGTCGGCGTGCCGGTTTCACGTTATGTGCAACTCATGCGACTACGACGCGCGGCCCACCGCTTGGCTGCCGCGGCGGATCATTCGGTACTGGAGGCGGCACTCGGTGCCGGTTTCGACAGTCCCGAGGCATTTTGCAGGGCGTTCAAGCGAGCGGTCGGTATGACGCCGAGTGCGTTCCGGAAGGCGCCGAACTGGCAGGTCTGGCATGCGGTGTTCGCCATCCCTCACTTTTCCAGGACTGTCATCATGCAAGTACGAATCGTCGAAGTCCCCGAAGTCCGCGTCGCAGCGCTTGAACATTGCGGCTCCCCCAGGCTTGTCAGTGAGAGCGTGCGCAGGTTCATCCAGTGGCGCATGCAGAGCGGGCAGTCGCCGGTGGCATCGAGTCGCAGCTTTGGCATCCCTTACGGCAACCCCGACACCACGCCAGCAGACGCATTCCGCTTCGCCATTTGCGGCGAGATTCACGAGGCGGTGGAACCCAATGCGTTCGGCGTGCACGAACGGCTCATGGCTGGCGGACGCTACGTCGTCGTGCGGCACGTGGGGTCGCCGGACCACATCGGCGAATCGATCTATCCGATCTACCGCGATTGGCTGCCTGCCAGTGGTGAAGAACTGCGTGATCAGCCACTGTTCTTCCACTACCTGAGCGTGTATCCGCCCACACCGCAAGACCGATGGGAAACCGATGTGTATGTTCCGTTGCGGTAAGGGGGCGAAGAACACGTCACCCGGGTCGAGTGCCTTGCACAGGACGTTTTGCCTTTGTAGGATCCTGCTAACACCCACCGTCAATGGGGGCCACATTGGACAGTGCAATAAGACCGGACATTGAGCGGGCTGCCTACGATGAGTTCCTGGCGCTTTGGGACAGAGGTGAATTCAACAACCAGCGGTTGGGTCAGGCGTTCTACAACCACTTCCGACTGCATCGCCTCAGTGACCAGACGAGGCTGAACGGTCTGTATGAATCTCACGGCAACAAAGCCCTGAGTGCAATTTCTGAAATCTTTCAGATCAGCTGACGAGCTGTGAAAACGCTGACGTCAAATCAGCGTTTTGCCGCTCATAAAAAAACCGCGGAAATTTGAAGTCGGCGTTGACTATAAACGCCGTGACATAAGGTATTGCGCTTTCCCCCACGCCTCAAAGCGCTCCACGACGTTCCAGCCAAGCTTGGTGTAGTAATCGCTCTGGCTGTGGGTGTGCAAGTACAAGGCCGTGAACCCAGCGTCCCTTGCATGAACACAGATGCCTTCGATCAACTGCGCGGCGAGCCCTCTCTTTCGAGCTTCAGGTGTGACGAACACACACGCAAGCCACGGGCCTAGATCCGGCCGCTCGGGCAGGTCGTTTTCTGCAAGCGTAGCGCCACCCAGCAACTGGTCTTGTTCCGTTGCGATCAGACACTTCCAACGGCCATCACGCTGCCCATCAAAGAACTCGTGTTGCCAACTCGACAGCGATTGCTGCGCAAATTCATAACTGAATTCCCGATAAAGCCATTCGGCCATAACGTCGCACTTGTCCATTTGTTTATCGAGCCAATCCACGCTTAGCATCTGTAACGCTCCTTTGGATCATCTAACCTTTCGACCACCGAGACAGCGCCGGCGATAACGCTACTCCTGCCCCACTCTACGCATCAGCGCCCCAAACAACTCCCCGCGCGGCCTCTCACTCAGCGCAATCCCAGCATCCTCAAACCACTTTTGCCCCGCCTCCGGATGCGGCCCGCTCAACACCACCACGCCCTTCTCATACGTATACCGCGCCGCCGCCACATCACCGTTGCGGTAGGTCGCAATGGTTGTGTAAGGCGATGCCCCCTGCGCTTTGGGAAAGTACGGCCCGTCCTGATAAAACACACGGTCGGGCTTCCCTTCCCACACCACCCGCACCGCCGCATCCTCAATGCCCGCCACTTCAAACCCAGGCCTGCCGGCTTCGGAATCCAGGTCCTGGGGTATCAGGCCAAGGTTGCTGTTATCCGCCAGGTACGCGCCCATGCACAGCCCCAAATAGCGCCCGCCCTTGGCGACGTAGTCGCGAATGGCGTCAGCGCGCGCCTTACCCAGGCTGTCGAGGGCCGCGGGGATATCCTGGCCGCCGCCCGGCTGCACATAGAGGTCATAGCGCGCCAGGGTGTGGGGCGTGATGTCGATGGGTTCATCCGCGCCCACGAAGTCGATCTGATAGTTCGGGCTGAGCCGCTGCAATGCGCTTTTCACGCTCTCGGAACAGTCGTCGCAGCCGGCTGGGCCACGGTAGATGGCGACATGGGTGATCGGCGTAGCGGCGTGGACGAACGACGCTTGCAGGGTGGCAAACGCAAACAGCACAGCGGCGGTGACAGGCAGGCGCATGGGCGTGGGCTCGTTAAACAGGGTTGATCCAGGTTGTACCCGGCAGAGCGTATATCGAATGCCGTTTTGAATACGTTAACAGTTGTAAATCGGCTACTGTCGCGTGTACCCACATCCGCCAGAGGGCAAGCAATGGACCTGAAATTCAGCCACGTCGACGTGCTGGTCAACAACCTTGAGGAGACATGCGCGTATTACGCGAAGATCCTCAACGCCAACATCTCCAGCACCCAGGTGTGGGAGCGCGGCGGCCTGCATGTGCGTTTTGCGATTGCGTTGATGGGCCAGGAGCGTTTCATGTTGGTACAGCCATTGGCAGGCAACTTGCGCGAGCTGTTGGACGCCCACGGCGAAGGGATGATTTATCGGCATTGCTACACGACGCCGGACATCGAGGTGGCCTATGCCGAATTGGCCGCTTGCGGCGTGCAGCCGGAGGATGAAAACGGCCGGCCATTGACACTTGAGGACCTGCGTTCGCCCTCCGGCAAACGCATTATCTGGTTGCCCAAGCGCTTCGGGCATTTCTCTATCGAGATCCTGGAGGCGCAGGCGTTGGAGGCCTTTATCGAGGCGGCGTTTGCGTGAGCGGCGCGTTGGCCCTGCAGCGCGCAGGGCCAACGTGAATCGTGGGATTAGAAGGCCGGCAACATGCCCTTCTGTCTCTTCAGGGCGAAGATCAATTGCCCAAGGTTTGAGAAGCGTGCCGTTTTCAAATCGTCCCAACGCTCAATAGACAACTGCCCATCAGCGTCAACTTTAATCGGCGTGGAAATAATTTCGCCACTGCGGGAACGGTGCAGCAGGTTGGATTGACCCGATGAAACGCGCTCAATCAGAAAATCGCCGCTCTCTCTGAGCCGCGAGCGCTGCCGCGCCTTGGTGGGAATAACAGACATGTGCAGTTCCGTTTTAAGCGCTTCGACCAAGTCCTCTACCAGTAAGTAACGCCTGTCTCGCAACGATGGCCATTGCTCAATGTAAAACTGGCCCGCATTGTCCATCTTGATCGGATGAGAAAGGATTTGGCCGTTTTCGGCACGACGGACCAACGTGGCCTGGCTGACAGCAGGCCGCTCGATCAGGAAGTCGCCGACATTTTTCAGCCGTTCGCTTGGCTGAGTCTTGTCGGAGGCGGCCGTCAAAAGGACATCGGCCTTAAGGGCTTCGCTCACTTCGTCAATGCGCAAGAAACGCTGATCTTTCAATTGTGGCCAATGCTCAACAAAGAACTGGCCTTTTTCGTCAATGTGAATGGGCGTGACGACAATCTCCCCAGTGCTGGCACGGTGCAGCACATTGGCCTGGGTCGATGACGGCTGCTCAATCAGGAAGTCGTCAATATTTCTCAGCCAGGTGCGATCAATTTGGGCACTGGGCCGAGGTACAGCTTTGCCGGCAATCCCGACGTCTATTTTGAAGTCACTGCGTAACGCTATGCGACCGGGGCTGCGTATCCCACCGTCGAGGATTTCCCATCCGCCCGGATGCAACGCGCGTGCGTGGCTGGGGGCTACGTCGCGCACCGTCAAGCTGACGGCATCCTGCAATTGCGCGATACCTGGCACGCCATGGAACATATCGGCATGGCTGTCCCCCATGAGTGCGACCCATTTATGCGCGCCAAATGTCGCCTGGTCCGCCTTGATCACCTCATTGGCGAAATAGCTGAACAGGGTATGGCGGGCGTTCAATGCGGACATGTCTTTGACGTGATAACTGGCCGTACAATCGAGCGCTCGAATTCGCAGCCCGGCCTTATTCGCCGCCTCGATGACGTGGGTGTAAGTGTCGTTGCCCGAATAACCCGGCATATGGCCAACATCTTGCGCACGCAAATAGCGCCGCAGGTTCTCGGGCATTTTCGCCGTTTCATAAAAAGCCTCCAATTCGGCTTGATGCAGATCGGTGAGCAGGTGCTCCACGTACAGTGTTTTGACACCCTGGGTTTTCAACCACCTCATGTGTTTGATCAGCGCTCGCTTGCTCGCCCGGTGAGCATGACTTTCGCTGAAGATAAGTCCCCATTTCCGTTTATACAGCCGCTCGATAAACGCCTCTTCACTCGTCGCAGTAGCCAAGTCGGTGAAGCTGGGGCGCGCCGACGGTGTGTAAGCGGCCAAGGCCTCTTGAGCGGTTTTTTCCAGGCGATCACGGGTGATCCTGAAGGCTTCGAACGCCTCTGCCTGAGGGCCTGCGCCTTGTTGACCGTAGCGAGAGTCCAAGGCGCGGTGCGAATGCACCATAAGGTCGAGGTTTTCTTTATGGGCCGCGGGCAGATCAAACGCCGTGTAATGGGACGGTGAGCGAGGTGCTTGCACGGGCGTTGAAGGCCCGGCGGCGGGCAACGTTTGTGCATCGGGGGCCATGGTCAGCCTGTAGTCGCCCCTGGACAGCGCGGCAGCGGACGTATCGCGCTGAATGCCCACCGCCTGGCCTGGCGCAACGTCATCCACCCGCAGGGCGATGACGTTTTGCAGATCAGCCAGGCCAGGCACCTCGGCAATGCTGCCAATGCGATTGTGATCAACCAGGGCGATCCAGCCGTCATCGGTGCTGTTCGTGCCGATAGCTTTGTGGGAATAAAAGTTTCTGTACTTGCTGCTGCGCGGGATAAACCGTTCGCCGCCCGAGAGTTCCAGCACATGCTCCATATGATAGGAACTCGAAGCATCCACACCTTCGATCGCAACCTTGTGCTTGTGCGCTGCCAGCAGCAACTTGCGGTAGGTGAACGGGGCATCCGGCCCCCAGCCCAAGGATCTGTCGACCCGGGCCAAATGGTCCTCGACACGCTTCAACGCGTAAGCGACATCGCCTTTGACGTCCCCGTTGATAATTTTAAGTTTGCTGCGAAACACATCCGCCGGCAGGTTCTCAACGTACACGCGCCTGAGCCCCTGCGTGGCCATCGCCGGCATTTGTTCGATCAGCAATTGCTTACTCGCGACGCAGGCGTTGGCGGCGCCGATGATCAGTCTCTGCTTGTGCTGGAACAGGGTGACGAGCGCGCCGGCAGGGCTGGCATCCGCCGCCAGCACGGGCACGTCGGTGCGACTCGGGCGCGCGGGTGAAGCGGTGTAGAACGCGTCTGCATCCTCGGTCAGCTGTTTCACCTGAGCGGGATAGCGGGCGAACCGCGCACGCAATTCGTCGCGGGTCGTTACGCGCACACCCTGCGCAATCGCGTCGTCCGGATAGCTGGCAAGGTTTCGCGCGAAGTCGGGGTCGAGTACCGCTCTGAAGTAGCGGCCTTGCCCAGCTGCAATCTCGTAGGCGGCGAGTGGCGGCTCCACCGCCTCCTGAAGGAGCTGATACTTCTTGCGCCCACCTGCCGAAAAGCCGGAACGCACCCAACGGCCGTTGGCGTTCTGGTTGACCATACGCGAGGTTGACAGCATTTGCCCGGTGGCCGCGTCATAGCGATACAGCAGATGACGGCCCAGGGGGTCCGGTGTGTGCTTGACCCAGAAAGTCCTGGCGTCGAACAGCACTGACTTCATACCGGCAGGAATGCGTGGGTCAACCTTGCTCACCAGCAGGGCTTCTTTGGCGGCTTTGAGCGCCGGCCTGATGGAAATGGTGTTGAACGGGGCTTTGAAGGCCGGGCGGAAGTCAAACAACACGGCACCGCCGAGGTTGGTCATATAACCGATCAAGTGACTCAGCGCGCCCGCTTTGTCACCCTGCTGGTAGGCGTCGATGGCGAGCATGGCATCCTTGAACGCCAACAGGCCACCCAGGCTCAGGCTCAACACCGGAAACGGCACGGTGGCGATGGCGGTGGCCAGCTCAACACAGGCCCACAGAATGCCCATGATCATTTCAGTACGGTTGACCGTGGTGGCAGCCACGTCATCTATTTTGCGCTGCAACACCATGTTGTAGAGCTCATGGCGCAGGTCTGTCAGCGGCACAACCGTGGCGATCGGGTCATGCCGCGCGGGACTTGGGGTCGTACGGTCGATCGTCTCGGGCAACCCCTTGCGGGCGGCCTCCAGCAACGTCGCGATCCGGGCCTTGGCTTTGACGGTCACGCGCCCGAGGAGATAGTCCGATACGCCGTCGACTTTTTTCAGCCAGTAGTTGAACAACTTCGCCTCACGCAAACCGATGCCATCGGGTGCGTCAGGCGTGTACAGCAGAGCCGGGTTGTCCGCGTGGCTGAACACGTAGTTGCCGATGATCCATTCGCCGTCAATCATCAGGCGATGGACCTTGTAGGTGTTGCGGGTCGCGACCGTCGTCTCGTCAAGGCTGTCGATGGCGCGCTCCAGCCAGGCCAGGTCGACCCTGGCGATGTGGCCGCGCAGGCAGCACTCCAACGCCGTGTATTTCATCTGCAGTTGGTTGATCGCCAGCGTGGCGTTGCGCCGCTCGGTGTAGCCGGGGCTGGTCGCGCTTTGCAACTTGGCGCGCACCTCGTCGATGTAGCGCTGGCCGACCCATACACCGGTCACCGAACGTGCGACGTTCAGCGGGGTCAGGCGGCTCAGGTCGATGCCAGCCGGCCCGCTGAAGGTGGCCGAGGTGGAAAATTTCGGGTCGATGAAGCCGACATTATCCTGGTAGCCGTCCCGGTAAAGCCGGGTATAGGACAAGGGCGCGGGCATGCCGCCCAGCAACGGCCAAGGTGCCGAAACGTACACCGTGTCCGGGTCAATATCATTTTGGCTACGCCCCAGCAGCGTGTTCAGGCTGAGCTTGGCGTTCTCGTGCACAAACGCGTCGAAGGTCACCAGGTTCGCTTCTGAATCGGGCCGGGCGTGATAGACGCGCACACCACCTGCCGCATCCTCGGCCAGGCTGGTCAACCGCGTGCGGTCCGCCGCCGAGGCCGAGCGATACCACGGCGGGGTGGTGTATTCGTAATCGTCCACCGCGGTGCTTTGCAAGTGGATGACCATGGCGTCCAGGCAGACGGTATGGGTGCATAAAGGGCCGAATGTCACCGCCGTGTGTTCCTGCGCGTCGGGTTTGAAACCCAACCCGGCAAGGAACGTCGCCATTTTCGGGCGAAACCGCAGCGGGCATTGCTCGAGCAGGTAGTCGCTCAGGGTGCGATTGTTGAAGCGGGTTTTGTTATCGGCCCAACCCATGATATGCAGCTGGCACTCACGCTCAGAGGTAAACGCCATGAACTGCTGCTCGCGTGGCGAGCCGGGTGTGCACAACAGCAAGCGCCGGGTTTGATCCTCGCCATCGACTTCGCGCAACAGCCATAAGTCCTTGAGTTGCGCACCGTGCAGCAGCACGGTCTGTGCACACACATTCGGGTTGCTGCCGGCTCGCAGGTCTTCAAACAACCGGTAGTCCGCCTGGCTCAAGTCGCCTCGCAAACGGGCGACGTAGGCGAGCAACACCAAACGGTGATCGAACAGGTCGCGGGCAGCCTGTTTGAATTCAGGCTTGCCCTGCAGCTCTTTTTGCAGCGCGGCAAAGTCCAGGCGTGGTTTCAGCTCCGGATCGCGCAGCACGTCCAGCACACGTTGCACATTCAGCTCGGCATGCTGGCCCGCCAGCGCGGCACCTGCGTAGGTCAGGGTGGTGTTGGTCAGAAAGTCCGAGCCGGGCAGCTCGTCGCCGGTCTGCAGCCCCGAATAGCTCAACTCAACCAGGTTGTGCTGCTGCTCGTACACACCGATGCTGGGGACGTTGCGGCGAGTGGTGATGTGCAGGTGGTGCGGGTCCAGGTCATGGATCTCCAGCTCTTCATCGAGGTACTCGGTCAGTTGGTAACTGGCCAGGGCCTGGGGAGAAGCGAGCGGCCCGTGCAGGTCGACGAACGTATCGCGGGCCTGATTGTAAGCCTGCATGAAACCACTCAGGGTCTGCTGGCTGGCCGGGGCGGCGCTGCGATACCAGTCAGGCAGGCTGTTGTACACGCTTCGCTCCAGCAGCTGCTGCTGCCTGAATTTCAGGCGTAACGACAAGTCCGGGAGCGCAGCCTTGAGCGCATCGTCCAGCGCCGACGTCAGCAGCGTCGCCGCGTGCAACGGATTGTCGACCAGGCTCAACGCCAGGTCGATGTCCTGGCGGCGCTTGTCGAGCAGCGCGTTGTAGGTGTGCTCAAACAGGGGCTCGCCTTCAATCGGCTGCAATTGCAGGGGCCAGATGCCGGCAACGTCCAGCGCCTGGTAGCGTACCGGCAAGTGGCAGCAGAGCTCCGCGCGCCCCGCCGGCAGGGTCAGCAACGCCTTGAGGCGCTGGTCGAGTTCCGCCAAGGAATCGAAACGCTCCAGGCCTCGGTTCGGAGTAAACAGCAGGACCCGGCCGAGGTCCTGCCCGGACGTCAAGTTGTTCACCACCGGGCTGGCGTTACGTGTCAGCACAAAGGCCCCCGCAAACTCCACGGTCTTGTCCTGGTAAGCGAAATTCAGCGCGTACATCCCCGGTCGGAAGGCCGGGCCACGCGAGCAGTCTTCGATCATGCGCTGTTCGTCGGGAGACAGCAGGTAATCACGCACGTCCAGCCTGGCCTGCTGCTCCAACGCACCAAGGCCGGCGACCTGGGTGAGATAGCTTTTGCGACCTTGCCCATCCACCGTGCTGGTCTCATCAAGATTGTGCAGGCGGGTGTGCAGAGTGAGCTTGAGCGTTGCCAGTAGCGCCTTGCCGGCTGCCTCGGTGAGATCGGCCTGAGCCACTGCCTGGTACAGGCTGCGTGACTGGTTCAGGAACTGTTCGTTGGCGCTGATCAAGGCGGTGTTCAGCGCCTCCAACGCCACCAGTTCGGGCGGCAATACCACCGGAAGCCGGGTTTGGGTGCGCAGCTCAGGGTCGATTTCCAGTAAGTGGGTGCGCACCTCTTGAAGCGTCGGTACCGCTGAAACGGAATACTGCGTGCTCATTGGCACTGTCCTTATGCTGATGAAATGAACCTTCAGCTTGAGGCGGCGCCTGCGCGTATCGGCGGTAATTATTCAGGGTGCCCAATGGCTTTGCATTCACCCCCCAACAGCGGGCGCTTGATGTTCTGGAAGAATCTCGTCAGCGGCGCATGGGCGCTTTACTATGGCGTTTATTAAAAACGCCCACCAAGACCCGACCGTTCAGCGCCGACTCACTGGAACTCATTAATGCCTACGCCAAAACGTGACAACGCCCGCCTCGAACGCCGCCTGGTCGCCACACTGACCGAAGCCTGTGAAACCGCCAAAGCCGAAATCCCGGGCTTTGACTGGCTGACCCACACCGTCGATTACGCCGCCTTCCCGCAAAGCCTGCGGGTGATTTGGGTGTTCGACACGCGCGCCAACAAAGACCATGCCTTGGCCAAGGGTACCGACCAACGTATGCGGGCGCTGACCGCCGCCGCACTGCACGACGCCGAGGTGGCTGGGGTGAACATTGATCGCTGTGTGCGCTTCGACTCCGAAGAGGAATGCCACGCTCAGCAGGGCGGCGATTGGCGTCGGCGCCTGGCGTGATGGCCCTCGGCTAAGGCGAGCCGGCGGCCACCGTTGATTTGCCGTGCTTGCCTGGAAGCCACTCGCCATCTACCGGATAATGCCACCTCGCCTTTCGCCGATAAGGACATCCCCTGCCATGAAGTTGCCCGCCCTCCTCCTGGCTGCTGCCGTATTGCCGTCACTCGCCCATGCCGACGACGCCGCCCTGACCGACACGCTCAAGGCCTTCACCCGCTGCGACGCGAGCTTCTTCTCCAGCCTCAACACGCACCGCGATGCCTGGCAGGCCTATGCCCCACTCCAGCAGGACAAGGCCTTCACCTGGATCGCCGTCAGAAACCGCGCCGACCGCCAGGCCAGCCAAGTGCCGATCAGCGCGCCGCCCATCGCCGGCTTGAAGCTGTTGTCGTATGCCGATGAGGTCACCAACCTCGGCCCGTTGGGGCTTTACTATTACTGGGGGTTCATTGTCGACGGCGGTGTTGACGAGGTTGCCCTGCGCCTCGCACCGCTGCTCGCGCAACCGGAGTCACTGCAAAAAGGCGCCAAGGAATACACGCGCAGCGAGCTCAAGGTCGGCAACGCCTGGCGTGCGATCAAGCCCCAGCCGGGCAAGGCGCCGGGGACACGGCAGGTGGAGCGCGTACTGATCGTGGAGCCGGAAGGCACGCAAGGCACCCAATCGCGTGTCAGCTGTTCGGTACAGGGCGGCGTGAATGCCGGGGTGCTGGCGCAGCTGCGTCCGGACATCGCGCCGGTCGACTACCCGCGCACCCAGGTCGAGCCCAGTTTCACTGAGGTCGACGTACCGGCCAACGTACGCCAGCGCCTCGACTCACCCCTGCTGCAACCCAAGTTCAAGACGTTGAGCTACCGCTACGTTTCCAAGCGGGGCGATGGCAGCAAAGACCTGCCCGTCTCGGTGACCTTCAAGGCACAGGGTGGCTTGCTGGTGAAGAACGAGGCTTATGGCAATACCTTCGACGTGGATCGCCTGACGCAAGCCGACCTGATTCAGTTGAAGTCGAAGATGAACGGCGTGGGCGATGGCCGCGTGCTGCAAACCCGCGACATCGAGCTGAACGTGCCAACCCGCTGGGCCCCCGGCCAAACGCTGAGCGCCCGCCTGCAGATGGTGAATGTTCCCGCCCAGCCGACCGATAAGCCCTACGACACCTCGTTGACCTGCACCGTCGGCGAGCGTATCCCGGCACGCCAGGTATTCGCATCGTTGAACGGGGATGCCATCAAGCTGGCATGCGACCAGGGCGACTACAAGACCTCACGGGTGTTTATCGAGGACCTGGGCGTGGCCCTGACGCTGGAGTCGACGTCGAGCGACACGCACTATGTGAATGAATTCATCGCGCTGAAAGTGGAGCGCTGACCTGCCCTCGATCTCCTTAAGCTCACAGCAATCACTTTATATTTCACACGCCTAAGACCAGAACAATGTCCTACAAACAAAATGAAAATGGTTACACCGGTGAAACGCGATCAAAGGCGTTGTTATCTAACGACTTCTGGATTCTGACAAGGTCTGTCGATGCAGACTCGGCAGACATTATCGTACAAGAGAAACAACGATCAAAAGAACACGCAATCCACAATAGAGCCCACACCCCGGCACTGGGCTATGTCCAATCAAAATACTTTGAAGGGCACAACCAGGTCAAAATACACAGAAACTATGTAGACGACCCCATAACGCCTTTCAGGAAAGGCTATTTCGCACTCATTCATACTAATGACGAGCACGAGAGACACGTGCACTATTTTTTACCGCGCAAGACATACAAACCCACTGGTATTTCAACGACAAAAAAGACCACTACTGCTTTTCCCTGACCGCAGACAGAGATTACAGCGAATTCAAAAACCTGTTACCCAAAGCAATAAGAGAACAGATACAGTCTGGAATAAAGGATTTGGAATACTCAGTGGAAAGCCTGATATGGCGGGACTTTATTGCGCTGAACTCAAACACCCGGTGCCTGGGTTCGCCCGCGGGGCAGTACATTCTCACTCGCCCTCATGGTTGCCCTACCGCCATTTACGTAGCGCCCAACGGGCAAGCGTCGCCGCTTGATCCTAGAAAAGACCTGTTCCCTTACTCCGGCTTTTTTGAATGGGGCTATAACGGCACTGGCCCCAATTTTCTGGCCATTTCATTGCTCGCGCACTTCTTTGGCGGGGACATCCCCGACAACGACTCCATCGACGCGCTTAAATACAATTTAATTTCACACCTTGAGCGCTTCAACAAAGAAGACATTATCATTGACTCCGATAGAATTCTAAGAGCCCTCGCCTATGTACCCGACTCGCCGGTCGATCTGAATTCACACCCGACGCTTCTAAGCCTCTACAACGAGGCGCAAAACAGATACAAAAAATACGTTTAAACCTGACAACTTTCCCAACACCAAAGTATTGAGGTCATCAGCGTAAAGGGCCAGGAAAGGGAGATGCAGCTCGCGTGCAGTGAACATGCTCTCCCCCTGCCGTGCCTATTGCCTAGGCGTCTCTATTTGGCGAACGCGTATTCCCCACCTTGCTCCACCGCCTTTTGATAAGCCGGGCGTGCCTGGAAGCGTTGCACCCAGGCGGCCAGATTCGGGTAGGCCTGCAACTTGCCCTGCGCCTTGGCGATTTCGCCGATAAAGCTCATCTGGACATCTGCGCCACTCAGTTCGTCACCGACCAGGTACGGCGTATCCGCCAGCACGTCGTTCAGGTAGCCGAGGTAATTGGCCAACTCCGATTCGATCCGCGGATGCAAGGGTGCGCCCGCTTCACCCAATCGGCCGACGTAGAGGTTAAGCATCAGCGGCAGCATGGCCGAGCCTTCGGCGAAGTGCAGCCATTGCACGTATTTGTCGTAGGTGGCGGTAGCCGGATCAGGTTGCAGGCGGCCTTGGCCGTGGCGGCGAATCAGGTAGTCGATGATCGCGGCGGATTCGATCAAGACGAGGGCACCGTCTTCGATGACCGGGGATTTGCCCAGCGGGTTGATCGCCTTGAGCTCAGGCGGCGCGAGGTTGGTTTTCGGGTCGCGCTGGTAGCGCTTGACCTCGTAGGGCAGGCCGAGTTCTTCGAGCAACCAGAGGATACGTTGCGAGCGTGAGTTGTTGAGATGGTGGACAGTGATCATGAACGGCTCCATTGGGCAAACGCCAGGGTGTGTAAGAGCAGACTACACCGCCGGCAGGGAGTGCCCTTAAGAGAATGCATAACCGCGCTCAATATTGCCGATGTGGCGAGCGGGTTTGCCCCGATCCCCCCAATCAATAGGCGGCCCGCTGGGGATCGGCGCTCAGTCCAACCGGAACCGCGCGGTGTTTTCACTCAACGCCTGACTGCCTTTGCTCAGGGTATCGGCTGCCTGGTTGACGGCCCGCGCACCGTCGAGCAAGCGCCCTGCGGCCTGGTCGACTTGCTGGATATTGCCGCTCACTTCATCCGCCGTCGCGGCTTGTTCCTCTACCGCTGTCGCAATTTGCGCCAGGGTGTCGGTGACGTTTTGCACCGCGCTGGCGATCTCGCCCAGGCGTGTGCCCAGCCCGGTGACAGACTCCGCGTCAGTCAGCGCCTGGTCGCAGGCGGCGCTCATCAGGCTCACGGCCTGGCTCACGGTCGCGCGCAGGCTGTCCACCGTGCCGGCGATCTGCGCCGTGGAGGCCTGGGTGCGTTGCGACAGGCTGCGCACCTCGTCCGCGACGACGGCAAAACCCCGCCCTTGCTCGCCGGCGCGTGCAGCCTCGATCGCGGCGTTGAGCGCCAGCAGGTTGGTCTGTTCGGCAATCCCGCGGATGGTATCGACCACCGATTGAATCTGCTGGCCCTGCTGGCTCACTTGCTCCAGGGCGTTAGCCGTGTCGGTCAGGCGCTGGTTGAGTTGCTGGATGCTGGCCGTGGTGCGTTGACTGTCACGGCTGCTGTCTTCGGCAATGCGCCGCGTCTGCTGCGCGCTGCCCGAGGCCTGTTCGCAGCTCCTGGCGACGCCCATCGAGGTGGCCGCCAGCTGCGTCGCGGCGGCCGCAATCTGGCTGATCTGGTGCTGCTGGTCTTCGACCTCGGAGAGCGTGCTGCCCGATTGCGAATTAAGCGTAAGCACGGCTGAGCCGAGTTGCTGGGTCTCGTGGTTGACACCCAACAGGCTGGTGCGCAGTTGCAGCACCGCAACGTTGAGCGCGGTGCTGATCGCCGCCAGTTCGTCACGCCCTTCTACTGCCACTTCCACGCACAAGTTGCCGTCGCGCAACGACTCGGCAAGCAGGGTGATGCCACTGGCGCTGCGCCGGATCGAGGCTTGCAGGCAGCTAAACAAGTACAGCGCGGCCAAGGCCAGCAGGCTGAACGTGGCCGCCACAGGAATAAACTGCTTGAGTGAGCGGTCGTGGTAATAACTCAAGCGCTCATCCAGTGAGTGCAGCGACTGGCTGCGCAGCGCACCCAACGTGCCCAGCATGCTGTCGACACTACGGTCGAAGGCGGCGCTGTCGAGCTTGATCGTGCCGCCAAACACGCCGTCGTCCAGGGTTTTCAGTTCGCTGTCCAGCAACTGCAGGCTGCTGTCGTATTGCGCTGTCCACGTCTCCAGCCCCGGGTATGGCTTGGCTTTGAGCGAAGCGGCGGCTTTGACCAACTGGTCGCGTGCATCGCCGATACGGCTACGCAGGTCACGCATCTGCAAACGGCTTTGCAGGGTGAACTGGCCGGACGCAATGGACGACTGCCCAACGCTTGCCGTGCGCCCGATGCGCTCGATCAAGTCCGGCGTGTGCTGGCTGGAAATCTGCATCAGCAGGTAGGTTTCCAGCCAGGGATCAAGGATCAGCCCGGCGTCCACGGTGATCTGCTCGCGCAGGGTTTGCATGGCGGTCAGGGCAGTGGTGAAGCGGTCATAACCGTCCGGCCACCAGCCCACGGTGCGCAGGGACTGCGTGTCCATCCCCTTGACCGTCGCCTGCAACGCCGCAAAACGTGCCAGCGTGTCGACACTGGCGTTCTGGGCCTTGAGCGTATCCCCCAGGGTTTGCAGGCTTTGCATAATGACCGGGTTGCCGGCATCCACCTTGTCCATCGCCGCCTGGGCGGCGGGCGTCGGCGTGTGCTGGATGTCCAGGGCTTTCCAGCGGGCGGCCTGGTTGCGTTGCGCGGTCAATTGGCCATCCAGCGCGTCGAGCGCCAACAGTTGGCGAACGCCGGACTGCTCGCTGGAAATCACCGCGAGTTTGTCGCGGTAATCGTGGCCGATCATCCACAGGCTCCCGGCCAGGGGCAGCATGAACAGGAAGAACAGCACCTGGAACTTGCGCGCGAAACCGAAACGGCCGAGCAAGCGGATACCGGGTGATAGAAGAGTGTGCATGGCTGACCGCTCCCGAAAACAACCTGGAAATGACTAGAAGCAAAATGCCATGTCATTGATTAAGTTGGCTCAAGCAAGATACGGGCCGTTGGTGCAGAGGCCGTAGATAGGCGATGCGGCGCGGCGCAGGTGCACAGGCGTGCGCGAAAATGGGGCGAAAGCACTCAATGGGCAGAGTGAAACGGTAACTCGCCCCGCCATCACCTGACGCACGCCCCGATACGCGTGCTTCAGTCCGTTGCTTTAACGAGCATGTACTGACTGAAATTATTAATGTGATCGTCCAGGTTATCCTCCAGCATCATCCGGTACTGATCACAGAAATACTTCAGCATCGCTTCCCGTGCTTGGGCCATTTCAGCGCCGGATTTGAAATTGCGCGCGCTGGCCCAGGCGTTGAAGCGCGTGGTGCCGAACATCATTGAAGCGCTGACCTCGCCGAGGTTTTCGCAGGTTTTAAGCTGTTCGTTCGACAGCTCGATATGGGCGTCTGCACGGTCGTAGAAGGCTTGGTCGGTGGCGTCGGCCATGATCGGGTTCCTGGAGGGCAAATGAGGCCGCTATTGGAGCATATCCGGCCGCCGCCGAGGAGACGCCTCCGGGGAGGCGTCTTTGAACCTCACATCAAGGCCAGCACCAACCGCTCAAGCCCGATGCCGAAACCGGCGCCCTCTCGATACGCGCCGCCGCCCACGACTTGCTGTTGCGCGCCCAACGTCGGGCAGCGCACTTCGAAACCATTGCCTTGCAGATAGTAACTCAACCCCCGCTTCACCGCCAGGTTCAGCTCATAGTCGAGCCCCAGCGTATTCAAAAACCCGCTGCAAAGGGCCTGGCTGCGCTGCAACGCCAACCCAGGGTCGGGGCTGAGAATCTCCAGGCCCAGCTGGGTGAATTCGCGATAGCGGCCGGCTTGCGGCCGTTCATATCGGTAACACCGCGCCACGTAGAAAAACATCGCCTCTGCTCGCCCATTCAGCAAAACGGCGCTGCGTTCCTGGAACAGCGCGGTGGCTTCCGGGATCAGGCAGCACGGGCGGCCTGCCTTGTCGGCGAAGGCCCACATCTGCCCGATGATTTCACTGCCGCCGGCTTTTTCGATAAACGTGTCCTGGCCCCACAGTGCGGGGACGATGGCTTCTTCAGCGCCCGCTTCGATGAAGATAGCTCCGGAAGCGGCCCTCAATTTCACGCATCATTTGCGCTTCTTTACCCGTCACAATTCGCGTTCCGCGCAGCATGGTCATGTGTTGAATCTCCATTTTTTCAAGGCAATAAAAAAGGCGCCGTGGGCGCCTTGGGGGGTGGTTCATTGAGTGATCAGAGGTTCTGATCAATCCGTGAGCACAAGCAACCGCGGCACCTGAGGGAAGGTCCGTGATGATGATGGCGGTTGCTTGGCGAAAATTCAGTCATGGGCTGATCCTGGCACAGTCCTGGGAACCATGACAAGCCAACAGCGCAGTAATCCAACGTATGTGCTGGGCGATCTCTTCGCGCTTGTGCTCCGGCACGGCCTGACGCGCCTGCTCAAAGCCGGCCAGGGTCTTCTGCTTTTGACGCAGCGTGCGCTGCCATTTGGCCAGGAACACCGGGCTACGCGCCTGCAGGTGCAGCGGGCCGAAGTACAGCTGTTCGGCGCTGTAGGTGACCGGCTCGGCGCGCTCGGCGACGATGATCTCGTAGTAAAACCGGTTTTCCCGCAGCAGCTCCTCATGCAGGATCGGGTAGCCGTTGTCCATCAGCCACCGGCGCAAGGGTTGCTCGCCACCGTTGGGTTGCAGGATCAGGCGTTCGCGGCCACTCAAGTGCGCCGCGCCGCTGGCGAGGATGTCGCGAATGGTCTCGCCGCCCATGCCGCAGAGGCTGATCGCGGTGATGCCGTCGCCTGGCTCGATGGCTGCCAGACCATCGGCCAGGCGCACGCGGATGTGCTGTGCCAGGCCGTTGTCGCGCACCGTGCGCTCGGCTGCGTAAAACGGTGTGGTCGCGACCTCCCCCGCCACCGCCGCCGTGATCACACCACGGCGCATCAGCGCCACCGGCAGGTAGCCGTGATCCGAGCCGATATCGGCCAGGCGCGCACCCAGCGGCACCTGCGCCGCCACGCGCTCCAGGCGCATGGACAATGTGTGTTCGTTCAACGGTTGTTCCTTATCACCACAAATTTACTCACCCGAAAACCGGTCCCGGCTGTTGGTCAGGTGCAACACCATGGCCGCCCGCGCCGCATCAGGGTCCTGACGCTTGATCGCATTGAAGATCGCCTCATGCTCCAGGTTTGCCAACTGCCCCAACTTGGCGAAATCCGCCCCGCCGCGTTCAACGCCCTTGACCTGAGTACGCGGGATCATCGCATTGCCCAGGTGCAGCATGATCTCGGTAAAGAAGGTATTGCCGGTGGCCTCGGCGATCAGTTGATGAAAGCGTTTGTCCTCTTCCACGCAACTGTCGTGGTTGGCGAGCGAGGCCTGGTAGTCGTTCAGCGCCTCGCGCATGCGCGCCAGTTGCTCGTCACTCCGGCGCAGGGCGGCCAGCGCCACAGCCTGCACCTCAAGGCCCAGGCGCAGTTCGAGCATGTTACGCACGCTGGCGACGGTGTCCACATGCAAGCGCAAACCCTGCTGGGCATGCGGCTCCAGCACGAAGGTGCCGATGCCGTGACGCGTCTCCACCAGCCCGGAAGCCTGCAGCTTGGAAATCGCCTCGCGCACCACCGTGCGGCTCACGCCGTGCTCAAGCACGATGGTGGATTCCGACGGCAGTTTTTCACCCGGTTTGAGCTGCCCGAGCAGGATGCGCTGGGTCAGCGCGTCGACCACGCCCTGGGCGAGGTTATTGGGGCGTTTACGCACAAGGCTTGGGTTTTCAATGGGCATCATCGGCGTCCACGGGGTTGGGCTGATGGGAGCTTAACACCCTGTTTGGCGGCGCCGCTGGGTTGATTGATAAAGCACTCAACTTGTATGACAACTAACTTTACTGGGGCACACGCCATTTTCTATACCGGAAGGTGCTCGCCCGCCTGAACCCTCTCAAAAAAAGCACAAAAGCCCTAGATTTATTGGCTAATAACCAATAAACCCAGTCAGCCAGCGGCCTTATAAGAACAAATACATTGCCGAGCGGATTGCGAATTCGCGAAATCAACTTGTATGATGTCTATCAACAAAACACGCAAACCCGCATAAAAATAAATCAGGGGGAGTTTTGAATTGTGAACAATTCAAGCCATGCATCTGTCGCTTCAGAACGTGATTCGGTCCTCACGCGCGCCGTGAGTAAAGTGAAGGGCCACGTGCTCCCGCTGTTCGTGATCATGTTCATCCTCAACTACATCGACCGAGTCAATATCGGCTTCGTGCGTACGCACATGGAGCATGACCTGGGCATCGGCGCAGCCGCCTACGGCCTCGGCGCCGGGCTGTTTTTCATTGGTTATGCGCTGTTTGAAGTGCCCTCCAACATGCTCCTGCAAAAGGTCGGCGCGCGAATCTGGCTGACCCGCATCATGTTCACCTGGGGCATCGTCGCCACACTGATGGCGTTCATCCAGAACGAAACCCAGTTCTATGTGCTGCGCTTTCTGTTGGGCGTGGCCGAGGCCGGCTTTTTCCCTGGGGTGATCTACTACTTCACCCGCTGGTTGCCGGGTGTGGAACGCGGCAAAGCGATTGCGATCTTCCTCAGCGGCTCGGCGGTTGCGTCGCTGATCTCCGGCCCATTGTCGGGGGCCTTGTTGCAAATCGAAGGCTTCGGCTTCCACGGCTGGCAATGGATGTTTGCGATTGAGGGCCTGGCGTCCGTCGCACTGGGGTTCTTCGTGTGGTTCTGGCTGGACTCCAAACCCCACGACGCCCAATGGCTGAGCCGCGAAGAACAGGACGCACTGGTGGGCGCCATCGACCAGGAACAGCGCGCGCGTGAAGCGCTGACCAGCGTCAAACCGACCCTCGGCAAGCTGCTCAAAGACCGCCAGATCCTGCTGTTCTGCGCCTTGTATTTCTGCATCCAGCTGACGATTTACGCCGCGACCTTCTGGCTGCCGAGCATCATCAAGAAGATGGGAGACCTGAGTGACGTGCAGGTCGGCCTGTTCAACTCGATCCCCTGGCTGATCTCAATCATCGCCATGTACGCCTTCGCTGCGCTGTCGGGCAAGTTCAAGTTCCAGCAAGCCTGGGTCGCCGCCGCGTTGTTGATTGCCGCAGCGGGTATGTTCATGTCCACCACCGGCGGGCCGATCTTCGCCTTTGTCGCGATTTGTTTTGCGGCCATCGGTTTCAAATCCGCTTCGTCGCTGTTCTGGCCAATCCCCCAGGGTTACCTGGACGTGCGCATCGCCGCCGCCGTGATTGCGCTGATCAACTCCATCGGCAACCTGGGCGGCTTCGTGGCCCCAACCACCTTCGGCTTTCTGGAACAGACCACGGGGTCGATCCAGGGCGGCCTTTACGGCCTGGCCGGCACCTCGGTGCTCGCCGCGATCCTGGTGTTCTTCGCCAAGACCTCGCCCTCTGCGGTGTTGACGTCACACAGCGGCGGGCCCACGGGCGCCCCGCTCAGCAAACCTCTTTAAGCTTATTCAGGAACTTGCCATGACCACGTCCAAGTCACCCATCGTCACCCATTTCCAAGTCATCCCGGTGGCCGGCCACGACAGCATGCTGCTGAACCTGAGCGGCGCACACGGGCCGTTCTTCACGCGCAATATCGTGATTCTCAAAGACAGCTCGGGCAACACCGGCGTCGGTGAAGTGCCCGGTGGCGAGCGCATTCGCGAAACCCTGGAAGACGCGCGCAGCCTGGTGGTCGGCCAACCCATCGGCCAGTACCAGCGCATCCTCAACCAGATGCGTACCACCTTCGCCTCAAGGGACGCCGCCGGCCGTGGCCTGCAAACCTTTGACCTGCGCATCACCATTCATGCCGTCACCGCCATGGAAGCCGCGTTGCTCGACCTGCTGGGTCAATTCCTCGACGTGCCGGTGGCCGCCTTGCTCGGCGAAGGCCAGCAGCGCGACGCGGTAAAAATGCTCGGCTACCTGTTTTACGTGGGCGATCGCACCGCCACCGACCTGGCCTACCGCAACGAGGCCGACGCGGATGACGCCTGGTTTCGGTTGCGTCACGAAAAAGCCATGACCGCCGACGCGGTGGTGCGCCTGGCCGAAGCCGCCAAGGAAAAATACGGCTTCAACGACTTCAAGCTCAAGGGCGGTGTATTGAGTGGCGATGAAGAAATCGAAGCGGTGACGGCGCTGGCCGAACGGTTCCCGGATGCCCGTATCACCCTCGACCCGAACGGCGCATGGTCATTGCAAGAAGCCATCCGTCTGTGCCGCGATCAACACCACGTGCTTGCCTACGCCGAAGACCCCTGCGGTGCGGAACATGGCTACTCGGGCCGCGAAGTCATGGCTGAATTTCGCCGTGCCACGGGGCTGAAAACCGCGACCAACATGATCGCCACCGATTGGCGCGAAATGGGCCACGCCATCCAACTGCAATCGGTGGATATCCCGCTCGCCGACCCGCACTTCTGGACGATGCAAGGCTCGGTGCGCGTGGCGCAGATGTGCAATGACTGGGGCCTGACCTGGGGTTCGCACTCCAACAACCACTTCGATATTTCCCTGGCGATGTTCACTCAGGTGGCGGCAGCGGCGCCGGGCGAGATCACCGCCATCGACACTCACTGGATCTGGCAGGACGGCCAGCGCCTGACCCGCGAGCCGCTGAAAATCGAAGGCGGCTACGTGAAGGTGCCGGCCAAGCCAGGCCTGGGCGTGGAGATCGACATGGACGCCGTGGCCAAGGCCCACGCGCTGTACAAAGGCATGGGCCTTGGGGCACGGAATGACAGTGTGGCGATGCAGTACCTTATTCCGGGCTGGGTCTTCAACAACAAACAGCCTTGCCTGGTACGCTGAGCCCTTCGTCCATGGCAGCCAAGGCCAGCGTCACCAGCTCCTTGCGCTGCATGGCGAGCCCCAGCACCGCCAGCGCTCCTTGCCAATCGAGCGAGAGCAGCAGGCTCAACTTTTGCCGGCTGAGCAACGGCCCTGCCAGCCAATAGCTTTTGCGCTCGCGAATGCTGATGGCGTTCAACAACCAGTCTTCACTTTGCGTCGCCAGCCATTGTTCAATGGCTGCACGATGCCGCTGGATCAACGCCTGCGCATCCCACACCGTCATCTGCGCGATAAGCCGCGGCACGTTACGCGTGGCACTCATCTGTTTCATATCGGCTGCCAGGGCGTTCACCAGGTCGGCCTCGATCGCCACCTGGCATTCGCTGAAATAGCGCACCGGCCAATCAGCGGACAACCCCGCCCGCTGCGCGAGCACCTCGTATGCCCAGATATCCAGGGCGGTGGTCATTTTCCCGGTGAAGTTCAGGGTATTGTCCAGAATCGCCGTGGCCAACAATGCCGCGCTGTGTCGGCTGATCTGCGGCATCAGGCCGGATTTTTCCCACCGCTGGAATACCAGCGTCGCCGCTGCGCCGATTGCGCGAATATCGGCACCCGCGCCCAGCTTTTGCGCCCAATGGACCTCAAAGCCGGGATGATGGTCGATGACTTCCCGCACCTGTTCCAGCACCACGCTCGGGTCGAAGTGATGGTAGTCAGAGACGTCCACCAACACGAACTCATCGCCGGCCGTGGGCCGGTAATCGTCCAGCGCCGCGTTCCAGTCGAGCACGCTCTTGCAGATACTGAAATTCAACGGTGCGCTGCTCACCGCACGCGCTTCAATGCCCTGGCGATTAAGCAGTTCGGCGTACGCAATACAGCAGGCGTACGCATCGATGTCCAGATAGGCCGAGCCGGAGGTCACTACCCTCATGATTGAATCTCCTTGAAGTGCAGCTCAGGCGCAGTCAGTTGCGGGGTGGTTCGGGGCTGAGGAAAATCGCATGAGCGCGTGACAAGAACATGACGGCAGGCAGAAAGATACGGTGACCCTTCCCTTTTGCTGGCTATTGCCCGTTTTGCCGTGGCAATTTTTTAAGTGCGCTCGTTGCAACAGGTTGCACAGTGAGTTCCACGCCCAACGCCAGCATCAGCTTCTTGATGGTTTCAAAGCGCGTTTTTGAGCCGCCCTTGAGGGTTTTATACAGACTCTCCCGATTAACCCCTGCCGCCTCGGCAACCTTGTTAACGCCTTGGGCCTTGGCCACTTCGGCGAGCGCCTTCATGAGTATCTGCGGGTCTTGGGACTTAAGGCTTTGCGCCAGGTAAGCACTGATGATTTCGGGGCTGTCCAGGAAGCGCGAAGCCTCATAGACATGGGTGCCTGATGTATCGAGATCGAGGATCGGCATGTCCTCGGGTTTGAATGTCGATTTGCTCATTTCATTGACCTCTCAGGGCATCGAGTATCTCTTTTGCCCGCTTGATTCCTCGCCTCTGATCGGTTTTATCGCTTCCCCACAGCATCAGGTAGGCGGTGATTCCCGTGCGCACAAAGTACACCCTGTAGCCGGGCCCGACGAAGACACGCATTTCACTCAATCCATCGCCTACGGGTTCGCAATCGCCAAAATTGTTTTCCTCGGCTCGATCCAGCCGGGTCAGAATTGCAGTTTTTCCCCAAACATCCCTCATACCGTCGAGCCATGTATCAAACTCCGGCGTCCTGCCGATCAAATTAGTCACGCTTCACCTGTAGCCTACTGGCTACTCCTTGCTGATGCCAGTGATTTTTTATTCCGGCGCTTACCGGAATAAAAAACCCTAGCCCAGCCCCCGTGCCATCAGGCGGTCAATACTATTAGCGCTTGTTTCCCTCGCGTTTAAAGCGCCCGATCAAACAACGGCGTCACGTCATACCGCTGTTTGAGCATCTGCGCATCCACCAGGAAATCCGCCGTGGCCTGGGCCTCGCTGACAATCTTTGGCGAGATCGGCAGCACCTTGATCGCGTCACGTTTGAACCACACCTTGGCAATCTCCGGTGCGGACTGGTTGGCCTTCGACCATGCCTCGGCGTACTCATCAACGTGCGTGTTACTCCAGACCCGAGCACGCGTCAGGCGCGCGACAAAGTCTTTGATGAGCGCGCTTTTTTGCGCCAGCGCCGGTTCATACGCAACGATGTAGGTCGGTGCGCTCATCAAGCCCTTGGCAGTGCGGATCAGCGTGCTGCCTTCTTTCTCTTGCAACGACACATAAGGTTCCCAGGTGCCGAAGGCATCAATGTCGCCTTGGGTCAGTGCCAGGCTGGCTTCGGCCGGCAACAGGAATTTGAAGGTCACGCTGTTGCGCGGTACGCCGGCCTCATCCAGCGCTTTATAGGCCAGTTGCTGGCTCCATGAGCCGTTCCAGATCGCGACAGTCTTGCCTTTCAGGTCGGCCACCGAATGGATGCCTTTGCGCGCGACGATGCCCACACCGTCAAGGCTGGTCTGGGTACTGGCCACCACTTTCACTGGCGCACCATTGGCGGCGAGGCTGATCACCGGGGTGTCGCCGACAATACCCACATCGAGCGCACCACTGGCAACCGCCGAGGCCACCGGGGAGCCGGTGTTAAAGCGCTTGAAGTCGATTGTGTACGGCAGGTCTTTGAGCTCGCCCGACAGTTCCAGGACGATGCGATTGGAGAAAAACTGATCGCCCACCGTCAGGGTCTGGGGTTCTGCCGCCGAGGCTGACAGGCCGTGCAGCGTTAGCGAAGCCAGGCCCAGCAGGGCGAGCAGTGTTTGACGATTGATCATGAAAGGCATCCACACGGTTAATGGCTGACTCAACCATCTGTGTGCATGCAGTCTGGTGAAGAGGGAAAGGTTTGGTCGGTCGCCGAGTGTGGCGCCCCTAGAAGCTATCGCAATAAAGGCGCGGTGATTAATACTGTTGAGCACTATCGATAGAACTGCCACGCAGCTCGATAGGTTTTTTCCGTATTAAAAACTTTGCCCGCTCTGAGTTAGGGTGACGCCACCAGACCACTGGACCCCGCGCCTGAATCCCTTTCTGCAAGGTCCATTGCATGTCGACTCCCGCTTTGAATATCTGGGGCTGTGCGCCCTCCGCCCGTTACGAACAACTGGCCGCACCGTTTCGCCCACTGTTTGCGCAGATCCTTGCGCAAGCCGCCGAGGCTGATCAAACCCGCGCCAGCCTGACCACCGTCATCCAACAACTGAATAAACTCGGGTTGCCCCGTTGGCGCTTACCCGTGAGTGAGGGTGGCCAGGACGCGACCCTGGTTGAACTGCTCGCGCTGCTCACCGAGTTGTCCGCCGCCGACTCCAACATCACCCAGGCCCTGCGCGGGCATTTTGGTTTTTGCGAGGACGTGCTCTGCGCCAAGGACCGCGACTGGCGCGCCAAATGGCTGCACCGACTCGGCCAGGGCGTGCTGCTCTCCCCCGGCAGCACGGAAGTCGGCAACCAGGCCCGCGGCGATTTCGAGACCCGACTGCACCGCGATGCACAGGGCAGATTGCGCATCAGCGGCAAAAAGTTCTACACCACCGGCGCGCTCTACAGTGACCTGATCAACACCATCGCCACGGGCGAGGACGGCACGGTGTACAGCGTGGTGGTCGACCTCAACGCCCCTGGCGTGCAGATCATCGACGACTGGAACGGCTTCGGCCAACGCCTCACCGCCAGCGGTACGTGCGTCTTTGACAACGTGCCGGTAGAAGACGACCTGCGCCCCACACACCAGCGCTTCGGCTACGGCCAATCCTTCTTCCAGATCTACCACCTCAGCACCCTCGCCGGCATCGCCCGCCGCGCGGCATTGAGCGGTGCGCAAGAACTCAGCCAGCGCGCCCGCACCTTCACCACCGGCAACGCCGACACCGCCGCGCACGACGTGCAACTGCTGCAAGTGATCGGCGAAGTCGCCAGCCAGGCGTATGCCGCGCAAGCCATCAGCCAGCAAGCGGCGCAGCGCCTGGAGACGACTGCGCAATATGTGATCGCCCACGAGCAACCGCTGCATGACGACGACCCGCAGGTGGCGCTGGCGGAATTGGAGGTGTGCCTGGCGGTGAACCCGGTGGTCGACGCAACGCTCGCCGCGACCACTGCGCTGTTCGACGCGCTGGGCGCCAGTGCAACGGCGAGCAACAAGGCGCTGGACCGGCTATGGCGAAATGCGCGCACATTGGCGAACCACAATCCACGGGTGTACAAGTCGCGGATTGTCGGCCATTACCTGGTCAATGGCGTGCTGCCGCCGGCGCAGTGGCGGGTGGGTGTGGCCAAGGCTTGAGCCTTGCTCGGTTGCAGCCACACCACCGGGCAAAGGTGCTCAGCCGTGCATGGCTTCGGCAGGCGTTGAAGTCAGCGGCTGACAAATGCCACCACCCGCGCGAGCATCCGATCACACGCCGCCAACTGTTCCAGGCTGATGAATTCATCCGGCTTGTGCCCCTGCGCCATACTGCCCGGCCCGCACACCACGGTCGGGATACCGGCCTGATCAAACAACCCGCCTTCAGTGCCGAAGGCCACCGTGCCATACGCCGCCGAACCACAAAACTCGGCAACCCAGGCCGCCGCCTGGCTTTCGGCCGAGGTGGCCAGGCCCGGGTAACTCGACAGTTCGCTGAAGCTGATCGCGCACTGCTCGCTCACTGCCTGCATCGCCGGCAACACGCTGTGTTCGGCGTAGCCGCGTAACGCGTCCGCCACGTGCCAGGGGTCCTGGGCTGGCAGCGCGCGCACTTCAAACTCAAACGTGCAATTTTGCGGGACGATATTCAGCGCTTTGCCGCCGTTTATCAGGCCGGTTTGAACCGTGGAAAACGGCGGGTCAAATCGCGGGTCAAGGTGCTGCGGCGCCTTGAGCGTTTCACCGAGGCGCACCAGTTCACTGATCAACTGCGCGGCGTATTCGATGGCGTTGACCCCGGACGGCGCGTAGGCCGAATGGCACGCCGCACCATGCACTTCGCAGCGCAACGCCAGCTTGCCCTTGTGACCCAGCACCGGCTTGAGTTCGGTCGGCTCACCGATCACGCACAGCAGCGGCTTGACCGGCTGCGCGTGGAACCTCTCGATCAACGCGCGTACGCCCAGGCAGCCAACCTCTTCGTCATAGGACAGCGCGATATGCACCGGCATCCGCAACGGCGCCTGCACCAGCGCCGGCACCTGAGCCAGTACACACGCGATGAAGCCCTTCATATCGGCCGTGCCACGGCCATACAACTTGCCGTCCTGTTCCGTGAGGTCGAACGGCGCGACCGTCCAATGCTGGCCATCCACCGGCACCCCATCCGTGTGGCCGGACAACACAATGCCGGGCAGCCCGGCCGGGCCGATGGTTGCCAGCAGGTTGGCCTTGCTCTTTTGCTCATTGAACAGCAGCTCAGAGGCCACCCCGTGGCCTTGCAAATAGGTGCGCACGAAGTCGATCAAGGCCAGGTTGGATTCACGGCTGGTGGTATCAAAGCGCACCAGGTGCGCCAGCAGCTCACGGCTGTTGCTCATCGGTCATCTCCCGGCACCGCATAGCCCGGTGCGTGTTGCGGGTTGATGGCGCGGTCGATGTAGTCCTGCAGTTGGCCGCGATAGGCCTGCCAGAGTTGGTCGAGGGCACCGATCGGGTCTTCATCGGCCCAGTCCACGCGCAAATTGACGATCGGCCATAGCAGGTCATCGACCACCACCAGGGCGGCCGAATGCACCGGGCCGGCCTCGCCGCCGCTGGCCTGCCCGGCGTGCAGTGCGGCCAGCAAGCGTTCGGCAAGCTGCCCGGGGGCGCGTTCGAAAGCACGCACCATGGCGTCGATCACGCCAGCATCAGCCAGCATATTGCCCGCCGCCACGCACTGCTCACCGCTCTGCGCCGCATGAAGGCCGAGGGTGTGTGCGCCGCTGAAATGCGCAGTACGGCCGTGATGATCAATCACCGTGACCTGGCGATATTGGCTATGTGCCTGACCGGCGATGACCTGCGCCAGCGCCTCACTCGGCGCCACGCCCTGCCCGAGCACGTCGAGAATCTGCGGGCCCAGGCTCGGCAAGGTGATGTTCTGCGACGCTACCGCGCCCACACCGGGGCGCAGCCACGGGCAACGCGCGCCCACGGCAATGCTTGAAGAGCTGATCGCAATGCCCAACTGGCCGGTCTCGGCGCAGCGAGCCACAACGGAAAACGTCATAAAAAAGCCCTCAGTCGAGCACCGAAGGGTCGGCGTCGATCATCAACTGCTTCATTTCTTCAAAGTGCTGCCGGGAAAAATCCGCGATACCTTCCCAGCCCCGTGCGGTTTTTTCCGCCACTTCATCCGACAGCACCCGCAGCGGCTGGCCGGTGGACCACGCCGTCACCAGAATCTGGCAGGCCCGCTCCAGGGTCCAGATGTCGTCGAAGGCCTCACCGATAGACGCCGCCGTCACCATCACACCGTGGTTACCCATCAACAAACGACGTTTGCCATCGAGCAAGCCGGCCAGGCGCGCGCCCTCGGCTTCGGTGTCCGCCATGCCGCCATACAATTCGTCCACGGCCACACGGTTGAAGTACCGCGCGGTGTTCTGGTCAATCGGCGGCACATGCGGCTTGGCCAGGCACGCCACTGCCGTGGTGTAGACCGGGTGCAAGTGCAACACCGCGCGGGTTTGCGGCAGCAGGCGGTGAATCTGCCCGTGGATGGACCAGGCGGTGGCGTCCACATTCGGGTGCTCGGCGCTGGCAGGATCGTCGGCGTTCAACAGCAACAGGTCACTGGCACGCATACGCGAAAAGTGCTTCCACTTCGGGTTGAGCAAAAACTGTTTGCCATCGGCCGACACGGCGGCGCTGAAGTGGTTGGCCACCGCTTCGTGCATGCCCACATGCGCAATGATGCGAAAGGTCGCCGCCAGGTCGATGCGCGTCTGTTCTTCAAGGGATAACGCCATGAATCGGTCTCCGCAAGGCGCGACCGCAAGGCTGCGGCCGCGCGCCAGGCTTACTGGGGCATCAGCGCCGCGATGTCGGCGTCGGTTGGGGCCTCAAAGTTGTACTTCTTGAGCAAGGCCGCGTATTCCGGGGTGGCGCGGTATTTTTCCAGCCCCTCGAGCAGGGCTTTCTTCACCGTGTCATTGCCCTTCTTCACGCCAAAGCCGTTCAGCACCGGGTAGATCAGGGTGTCGGAAGAAATCACCACGCGGCTGCCCAGCTTGTCGACCACACCACGGGCCACGGCGGCGTCGGTGATCTGCGCTTCCACCGCGTGGGCCAGCAACGCCTGAGTGGTTTGCGGGTCGGTGCTGTATTCGCTGATCTGAATCGGCTTCAACCCCTTGGCCACGCAATAGTCAGTCGACAACTTGTTCATCTGCGCCAGCCATGACGTGGCGCCCATGGAGCCGATCTTGTGGCCGCAGAACTCTTCCGGGGTCTTGGGCTGGAAGGCGCTGTCCTTGAGGGTGAGGATCGACTCGCCGCTTTTCAGGTACGGGATCATGTCGATGACTTTGACCCGCTCTGCCGTGATGTACATCGACGAGTTGGTCAGGTCGAACCGCCCGGCCTGCAGGCCAGTGATCAGGTTGGGAAAACGCGTGTCGAGGGTCTCGACCTTGCGGCCCATGACCTTGCCCAGGCCGTCCATAAACTCGATATCAAAGCCGGCGGGTTTGTTGTTGTCCATGTACTCATAGGGAAAGAACGTCACATCGGAACCGGCGATAAGCTTGCCTTCCTGCTGGAACGCCGAAGCCGCCAAGGAGGTCAGTGCAACCGCAGCGCCCAGCAGGCACACGGCAAGAGGGCGAACACTTTGTTTGGATGCTGTCATGGTCATTACCTGCAAGGGTTTCAGGGGGTTAGGCAGTCGCGGAATCTTGGCCGGCCTGTTGCACAAAAAAGGACGCGCCACGGGGTTTTTGCGGCAAGCGCATCTGGTTGTTGGTGGCGCGCACCCAACCACTTTCTTCACCGGCCACCAACCGGCCGGCGTGTGCACTGGGCAGCGGGTTTTCGCCAAATGGCAGCGCGTCTTCAGCGGCGTATACGCTGATAAACAGGGTGCGCGGCAGTTCGGTCTCGTTAGGGCTCGATGCATGTAAAAGGCGCGTGTGCATGAAGCACACCGAGCCGGCCGGGCCGTAACAGGCGACCGGTTGCTGGCAGTGTTCTTCGACCACCGCATCCTCCACCGAACCGGTGAACCGTTGGTTCTGCCAGTGCGACCAGAGCGGGCCTTTGTGGCTGCCGGGGATCACATTCAGCGGACCGTTTTGCGGGGTCACTTCACTGACCATCAACAGGGCCGTCACAATGTCGTCGTTGCTGTGGGGCGTGAACAGAAAGTCCTGGTGCCACTTCACCTGGGTCGCGGTGTGCGGCAGTTTCGAATTGATTTTGCTGTGATGAAAACGCGCGCCGCCCGCGCCGATCAACTGCGCAGAAATCGCGGCCATCCGCGAGTGCAACGCCACGCGCTCATACACCGGGGAAATCTCGGTAGGCGAACTCACCCGGCGCAATGACGGGTGATCCGGGCGGTGGTCGCCTTCCAGGTCAAAGCGGGCGCGACCGTCCAGCGTGGCGCCCCACCCCTGGTCGTGGCTGCGGCTCTCTTCCACCCACTGGTCAAAGTCATGTTGCAACGCGGCCACGTCGTTTAGCGACAGCACGCCTTCTACCACCAGGAATCCGTCGCGCTGGAACTGTTCGATTTGAGCTTGCTCGATCATAGTGTTGTGTCCTGAACGTTAACGAGATCACGCCAGCGAGACGTCCTTGAGGAACGCCTCCACGCGTGGGTTGTGGCCGCTGCGCAACGCCTGCGGGGTGTCGTCGCACACCACACGGCCCTTCTCCATGAACACGATGCGGTCGGAGACCTTGAAGGCGAAGTTCATCTCGTGGGTGACGATCACCATGGTGATGCCCTCCCCGGCCAGGGCTTCGATGACCTGCAGCACTTCGTTGACTTTTTCGGGGTCGAGCGCCGAGGTGGGCTCGTCGAACAGCATGATTTGCGGGCGCATCATCAAGGCGCGGGCGATGGCCACACGCTGTTGCTGGCCGCCGGATAACTGGTGCGGGTACTTCCAGGCGTGGTCGAGCATGCCCACCTTGTGCAACAGCGCGTAGGCCTGTTGCTTGAGCGCGTCGGTACGCCCCAGGCGATGGTATTTGGGCGCCATCAGCAGGTTGTCGAGCACACTCAAATGCGGGAACAGGTTGAAGCTCTGGAACACCATGCCGATGTTTAGGCGATGCTCGGCGTGCTCGACGTACTCGGGTTTCTGCGCACCGACTTTGTTGAGGTGAATGAACGGCTGGCCATTGATCGTGATCTCGCCGTTGTCCAGCTGTTCAAGGCCATTGAGCAGGCGGATCAACGTGGTCTTGCCGGAGCCGGACGGGCCGATCACCGACACCACTTCACCCGGCTGAATCTGCAAATTGACCGAGCCCAGCACTTCAATATCGTTGTAAGCCTTGTGCAACCGCGTGGCTTGCAACGCCGATGCACCGGTGCTCGCCGGGCGCTGCAACGCTGGGCCCTGTTGCGTGGCCAGGGCCAGCACCGCCGCGTCCGGCATACGGGACACGTTGCGTTGGTTGACGTCGAGAAAGCGCTCCAGGCGCTTGAGCAAAAAATCGAACACAGTGACGATCAACACATAGAAGAACGCCACCGCCGCCATGGTTTCGATCACCAGGAAGTTCTGCGAATACAGGCGCTGGCCGACCATCAGGATTTCGGTCAGCGAGATCACCGACACCAGCGACGTGAGCTTGACGATCGAGATGTATTCGTTGGCCAGCGACGGCAACGCCACCCGCAAGGCCTGGGGAATGACCACGCGCCACTGGGTGCCGAAGAACTTCAAGCCGAGCGCCCGCGCCGCCTCGCCCTGCCCTTTGGGAATCGACAGCAAACCGCCGCGATGGATCTCGGCCACATACGCCGTTTCGCAAATCACCAGCGCCAACAGGCCGGACCAGAACGGGTCGGCGAGCACCGCCGACGTGCCGGGCAGCGCCTGGGGCAAGTTGTAGATAAAGATCAGCAGCACCAGCAACGGCAAGCTGCGGAACAACCAGATATAGCCACGGGCCGGCAGGCTGAGCAGCGGCTGTTTGGATTGCTTGGCCAACGCCAACAGAAAGCCCAGGGCAATGCTTAAGAGCCAGGTCAGGGTGCTGAGCTTGATCACCGTCCATGTGGCTCGCCAGAACTCGGCGTCGCCGAGCAAACCAAACAGGTAGTTCCAGTCGAATGTCATCGTCGCGGTGCCTTGAACTCAAAAGAAGTTGATCTGCATCGATGGGATGAGAGTCGTGGGGGGAGGCACTTGGGGTCAATTCGTAAAACCCGGCCCACTGGGTAGGCAGAACCTATGCAGCCAGGAAACACCGACATTCCCGTGTGGCCGCTGGCTTGCCTGCGATGGCATCAGCTGAGTGGACCTGCCACACCTCGGTGCCTGTATCGCAGGCAAGCCAGCGCCCACACTGAACAGGTGGTGCTGGAAGGTTTACGCCCTGCCCGAAACAGTGCGCGCCTGGATGCGCCACACCGCGCCCGCCACCTTTTGGTGCAAACTCAGCTCACACCACCCAGCACCCGCACCGCATGCGGGTCAAAAAAGCTCGGCGGGGCCATGCCGGGGATGTACTGGTCGGACACAAACAGCCGGCAGCGCTCGGCAAACGCCGCCACCACGCGCGACAGCTGCGTGTTGCTCGCCGTGGCGTAGCCCAGCCGCATCGGCCGATGGGCGCCGGCCAGGCGCAGGCGAATCACGCGCTTGCCATCCTGGGACAGGTTCGATTTGGGCCGTGCATTGGCAAACGAATAACCAATGCCATTGCCCACCATCGCCCGCACCGTTTCGAGGTTGGTGGAGCGCATGATGATGTTTGGCGTGGTGCCCGCCTGCATGAACAGGCTGAGGAAATAGTCGCGGCTCCAGGGCGTGTCGAGCAACACCACCGGATACGCCTCAAGGTCCTGCATGCTCACCGCCGGCAGGTTCGCCAGCGGGTGATACTCGCCGACCATCACATACGGCGGCAGGTGCGCCAGGGGTTGGAAGTCGATGTCCGGGCTGGTCACCAGGTCGTAGGTCAGCGCGATGTCCAGCTCGCCGCTGCGCAGTTTTTCCAGCAGTTCCTCATGGTTGCCTTCGGCCTGGGTCAGCCGCACGCCAGGAAACGCACGGCCAAACCCGAACACCAACTCGGGCGTGATCATCGGCGCCAGCGACTCCAGGCAGCCCACCCGCAACGGCCCACGCACAGTGTTCAACGACTCCGAGGCGATGGTGTAGAGGTTGGTCATCTGCTCCAGAATCAGCTTGGCCTCCTGCATCACCTGGCGCCCCACCGCCGTGAGGGAAATACCCTGCGCGTGGTGCCGAATAAACAGCTGAATGCCCAGCTCGGCTTCCATATGAGTGATGGCCGCCGAGATGGAAGGCGACGACACATGGATGCGTTCAGCCGCAGCACTGATGCTGCCGGCCTCTCCCGACGCCACAAAATACTCCAGTTGACGCTGAGTAATCCGACTGAGCATTACGCCTGCCCCTCAACAATGACTGTAGGGGTCGCGTTGCAGGGTTCGTGCCGGGTCATCGCCGGCCCTGCGCTGTACCGATGAGGGGCACAGGCTTCGGTTTTTCCTAAGCACTACCCCGCGCAAATGCTGGTTTCGCGAGAACGAGGGCGATGTGAAGCTTGTTTCATCCCGCGTTCGATGAGTTGCCCGCCATGCCCACCCACACCCGCATCCGCATGTTCAACACCCGCCAGACCTACCCTAACCAGGCGCTGGACAACGACCTGTGCCAGGCCGTGCGCGCCGGCAATACCGTTTATGTGCGCGGCCAGATCGGCACCGATTTCGACGGCAACCTGGTCGGCCTCGGCGACCCACGCGCCCAGGCCGAACAGGCGATGAAAAACGTCAAGCAACTGCTTGAAGAGGCAGGCTCCGACCTGTCGCATATCGTCAAAACCACCACCTACCTGATCGACCCGCGTTATCGCGAGCCGGTGTATCAGGAAGTGGGTAAATGGCTCAAAGGCGTGTTCCCGATTTCCACCGGCCTGGTGATTTCCGGCCTGGGCCAGCCGGAATGGCTGATGGAAATCGATGTGATCGCCGTTGTGCCGGATGACTGGAGCGTATGAAAGCGATGATTGCCCGCGAGCCGGGCGGGCCTGACGTGCTGCACCAGGTAGTGCGCCGGGTGCCGACGCCCCAGGCAGGCACAGTGCTGCTGACCGTCGCCCGTTAATCGGGAGAGCCCCATGCCCCACCGCGTGTTTTTCCTCAATGGGCCGAACGCCAACCTCTACGGGCTGGACAAACACGGCACCTACGGCAGCGAGAGTTTCGCCAGCATCGAAGCGCGCTGCCAGCACCACGCCGCCGGGCTGGGCCTGGCCCTGGACTTTCGCCAAAGCAACCACGAAGGCGTGCTGGTGGACTGGATTCAAGAGGCCCGGCTGCACGCCGACGCCATCGTGATCAACGCCGCCGGGCTCACCTACAGCTCCGTGCCGATCCTCGACGCACTGCTGACGTTCGACGGCCCGATCATCGAAGCGCACATGAGCAACATCTGGCAGCGCGAGCACTTCAGGCATTACTCCTACGTGTCCAAGGCCGCCACCGGCGTGATCGCCGGGTTGGGGGCGTTGGGTTATGAACTGGCACTGACGGCGCTGGCCGCGTTGCTCAAACCGTAAATACCGGCTCGAAAACACCGCCAGCTTCCACACGGGATCTTCGGTGTTACAGACAACCCCTTACTCTCAGGAAACGCCTATGTCCGTCGAAACAATCAACACGCTGGTAGTCGGCGCAGGCCAGGCCGGCGTCGCCATGAGCGAACACCTGTCCCTGATGGGTGTGCCCCACATCGTGCTGGAACGCCACCGCATCGCCGAACGCTGGCGCTCGGAGCGTTGGGATTCGCTGGTCGCCAACGGCCCGGCCTGGCACGACCGCTTTCCGGGGCTGACATTCGAAGGCATCTCGCCCGAAGCCTTCCCGCCCAAAGAACGCATGGCCGACTACTTCGAAGCCTATGTTAAAAAATTGCAGGCCCCCGTGCGCACCGGTGTGGAAGTCCAACACGTAGAACGCCACGTAGGCCGCCCCGGCTTCAAAGTCACCACCTCCGCAGGCGTGATCGAGGCCGATAATGTCGTGGCCGCCACCGGCCCGTTCCAGCGCCCGTCGATGCCGGCTATCGTTCCCGCCACGGCGCCGGTGCACCAACTGCACTCCTCGGCCTACAAAAATCCTGCTCAGTTACCCGAAGGCGCAGTGCTGGTAGTGGGCGCCGGCGCCTCCGGCTCACAAATCGCCGAAGAACTGCAAAAGGCCGGCAGGACCGTGTACCTCTCCGTGGGCGAACACTACCGCCCGCCCCGCGCCTACCGCAGCCGCGACTACTGCTGGTGGCTTGGCGCCCTGGGCTTGTGGGACGAAGTCAAAATACAGCCGAAGAAAAAGCACGTGGCCTTTGCCGTCAGCGGCTACGAAGGCGGTAAGACCGTCGACTTCCGCCGCCTGGCGCACCAAGGCATCAACCTGGTCGGCGTGACGCGCAGCTGGGACGACGGCGTGATGACCTTTGCACCGGGCCTGGCCGACAACGTGGCGGAAGGCGACCGCGCCTACTTTGATGTACTGCGCGACGCCGACGCCTACATCGAAGCCAACGGTCTGGCGTTCCCCCTCGAACCGCAAGCCTGGCAGCTGCTGCCCGACCCGGACTGCCTGGTTAACCCGATCCTGAGCCTGGACCTCGCCGAGGCCGGCGTGACCAGCATTCTCTGGGCCACCGGCTTCACGTTCGATTTCAGTTGGTTGAAGGTCGATGCGTTCGACGAAAAAGGCGAGCCGTTTCACAAGCGCGGGATCTCGGCACAAAGCGGGATTTATTTCCTCGGCCTGCCGAACCTGGTGAACCGCGCGTCGTCGTTTATCTATGGGGTTTGGCACGACGCGAAGTACGTGGCCGACCATATTGTTTTGCAGAATGCGTACATGTCCTACAACAAGCCCTGAAACAGCAAGGTCCGAGGCGACAGCGCCTTGCTCCCTTGCCTACGCTTGCGTCAGAATCCGCCGGCTTGTGCGCTTGAGTGGGCGTCTCTAAGGTTGCTCGGTCGCTGAACACTCAGTGATCGGGTTTAGTAGCCTGGGGTTATTCCAGTCAGTGCATAAGCATCATCTTTCGGACGGTCTAGTCCGTGCTTGATGGTGGCTGTGTGCAGGGCGTCCTCGGGCGCGCCGGCTTTCTTGGAATTCCCCGGTCTACTAACCTGCGCACAGCTGCCACCCCTTTGTTTAGTAGCTCAGAGGTGGCGGCCCTAAAGTGGGAAATTCCAAGTATGTTCAAAGTTACGCCCAACCCTCCGAACGAACCGGACCTGAAACTCAATCAGGCTGCGCATCGTGCGATTGATCACTACCTGAATCCAGAAACCGCCCCACCGTCATCACCACCGGGTTTGTTCAGCGTTGCCGCCGACGCCAGCAGCGAAACCCTGATCACCAACAGCTATGAAACCTTTTCCTCCGTCACCACCTTGCTGCTCGACCTGTCAGAAGACCTGAGCGGGAAACAGCGCGATGTGGCGCTGGCGATTCACCAGTTGAGTGAGTTGGGGGTGTTGTTGATGGATAGACTGATGGAGCGCGAGGCCGCTGTGGCTGGCGGCTAAACGCCCAACAGTACGGCCGGAAAAATCGCCGATTTGTTGTGATGAGGTTGATGGCGAATCGGCGATTTTTTTGGTTTTGCTGGGGTATTCAGACGTGTCCTAGTGCTGAAAGGCGAGGGTTAAAATGCATGAGAGGATAGGTGTGTGTCTGGCTATCAATGTTTGGGCGTGAAAAGCTGCTAATGGGCGAGAGTTGTCGGTTGCGAACGGCAGCAACCGGCCAAGAGCGGTCAGTCGGCGGATGAAATTTGGCTTGTACCAACCCACGATGTTGTATGTAATTCCACGCCAATTCAGTGCATAAAGTGGTTCGCAGGAATGGACACCAGCTCCCTCACATTTCAACAGTTGTTTCGTCCGGGAAGCGCCTCAAATGGCTGCACCGTGGCCGAACGACTCTCCATCGATTTTCAGATAAACGAACGTTCGTTGCTCAATGCTCTCGTTATGGCAGTTGGTGATCATTCCGATTTCATGGGCTGTTTCGTCAAGGGCTTCCCGGAGCAAAACAAACTATCTAATTCTCGTCTGCTATTGCGCGAGCCTGCTGAAACAGAAAGCGGTCGGATACTCCTTTACATCTGCCCCGAGTGCGGCGACATCGGGTGTGGCGCCTACGCAGTATCTGTTAGCCAAAACGATGACTGTTTCACGTGGGATTCCTTTGCTTACGAGAACGGCTTTGAAGAGCCTCAAATTATAGATGGAGTTGGCCCCTTCACATTTGAAAAGCATGCCTATGAGGCAGCTATCAACGATGCGGCTGCGTTCTAGAAGGTAATTCAACCTACGCTGCTAAAGCGGGCCGATTGTGTCCGTCGACCGCCGCTTTTGGTCGATTTCGGTCAGTCGTGATAGGTAGAAATCGGCCAATAGCGGTCATCTAATGTCCACAAAACCAATAGCGATTCAAACCCACCCTTTGAATCTACTATCCATCAAGGAAACGAACGCGGGGAGAAAGCTACAGAGAGTGACTGCCGCGATTTACAGCGACCCTTTCGGCGAAAAATGTATATGACAGAGCCTATTCCATCGAAATGCCAAACGATCCGGCGCGCGAAAAGCGCGGATATGCCGACGATAAGTGATTTGTGGTTGCAGACCAGCTTACAAGCTCACAGCTTCGTGGCTGACGAGTATTGGCGCGCCGAGTACGACACCATGTGCCACGAATATTTTCCTGAGTGTGAAGTTTGGTGGCTGGAGGAGAGCGGTCATCTATTGGCGTTTGTGGCACTGCATGGTGACGAGCTGTCGGCACTGTTTGTGACAGCATCAAGGCAGAGGCAGTGCTTGGGCGAACAACTGGTGAGATTTGCGCAGCGCCGCCGGAGCTATTTGGAACTGAGCGTCTATGCGAAGAATCCTCGCGCACTTGCCTTCTACCGCAAGATGGGGTTCGTGCCGATGTGCTTGGGGGCATGCGTGAACACGGATGAAGCGGAATGGCACTTGCGCTGGTCGGTGAATCGCCCCTAGTTTTGTAGTTACCTCCAAGCCACCAGTGAGTCCTGCTGAGCCTACATAACCGTCCGCTTATGGCCGATTCCTGTACTCCATGAGGGGCAGCTTTGGCTCGACTGCTGTCGGTCATGATCAAAAAAACATCAGCCTTTTCGGTGATGGATTGGAACTACTGAACCAAAGAGCCTTTAAAACAAAGGCCTACAGCTGATTTATCTTTGTCTCGTACCATTTATGTACCATTGGACCCCATTCGGTCCATACTTCCGACCTGAAGAGCCGCCATAGGCATCAGGCAGAAAACGGCCAGAAGTAGTCATTCGATGTGTCTATGAAAACTCAGGGCAATTCATCAGGCGAGTCAGGTGCGTACCAACTCTGCGTCAAGCCAAACGTCTTCAAAATTATTGCCGTCGATGTAAAAACGATAGCCTGGCGGCAAATCGAGATATCCGACAACTTCCGGTAGATAGTCCGTGATGTGCTCTACATGCATGGGTGAAAAAAAATCGTCAGCCTCAGACCACTCCATACCGCACCACAGGTACCAACCATTCGTACCGTTTTCCGGATTAACCCTTAACCCATTTATGGGCTGAAGCCCCAGGGTTCCCAACGCTATTCCGATTTTTGACCCCGATTGTGGTCGATCTGGGGTAACTCCCTGCCATTCACAAATGCTTTGCTCCTTCCTTACTCGCATGGCGATTTTCTCCACAGATTTGGGTGCCATACAGTTCGCACTCTCATGGCTGGGGTGTTGGGTATGGGCCGATTACTACCTGTAACGACTGGCCGGACTGAGTCGATGTCGGTCAATCATAACAGGCAGAAATCCGGCATTTGCAGTCTTTAGCGAACGACTGCAATGGGTCGATTGCTGCCACACGTAGACTGAGTAGATATCAACCCTGACCCTATTCGCCGTCATCGAGCCGCTGGGGTAAGCTTCGCGCCAGAGGCATCACCCACCAAGGAGAATAAACGGCGATGGGCTTGTTCAGTCGATTGTTCGGCGATCGCTTCACACAACCCCCACCCGATGAACCACGGTTGAGTGATGCCGCGATTATGCGTGAGCTTTATCCATACGGTGCGCAACTGAAAACGTTCACCCAGGCCCTGTTGGCGCGGCTGCCTGAAAAGGAACGTGCTCGTCTCGTGAGAAGGGTGTCGCGCTATTACAACCTAGGTGAAGACCCGGTCACCGCGTTGGTCAGTGGTCTTTTGGACGCCGAGAAAGGCCAGTTACTCAATAATCTGGTTCTCATGGCCGTGGACGTGCACGGCTTCGATGATTTCAAGTACCTGGCACCGAAACTGGTTGAAGCCAGCGGTATTGACCAGGTTTATGCCTACACGCTGGAAGAGACGCCATCACTGATGCAAGTGCTGATCGATTTCGATCAATGGCTGACCGGGTTCGGAAAGCGCTTTCTGCATGTGGATACAGGCGGCGCCGATTATGTGGGTTGCATCATTGAGCAAGATTGCGTCGAAAACCTGATCGCGCTGGCTAAGCAGGCTGGCATCGACGCAAGGCTCGATCCCTTTTGAAACAAGTTGGCTGATCACTATCGGCCAGAAGCGGACATTATTCGCTCTATGGATAATCCGACGAGCTACTTATGACTTTGAGCGGAGAAACTCATGGAGCTTCATGAGCAATTGGATCAGGTCAAGGACGCCAATACCTTTCTGGCTTTTGCCCACGCCCTGGCGGAAGACAAATCGAATGGTGACTGGGAAAACGGGACGATAGAAGCCTTCCTAGACGGAGCTATTGCATGGGCCGAGGCCAGTAATTTTGGCGTCGATCAGGGGCTTCAAGGCTCCAATCCTTGGCGGCAACTCGCTAATTTTTTGTACTGCGGAAAAATATACGAGTAAACAGGTGAAGTGTTTATTCGCTTTAAGCGTTGCGTCTAAGGGGGTAGCCGAACGGGCTCGGCTCCACCTCACGATCAACCGATTCTGGTCGGTCACCGCCAATTTTAACTGGCAGTATTGGGTCGAAAGACGTCTTTCGGTAAAGACATCGGAACGTCGCTACGCCCCGCGCGGAGCGGGTAGCAGCGTGGAGATGGGAATCGCCTGAGTCGTTGCGCGTTTGATAGGTCATCGTCATTCTGGAAGCGACGATTTCTGAGGAGATTGAAGTGGACATTGACCGTCTGTTAAAAAAGCGGCAACTGAACGTGCAAGAGCAAAATGCTCTTGTGGCCCACACACTCATGGTAACCGCCAAAGCTTGGTTGGCCAGAGGGATTCCCCTAGCCTTAAAAAACTATGGCGAGTCGAAAGGCATTAGATGGTCAGAAACCGTAGTACTGGATCTTGAAGTCGACTTTCCCGGTATGCCCAGCCTTTATGGTCTTTTGCTCACTCACGCAGAGCGGTTCATAGAGTTTGAAATTGATACCGATGACACTCATAGGTACGTGGAATCGGTGAGTCAATGGGAGGATATTTCTGCTAATCAGGACTACGCGCCCCGCAAGCGCGGTACTGGAAAGGGCTTCGCAGCAATTGCTCTTCAGGTGAGGCGCGAACTCCTATGCGGCTTGTAGGTGTGAATCACAGAAGCTGAGATTCCATTGTTGATCGGAAGCCGCTTTTCGCCGATTTCTTCCGGCAACTGGTGTCCCCATTGGGTCGTTTTCTGCCCATCGCGAGAGGCAGAAAACGTCCAATAGTGAACGTTCAAAGCAGGGTAGAGAAGTCCGTTCCCTTTCTTCCTTTGGTCTCGTTTCCTGTCATCAGACTTCAGGTTGCTCACCGAGCACTCCGATAGAATCAGGCAATACTAAAATCCAATCCGGCATAGTCCCCCAACCGCTCTCCGCCCTAGCATGGCCTCACCTTATATCTTCAGGAGTGCGTCCCATGAGTGCAGAAAAAACCATTTTTATCACCGGCGTGAGTAGCGGCTTCGGCCAGGCCCTGGCTAAGGAAGCTCTCGCCCAAGGCCATCGAGTGATCGGCACTGTCCGCAGCGAATCCTCTTTGGCAATCTTCCAGGCGCTTTCGCCTGGTCGGGCCCATTGTGTGGTGCTGGACGTTACCGACTTTAATGCCATTGACGCAGTGGTCGCCGCTGTTGAGGATCAGTATGGCCCTGTGGATGTGCTGGTTAACAACGCGGGGTATGGCCACGAGGGGATTTTCGAGGAGTCGTCGTTGGCGGAAATGCGCCGCCAGTTCGACGTCAATGTATTCGGCGCGGTGGCGATGACCAAGGCATTCGTGCCGTATTTTCGCCAGCGACGGGCGGGGCATATCCTGAATATCACGTCCATGGGCGGCTATATCACCATGCCGGGCATTGCTTATTACTGCGGCAGCAAATTTGCACTGGAGGGCATCTCTGACACGTTGAGCAAGGAGCTTGCACCCTTCAATATTTTTGTCACGGCTGTGGCGCCGGGGTCGTTCCGAACGGACTGGGCAGGTCGTTCGATGCAGCGTACGCCGCGCAGCATCAGTGACTACGATGCGACTTTCGACCCGGTACGAAAAGCCCGTGAGGAAAAAAGCGGCCATCAACTGGGCGATCCACAAAAAGCCGCACGCGCGATGCTGACGATTATCGCGAGCCCCAACCCACCGGCTCACTTACTGTTGGGCAGCGATGCCCTGGCTCTGGTGCGTGACAAGCTGCACCGGACGGCGGAGAGTATTGAGCAATGGGAGACGCTTAGCTGTTCTACGGACGGCTGAGCATGAAAGGGGAGGACGTAATGTCGATGCCGAAACCCGAGAGCCCGAGCACAGCGCGTATCGTGCAGTTGATGAGCCAGCTTGCACCGTTGGAGGGTTACAACCTCAGCCCGCTGGATGATGTGCGTTTTCTGCGTTCCAACCGGCCGCTGACGCGCACGCCGGTTTTGTATGAGCCGGGAATTGTCATTCTCTGTCAGGGGCAGAAACGCGGTTATCTGGGTGATGAAATTTACGTCTATGACGCCCAGCATTATCTGGTGGTGTCGGTGCCAGTGCCGTTTACAATAGAGACCGATGCCAGCGAGGCGGAGCCGATGCTGGCGATTTACCTGCGTCTGGATTTCGCCCTGGCCGGCGAGCTGATTCAGCAGGTCGATAAGGTATGGAACATAAGAGTGGCTCAGCCGATGGGCATGTACGCCTCGCCCATGGATGAACCGCTACGCCAGTCGACCCTGCATTTTCTGGAAGTGATGGGCGACCGCACCGACGCGCAAATCCTTGGCCCGGCGATGCTGCGCGAACTCTACTACCGCATCCTCACCGGCGAACAAGGCGGCACCCTACGCGCGGCCATCGCCCAGCGGGGTCAGTTCGGCAAGGTGACGCGTGCCATTTACAAAATTCACCGCTGTTACCACGAGCATCTGGATGTAGAAGACCTGGCCCAGGAAGCGCAGATGAGTGTGCCTAACTTTCATCTACATTTTCGCAAGGTGACGGATTCCTCGCCTATGCAGTACCTCAAGTCGACGCGGTTGCATCAAGCGCGATTACTGATGCTGCGTAACGACCTGACAGCGGCCAAATCGGCCTTTCTGGTGGGATATGAAAGTGCTTCGCAATTTAGCCGCGACTTCAAGCGCCTCTTCGGCCGCACACCGATAGCGGAGGTGGCGTGGATGAAACAGACGTACGCGTTGCCTGCACCGACAACCCCGTCGCCATTCGTGTCATCACACTGAGCTTCAATCAATCCTGTCTTGCCCGGCGCCAGTAGGCATGTGAACGCCGTGCTGTTTCAGTATGCGGAGAAAGAGGACGACTTTATTTACCCTGCTCTAACGTCTGCTTAAGGTCGAGGCTGTGTAAAAACGTTTTTGAGCGCGCCAGGTGTTCAAAACCGGACTGGAAATCGCGCTTCTACGCGAAACCCACCTCTGCAGACGTGCCGATAAACTTCAGATGGAACGTAGACGCGCGCACTTCAATTTTGACCAAGCGTTTTTACCCACGCTGGGCCAGAAGCGGACGGAGGATTACCGTGGGCGGCTATAGATCATTCAGCTTCTACAATCCAGGTCAGTCACGGCCCTGACTAGAAGCGTCATGCGAAGGACGACACGCACGCAAACCGCAGTGGCGCACGGGTTTCTAACTACCAAGTCTTTTCGCAGGGGCACCACGCAAGCCGCTTCAAACCTGCGCAGCGATGCTGGCTTTGCTTTTGAACATGGCGGTGTCGGCCTTGAAAATCAGATCGTCCAGACCTTCGCCATCTTCCGGATACCACGCCACCCCTAGGCTGGCGCTGACCTTGATCTGGCTGTTTTTCCATGGAATGGGCAGGTCGATGGCCTTGCAGATTTCTTGGGTGATGCGCTGGATATCGCTTCGGTGATGCGCGCCGTCGAGCAGCACTACGAATTCGTCACCGCCCATGCGCGCGGCTATTTCGAACTCGCGAATATTGGATTTGATGGCCGTGCCTACGTGGATCAGGATGGCATCGCCTGCCTGGTGGCCAAAACGATCATTGATCTGTTTGAAGTGATTCAAGTCGATATAGCACAGGGCCAAATGTTCTCCACGGCTCTTTGCGGCCAGCAGCTTCTGATTAGCAAAGGGAATAAAACTATTGCGATTGGGTAAGCCAGTCAGGCTGTCATAGAAGGCCAGCTTGTGTACTTCCTCTTCGGCGAGTTTGCGCAACTTGATCTCCTTGCGCAGATGGCGCTGGGCATTCAACAGAACCAGAGCGAACATCAGGACAAGCACACAGCCGATACTGATCAGCACAATGGTCTTGCGCAGCCGCTCGATGAGCTGTGGCGGGTTGGGATCGTAAATGAAGTTTTCCAGACCGGCGATATTGTCGACCATACCCAGTTCGAGGAAGGTTTCAGCCATACGTTGCCAGCGCCCTGGGTTCATATGCCCGATCTCGATCAGGTCAGACATCACCAGCGGACGCATGGCCTGAGCTTCGAATTGCAAGTGCGCGCGACTTTTCTTCACCGAATACTGATTGAGCAGCAGGTCTATGATTTGCTCGGGGTTATCCATCGCGTAGCGCCAGCCGCGCAGGGTAGCGCGGCGGAAAGCCTCGACCCGCTGTGGATGTTCGTCAATCTCGGCCTGGGTGGTGAACAGGATGTCGCTGTAGAAGTCGATCCCGTAGGTGACGGGCGAGATGATGTTGTATTCCACGCCCCGCTGTTGCAGGTAGAAGGGCTCGTTGGTCAGGTAGGAGTTGAACGCCGTCACTTTACCGCTGGCAAGATCCCCAATTTGATAACTGCTGGGTAGCAGTTGTAGTTTTTCGAGGGGTATACCCTCGCTACGGAACATCGCCAGAAAATCGGCATCGGTCTGTGCATCCATCAGCATCAACGGCTTGCCGATCAGGTCGTGCACAGTGCGAACACCTTGGTCTGTGCGAGCCACGAGCACGGAAGGTGAATGCTGAAAAATCACCGCCAGCGCTACCAACGGCTTCCCATGCAGACGTGCGTAGAGCAATTCACTATTGGCTTCGCCGTATTGGGCGCGCCCAGAGAGCACTTCTTCGACCGGTGTGACATTGGGGCCACCTTCGTGCAAGCGCACGTCCAGTCCTTCTTCGCGGTAATAGCCCTTTGCGATGGCGGCATAGTAGCCCGCGAACTGGAATTGATGTTTCCAACGTAGCTGTACATCAATCACCTGTTCGGCGCCATTCTGTTGAGGGCCAGGACCCGCCCACACAGCCTGACCCCAGACGAGCACAAAACACAGCAGTCGACGCAGCCGAACCAGGAGAACTCTCTTCGGCGGGCCTGGCGTGTTAGAACAGCAACAGTGGCTAGGCATGGTGATAGTCCGTGAAACGCGCTTATCGTTGAGCGTGCAAAGCGTGGCGAGTCATTGTGACATCACTCATGCGGGCCCAGCAATCGCGCGCCACGCTAACCAAAGCGGCCGATATGCTCGCTTGCGGCGTGGTTGGCGTTTGCTTCCCGACAACAGACCGCTACCGGCCAATAGCTGCCGGTGGCAACAGAATGCACTGGGCTACGAAACCTAATCACAAGTCGCCTCGGGTTTCCTAAGTACCCTCGGTGGCTGTTGTGCTGCATTTGATCAGCGCGTGGTGAACCGAGAGCCCCAGCCATATAGTTCCTGCCAGACCTAAAATCATGAACACCATAGGCTTGGTTTGACGATTTGTGATCTTGACCCACTCATTGATATCCACGCCTGAAGGAGATGGATTGATTTCTGGATGTGTGTGCCATTCGCCCAGATAGTCCATGGTCTTTTCACTAACATGCCATTGGTCCAAGGCGATTTGCTGATGATGATGAGCGGACCTGTCAAATCGGAAGCGGCGGCACCGGTCGGTCAACTGCGGAACTGTAACTTGGACGATGTGAAGGTGTGGACCTTTCCGATATCCCAGTAAAATCCCCCCTGCTTCGGTTTTGTCGCTTCGGTCTTGGCGGTACCTATCCATGGTCTGGAGAGGCGCGCCTTCTACAAGAATTTTGTGATGATGTGGCGAGGCTTCCCACACTATTGCGGTTCGCATGCAGGACAGCCCTTGATCTTCGAGAGATTTTTATTTTTCAAGCTGAACACGTCGGCGTTTGCTGTGGCGCGCGTTCTGAAGCATGGAGTAGGCGATCCCTGTAACCAGTCACACACCATCTCTGTGGCCAGTGCCGCAGCATGTAGAGGTGCGGAGACGGCGTAAGGTGTGTACGCGCGGCAGCCATCCGTTCTGCGAACAGACGGGTTTTTGAGTACCCGATAGCGTTCTTGCCGATGAGCATTGGCACTGGGAACGAGAAGGCAGCGATAGCACCCGCCGCCTTTGTCGTCAGTCCAAAGTGCTTGTACTGCCTCTCCGTTACCACGGATCCACACATGTAAAATAGGTATGTGGCTTTTTCGCTGTAATCGCAGGCCGTTAAGGAGTTCGCTGACAGCTTCCTCACCGGTCGCGTCAATTATCAACTCCGATCCCCATAGCCCTTGATGAGCAAATACGCTCCCTGTGATCGACTCAATCTTGCTGTGGGGAAACTGACGATTCAAATCTGCTGCAAGTGCAGTGGCTTTGAATTCGAAAAGTGACGGGTAGCCAAGTATGTGGCGGCCTAAATTTTCTGGCCCTATCCGGTCTGGATCAATCAGTTTCAAGCCGCCAAGTTTCCCTGTGCCTGCACCTAGGCGCAGCATTGCATGAGCGACAAATGAGCCGATGGCTCCGCAGCCCACCACGGTTACCCTTTTATTATAAAGATCTGGGAAGTGAAGGTTTCTGCTGTGAACAAACTGACTGCTGACTTGCTCGATGGATAGCCGGATGAGAGGTGTTTCTCCTCCCTTGTTGTGAAGCCATTGCCTGTAACGATTGGGGCTTCGGCCGTAGCCTTTTCTTTTTAAATGGTCCAGGTTGAACCCAAAACCAATCCAGCCGACAGGCGTGTCGATGGCAAAAGAAACATACTTGAATTTCAGGTAGTCAGGCTCAGAGAGGATTTTCTGGACGCTGGCTGAAAGAGCCTTATCCCACGTGCGTAACCAAGAAAACAATTCCTTAACAGTCCCTGGCATGGCCTTTGGTACTGCCGGGGAGATATGGGTTTTCAACAGCCAGCAACGAAGTCTTGAAGGCTTTAGCGTGCCACCCAACGACGATGCTAACGTTTCTGCTTCTTCACGGTCGCTTGAAATGAATACACGCTTCTTGCCGGATTTTTCGATGATGAAATAGTGCGCGCACAGGTCTTTTTCGGTCGTGTGTCCCATGAGGACGTCCCATGGGGCGCTCGTCTGGCCATATTCCCAATGAGCGGGAAATTCATCTTGAATGTCACTGTCTCGGTACTGGGGTTCCGTAGCGATTCGATCGAGTATCGCCGTCGCTTGGTTGAGGCACTGCAACACAGCGGTCGCGGGATCGTATCGATCAAGCGTTACGGAGCCGGGTGCGAAGTAGCAGAGATTACCCAGCACATCGATGTGCGGCATCAGTTCAGGGAGGAAATCAGGACGATCCAATATGCAGATCGCGGGATAGCTCAGGAAATCCCAATCTTTGATTGTGAGTTTGACTGACACGTCGCCTTTTTTACACGCCAGCCCCCCTTTAAAGGCACGCACCGGTAGCTTGGCAGCTACCGGTGTAAAGCCACGAGCTCTGAGCGCCCGTAAGGTTTCGCCTAAAGCGCTCATAGGGTTCCTCAGCCTGCACTACTGGACAGAACGACGGGTGGGGCTACTTTTTCTGGAGCGGTGTTGCGGATCGCATCCGCTTCACCACCCACCTCAATCAGTGTGGCGTCCCAGGGCATTCGGCTGCCGAACTGGGCTCTCATTTGAGTCACCGCTTGGCCTTTTTGATGCTCTCGCATCATCCGGCTTTCGTAGATTGCGGTTCCCAGTTCGGCAAAACGACGCGCAGCAATTGCACGGTCAGGCCCCTCAAGGCGGTTGAAATCCTCTTTCTTGTCATCTATCCCGGCTTCCCTTATCTCGCCCTTGAAGACAACACCCAAATGTTTGGATGCTGCTTCAGTTACTAGGTCATCGCGACCGGATTGGGCAACAAAGTTCTGGGCAACTGCAATCATTATCGAGACGGATGTTGGGCCGCCGTTATCCCAATGCTCGTCCCGCCAAGCCTTGAGGTAGCGACATACTCGACGCAGTTGTTCGCCATGCTCTTCGACGCGGTCTCGAAACCAGTTTGCTACTGCTTCCGGATCAGACTCACGCCATTCACCACTACGAGTAGCCATTGCAATATGGTCAAGATCTTTCCACTGCTGCGACTGATAGCTTTCATCCATGGCACGGGCATTTGCGATGTGTTCCATGCCATCCAGCATCGCTTTCTCAAGCGAGACCCGCTCGGTAATGGTCTCGAACTCTTCTTCCGGTGCAGCGTACAGGGGAAGGTCGATATGGGCCCAGTCGGCAATTTGAATACGTATGCAGGTTTTTTTGCCAGTGATCAGATCCCATTTCTCTGCTTTGCACAGGTCTTTCAGCAGCTCTTCGACCAGAGAAAAGTATGCTTTGGCCATCTGGTGGGGCGGACCATTTTCCTCCCATACAGTGACAGGGAGGTAAACACCATAATCCCAGTCCATTTCTTGAACTGGGGACTTGGCAGGCACGACGCACGTGTTATAGGACCAGGACCCTTGAGTTCTGAATCGTGGTTCCACCACATGCTCCATGCCTAAAATAGTTTTTGTAGCTGCACGAATGCGTGGCTTCAAATGTTCGCGAACCTTGTTTTTGCATTCCATCAAGAACTTGCGCTGCTCTCGCGTAGGTGCAATTCGATCCTCAAACACATTGGCGTCCGCGCCACCCTTATGGAAGAGCTTATTCAATTTCAGCATTTTCACGACTCCCTTGGGTAGCGTTAGGGCCATAGAAGAACTGCGGCGGTGATGACCGGTGAGTAAGGAAAGGTTGAAACTCATCCTTCCCCAGCCAGAACTTGGATTGCTCAGAGGCGGCGCCCAGCAGGGCCTCTTTTGCGGGGCGGTCTGCTTTATCGAGCGCGACTGCGCTAGCGCGCTCGTCAGTTAAGGTTTCGTCGATATGGATGTAGCGGCCAGGAAGACGGTGACGAAGCATAAAGTCGCTCAGCGACTCAAGAACTGATATGGATAGTCCAAAGAGGCGCTTGGGCGTATTTGTGGGGTTGATGCCTCCCCAGTCATAGGTCCCCCCATCACGATTGCGGCCGGGGTTGGCGGTGAACTTCGAAGACATGGTACCGATGGATAACAGGTGCACGGTCTCGGAAGGTTGACGGAAGAAAGTCTGCGCTTCGTGGTCGGCTAACAAGCCTGGAGCATTGGCATACAATCCTCCATCGACGTACTGGTTGTTATTGAATGTGTGCCGAGGGAAATAAGCAGGAGCGGCGCTCGTGGCTAAGGCGATGTCTACCAGCCGAAATTTATGGTCGCGTTTGAAGCTAGGATGGTGTGAGGTCTTGAAAACTTGAGGCTGTCCGCTCGAGTAGTTGATTGCCGGGATGAGCACTGGATGTTTGCAGTCGCCCAGCGTGCGTTGACCGAAGAGCGACGGAGCACTGAGCAGGCTCTGCAAAGGTTTGCAGAGTACGGTGCTCTCAGCATACCCATCAGAGAGAATCGCCGTTTGAAGATTTCTTCCCCATGCTCAACAAACAGATCAACCATAGTCTTCGCAGGAATACGGGAAGCGATTGCCAAGGCAAGAATACCTCCGATAGAGGTGCCTGCTATCAAGTCAAATCGGGTAGCTATGGGCGCCCCAATCTCTTCCTCTAAATCCGCGAGAATCTTGGCTGTGTACAGCCCCCTAAAACCACCACCCGATAGCGCTAGAATCTGAAAGCGCTCTTGCTTCGATTCAACCACAGTACTTCTCCTCGCTAGTGGATAGTGGGCAAGACGCATAGTTTTGATCCGTCATGCTCAAATCTCCAAAAAGCCCAATATATGGGCTTATCTGCTAATTAAAACACAACATAGTGTGGTTTTACGGCACTTGCAAGGCTTAAGCCTGTGGATAACTTGTTAGTATGTATATGGATACAGTCTATGAGCCGCAGCCTATATGGGCTGAGGCCTTCAAGAGAAAAAACTTTGGATCCGAAATTTTTTAAGGACGTCGCTGTGGATAATTTTTGACGCCTGAAAATCGACAGGGATAGTTGTGGATAACTTATGGCCTGCTGACCCTTGCACCACCAGACGGACGGGCGAGATTTTCATTTTTCAGAGGTTTCAGTTGAGCGCGAGCGCCTAACTTAGGTAATGGCTGGCCATTTCAAATGGCAGCTTTTGGCCGATTGCAGACTGTCATGAACGACTGCGATCGACCCAGAGTGTGTAAAAACGCTTTATTGCGAATGAGCGTTGTAGCCCTGGCGACTCGGCTTGCGCCTACGCATGGGTGAGCCCGGTCAACGTATCCGCAATGGTTTTAGTGCGTTGCGCCGTACCCTCGGTCGCGCGGCTCGACGCCTCCAGTGCATCGAGCATTTCGCGCAACGCGCCGACGCCGGTGGATTGGTCTTCGATCTGTTGGGCAACGCGCTGGATCTCACTGGACAGCAGGTCAATATCCACGCCGATTTCCGCCGCATTCTTACGGGTGATTTCCGCCAGTTTGCGCACTTCATCCGCCACCACCGCAAAACCCCGGCCCAGGTCGCCCGCGCGCGCCGCTTCAATGGCGGCGTTAAGCGCCAGCAGGTTGGTCTGCCCGGCGATCTGCTGGATCACCTGCACAATCGACTGGATACGCAAACTCGACCCGGCCAGCGTGCGCGCACCTTCTACCGCCACATCCGCCTGGCTGGAAAGCCCTTCCACCGTTGTCCCGGCCTGGGCAGACACGGCGTTCTGCTGGTCGATCGTACCCACCAGTTCATCCATCGACGCGTGCAACTCACCCGAGTAATGCTTGAGCTGCGCGGCGATGTCCTCCTGCTGACGCTCGGCATGGGCCAACACCATGCCTAAGTCTGCCAAGCCTTCGAACACCGGCAGGATATTGCGGTCCAGCCCACGGGTATTGAGGGTATTGCTGAAGTCATTGTTCTTGAACGCGGTAATCTGCTTGACCACCACATGGTTCAACCCCGCCAACTTCTTCACCTGGCGCCGTAGGAAAAATGCCTTGAACTCGCCGTAATGGGCGATGAAATTGTCCACGTACTCATCACTGAAACTCGCACCCTTGGCCACCCGAAAGAAGAAAATCGCCGTCAACGTCTGATTCAGGTTCAAGCCCAAAATCTCCCCAAAGGTCGAAAAACCCGCCAACGGTACATCACCAAAAATGCCAGCCATGCTGCCCAGCTCGGCGCCGTTGTTCAGCCGGCGCAAAATGCAGTCATTCAAAATCCCCGCCACCGGCTGGCCACCCTTGCCGCGCAGGAACTGCTCATAGTCCAGGCGCGTCGCCTCACGCAACGGCGTACGCCGCACCATCACCAATTCCTCGCCCGGCGCCACGTCGCAAAACAACTGCACGATCTGCTGCTCATAATCGATACGCGCGATGGATCGTACAAACAACTCACTGCCCACCCGAATCGCAAACGAATAGTCCGCCAGCTTCGACTCCAGCGCCTGGGGCGCGCAACTGAAAGCATCACACAGTGCTTGCACCATGCTCTTGATATTGCCGTTGCTGTCGATCACCTGGTCAATCGTGCGGTCCTCAACCGATGCGGTCAGCACACTGAAGGTCAAATCCGCCGGTTTAAAGTTCTGGCTCTTGAACACCCCAAATCGCACATGCGCCGCCGTCTTCAGGAACACAATCTGTGCATGGTTCTGATAGCTGCGCTGACCGTCATGAATCAGCGTCTTCTGGAAATCCGACTTACCCCCGGCCGATCCCCCTACAAACAAACACGGAAACCGCCCCGACTCATAAAGCGCCTCCATAAAAAACGACTCCGACGCCGACAACCCGTCGAACACCACATACGCCAACGTATCGCGATGATCAATCGACGTGCGTACCTGCACTCGCTTGATATTGGACACCAACTTGGCAATTCGCTCCTGCATTCCCAACCGCTTACCGCCACCGCGAATGTCCTCACACTCCAACGGCACCATCGCCACCTCGGCCGAGGCGATCAGACTGTCGTCGAACAACTGCAACACGATCCGATCCCAGCGATCGCCGGTGGCGCAATACAACGAATTGGGCGCATTGCAGAGTTCGCCGGAGGTGGTGCAGAGGCTGATGGTGGATTGGGGGAAGCGGCGTTTGAGCTTGGCGGCGATTACGTCGATGTCCAGATGCGGCGAGATAAAGCCGGTGATCAGGGTGGGGGTGATGCGTAAGGCAGTGAGTGCGGCGTCCAGGTCGTTGGCAGTACTGGTGAGCGTGGCGGTGCCTTGACGATCGGCCCGGGCTTTTTTTAGAAGGGAAAGTGGATTCATGTGGTGGACTCGATCAAGGGTGGGCAGGGATAGGCATGCGATTAGTAGGGTTATCGGCAGGTTGGGTGGGGGCTGGAGGTGGGATGTGACGGATGGATGCGGTTTTAGGGAGTCTCGCCGTCATAGAGCACGCAGGCTTCTCGGACGGAAAAAATTATGGGGCTGAATCCTATGTTTGGCTGTTATTGAATCGCCCCTGATTTTGTAGAGTGTTGAATGACTGCTTCTGGCCGATTTCTGCCGTTCGTGACAGGCAGCAACCGGCCAATAGCAACCCCTCGTAAAAATGGCTGACGCCTCGCTTCCACGAGTGGCAACCGCCCCAAACAGCCCCATCGACACGTTACAAACGACGCCCTGATTTCCTTGCAGATCTAGTCCCTGGGGTGGCTTCACGAATGTTCCGTCGGAACTTTCAGCCCAGACACACCCAACCACGACTCAAACTCACCCCACCGACCTTCGTCATGCCTCAGGTGGGCCTTTGAGTTCTACCTGGTTTCCGTCTGGGTCGAAGCAGTAGAGTGAAGGGCCCTCGCCTTCAGCACCGTAGCGCTTGGCCGCCTTGTCGGCTCGCACGCCGTGGTTACGTAGATGAGTGAGAATGTCAGCCTCAATGAACGGCGTTATCCGCAGGCAAAAGTGGTCAAGGTTACGATGCTCGGGATCTGCTGCGCCCCCGGCCTGTTGCCCAAGGGGGCCGGCAACATCCACCAGGTCAATCATCGAGTTTCCCGCACGCAGGTGAATCATGCCCAGGTCATCACGACGCTTTGCCACGTCGCAACCGAGGGTCTCACTGTAGAAGGCCAAGCTGCGTTGAATATCCTGTACACGCAAGACGACGTGATCCAGCTGTTTTACTTTGAAAGGAATCATACTGCCTCCTGAGCCAAGTAAAGGCCGAGTGGCCTGGGCGGTTAATGCATTGATTTTTTATCACACTCGGCCTCGCTTGATGCACTGAACGGGTGATGACGCTTGAGGCCGGACGCGGCCCAGGCCTGCCGAACCTGCCACGCGGTGCCCCGCGCAGGCTTGGCCATCAGACCAAGGCACCCGGTCGCGTGGCTGACCGCTAGGCGGTCGAGCGCTCGGGCGTTGAGCGCGCCTGGTGATTGCGATCTACGCTAAGACACTGGCGCCTTTGGCCGCCAAAAATACCGTTGCTGAGCACGCGGTCGCTGCCGGTGCGGTTGGTTGGGCTCATGCAAGACATGGACGCGGTGGGCACACCCGAGAAACAGTCGTCTGCTGGTCATAAATCAGACAGATGGCACTTAGGTTGTCTAAAGTTGTGACGCACCGCGCAGATAACTCCTATGTCATTTCCACCCGCAACACAGTTCAAGGATCGAACTCATGACCCAGCGTCAATCCAGCCACACTCCCCCTCTCGGTCATCCGCGTTTTCGCTGGTTCGCTTTGATCCCGGTGGTACCCGCCGTGGTGTGGACACTGCTGCAATCAAGCTCTGCGGCCAACCTGGCGGCCTGCGCGGTACTGGTGCTGATCGGCCTTGGTGCCTGCGCCTGGAGCGCGAGTTCGCAGCGTAACGCCGTGCAGCTAGGCATTGCTCGGGCGCAGGCGGATCAGGCCGAGGCGGACGCGGCGCGCAACGGTATGGCCTCGCGGGCACAGCTGGATGAGGTGTTGCTGGGCGCCATGCCGATCTGGGCCAAGCAGGT
>PJQF01000031.1_pt1 | contig 101235 bp, 84 predicted proteins | sample 1503741 | NCBI WGS metagenome assembly PJQF01 (sample SAMN07775949, study PRJNA414020) | Biofilm metagenome, whole genome shotgun sequencing project. | isolation source: biomolecule (vanillin) treated reverse osmosis membrane biofilm | place: India: Nagpur | collected 2017-03-21
CGAACAAGTCGGGGCGTTTGTTGGGCTGGCCTTCAGTGCGTTTTCACACAGTCTGTATAGGTCCAATCTGGGACTGACGGTGTTTTATAGCGTCTACTCTCAGACACATCGGCTCAGTGCGTTCAGAATTGGCTGGCGGGCGTCCTCGCCAACGGCAGCGGCTGCTTTCGGCCAGGATGCGATACCAAGGGTGAAATCGTTTGTCTTTCTCCCGCACACCCGGATAGTTCAACAATGACCACTCGACCGAAGCCTAAGCTCAACCTTCGCACGCTGATTCTTATCTTTGTACTGCTCTCTGCCTTTGCAACCCTGGTCAACAGTTTCTGGGTGACGTTCAAGATTCAGAAGCAGGAGTTGATTGAGAATGCCCTGGAGGTGAACAAGGCCTACGCCGCTCGGATCGCGCTGAGTGTGGAGCAGGTGCTTGACTCGGACCTGGACAAGTTAAAGTATGGCTCCGTGCTCATTGGTAAGGCGTTTGACGATAAGCGCTATTTGGCCGAGGAGGCCGATCGACTGTTTGGCCAGGACGCCAGTTTCAACTCCGTGCTGATCGCCGACGCGGGCGGATCAATCATTGCCTCAGCCCCGCAAAGCCTCCATCTCGATGGGCGCACGCTGCAACACAAGGAGCCGCTCAGCCTTCGTGTGCCAAGAATCAGCAACGCGTTCAGGTCCCTCTCCGGCAATCTGGTGGTGTTCATTTCCCAGCCCATATTCGACGCGAAAGGCGAATACCTGGGCCTGATAGGCGGCAGTGTCCGGCTTGAGCAGAGAAATACACTGCAGGCGCTGATGGATACCAATGTGCGTAAGGATGGCGCGCATGTCTATCTTATCGACAGCGCCCGCCGGGTGCTCTATCACACCGATCCCGCGCAGATAGGCAGCGTCACGGGAACAGGGTTGATCGCCGATGCAGCGCTCAGTCAGGACGCCGGTACTTTACAGGCGACGGATGCCAATGGCGTGGAAATGCTCGCGGGCTTCGCCAAGGTGCCCAGCAGTGGTTGGGGAGTGATTTCGCAACAGCCACTGGAAAACATCCAGGCCGTCCTGCAGCACACCATGGCCAAAGTCATGCAGGGTATAGCGCCGCTGGCGCTGTTCGGCATCATCTTGATCTGGTGGCTGGGCGCAAGGATCTCGGCGCCACTGTCCAGGCTTGCCGAGTGCGCTAAACGGCTGGACACACCCGACAGCTACGAACGCATCAGCGCAGTCCCGGCGCGTTATTTCGAAAGCTGGCAGATTCGCAGAGCACTGTTGCTCGGCGCCACCCTGCTGCAAGAGAAAATCGGCAAGCTCAATCAGCAAGCGCAAACCGATGCGCTGACAGGGCTCGCCAACCGCCGAGCGATGCAGGATGTCCTGGCGCGTTGGGAGGACGCTGAAAAAGCGTTCGCCGTTGTTTCCATGGACATCGACCACTTCAAACGTGTGAACGACACTTTCGGCCACGCGGCAGGTGATGAAACCCTGAGGGCGATCGCGCAGCTCATGCAACAGAACTCACGGTCTAACGACTTGCCCTGCAGGGTTGGTGGCGAGGAATTCGTGTTGTTATTGCCCAATAGTTCGCTTCAGGCGGCCATCGATGTTGCCGAGCGACTGCGTGCTTCAATCGACGCAGCGGCCATCGAAACGGTCGGGCATCTGACGGTTTCGCTGGGCGTCGCGCTATGGCACCCCGGCACCGATTCGATTGCGGTGGTGCTTGAACGGGCTGACCAGCTGTTGTACCAGGCCAAGCAAAACGGGCGCAATTGCGTGGTGGCTGAGCAGCCTTGATGGGCTAGCTCTTTAGCATGAGCACCCGCCGTCAATGCCGGTGCCCGTGTTCCGCCGCGTTGTGCGCATGCCGTTACACACCCGTTCTTGTATCACGAGCTCGGCGTATCCATCCGCCGCCCTATGACGTCCAGCACTTCGCACCCGTCGCGCAGCGAAATTGAGCAGAGCAGCGCGAAATCGCTTTGCACAACGGCATCGCTACTTAGCTCGCTGCGCAGTGCGAGGTTCTCAAGCACTTGGGTAACGGCACGAAGGCGATAGGCCGCAGCGTCGAGGAGTATTTCCAGCGGCACGCTGGTATCGAAAGGGCAGGGGTGGCGCTGTCGTTGCTGGTGAGGGCAATGTATTGGTTCATGCGTTAAGTCCGTTCAGTTAGAGGAATATGAGCCACTCATTTGTCGCCAAACAAAAGGTGGCAGCTCTACGCAGGTTGGCGAACCGGTATAAGAACGGACAAAGACCGGCAGACCCGAAGGTCTCCCACGCACAGCTGCCGTTGAGCAGCTTATTGCGTGCAGGCGCATCCCGCAAATCTGCCGGGAGACTTCTGCCGTCTTAATAGTCGAGTCGCCAAACCCGTTCGCCATGTGGGCGACCCATTGACTATGGGCTTGACGGTTTTGAAGTGGGAGGCCGACGCTTTTGAACGGGTTGTAGGGCGTTGCCCGAATTAATTAGCCACTTCTAGTTCAACGCTATCCCACTAAGTAAGGGGTTGGTTGCTCAGTTGGCACCTTAAATCGTAGGCATGCACCTGGATTGAAGTAGTCCATTTCTGAAACGTTAAAACCACGCCTCTGCACGTCTTACTTCCGGTGTAGCACCTTCTTATAGTCCTGCGCCTCAGTCACTTGGAAGTGCACGCATGCAGGGACCCTACGCATTTATCAACGAACGACCGCAGCCTTACCCGCTGCTTAAACTGAGCCTGGCGCTTGATCCCCATACCCATACCAAATTCGACACCCTCAACCCGCACATCCGCAACACGCTGGTGTTGCCTGGGCAATTGGTGATCATCGGGGATAGCCGAACTGCCTCTTGCACCGCTGAAGAGGCACAGCTGATGCGCTCGGCGCTGAATATAAAGCTCGCCTTGTTGGCATACTCCGCAACCGACCAGTTCCTGGTCAAAAACTATGATCAGTTGCAGGCCATCTTGTCCTATTCGTCCGTTGGCATCGGCAGTGCCAGCAGCGCTTGGAGCAAGCATTTGGCGCAAGTCGAGAAGACCCTTATGGAAATCGAGGCGTTGCATAAGCAGTATTTGAGAAAGGGAACCACGGGGGCGAGGGAGGAGTTTCTGGCTAAACGAAGAGCACTGTTTGCAAGGTTGGACAGCCAAATCTCGGGGATGGCGCGCTTTGGTACGGGGTTGAGAAACGAAGGTTCGATTAAAAAGATGCTGGGGATATCCAGTAAAAGCTATTGGCAGCATGGAGAAATTCGCGGGTATGAGGCGCGGGTCAAGCGTTTAGCCAAGGCTTCGCAGATGCTGAAGAAGGGGACTTACATTGGTATAGCGCTGGATGTTGGGGCGACAGCGTTGGAGATATCGGAGGCGTGTTCCACTGGGCGTGAGCAACAGTGTACGCAGGCGAAGTATGTTGAAGGCGGCAAGTTGGTGATTGGCGTTGGCGGCGCATCCGTGGGCGGGACACTGGGTGCTCTTGTCGGTACCAGTGCCTGCGCGATTGTTTTTGGCATACCTACAATGGGCGCCGGAGCTTTGGCATGCGCCATCGTCGGCGGTGCTGCGGGCGGACTCACCTCAGGCAAGTTCGGAAGCAACGCTGGAGAATTTGTAGGAAAATTTCTCTATAAGTCCGTGGAGAGTTGAATGTACTTGGAATATTTTGTGTTGGGCTCGTGCGCCCTCTTGCTACTAAGCTTCCCGATCATGTTTTCTGCCATGTTCAAAAAACTCGATGCCGCCGAGCGCTATATGCAATACAGCAGCTACATAGTCGGATGCAGGCACACTTTTCGTAATGCGCCCTTTGAAGGAAGGCCCCAACGCGTATACGCCATGGCTACCGTCATTCTTATCCCAAAAGTCATTCAGTGGAGAGGGATGGTACTTGTTGAGGATGTTGAAAAAATACCTCGGCACCTAAAGTACTGGATGGTCGTACCAACTTTCGTTACCTGTCTCTCCCTTTTCGGCCTCACCATCAGCTGGTTTTTTATTGACGATTGGCCTTGAAAAGCAGGGCGACGCTACCTCGCCATTTCTCATAATGTCCGGCCGCCCAGCCGTCAGTGCATCAATGCCTGTGCCGATGATGCACATCCGGAAAATGCGCATGGCTATGCCGCATCACACTGTGTACATGCACATGACTATGCGGCTCCGCCGGGTCCCACTCAAACGCATGCTCATGTTGATGGTGCTCATCATGCACGTGCCGGTGCCCGTGTTCCGTCGCCTCGTGCAGATGCTCATGCGCATGCCGCTCTGTCAGGTGCAGCCACACACCCACGGCCATCAGCGCCGACGCAACCCAGAACGCCACGCTCACCGACTCGCCCATCACCAGCAAGGCCACCGCGGCACCGAGGAATGGCGCGGTCGAAAAGTAGGCGCCGGTGCGTGCACTGCCCAGGCCGCGCAATGCCAGCACAAACATGACCAGGCTGATGCCATACCCCAGAAACCCGACCAGCAAGATCGGCGCCAGCTGCGCCACGCCCGGAACCTGCGCGCCGAGATACAGCGCCAAACTGCAATTCACCACCCCGGCAATTAAACCCTTGGCGCCCGCAATAAACACCGCGTCAGACGCAGACACCTTGCGCGTCAGGTTGTTATCAATCCCCCAGCACAAACAGGCAACCGCTACGGCCAACGGCCCGGTCCAATCGTGGCTTGTGCCGCCACCGCCGACGCCTGACAGCACCACGCCGCCGAGCACAATGGCGAGCATTCCCAGGACGATGCGCCGGTCGGCATTTTCTCGGAATACCAGCCAGGCGATAACGGCGGTCAGCACCGATTCAAGGTTGAGCATCAGGGAGGCGGTCGCGCCGGCCGTGCGCGTCAGGCCGAACATCAATGCGACCGGCCCGAGGATGCCGCCGAACGCGATGGCGCCGATCAGCCACGGCCATTCGGAACGGGTCAGCCCGCTGGGTTTCCAGCCGCGATCACGGATCAGGCGCACGCCGGCCAGGCCGACGCCGCTGCCGAGGTAGAGCAGGCCGGCGAGCAGCACGGGCGAGAGGCCCAGGCCGAGGCTTTTGGCGAGCGGCGTGCTGGCGCCGAAGAGGGCGGCAGCGGCCAGTGCGTACAGGATACTGAGGTTCATGGGCCATCCTCGAAGGTCAGGCCCATGATACGTCTCGCGCAGGCGCTAATGCCCTGGCGATTTTGACACTTTTACATTTATTGCGCGGTTTTCAGCTTGATCACATCACCCGAGATCTTGGTGGTGTAACCGCTCAATACCCATGCCCAGAACCACTTTTCCTGCACTTGGGTGTTGATCAGCGCGTCGCCGCCTTTGGCTTTGATGGCTGCATCCTGAGCGCGCACAAAACGGCTGTTCTGGCCGATCGGGATAACCCCGAACAACATGATGCCGGTGGCGCTGGCTTCGCTGTGGCCCAGCACGGTGTACTGGCTGCTGTCGTACTGCGGGGATTTGATGGCGGTGCCGGTGCAGCCTGCCAGTGCGAAACCGAGAACTGCTGCTGCAACCACTTTACTGACGTACTTCACTGTGTAACTCCATGGACTAACCCTCGCGATTCAATTCACGAGGGGGGCGACACTTTAAACGTGGCCAGGGCGGATTGACATCAATCAGTCGACATTTTGATCGTCACGCCTGTACGTACACCCAAGCCGTCAGCCCCGAAGCCAGCGCGACCGAGACCCGTTTATAGTCGGACACTTCATACGCGTCCGCCGCGGCCAGTTCCTGCTCGTTGATCTGAAAGACCATGCCTTCAACGCTGGCAGCCTTCTCTGTCGTCGGTGCGAGAATCGGGTGGTGGGTCTTGCCGCTGGTGGCCAGCACTTCGGGGTCGGTGATTTCTACCCAACTTTGTGAATAGCCCAGCATCGCGTCCTGCTGGCCGACTAATTCCCGGCCAAAGTTGGCCAGTTGCACGGCCTTGTCTTGCAAGGTGCCGTAGGAAAACAACAGCACGGGAAATTGGGTGGAGTGTTCCATTTTGATTCCTTGGTGGGTCAGGCGAGTAAATCTTCGTAGAAGGCGCCGTACGACTTGCTCGGGTGGGCGATCTGGATTTCCAGGATCCACAGCCCGGCATTCGGGCAGTGTTCGAAATCGCCCAGGTCGCCGCCACGGTGGATCGCGTGGGGGAAGTCGCTGACGCGGTGCCCCTTGATGTCGAGGTTCAGTTGCCAACCCATGGACTGGGCCTGCTCCTCGGCGTAGCGGTAAAGCTCAAGGCCTGCGACCTGGTTGCTTTTCCAGCGTGACTGTACGCGGTCGAACAACGCTTTGGCGGCGCTGGCGCAGGCGATCATCTGTGGGTCGTTGCCGGTGGCGAAGGTCGCACCGGCGTCGCCTTCGTGGCCTTGCCAGACTGCGCCCATGTCGATGAAGAAGATATCGTTTTCAGCCAATACCGGGTCGCCGTCCGAGCGTTGCTTGAACGTCTTGAGGGTGTTGGCACCGAATCGCACCAGCAGCGGGTGCCAGATGCGTTGCATGTCGAGTTCGGTGAGCACCTGCTTGCCCAGCTCGCGCGCTTCGGATTCGAGCATGCCGGGGCGAATACGTTGGGCCAGTTGGTCGATGGCTTGCCACGTCATGGCCTGGGCATAACGCATGCAGTCGATACTGTAGGCGGCGCCCACAGCTTCTTTGGGTTGTGCAGTCACCGGTTTTCCCTCGCGTTCAAGCTGTACTGGTCGCTATGCGTTTTACTATATAGCGATACGATGCAGAGCCCAACTCTGATAACCCCGAAGAGCACCTGTGGGCGCTGGCTTGCCTGCGATAGCGCCGGTTCAGCAAACATTGATGCGGCCTGACCCACCGCCATCGCAGGCCAGCCAGCGCCCACCTTTTGCCGCGTTCGGTCAGTCAGAGATGCAGCCACGCCAGGCTGCCCAATATCACGGCCACGCCGCCGGCGGTGTATGACATCCGCTTCAACCATTCCTTGCGCGTCAGCAACGTAATCGCCGCCAGCGAAATCGCGATCTGAATCGCCGTCATCGCCTGGGCCCATCGGTGATGCTGGTGCAGCGCCTCTTCGGACTTCTGATCCCAGTCCCGTGACGTCGCCTCAAGCCTCTCGGCCTGCTTGCGCACTTCTTCCTTCTGGCCCCTGTACCGTTCGATTTCGTCCTTGTAATGCGCAGCATCCACACCGGGGATATGGGTGGCCAGTTCCGCCAGGTTTTGTCGGCTGGATTTGGCCTGGTAGTAATTCCACTGGTTGGCGGCTTCGGTCTTGATGATGGCGGCGTTGTTTTTGTCCATCGCCGCTTCGCTTTCGGTCGAGCCGGCCTGGTAACTGAGCATGGCACCGAGGGTGGCCATCAGGGCGGTCATCACGGCGATGCGGCTGGCGAAATTGTCTCCGCGGCCATGGGCATGTTCGGTGGTGTGTTCGATGTGCTTTTCGTGGGGGCTGGGGACTTCGAAGGCTTCGGACATGGGGGCGTCTACGAACGGAATGAGGGAGTCTGATTCTTTACCAATTCAGCTGTCTCAATCCTGTACGTAACGCTGTAAACCCTGCACCAGCGCATCAAAGGTCACCCGGCAGCGCGGGCTGTTGCGCAGGTCTTCGTGCATGGTGACCCAGGTGTCCATCTTGAACGCAAACGCGTCGGGCAGTACCCGCTGCAGGCTCGGGGTTTGCTTGGCCAGTTGCACCTGGCAACCGCCGATTCCGGCACCGGCACGGATCAGCGCCAGTTGTGCCAGGTCGCTGTCGCTGCTGATGGCGAAGACACTGCGATCAAAGCCTTTGATGGGCAAGCTGCGGATAAACGCGCTTTCCTGATCAAAGCCAATCACCGAGTGGCCGACGAGGTCGTGCATCAGCAGCGGGATGCCGTGCTGTTGCAGATAATCATCGCGGGCATACAGGCCGACTTCGATCAGGCCGACGCGCCTTGCCAGCAATTGCGCCTGGCTCGGTCGGACCATGCGCACGGCGATGTCGGCCTCCAGCTGCAGCAGGTCGATCAGGCGGTTGCTCAGGATCAGTTCAACCCGCAGGTGCGGGTGCTGGCGACGTAACTGCGTGATGATCGGCGGCAGCACTTCCACACCGACCACTTCACTGGCCGAGATCCGCACCACGCCACGCACTTCATCGCCTTGAGCCGACGCGGCGCGTTCGAGGGCGGCGGCCGTGCGCTCCATGGTTTCGGCGTGGGCGCGCAACGTGTGGGCCACTGCCGTCGGCAACAGCCCGCTGGGCGAGCGAGTAAACAGCACCACGCCCAGCGCCGATTCCAGCGCAGCGATGTGCCGGCCGACCGTCGGCTGTGTGATGCCAAGCAACCGCGCGGCCCCCGACAACGATCCTTCCTTCAGTACACCGAGGAACGACCGGTAAAGCTCCCAACCAATATTCGCAGGCATGCATAAATGTATAGCGGCTCGATACTCTTCGGCAATTTATTGATAGCCGAGCCCGCCACACAATGGCCTCACCAACCAACGTGGGAGAGGGTCATGAGCAAAGTTCTGGTACTGGGAGCAACGGGCGGGATCGGCGGCGAAGTGGCGCGGCAGATGAGTGCGGCAGGCTGGGAGGTGTGTGCGTTGACTCGGAATGTGGACAAGGCGCGTCGTGAGCATGCTGCCTTCTCCTGGCTGCAGGGCGACGCGCTCAATCGCCAGGCGGTGCTCGCCGCAGCGCGTGGTTGTGCGGTGATCGTCCATGCGGTCAACCCGCCGGGCTATCGCAACTGGGCCGAGCAGGTGGTGCCGATGATCGATAACAGCATCGCGGCGGCGATTGCCGAGGGCGCAACCATCGTGTTGCCTGGCACGGTCTACAACTTCGGGCCGGATGCGTTTCCCGTGTTGCACGAAGACTCGCCTCAGCACCCGCAGACACGCAAAGGCGCGATTCGTGTGCAACTGGAGCAGCGTCTACAGGACGCTTCCCGTCAGGGCGCTCGGGTGTTGATCGTGCGTGCCGGGGATTTTTTCGGCGCGCGGGTCGCCAACAACTGGTTTGCTCAAGGCCTGGTCAAACCCGGCAAACCGGTGCGCGCGGTCAGCTACCCAGGCTCTCCCGGGGTGGCGCATCAATGGGCGTACCTGCCGGATGTGGCGCGCACCATGCTCGAGTTGATTGAGCGCCGGGCGAGCCTCGATGCGTTCGCGCGCTTTCATATGGCCGGGCATATGGACGCCGACGGCACGCAGATGGCCGAGGCAATCCAGCGCGTGGTGCTGCGCCGGACGGGTCATCAGCCGCGCGTAGGTCGTTTCCCTTGGTGGTTGATGAAATTGGTAGCGCCCTTTGTCGTCACAATCCGTGAAATGCAGGAAATGCGCTACCTGTGGCAAACCCCGTTGTGCCTGGATAACCAGCGCTTGCTGGGCGCCTTGGGCCGCGAGCCGCACACGCCGCTGGAGCAGGCGGTGGAGGCTACATTGGCCGAACTGGGTTGTTTGCCTGCGTCTGCCTGATCAAGCGCACATACACCGCAATGTTGATCAGCAACACCACGGCTGCGAGCACCCATTGAATGTTCGGGGTCAGCCCGGCCGGGTAGATCAGCGTGAGGATGTAATGCTCGACAAACCCGCCGCCATAACCGTCCTGCCCGGCGAGATGGCGCAACAGGTTTTCCCAGCGGGTCAGCGGGCAGGGCAGGTGGAACACTTCCACCGCCACCCCCCAGGCAGCGGCTGGCAGGTGCAGCCACATGACGGGCCGCCACTTGAGGGCGAGCAACCCGCCGAACAGCACGAACAAGATGAAACACAGGTGGAACAGCACCAGGCTGTCGGCGGCTACGCGGTAGAGCATGATCGGGTTCGCTTATTAAAGTGGGCCGGTGTCAGGCGCCGAAATGTTCTGGCAGGTCGTCGATAAACACAGGCCGTTTTTCGCCATATTACGGCAACCAAGTCATTCGCCTGCCACGCGCTGCGGATCAGCCCGTCGAGCAGTGCTTTTACCGACTCGCCGCTTAGCAAGTCGGGCGCGGGCTTTGCCGAGTCAGGCGTGACGGTGGGCGCAGGTTTGTGGCGGTGATGGTTGCTTGCAAGCAACGTGGGCCGTTATTGTGCTGAATCCTTTTAGTCCTTCCCCCAAGGTTCTGTTGTGATGAATGCACCGCGTACCGCAGTCGGCCCGATCAAGGCCGTGATTTTCGATATGGACGGGTTGTTGCTGGATACCGAGGGCATCTACACCGAAGTCACGCAGATCATCGCCGAACGCTACGGCCGAACCTACGACTGGGGCATCAAGCAGCACATCATCGGCCGGGGCGCTCAGGACCTGGCTGACTATGTGGTAAAGGCACTGGACTTGCCAATCACGGCAGCCGAGTTTCTCAAAATCCGTGAACCGCTGATGAGCGAGCGTTTCCCCAATGCCTTGGGCATGCCGGGGGCCGAGGCGCTGGTGCGGCACTTGAAGGCCCATGACATTCCGATCGCAGTGGGCACCAGCTCATCGCGCAATTCGTTTGGCCACAAGACCACTTTGCACCGCGAATGGTTTGGCCTGTTCGGCACCATCGTCACCGCCGATGACCCGGAAGTCGGCGCCGCGAAACCTGCGCCGGATATCTTCCTGACCGCCGCGCGTCGCCTGGGCATCGCGCCGCAGGATTGCCTGGTGTTCGAGGACTCGCCGTTCGGTGTGACGGCCGCCAAAGCCGCCAACATGACGGCCATCGCTGTGCCGGATGAAGCCATGGCTGACAGCAAGTACCCGCATGCCGACCAGATCATCCGCAAACTTGCGGACTTCGACCTCGCCGCCTATGGCTTGCCACCTTTTCCCTGACTGAACACGGGCAACACCGTGGCAGCGGGCGTGCCGGCGATAGCGTCCTCAAGACCGCTGTCGCCGGCACGCCCGCTGCCAGTGGGTCAGGCGCTGAAACCGCCATCGATGGTCAGGCTTGCCCCCGTGATATAGCCCGCCTCAGGCCCGGCCAGATACGCCACAAAACTGGCAATCTCCTCGGCATGGCCATAACGCCCCACCGCCATCAGCCCGATCAGCGTCTCGGCAAACTCACTGTTCGCCGGGTTCATATCGGTGTCAACCGGCCCCGGCTGCACATTGTTAATGGTGATGCCGCGTGGCCCCAGGTCCCGCGCCAAACCTTTGGTCAGGCCTACCAGTGCGGCCTTGCTCATCGCATAGGGGCCGCCGCCGCCAAACGGCATGCGTTCGGCATTGGTGCTGCCGATGTTGATCACGCGGCCGCCTTCACCCATGTGTTTGGTCGCTTCCTGGGTGGCAATAAACACGCTGCGCACATTGATCGCCAGGGTCTGGTCGAAGTCTTCCAGCTTGAAATCTTCCAGCGCGGCGATCGCCAATACACCGGCGTTATTCACCAGGATATCCAGGCGTCCGAACGCTTCGACAGTCGCGTTGACTGCATTGCGAATCGCCGTGGCATCGGCACTGTCGGCCTGAATCGCCAGGGCTTTGCCGCCTGCGCTGATCACCGCGTTCTGTAGTTCCTCGGCTTTGGCGGCCGAGCTGATGTAGGTAAAGGCAACGGCTGCACCTTGTGCGGCGAGGCGCTTGACGATGGCAGCGCCGATGCCGCGGGAACCGCCCTGGATCAAGGCGACTTTGCCGGTGAGGTTGTGTGTGGTCATGTCGATCTCCAAGTAGTTGATGGGCCGAGTATCGACCTCACCCAGCCAGCCCGGTAGACCGTGATTGCTATAGTCTATGTAAACCAAAAGTTTAGAATGGTGCGATATGGAAAGCTTTGGCAGTATCGAATGCTTTGTGCGCAGTGCTGAAGGCGGCAGCTTTGCCGAGGCGGCCCGGCACCTGAGTCTGACGCCGGCGGCGGTTGGCAAGAGCGTCGCCAAGCTGGAAACACGCCTCGGTGTTCGCCTGTTTCAACGCAGCACCCGACGCCTGACCCTGACCGAAGCCGGCAAGCTGTTCCTTGAAGAAGTCAGCGACAGCCTCATCACCATCCAGAACGCGGTGGCCAACCTGGCGAGCGCGCAAGGCCGCCCGGTGGGCACGCTCAAGGTCAGCATGGGCACGGTGTTCGGTAATCGTTATGTGGTGCCGTTACTGGCGGAGTTTATGCGGCGCTTTCCGGCGATCAGCCCGGATTGGCATTTTGAGAATCGCCAGGTGGACCTGATCGGCCAAGGCTTTGATGCCGCTATCGGCGGCGGCTTTGAGCTGCCCCAAGGCGTGGTGGCGCGCAAGCTGGCACCTGCGCATCGAATCCTGGTGGCCTCGCCGTCTTACCTGGAGCAACGCCTGCCCGTAAGGGGGCCCGAAGATTTATCGCATTGCCTGGGCATCTTGATCCGGTCGCCGCAAACCGGCCGCGTGCGAACCTGGCAGCTCACCGGCCCGGAGCGTGAGCAACGCCCGCTGGTGCTCAAGCCGCGCATGACCATGAGCGATTCCGAAGCCGCCTGCTGCGCCAGCGCTCAAGGCCTGGGGATTGCGCTGGTCAGTATGCCGATGGCCGTGCCGTTCCTCGACAGCGGTGCGGTGGTGCGGGTGTTGCCTGATTGGTACGTCGACGATGGCAACATCTCCATCTACTACGCCGAACACAAGCTGCTGCCCGGCAAGACCCGGGCGTTTGTGGATTTCATCATCGAGCAGTTTGCCGAGAAGGGCTTGGGGCAGCGGTTCAGCGCGATTTGACGACGGCTGCTCAGGGAGTCGCGGCCATCGCAGGCGACTCGGTCTACCGGCCCAACCTGCCCGGCCAACCAATGACCTTCTTCGGCCGCGGCGTGGCATAGGTCCTGATCTTCGATGTCGACAACCCCAACCGAACCAGGGATTCGGCAATGGTCACTGCCGCCGTCACCCCATCCACCACCGGCACGCCGGTGCGCTGGCGAATCTGTTCATCCAGCCCGGCCATACCGCCGCAGCCCAGGCAGATCACTTCGGCCTTGTCCTCGCGGATCGCCAGTTCCGCCTGGCGCACGATGGCTTCCATGGCGGCCACCGGGTCTTCTTCGAGTTCGAGCACTGCCATGCCACTGGCGCGTACCGACGCGCAACGTTGATACAGGCCGGCAAGCTTCAAGCGGTCTTCGATCAGCGGCACCGTGCGGTCCAGGGTGGTCACCACTGAGTAGGCGTGGCCCAGGAACATCGCCGTGCTGGCCGCCGCCTCGGTGATGTCCACCACCGGTACATTCAACAGTTCCTGCAAACCTTCACGGCCATGTTCGCCATAGCCGGCCTGGATCACCGCATCAAACGGCTGATCGTAGGCCATCACCCGGTCCATCACGGCGATAGCGGCCAGGTAGCTTTCGAAATTGCCTTCCACCGACTCGGCGCCGAAATACGGTGTGAGACCGACGATTTCGGTGCCGGGCGAGGCCACAGCGCGGGCCTGCTCGGCGATGGTTTCAGTGATGGATGCGGTGGTGTTGACGTTGACCACGAGGATGCGCATGGAATGTCCTTGGTTAATGACTGACGTTATCGACTGCAATGCTTTCGCCGCTGACATCGGCGTAGAACGGTTGGCGTTTGGCGATCAGCCGGTACAACAGCCCTGCAATACCAGCGCCAAACAGCCAGGAAAAGGGAGCGACGCTGGTAAAGCCCGGCAACAGCGCCAGCAGGATCGCGATCACCGCCGCGGGAATAAACGCCGCGACTGCGCGTAAGTTGACGCCTCGGCTGTAGTAATAAACCCCATTCGGGTCTTCGCTATACAACTGCAGAACGTCCACCTGGCTTTTACGGATCAACCAGTAATCGACCATGATCACCCCATACAGCGGCCCGAGCAGCGCGCCCAGGCCGGACAGGAAATACACGATCACCAGCGGGCTGTTGTAGAGGTTCCACGGCAGGATCAGCACTGCCACGGTGGCGCTGATCAGCCCGGCACGTCGGAAGTTCAGGTACTTGGGCGCCAGGTTGCTCAACACAAAGGCCGGCGCGACGAAGTTGGCCATGATGTTCACCGCCACGGTGACGATCAGGAATGCCAGGCAGCCCAGCACGAGAAAGAAGGTATTGGGGATTGCCGCGATGATTTCGGTCGGGCTTTCGATTACCCGGCCATTGAGCTGGAACTGCCCGCCGCAGAGCAGCACGGTGATGGCGGCAAACACCAGGATATTCACCGGCAAGCCCCAGAAATTACCGACCAGGATGGTCTTGCGGCACGGCGAGGAACGGGCAAAGTCGCAGAAGTTGAGAATCAGCGTGCCGTAGATCGTCAGCCACAACGCGCCGCCGGCAAAGATATTGCGCCACATCTCTGCACCGCTCAGCGGCTCGCGGATCGACCAGGCGATATTGCCGCCGACCTGGAAATACATCCAACCGGCCAAGGAGGCCACCGTCACCAGAATGACCGGCCCGGCGAACGCTTCATAGCGGCGCACCATTTCCATGCCGTACGCCAGGATCGCCAGCTGCACAAACCAGATCGTCACGAAACACGCCCAACCCAGCGTCGAGAGGCCGAGGATCGAGTTGTGGTCGTAGTCGGCAAAGCCTGGATGAATTGCCGATAACAGCACGCGGAAAACCACTGACGCCAGGTAGGTCTGGATACCAAACCAGGCAATCGCAATCACCGCCCGGATCAGCGCCGGAATTTGTGCCCCGTGGATACCGAAACTGATACGGCTGATGACCGGAAACGGCACGCCGGTCTTTTGCCCCATGTACCCCGACAAGTTCATGAAGAAGTACACCAGCGCCGCGCCAATCCCCAGTGATAACAGAATCTGCCAACCGCCAAGGCCCAGTGCATATAAACCGATGGCGAACGAATAGTTGGCGATGTTGTGCACGTCATTGGTCCACAACGCGAAAATGCTATAGCGACCCCAGCGACGCCCCTCAACCTTGGTGGGCGCCAGGTCCCGATTGTGCAGGCGAGGGCTGAGCACCAGCGGGCCGGGGCTTGCAGCCTCCGGGGTCAGGGCGGAGGAGGGCAGATCCAGTGCGATGTTATTTGAGAGGCTGGTACGCATTCCGGCAGGCTCCAGCGCATCGGCGAGCGAGCCGCGGATGGCAAAGTGTATGTATGTTTTGTATTTATTGTATACAAAGCGCTTTTCACCTTAAGCCACATGCGTGCCAGTTTTGGATCTATGAAACGGGTAATTAATTTCGTTTTTGTAGGCTTCTCAAATAACTGACTGAATTAAAAGCGATATAAATTGACCATTTGAACAGGTATTTATTTTTCAGGCAGCAGAGGCAGTGCGGGACGGAACGAAAAGAGCCGGGAACAGGTGTTACGTTATGGTGCGCTTTTAAATGGATTGCACACATAAATGGCACCGATGGTTACATTAGTGTGTACAAGATTTATGTTCGCCACAACGCAAATGTGGGAGAAGGCTTGCTTGCGAATGTGCAGTGCCAGTCACTGAATAGGTCGACTGATCCACGGCATTCGCGAGCAAGCCCGCTCCCACAGGGTTGACTGCGCTGGTCTTCAGGCTTTGCTGATGAGATTCCCGGCGTGCAGGCCACATTCCTTTTGCGTGGCTTCTTCCCACCACCAGCGACCTTCGCGCTCGTGCTGGTTCGGCAATACCGGCCGGGTGCACGGCTCGCAGCCGATGCTGATAAAGCCGCGCTCATGCAGGCTGTTGTAAGGCAGCTCCAGCATACGGATGTAACCCCAGACTTCCTCGCTGGTCATCTGTGCCAGCGGGTTGAACTTGTACAGCGTGCGTTCCGGAGTGGAGAACGCGCTGTCGACCTCCAGTGCCGCCACCTGGCTGCGGGTGCCCGGGCTCTGGTCGCGGCGTTGGCCGGTGGCCCAGGCGCTTACGCCGGACAGTTTGCGGCGCAGCGGCTCGATCTTGCGCACGCCGCAGCATTCGCCATGGCCGTCCTTGTAGAAGCTGAACAGGCCCTTTTCCTTGACGAACGGTTCCAGCGCGCGCTGGTCCGGCGAGATCAGCTCGATGTCGATCTTGTAGAACTCGCGCACCTGCTCGATAAACCGGTAGGTCTCCGGGTGCAGGCGACCGGTGTCGAGGCTGAACACCTTGACGTTCTTGTTCAGCTTCCAGGCCATGTCTACCAGCACCACGTCCTCGGCGCCGCTGAAGGAAATCCACAGGTCATCGCCGAACTGACTGAAGGCCAGCTTGAGAATGTCCTGGGCGGATTTGTTTGCGTAAGTCGCAGCGAGTTCAGCGACGTCAAAGGCTTGGTTCATCAGGACGGTTCCTACAGGTCAGTGGCGCTGAGCGCTCTATAGGGGAGCGATGGTATCAAAATCCGCCCCGCGTTGCGGGGCCGAGCTTGAGTCGCTAGAGTTCGGCAGTCCTTTTGCTCGCTCAACTTGAATAAGATAAATAGGGGTGTGTTGTGGAAATTGCCTGTCTCGACCTGGAAGGGGTGCTGGTTCCGGAAATCTGGATCGCCTTCGCTGAAAAAACCGGTATTGAATCCTTGCGGGCCACCACCCGGGATATTCCCGACTACGACGTGCTGATGAAGCAGCGCCTGCGCATCCTCGACGAACACGGACTCAAGCTCGCCGATATCCAGGAAGTGATCGCCACCCTCAAGCCGCTGGACGGTGCCATCGAGTTCGTCAACTGGCTGCGCGAGCGCTTCCAGGTGGTGATTTTGTCAGACACCTTCTACGAATTCTCCCAGCCGCTGATGCGTCAACTGGGTTTTCCGACCTTGCTGTGCCACCGGTTGATTACCGATGAGAACGACCGGGTGGTGAGCTACCAACTGCGCCAGAAGGACCCCAAACGCCAGTCGGTGCTGGCGTTCAAGACCCTCTACTACCGCGTGATCGCCGCCGGCGATTCCTACAACGACACCACCATGCTCGGCGAAGCTGACCGTGGGATTCTGTTCCATGCGCCGGAGAATGTGATTCGCGAGTTCCCGCAGTTCCCAGCGGTGCATACGTTTGAGGACTTGAAAAAAGAGTTCATCAAGGCGTCGAATCGGCCGTTGAGCCTGTAGTTTATGGGTTGATGCTGTTGGCCTCATCACGGGCTCGCCTGTGATGAAGCCGGCTCAGTCAGCGCCTAAACCTCGGCCAGCAAGCGTTCATAAGGAATACTCAAGCCTTCATGCAGGCGTTTGATCATCGCCAGGCTCAGCTTTCGCTTGTGATTCAGCACTTCGGACACGCGCCCGCTTGTACCGATAAAAGGCTCAAGGTCACGCGCAGTCATGCCCAACTGCTCCATACGAAATTTAATCGCTTCCACTGGGTCTGAAGCCGGCATTGGAAAATGTTCCGCCTCGTACTTCTCAATGAGTACGGCGAGGATTTCCAGTTCGTCACCCTCTGGCGAGTTGACGTGCGCTCCCCATAGCTGCTCGACGCGTGCGAGCGCCGCCGTGAGGTCTTCCTGGGAGTGAATAGGTTTGATGTTCATCACACGGTCTCCGCGTTGATCTGGTCGTATTGCGCATGGGTTCCCACGAAACGGACGAAACCCAGCTGTCGTTGATAGTCGATCGCCATGATCACTCGATATTTGTTGCCGCCCACGTTAAACACGACCCTGCCGGCCTTGAGAATGCTCGCCGTCCTGAGCGCTTCTTTGAGTGCCTGCGGCGTGGTGTAAGTAGTTTTCTCCAAGTGGCGATACAGCTCGACCAGCGGCGTTTTGGCCTCGCTGTACGCGGGATGGCTTTCCCAGAATATTCGTAAGGTAGAAAGAGCGATTATCCGCATCGCTGCAGCCTCCCAATATGGGAGATAATAGGCGTGGTTGAGTGGGTACGCAATCGCGGAAATAATTTCTGACGAGTAGGCATTCGCTTCATGTGATCCTTCACAAACGGCGGGTGGGCGGTAGGGGCTGGACGCTAACCTCCCGCTCACGACGCCGTCGACGACCATTCTGATTCAGGTTTTTTCGGCGACTGGGCTCTGCGTCTGAACGCCAGGCAGATGGGCGCCGCTAGAGGTTTTCCAACGTGTGTAACAACACTCGCACCTTGGTCAGCGACTCCTGATACTCCGCCTCCCACTGCGAGTCCGCGACGATTCCGCCGCCGCCCCAGCAGCACACCTGCCCATCCTTGACCAGCAGACTGCGAATCGCGATGGAGCTGTCCATCTCGCCGCGTACATCCAGGTACACCAGCGAGCCGCAATACAAACCGCGGCGCGTCGGCTCCAGCTCGTCGATGATCTGCATCGCGCGGATCTTCGGCGCGCCAGTGATGGAGCCGCCGGGGAAGCTGCCGGCGATCAGGTCGAGGGCGTCCTTGTCGTCGGCCAGGATGCCGGTGACGCTGCTCACCAGGTGGTGCACGTTGGGGTAGCTTTCCAGGCTGAACAACTCCGGCACGCTCACCGAGCCGGTGCGGCAACTGCGCCCCAGGTCGTTGCGCAGCAGGTCGACGATCATCAGGTTTTCGGCGCGATCCTTGGGGCTGGCCAGCAGTTCTGCGGCGTGAGCTGCATCCTCTTCGGCGGTCAAACCCCGTGGGCGGGTGCCTTTGATCGGGCGCGTTTCGACTTGGCGTTCGCTGATCCTGACAAAGCGCTCCGGCGACAGGCTCACTACCGCGCCGTGATCCGGCAGGCTCTGGAAACCTGAAAAGGGCGTAGGGCAGGCTTCACGCAGCGCGCAGTAAGCCACCCATGGGTCGCCGCTGCACGGCGCCCGGAAGCGCTGCGCGAAGTTGACCTGATAGCAGTCGCCCGCCTGGATATAGTCCTGAATGCGCACGATGGCCTGGCGATAAGCCTCGGCGGTGAGATCGGGCGCCATCGGGCCATGCAGCCTGAAGGTGGCCGATGTGTGCGGGGCAGGCTGGCTGAACAGGTCGATCAACCGTTGTCGCTCGCTGTCGGCCTGCGCCGGGTGGAAGATCAACTGGCTGGTCTGTGCCTGGTGATCGCTGATCAGCGCCCAGGCATACAGCCCGAAGCGTGCATCCGGCAGGTGCAGGTCATCCACCGCCAGGTGTGGCATCTGTTCCAGGTGCCGACCGAAGTCGTAGCTCAGGTAGCCGATCAAGCCGCCGGCAAATGGCAGTTGCAAATCCGCCGGTATTGCCGCTTCACCCAGCTGCGTCAGGTTATCGCGCAAGCGCTGCAGGAAATCACGGCCGCTTTCGTCAGGCCTTACGGTCAGGGTTGCTTGTGGCCAGGCGCTAAGCACGTCATAACGCCCGCGTTCTGCGGCCGGGCGCCCGCTGTCGAGCAGCACCGCACCGGGGGCATGGCGAATCGCCGCGAAATAGTCGGCGGGGTTGGCGCGGTAGGGCAGCGAGTGTACGGAGCAGGTCGACATTGCGGGGCGGATCAGCGATTGGCGTGGGGGAGGCGATTGTAGTCCCCCGTAGGATTTGGTCCTAGAGGGGATGTCGGCGATAGACAGGTTGAAGCCCGGATCAGCCTTCGACGTGGGGTATGTGCCCAAACATTTCCTGCACAAACGTCACGCGCTCTTGCGGGGTTTCCGTCACGCCGGCGGCTTTCAGTGCTTCCAGGCGCGCTTCCACGGCGTGGGTGCGCAGGGTCAGGCCGCAGTCGTTGGCGATCTGGATATTCAGCCCCGGCCGCGCATTCAGTTCGAGGATCAGCGGGCCTTTTTCCTGGTCCAGCACCATGTCTACCCCGATATAGCCCAGCCCGCACAGTTCGTAGCAGCCGGCCGCCAGCTGCATGAAACCATCCCAGTTGGGCAGTTGCACACCGTCCACTGCGTTGGTGGTGTCGGGGTGTTTGGTGATGATGTTGTTCAGCCAGGTGCCGCGCAGGGTCAGGCCGGTGGCCAGGTCCACACCCACGCCAATGGCACCCTGATGCAGGTTGGCCTTGCCGCCGGATTGCCGGGTCGGCAGGCGCAGCATCGCCATCACCGGGTAGCCCATCAGCACGATGATGCGGATATCCGGCACGCCTTCATAGCTGATGCTCTTGAAGATCTGGTCCGGCACCACGCGGTATTCGATCAGCGCACGGTCCCGGTGACCGCCCAGGGAATACAAGCCGGTGAGGATGCTGGAAATCTGGTGCTCGATTTCTTCATGACTGATGATCTTGCCGGACACGGTGCGATAGCGCCCTTCAAAACGGTCGGCCACCACCAGGATGCCATCACCGCCAGCGCCCTGGGCCGGTTTGATCACGAAGTCGTTGCGCCCGCCGATGATCGCGTCGAGCTTGTCGATTTCCTTCTCGGTGGAAATGACCCCGTACATTTCCGGCACATGGATGCCGGCGGCAATCGCCCGTTCCTTGGTGATGATCTTGTCATCCACAATCGGGTACAGGCTGCGCTTGTTGTATTTGAGCACGTAATCGGCATTACGCCGGTTGATGCCCATGATCCCCCGCGCTTCCAGGGCCTTCCAGGTCTTCCAGAAGCCGAACATTACGAGTCAGCCTTGAGGAAGGCCTTGAAGCGCACCAGCTCGGTCAGGCGGTAGCCGCGGTAACGACCCATGGCCAGCATGAAGCCCACCAGGATCAACAGGATCGCCGGGAAGGTAAACACAAAGTAGATCAGCTCCGGCACGCTCATGATGATGTGCGCCAGGGAGGCGGCGAACAGCGTACCGATCGCCACTTTCAGCGCATGGTTGGCGCCGCGCTCCTCCCAGGTGATCGACAGGCGTTCGATGGTCATGGTCAGGATCACCATCGGGAACAACGCCACCGACAGCCCGCGTTCCAGGCCGAGTTTGTGGCTGAACAGGCTGATGGCCGCAATCAGTACCACCACGAAGGTCAGCACCACCGATAGCCTTGGCAGCATCTGCAACTTCAAGTGTTCCAGGTACGAGCGCAGGGACAGGCCCAGCGCCGTGATAATCGTAAACAGGACGATGCCGAAGCCCAACTGCGTCTCGCGAAACGCCAGGGCGATCAGCACCGGGGTAAAGGTGCCCAGGGTCTGCAGGCCGATCAGGTTGCGCAGGATCAGAATCACCAGCACGCCAATCGGGATCATCACCATGATCATGAAGGTCTGCTGGGTTTGCAGCGGCAGGCCGTACAGCGAATATTCGAGGAAGTTGGCGTCGGTATTTTCGTCAGTCAGCTTGGCCAGGCGAATGGCGTTCATTTCGCTGTTGTTCAGGCTGAAGGTCACCATGGCTTTCTTGCCGCCATCGACCGTGATCAGGTTTTCATCGCCGGTCCACCACAACAGGCGGTCGGACGGCAGGCCTTGCTCGCCGGTTTCCGGGTTGAAGTACAGCCAGTCATTGCCGTTGAAACTGCGCAGCCACAGCTCCGGGGTTTGCGGTTGGTCGGCCACCAGGCGGATGGTGTGGACCTTTTCGATCGGCACGTGGGCGATCGACAGCAGCAGCTCGACGATCTTGGCCTTGTGCGGTGTCGACGGATCGCCGGCCAGCAGCAGCTTCACATTGTCGTCGTTGAGGTTGTTGGTACGCTTGATAGCCTCGCCGATAAAGGTCTCGACGTCCGCCGAGTGCTGGCGGATCGGCGCCAGCAAGGCTTCGGCGGCGATTTTCTCCGGGCCTTCGACTGCGATGCTGTCGCGGAAGGTCGGGCCCTTGACCTTGACCTTTTCACCGCTGTAACGCTTGGTCAGCACCAGTCGGTAATACAGGGTCTGCTTGCCTTTGGCTCGGCGTGCCGACCACGTCACCTTGCGGTTGCCGTCGGTGCGGTTGACGCTGACGCCGTAATTATTGGAGATGAAACTCTCATTGAGGCTGACGAAGTCGCGGCTCAGGGGCGGCACGAACATCGAGATCTTCACCGGGTCTTTGGGGTTGGCGACGAACTCGACCTTGGCGTCGATGTTCCACAGGTCGTCGGTGGCGTCCTCGGTGACGGGGATGCCCAGCACGAAAATCTGGTAGGCGGTGACCGAAATACCCAACACCACCAGGATGGTGATAAGGATTTTCAGGTGCAGGGTCAGAGAGCGCATTCAGTTTACTCGGCGGTATGAGCGTCGGCGGCGCAGGCAGGTTTGCCCGCTGCGTATTTAAGACTGGGGTCGACCAGCGCATCAAAGCGTTTCAACGCTTCGGAGCCGATCAGCAGCGGGTATTGGAAGGCGCTGCGGTCAGTCAAGTTCACTTCGATGCTGCGTAAAGCGTTGCCCATGCAGATATCCAGGGCAATCACTGGGCGGGCGGTGTAGTTCTTGTCCTCATCGGGGTCGTAGTCACCGGCGCGGCGCTTGATCTTGCTGACGCGGGCCAACGGGCGTTCGATGGGGTGGGAATGGGCGGTGTCGATAGCCAGGTAGAAGCGCACCCAGGATTCGCCGTTACGCTTGAAGCGCTTGATATCGCGTGCGCTCAGCGAGGCGGTCTTGGCGCCGGTGTCGAGTTTGGCCGCGACTTCCAGGTCAATGCCGGCCAATTTGGCGTATTCATTCAGGCCATACACGGTTTTCTCGGCGGCAGCGCATAGCCCCGGCATAAGCCCTGGCAGGAACAGTAGGCAAATCAGAAGGAAGGGCTTGAGTCTCATAGATCCTGACGCGGTGCAGTGCGATGTTCAATTCATCAAGGCGACTGGCATTGCTGCGCAATCTCTAGTGCGCCGTTTCATCAAGTGATGTCAGGCAAAAGCGGCGGGCATTCTAACATGATGCTTTTTTGGCGCCAGCGCTGGCAGGCGGCCATGCCCGGGAGCGTGCAGAAGGGGTTATTAGACGATTGTCGACAATGTTGATTTATTCTTTGACTATCAAGGTCTGATTGGCTAGTTTTTGCGGCATTGCTTTTAAAGGTGTCAACAATATGCTGGATCAACTGGAAACCCCAGTGGTAGCGCAAGACGATTCCCAGACCATGTCCGAGAACGTCTTCCGGCGTATCCAGGCCGCCATCGTCAAAGGCGAAATCGCCCCCGGCAGCAAGATCTCCGAGCCAGAGCTGGCGCGCACCTACGGCATCAGCCGTGGCCCATTGCGTGAAGCGATCCACCGCCTGGAAGGTCAGCGTCTGCTGGTGCGCGTGCCCCACGTAGGCGCGCGAGTGGTGTCCTTGAGCCATGCCGAGCTGATCGAGCTCTATGAAATCCGCGAATCCCTGGAAGGCATGGCCTGCCGTTTGGCTGCCGAGCGCATGACCGATGCGGAAATCGAAGAGCTGCGCCAAGTGCTGCACACCCATGAGCGTGACGAAGCGTTCCAGGCGGGTGTCGGGTACTACCAGCAGGAAGGCGACTTCGATTTTCATTACCGGATAATTCAAGGTGCCGGTAATCGCACGCTGACCCAGATGCTCTGCGGCGAGCTGTACCAGTTGGTGCGCATGTACCGCATCCAGTTCTCTGCCACCCCCAATCGTCCACGCCAGGCCTTTGCCGAGCATCACCGCATTCTTGATGCGATTGCCGATCGCGACGGTGAACTGGCCGAATTGTTGATGCGCCGGCATATCGGCGCCTCCAAACGCAATATCGCCCGTCACTTCCCGGACGGCGCGCCCCAGACAGCCACTCAGCGAGGTGAGTCATGAGTTCCAACAATAAAACTACTCCAGGCCAGCGTTTCCGTGATGCCGTCGCCAGCGAACAGCCATTGCAAGTGGTGGGCGCAATCAACGCCAACCACGCGCTGCTGGCCAAGCGCGCCGGTTTCAAGGCCATTTACCTCTCGGGCGGCGGCGTCGCTGCCGGCTCGCTCGGTGTGCCGGACCTGGGCATCACCGGCCTGGATGATGTGCTGACCGACGTGCGCCGTATCACTGACGTGTGCGACTTGCCGCTGCTGGTGGACGTGGACACCGGGTTCGGTTCGTCAGCCTTCAACGTGGCGCGCACGGTCAAATCGATGATCAAGTTCGGCGCCGCTGCCATCCACATCGAAGACCAGGTTGGCGCCAAGCGCTGCGGTCATCGCCCGAATAAGGAAATCGTGTCCCAGCAGGAAATGGTCGACCGCATCAAGGCCGCCGTGGATGCGCGCACCGATGACAGCTTCGTGATCATGGCGCGTACCGATGCCTTGGCCGTCGAAGGGTTGGAGTCCGCCTTGGAGCGTGCCGCCGCCTGCATCGAGGCTGGCGCCGACATGGTGTTCCCGGAAGCCATCACTGAACTGGAGATGTACAAACTGTTCGCCGCCCGTGTGAAAGCGCCGATCCTGGCCAACATCACCGAATTCGGCGCGACGCCGCTGTACACCACCGAACAGTTGAAATCTGCTGATGTTTCCATCGTGCTGTATCCGCTCTCGGCCTTTCGCGCCATGAACAAGGCCGCCGAGAACGTTTACACCGCGATCCGTCGCGACGGCACCCAACAGAACGTGATCGACACCATGCAAACTCGCATGGAGCTTTACGATCGCATCGACTACCACACCTTCGAGCAGAAGCTCGACGCGCTGTTCGCCGCGAAGAAGTAAAGCCTGTGGGAGCGGGCCAGCCTGCTCCTATACGCGCCTCCCTGAATAACGACAAAATTGGAGAGAACCATGGCTGAAGCAAAAGTACTGAGTGGCGCTGGCCTGCGTGGCCAGGTGGCCGGGCAAACGGCACTGTCCACCGTAGGCCAGGCCGGTGCCGGCCTCACCTATCGCGGTTATGACGTGCGTGAACTCGCCGCCGACGCGCAATTTGAAGAAGTCGCCTACCTGCTGCTCTACGGCGAGTTGCCGACCAACGCCGAGCTGGCGGCCTACAGCAAAAAGCTGAGCACCCTGCGCGATCTGCCCCAGGCCCTGAAAGAAGTGCTCGAACGCATTCCTGCCGACGCCCACCCGATGGACGTGATGCGCACGGGTTGCTCGTTCCTGGGCAATATCGAGCCCGAGAAAGACTTCAGCGTGCAACGCGATGTCACCGACCGCCTGCTTGCCGCCTTCCCGGCGATCATGTGTTACTGGTATCGCTTCAGCCACGACGGCAAGCGCATCGACTGCGTGACCGACGAGCCCAGCATCGGCGGCCACTTCCTGCACCTGCTGCATGGCAAAAAGCCGAGCGCACTGCATGAGAAAGTCATGAACGTGTCGCTGATCCTCTACGCCGAGCACGAATTCAACGCGTCGACCTTCACCGCCCGCGTGTGTGCCTCGACCTTGTCCGACCTGTATTCGTGCGTCACTGCTGCCATCGGCTCCCTGCGCGGCCCGCTGCATGGCGGCGCCAACGAAGCGGCGATGGAAATGATCGAGCGTTTCGGCTCGGCCGAAGAGGCCGTTGAAGGCACCCTTGGCATGCTGGCGCGCAAAGACAAGATCATGGGCTTCGGCCACGCGATCTACAAAGACAGCGACCCGCGCAATGAAGTGATCAAGGGCTGGTCGAAAAAACTCGCCGACGAAGTGGGGGATACCGTGCTGTTCCCGGTTTCCGAAGCCATCGACAAGACCATGTGGGAGCAGAAGAAGTTGTTCCCCAATGCCGACTTCTACCATGCCTCGGCCTACCACTTCATGGGCATCCCGACCAAGCTGTTCACGCCGATCTTTGTGTGCTCGCGCCTCACCGGCTGGGCCGCGCACGTGTTCGAGCAGCGCGCCAACAACCGCATCATCCGTCCAAGCGCCGAATATATCGGCGTTGAGCAGCGCAAGTTCGTGCCAATCGAACGTCGCTGAGTGAAGTGACCGGCGATTCTGACGTGGTAACCGAATCAAAAATGTGGGAGCGGGCTTGCTCGCGAATACGGTGTGTCATTCAACACATCCGGCGACTGTTCCACCGCTTTCGCGAGCAAGCCCGCTCCCACATTTTGATCGCATTCCACCTCGGAGTCAGTCGGCACCTTGTGAACCTACCGTGACCGAGTCCTGACGATGAACACTGAATTTCGTAAACCGCTGCCTGGCAGCCGCCTGGATTTCTACGACGCCCGCGCGGCAGTCGATGCAATCCGCCCCGGTGCCTATGCCACCTTGCCGTACACCTCCCGCGTCCTCGCGGAGAACCTGGTGCGCCGTTGCGACCCGGCCACGCTCAATGCGTCCCTGAGCCAACTGATCGAGCGCAAGCGTGACCTCGACTTCCCGTGGTTCCCGGCGCGCGTGGTGTGCCACGATATCCTCGGCCAGACCGCTCTGGTCGACCTCGCCGGCCTGCGCGATGCCATCGCCCTGCAAGGCGGCGACCCGGCCCAGGTCAACCCGGTGGTGCCGACCCAATTGATCGTTGACCACTCCCTGGCCGTCGAAGCCGGGGGTTTTGACCCCGATGCGTTCGAGAAAAACCGCGCCATTGAAGACCGTCGCAACGAAGACCGTTTCCACTTTATCGAGTGGACCAAAAAGGCCTTCAAGAACGTCGACGTGATCCCGCCGGGCAACGGCATCATGCACCAGATCAACCTGGAGAAAATGTCCCCGGTGATTCAGGTACGTGACGGTGTGGCGTTCCCGGATACCTGCGTCGGCACCGACAGTCACACCCCACACGTGGATGCCCTGGGCGTGATCGCCATCGGCGTCGGCGGCCTTGAGGCCGAGAGTGTGATGCTCGGCCGCGCCTCGTGGATGCGCTTGCCGGAAAGTGTCGGCGTGGAGCTGACGGGCAAGCTGCAACCGGGCATTACCGCGACCGACATGGTGCTGGCGCTGACCGAATTCCTGCGCAAGCAGAAAGTGGTGGGGGCATGGCTGGAATTCTTCGGCGAAGGTGCCTCGGCCCTGACTCTGGGCGACCGTGCGACCATCTCCAACATGGCCCCGGAATATGGCGCCACCGCGGCCATGTTCTACATCGACTCGCAGACCATCGCCTACCTGAAACTCACCGGCCGCGAAGACGAACAAGTCACGTTGGTTGAGCAGTACGCGCGCCACACCGGCCTGTGGGCGGATGACCTCAAAGGCGCGCAGTACGAGCGCGGCCTGACCTTCGACCTGTCCAGTGTCGTACGCAATATGGCCGGCCCGAGCAACCCGCACGCCCGCGTCGCCACCAGTGATCTGGCCTCCAAGGGCATCTCCGGGCAGTGGGACGAAGTGCCGGGGCAAATGCCGGATGGCGCGGTGATCATCGCCGCCATTACCAGTTGCACCAACACCAGCAACCCGCGCAACGTGATCGCCGCCGGCCTGTTGGCACGCAATGCCAACAGGCTCGGGCTGGCCCGCAAACCGTGGGTCAAATCTTCGCTGGCGCCCGGCTCGAAAACCGTGGCGATGTACCTCGATGAGGCCGGCTTGACCCACGAGTTGGAGCAGTTGGGTTTTGGTGTGGTGGCGTTCGCTTGCACCACCTGCAACGGCATGTCCGGTGCGCTCGACCCGGTGATCCAGCAAGAAATCATCGACCGTGACCTCTACGCCACCGCGGTGCTTTCCGGTAACCGCAACTTTGACGGGCGCATTCACCCGTACGCCAAGCAAGCGTTCCTCGCTTCGCCGCCGCTGGTCGTGGCTTATGCGATTGCCGGCACCATCCGTTTTGACATCGAAAAGGACGTGCTGGGCCTGGATGCCGACGGTAAGGAAATCCGCCTCAAAGACATCTGGCCGAGCGATGAAGAAATCGACGCGGTGGTCAAGGCGTCGGTCAAACCGGAGCAGTTCCGCGCGGTGTACATCCCGATGTTCGCGATTCACGAAGACACCGGCCCGAAAGTCGCGCCGCTGTACGATTGGCGCCCGCAAAGCACTTACATACGCCGCCCGCCGTACTGGGAAGGCGCGCTGGCCGGTGCTCGCCCGCTCAAGGGCATGCGCCCGTTGGCGGTGCTGCCGGACAACATCACCACCGATCACCTGTCGCCGTCCAACGCGATCATGCTCGACAGCGCCGCCGGTGAATACCTGGCGAAAATGGGCCTGCCGGAAGTTGACTTCAACTCTTACGCCACCCACCGCGGCGACCACTTGACCGCGCAGCGCGCAACCTTCGCCAACCCGAAACTGTTCAATGAAATGGTGGTTGAAAACGGCAAGGTCAAGCAGGGTTCCCTGGCGCGTATCGAGCCCGAAGGCCAGGTCACGCGGATGTGGGAAGCCATCGAAACCTACATGGAACGCAAGCAGCCGCTGATCATTATTGCGGGTGCCGACTACGGCCAGGGCTCGTCCCGCGACTGGGCGGCCAAGGGCGTGCGCCTGGCCGGTGTGGAAGCGATTGTCGCCGAAGGCTTTGAACGCATTCACCGCACCAACCTGGTGGGCATGGGCGTGTTGCCGCTGGAATTCCTGCCGGGCACCGACCGTCACACCTTGAACATTGACGGCAGCGAGACCTATGACGTGATCGGCCAGCGCACCCCGCGTGCGCAGTTGACCCTGGTGATCAACCGCAAGCATGGCGAACGTGTCGAAGTGCCGGTGACGTGCCGTCTGGACACGGCTGAAGAAGTGTCGATCTACGAGGCGGGCGGCGTGTTGCAGCGGTTTGCCCAAGACTTCCTGGAATCGGCGGCGACCGCCTGAAGAGGATAACCATGGCACACGCAGCGCAAATCAAGATTCCCGCCACCTATATGCGTGGCGGCACCAGCAAGGGCGTGTTTTTCAGCCTCAACGACCTGCCCGAAGCGGCGCAGGTGCCGGGTGCTGCTCGCGATGCACTGCTGTTGCGGGTGATTGGCAGCCCCGATCCCTACGACAAGCAGATTGACGGCATGGGCGGTGCTACCTCCAGCACCAGCAAAACCGTGATCCTGGCCAAAAGCACCCGCGCCGAGCACGACGTGGACTACCTGTTTGGCCAGGTCTCCATCGACAAGCCCTTTGTCGACTGGAGCGGCAACTGCGGCAACCTCTCGGCGGCGGTGGGCTCTTTCGCCATCAGCGCCGGGTTGGTCGACCCCGCCCGCGTGCCGCACAACGGTGTAGCGGTGGTGCGGGTGTGGCAGGCCAATATTGGCAAGACCATCATCGCCCATGTGCCGATCACCGACGGCGCGGTGCAGGAAACCGGCGACTTCGAACTTGACGGCGTGACCTTTCCGGCCGCCGAAGTGCAGCTCGAATTCATGGACCCGGCGGCCGAAGAAGAGGGCGGCGGCGGCTCGATGTTCCCCACCGGCAACCTGGTCGATGACTTGGAAGTACCGGGGGTCGGCACCTTCAAAGCGACGCTGATCAACGCGGGCATCCCGACGATTTTCATCAACGCCGAAGACCTCGGCTACACCGGCACCGAGCTGCAAGGCGCGATCAACGGCGACCCCAAGGCTTTGGCCATGTTCGAGACCGTGCGGGCCTATGGCGCGTTGCGCATGGGCCTGATCAAACACCTGGACGAAGCCGCCCAGCGCCAGCACACGCCGAAGGTCGCGTTTGTGGCCAAGCCTGCGGATTACGTGGCGTCCAGTGGCAAGGCAATCAACGCCGGTGATGTCGACTTGCTGGTGCGTGCGCTGTCGATGGGTAAGTTGCACCACGCGATGATGGGCACGGCAGCGGTGGCGATCGGCACGGCGGCGGCAATTTCCGGCACGCTGGTCAACCTGGCCGCCGGCGGTGTTGAGCGTAACGCCGTGCGCTTCGGGCACCCGTCCGGCACCTTGCGCGTCGGCGCTGAAGCCAGCCAGGTGAACGGTGAATGGGTGGTGAAAAAAGCCATCATGAGCCGCAGTGCGCGAGTCCTGATGGAAGGTTTCGTGCGCGTGCCCGGCGACGCCTTTTAAAACCCTGCACCGTCCCCTTGTGGGGCGGGTTTAGGTGGGGTTCAACGCAATCCGCATTCCATTAGCAGGCAATCAGACCTGCCACACATGATCAACCCTGACCCTGAGGATGGAGCAACCCTAACCCACTTTGGAGAACGGCCATGAGCGCCAACGTCGACCAGAACCACCGTCCCGACTACGACCAGGTCCTGCAGGACATCGCCGATTACGTCCTCAATTACCGGATTGATTCCCGGGACGCCTTGGACACTGCCCGCAACTGCCTGATGGACACCCTCGGTTGCGGCCTTTTAGCGCTGCGCTTCCCCGAGTGCACCAAGCACCTGGGGCCGATCGTGGAGGGCACGGTGGTGCCGTTCGGCGCGCGTGTGCCGGGCACGTCGTTTCGGCTGGACCCGGTCAAAGCCGCCTGGGACATTGGCTGCATCGTGCGTTGGCTCGACTACAACGACACCTGGCTCGCCGCCGAATGGGGCCACCCTTCGGATAACCTCGGGGGCATTCTTGCCGTGGCCGACCACCTTTCACAACAGCGCGTGGCCAATGGCGACGCGCCGCTGACCGTGCGCGCGGTGCTGGAAGCGATGATCATGGCCCACGAGATCCAGGGCGTGATTGCCCTGGAAAACTCTTTCAACCGCGTCGGCCTCGATCATGTGCTGCTGGTGAAAGTCGCCTCTACTGCCGTCACCGCCAAGTTGATGGGCGCTGACCGTGAGCAACTGCTCGCCGCCTTGTCCCACGCCTTTGTCGATGGGCAGGCGCTGCGCACCTACCGCCACGCGCCCAATGCCGGTTCGCGCAAATCCTGGGCAGCGGGGGATGCCTCAAGCCGTGGCGTGCGCCTGGCGGATATCGCGCTGCGTGGCGAGATGGGCATCCCCGGGGTGTTGAGCGCGCCGCAGTGGGGCTTTTACGACGTGCTGTTCAGCCACACCAACAACGACCTGGCGCTCAAGCCGGAGGACAAACGGGCATTCAGCCTGTCACAGCCTTACGGCACCTATGTGATGGAAAACGTGCTGTTCAAGATCAGCTTCCCCGCCGAGTTTCACGCGCAAACGGCCTGCGAGGCGGCGGTGACGTTGCACCCGTTGGTCAAGCATCGCCTGCATGAAATCGAACGCATCGAGATCACCACCCACGAGTCGGCGATTCGCATCATCTCCAAGGTCGGCCCATTGGCCAACGCCGCCGATCGCGACCACTGCCTGCAATACATGACCGCGGTGCCCCTGGCCTTCGGCAATCTGGTGGCCGAGCAGTACGAGGATGAGTTTCATGCGGCTCATCCGATCATTGATGAGCTGCGCCAGAAGATGGTCATTGTCGAATACCCGCGCTACAGCCGCGAATACCTGGAGGCGGACAAGCGCTCCATCGCCAACGCGGTGCAGGTGTTTTTCAACGACGGCTCCAGCACCGCGCAGGTGGCGGTGGAATACCCGATTGGCCATCGTCGGCGTCGGGTGGATGGCATTCCGTTGCTGGAAGACAAGTTCAAAGCCAATTTGGCCACGCGGTTTACCGCGCAGCGCAGTGCGCAGATTTTTGCGTTGTGCAAGGATCAGGCACGGCTGGAGGCCACGCCTGTGAACCGTTTCGTTGATTTTTTTGTAATCTAAACAACACCACGAAACTAATGTGGGAGCGGGCTTGCTCGCGAAAGCGGTGGGTCAGTCAATTAATCTATCGACTGACACTCCGCATTCGCGAGCAAGCCCGCTCCCACGTTCACATTAGCGTTTGCTCAGGCGCTACATACTGCCTTCCACATCATCCAGGCTGAACGTCTCGGTGTGGTCGTCATAGGAGAAGATCTCCGCATAGCGCCCCCACGCCACCACGCTTTCCAGGGTTTTCTCGACAAACGCTTCGGTCATTGAGTCTTCCAATTCCTGCTCGAAGCGCACCCGTGGCGCCCGGTGCCCGCTGCGCTCAAGCAACACCTGATGAATGCGTGCGGCCAATGGCACGTGCCGGATCAAATGCTCGGCGAACAGGGTTTTGCGTTCCTGGGTGCCATAGTCGGCGAACAATTTGCCGGCATCGGTCAGGGTAATGTCGGCGCCCTTGAGCTCGGCAAAGCCCAAATGCTCAAGCATCTCCGCTACCGGGAACAGATCGTCGACTTCCAGCAAGCGCCGCTCGGCTACGGTCGGTAAGCCGGCATGCCCGTTGTAAGGCTCGGCGGCGAGGGTTTCGATCAGGCCGGCCATCAGGTTGGTCGACACTTCCGGCAACAGGCTGCCCATTTTCAGTTCCGGCAGGCCTCGGCTGGCGTCGGCGCTGCGCCGGTCAGTCATCAGCGCATAGATGTCGTCGACCATTTGCCGAAAGGTCGGGTCCAGCCGGTTGCGCGGGTGCGGGAACGGTACGTTGATGGCTGCGACCACGCGACCCGGGTTGGACGACAGCACCAGGATGCGGTCGCACATCAACACGGCTTCTTCGATGTTGTGGGTCACGATCAGGATCGACTTGATCGGCAGTTGTTTGCCGCTCCACAGGTCCAGCAAGTCAGTGCGCAGGGTTTCGGCGGTCAGCACGTCCAGGGCGGAGAACGGTTCGTCCATCAGCAACAGGGTCGGGTTGACCACCAAGCCACGGGCAAACCCCACTCGCTGGCGCATGCCGCCGGACAACTCACGCGGGTAGGCGTTTTCAAAACCGTCCAGGCCGATCAAGTCGATGGCCGCCAGTGCGCGTTTGCGGGTTTCCTTGCGCTCGACCTGCAGGGCTTGCAGGCCGGCTTCCACGTTTTCCAGTACGGTCAGCCAGGGGAACAGCGCAAACGTCTGGAATACCATGGCCACGCCTTCGGCCGGACCGTTCAGCGGCGCGCCGTTGTAGCGGACGTCGCCCGATGACGGTTGAATCAACCCGGCGATAATCCGCAGCAGTGTGGACTTGCCCGAGCCCGAGCGGCCGAGCATGCCGACGATTTCACCCTCGTGCAGGCTCAGGTCCACGCCGCTGAGCACCTGCAGTTCGTCTTTACCTTTGCCGAACACCCGATTCACGTTTTTCAGCGAGAAGATTTCGGGGGTATCAGCAGTGTGTTCAGTGTTGGTATTCATCACAGCGAATCCCGTCAATTCAAGCGAAGTTTGTTTTCAGCCATGGCGTACATCGGTCGCCAGACCGCGCGGTTGAAGGCCACCACAAAGATCGACATCACCACGACGCCCAGGGCGATCTTCGGGAAGTCGCCGGCGGCGGTGGTCTGCGCAATGTAGGACCCCAGCCCGTGAGCCACCACGTTGTCCTGGCCCCAGGACACATACTCGGACACGATGCTGGCGTTCCATGCACCGCCGGACGCGGTAATCGCGCCGGTGACGTAGTACGGAAAGATCCCCGGCAACATCACCTTGCGCCACCACAGCCAGCCGCGAATGCGGAAGTTGGCGGCGACTTCCTTGAAATCGTTGGGGAACGCGGTGGCACCGGCGATCACGTTGAACAGGATGTACCACTGGGTGCCCAGCACGATCAGCGGGCTCAGCCAGATGTCCGGGTTGAGCTTGTAGTGCAGGATCACAATGACGAACACCGGGAACAGCAGGTTCGCCGGGAACGCCGCGAGGAACTGCGCGAGGGGCTGGATTTTTTCCGCAAGGCTGGGACGCAAGCCGATCATCACGCCCAACGGCACCCAGATCAGCGAGGCGATCAGAATCAGCCCGGCCACTCGCAGCAGGGTGATAAGGCCCAGTACAAACACATGGCCGACTTCGGCGAGCGTCACCTCGGTGCCGACGTACTGCACGATGTGGTACAGCGCATACGCCGCCATCAGCGCTATCAGTGAGCCCCACACCCAATCGATCACCTTTGACGCCGCCGGTGTCTCTGCCGGCAAGGCCTTGAGCGCACCGCCCGCGAGGCTGAAGCGCTTGTTGCCGATGCGACTGACTGTGCGGGTGATAGGGCGCAGGATGCGCTGGACAATGCGGGTGCGCTGGATCAGGTTCAGCAGCCAGGATTGGGGGGCGGCGCCCTGGGAGGCGGTGGTTTCCATGCGGAATTTGTCGGCCCAGGCCACCAGTGGGCGGAACAGGAACTGGTCGTAGATCAGGATCACCACAATCATCGCCAGGATCACATACCCCACTGCATGCAGGTCTTTCTGGGCAATGGCCAAGGCCAGGTATGAGCCCACGCCCGGCAGCGTGATGGTTTTGTCGCCGACGGTGATGGCTTCAGAAGCAACCACGAAAAACCAACCGCCGGACATGCTCATCATCATGTTCCACACCAGCCCGGGCATGGCGAAGGGCACGTCGAGTTTCCAGAACTTCTGCCAGCCGGAGAGCCGCAGGTTGGTGGACACTTCCACCAGGTCATGGGGCAGCATGCGCAGCGACTGGTAAAAGCTGAACGTCATGTTCCAGGCCTGGCTGGTAAAGATCGCAAAGATCGCCGCGAACTCGGCCCCCAGCACGCGCCCTGGAAACATCAGCAGGAAGAACGTCACGGTAAACGAGATGTAACCGAGTACCGGCACCGATTGCAGAATGTCGAGCACTGGCACCAGCAGTTTTTCGGCGCGTCGGCTTTTGGCGGCCAGGGTGCCGTACAACAGCGTGAAAATCAGCGATGCCACCATCGCCGCGAGCATGCGCAAGGTGGTGCGCATCGCGTATTCCGGCAGGTTGGCCGGGTCGAGGGAGATGACCTCACTCTGTAACGTGGCGATGGGGGCCCAGGTTTCCCGGGCGCCGATGGACAGGAACAGCAAAAAGCCGACTACCAGAGGCAGTGCGACCAAATCCCAACGGTTGGGCAGCAGACGCAGCGTTGAGGCTGGTAGGTAGTGACGGAATACTTTTTTCATAGGCCGTAGTTCATAGGCAGTCAGTCCGGCAGCGTTCAGGTGCAAAGAGGTGCGGTGGGAATGAGCTTAGCGTCTATACAAATCACCCACCGAGAAGGGGCGGGCGCTCTTTCGCCGTGAGTCTGGTGCGCTTCAAATCTGGGGGAGATTCGTCGCTGGCGGGATTGTACGTTTCAAAATGTTACAAACGTATAAAATTACTGTCAGTTTTCGGTAAAAAATGCACTCAGGCTGCCGTCAGCTCTGGCACGGCTCAACAATCATTCAAATTGCAGGGTGTTGCTGCTCTTTCACGCGGACACAATCAGCTACCCACCTGTCCTTCAAGCTCGGAACCGCTTTCAGAAAAGTGCCAATCAGGTAGCGAGACGACTGGCTACTGCCGCTTCGCTGGCACGCGTCAGTTACGTATTAAAGACCTGAATCTGAGACGGCACTCCATGACTAGCGTAAATACTCAGCAACAAGCGCCTTACCCGGTTGGCTATGAAATGTTCCCAGCGCCAGCGTCCACCGGCCCTGAAGGCAGCACCGAAGCGACTGGGGTATCTGACACCCAGCCTGATCCGACACCTGCCCGCCAGCCTGTGAGGCCCGAGCAGCGCGGCCCGTTTTCGAGCCACCGTGCAATCGTCAACCCGAAGCCGCCAGAAGCCGCTGAAACGCGCCAGCTGGCAGAATTGACTCAAAAAAATAATCAGCTTCTCGCCAAGCTCAAAGCGCTGATTGAAAAGTTTGAGCCGCAAATCCAGCGGCTTCTCCAGCAGGCACTCAACCTGACGCAACAGCTCAATGCTTCAGATAAAGCCGCGCCCGATGCTTCCGTTACACCCGCCAGTCAGCCGGACACCCGCCTCGACGATGAACGACAGGTGGCGCCGCCTGAAACGTCTTCCCCGCTGGATACGCAGGTGAGCGAGCCCGACCCGTCGCGCAGTGTTGATGTGTTGACCCGTGAAAACGACGAGTTTCGTCATATGGTCAAGCAGGCATTCGAGCAGTTCCAGTTGATGCTTGCACGGTTGTTACAGCTGATTGGGAGCCTGGCCCACCGAATCGACACGATGAATCTCCCACCGATACCGGCAGAGAAGACTGACCCTGCCAAATCTGTTCCGGCAGGTGGCGTGCAGCCTGAAACACCCGCTTCCACGCCAAGCGAAGTGTCGGTCCCTGACAATGAGCCAACCGCGTCGGTTTCCCGGACCATTGAAGCACTCAAGAAAGAAAACCAAGAGCTTGAAGGCGGACTTGACGAGGCCACCGATCACTACGAAAAGTTGATTTCACAGCTTCAACAGCAGATTGATGATCTGGTTAAGAAAGCCGACGGGCAAAAGAAATAGAGCGCAAAACTGCGTCGGTGTGGGGGGGGAGCCCCCATACTTGACCGCGTCAGCCACGCTGTATCACTCAAAGCGCAGGATCACCCGGCGATTGTGCTTGCTCTTTTTCTCGATTTTTTCGCAGAACACCCGGCCGATTTCTTCAGTGTTGATCACGTGCGTGCCACCGCACGGCTGGATGTCGATACCGGCGATCTCGATCACGCGGACCGAACCCTGGATGACCGGTGGTGCCACCGCCTGGGTGCGGGTGATTTGGAGCAGGGTCGAATATTCGGAGGCGGGCATCGACAGGGTTTTCACCTCATGGGCCTGTTCGATCAAGGCATTCAGGTCGCGGGTGATGCTGTCTTTGTCGAGGGTCATTTCCGGCAGGTCGAAATCCAGGCGACCTTTGTCTGCGCTGATGCTGCAACCTGTGACCGGTGCATCGATGATCGAGCACAGCAAGTGCAGGCAGGTGTGCATTTTCATGTGCTGGTAACGCCGCTGCCAGTCCAGGCCTGCGTCCACTTGCACCCCGGCTGTCAATTGCTCGGGGCAGTGTTCGACCTGGTGCCAGATGATCGAGCGCAGCACCGGGTCGCGCACGGTGCCGATCACCTCGACCCGCGTGCCATCGGCCAGGGTCAGGTGCCCGGTATCGCCCGGTTGCCCGCCACCGGTGGGGTAGAACAGCGTGTGCTCCAGCGCGATACCGTGTTCGCTGACGGCAATTACCCGCGCGCTGAAGGCGTTCTGATAGGGGGCACTGTCAAACAGCGCCAGGGTTTCCATGGTGTGCACGGACATGTTCAACCTCCGACGATCAATGGGCTGGCTTGCAGCAGGTGGCGCACCATTGCGCTCAAGCCAGGAGGGGAGAGCAGGGTGATTTCAAATTCGGGCCCGCAGACTTTCAGGTTCAGTGGCAGTCGCGGCAGGTGGTCGCCGACATCGAGGCGACGCAGGCGAAATTGCAGGTGATGACGCTCTTTCACCGTGGCCTCCAGCATCAACCCTTGAAGGGGGTGAAAGTCGGCATCCAGTACCGTGACCTTGTGGCTGGCACTGACCTCACCGACCACGTGTAAACGCTCATCCAGGGCGAACGCACCGAGGTAGTTGCTGTGGTCCGATTCAGCGTTTTTCTGCAGCTGAATCTGATTGACCACCTTGACCTTGGTGCCCGCCGGCACATCCTGGGTAATCACGCATGAAGGGCTGATAAACACGTTGTCGCCGATCAGCACATAGCCGAGCACGCGTGCGCCAGCGCCCACCTCGACATTGTTGCCCAGGCGCGGGTGACGCTTGCCGTCCGGGTTATTGGCGATACCCCGTGCGCCCAATGTCACGCCGCAGAGGATGTAGCAGTCGTTGCCGATCTCGCAGGTTTCGCCGATCACCGTGCCGTAGCCATGGTCAAGTACGAAGCGCCGGCCGATGCGTGCGGCGGGGTGAATCTCGGCGCCGGAGAGCACTTTGCCCTGGTTGCTGAGCTTGAGGGCGATGCGCGAAAACAGACCGTTAGTCTGGTCGGGAAAATTCCACACCAGGTGCGCAAGCCGGTAGAACAGCACGGCCTTGAACGAGGCGTAGGACTCCAGGATCAACTCGCCGCGCCCTCGGGAAGCCGGGTCGCGATAGGCATAGGCGATCAAGTCTTCGGCCACGGCCTGCGCGGCGTTCTGGATCAGCGGCGCCAGGTGCGGTTCCAACTGCTTCATCTGCGTAGGCGTCAGGGTCTTGATGAGGTGGGTAAGCAACTCATCGTGCAGCTGTTGCATGTCGATAAAGCCCCCCATGGAGGCACCCCCACAGTCTGGATGGTTGGCAAACGGGTTACTCGAAATTGGGCAGGTAGCTGTCAGCATTGTCGTAGACCATGGTCAACACCACCGTTTCGGGCGGAAGTTCGGGGGCAAGCTGAGCGATGGCAACCATGTTGGCAGCTGAGGACAACCCAAGGCTGATGGCGTCGGTGCGCATGATGCGTTTCATCATGTCGATGCACGCCTGGTGCGATACCTTGAGCATGCCGTCCAGCACCTCGACATTGAGGATGCTTGGGATCAGGCCAATCGACAGGCCCTGAATATGGTGTGGCGCGTGCCGGTTTTTCAGCAGGTCGCATTCCTCCGGCTCAACGCCCATCACCCGGATCGCCGGCCATGCGGCTTTGAGGGTTTCGCCGATGCCAGTGATGTGGCCACCGGTGCCGATACCGCTGACGAAATAGTCAACGCGCTGCTCACCGAAGGCGCGGATGATTTCCGGCGCGGTAGTATCCCGGTGGGTTTGTGGGTTGGCACCGTTGCGTTGCTGGTTGAGCATCACGAAGCTGGGGTTTTCCAGCTGCAGCTCCATGCACTTTTCGCCATGGGAGTTATTGCCCAAACGGCTGTCTGACAGCACGACCTTGGCGCCGTAGAGGCGCAGCAGTTTCTGTTTTTCCGGGCTGTAGTTGTCGGGGATCACCAGTACCACTTTGTAGCCCAGTACATTGCCTGCCATCACCAGGCCGATGCCGGTGTTGCCGCCGCTGGGTTCGATAATGGTTTGCCCGGAATCGCGGATCAGCACGCCGCGCCGTTCGGCGTCGAGGATCATGCCCAAGGCGATGCGCGCCTTGTGACTGCCGCCGGGGTTGAGTGATTCCAGCTTGGCGTATACCTCGATGCCGAGGTCCTCGGAAAACTGCTCCAGGCGCACGATGGGCGTTTGGCCGATCACGTCGAGTATTGAGTTATGCAACATCAGGCTGTCCCCGAATCAGTACAAAGGCATATCGGGTTCGACGTCGCGAACCCAGTGCTTCATGCCGCCCTGCAGGACTTTGGTATTGGCGAAACCGGCCGCCAGCAAGGTGCTGGCCGCTTGCTCGGCGCGGGTCCCTGCGTAGCAGATCAGGTAATGGGTGTTGTCCCGGCTGAGGCTGTCGAGTTGCCCATCCAGTTCGGCGAGGGGGATGTGTACAACGCCCGGCAATTTGCACACTTCCAGTTCGCTGGCGTCGCGCACATCCAGCAGCACATCCGCGCTGCGCGGGTGTTCGAGCAGTTGCTTGAGTACGCGCGGCTTGATGTAGCGCTCTTCGGCCAGGGACGGTTGGCTGGGCAGGGCGTCCGCGCAAACCGCCGGTGCCACCGCTTCGCTGTGGCGCAGTTCCGAGCAGCATGGGCAATCGGCGCGACGCTTGAAGCGGATTTCGCTGAATTTCATTGCCAGTGCATCAAAGCGCATCAAGCGGCCGGACAGCGGTTCGCCGATGCCGATCAGCAACTTGATGGCTTCGGTGGCCTGAATCATCCCGACCACGCCCGGCAGTACACCGATGACGCCGCCGGCGCTGCAGTTGGGGGCCAGTTCTGCGGGCGGGGCTGTGGGGAACAGGCAGCGGTAGCACGGCCCGCCTTTGTAGTTGAGCACGCTGATCTGCCCGTCGAAACGATAGATGGCGCCATACACCAAGGGTTTTCCCAACTGCACGCAAGCGTCGTTGACCAGGTAGCGCGTGTCGAAATTGTCGGTGCCGTCGATCACCAGATCGTAGGCGCCCACCAGTTCCAGTGCGTTGTCGGCATTCAGGGCCGTGTTGTGGGCGTTGATCTGAATATGCCGGTTGAGGTCCTGCAGGCGTTGCTTGGCGGACTCGACCTTGGGCATACCCAGTGTGCTGTTGCCGTGGACGATCTGGCGTTGCAGGTTGCTGCTTTCCACCACATCGAAATCCACCAGGCCCAGTGTGCCGATGCCGGCTGCCGCCAGGTAAAGGCTGATGGGTGAGCCCAGGCCACCGGTGCCGATGATCAACACCTTGGCTTTTTTGAGGTTCAACTGACCTTCGCGACCGACGCCTGGCAGCGTGATGTGGCGCACGTAACGCTGCACTTCTTCATTGCTCAGCGCGTCGACATCCATGCCGCCGGAGGTCGCGAGCAGCACTTCGATCCTGGCTTTTTCCGGCAAGGGGTCATCTGCGCCGATCAGTTCTTCTTCGGCGGTGAACAGAAAGTGTTCCTTGAGCTGGTTGTTTTTTTCATGAAACAGGTGCGGGCGCAGCTGTGGGTGGCTGCTGCAGAGGTTTTCAATGACTTCGCGCAATGTCGATCCAGTGCCCTCAAGGGTCGCTTCCGGCAGCTTGGCCACGCGAACCAGAATATCGGGGAAAGAGACAGCGTTCATGGACAACTCCGTGTGCAGGTCGTTGAAAGGTTGAAGTGCGAAATGCTTGCCATCCCAGGCAAACAGCTTTGAGCCCAGGGCCTGGCCCTGGCAAACGTCCACCACCAGGTAGCTGACGGGGTAGATCGGCTCACCCAGGAACAGCGCCTTGTCCTGGTCTTCGTCACTGAAATAGGCACCGACGTCCGGGTGGGAGTGGTAGATCACCACCACCGGGTTATCGCTGCGAAACGCCTTGTTCAGCAGCAGCGTGTCGGCCACGGAAAAGGTGTAGCCATTGGCCGCGCTGCGCGGGTACATCTCGGGGTTCTTGCGGTGCAGCTCATTCTGGATATTGCTGCCCAGGTACACACTGCCGTCGGCGAAGACAAAACCACAGCACTCTTCGGGGTAGCTGCGGCTGGCGTGGGCGTAGATCTGTTCCAGGGCGGTCGGGCGGAGGACATCCATGTTTCTCTCGCGTTGCTGGTGTTGATGGGTCAGGACAGTCAATTTTTCTTGGCCAGCAGTTTTTCAACCGGCAACTTGGTAATCGCAAAGCCGGCCAGCAGGATCGCTGAGTACAGCATCAGGTCGCGGGAAATCTCCACGCCTTCGTACCAGGCGCCGATGATTACTGCGAATACCGGGAAGATGATGAATACGAACGACAAAATGATCGGGCTCAAGCGTTTGAGCAGCATGAAGTACACGATAAAACCGCCCACAGACGCCACCAGTCCCAGGTAGAACAGTGCGCTCCAGGAACGCAGGGTAATGTTTTCGAACGTGGGAGTTTCAAACCACAGGCCGGCCACGAACAGCATCAGCCCGGCAATGCCGATGGGCAGGGTGTTGTAGGTAATTACGCTGATGGCGCTGCCTTTTTGCTTGGTAATGACATAGCACAAGGCATGCATGATCGCGGCGGTCAGGATCGCCAGTACCCCGAAGAACTCGGCGTGGTCCAGGTGCAGGCCCTGGCTCTTGATGATCATGTAGAGGCTGCCGAAACCAATGCCAATGCCGACCACTTGGGAAAAATAGATGCGCTCGCGCAGGAACAGCGCGGAGAAAATCAGAATGAAGACGGGCATGCAGCTGAACAGCAGGGCGGTGAGACCGGACGAGACGTGCATCTCGCCATAGTTGAGCAAGTAATAGGGAACGCTGAAATAGGACAGGGTCACGAATACGAAGAACCAGCGGCTTTCTCGCGGGAACAGGATGGGTTCGCGGCGCACCAGGGCAAAGCACAGAAACAACGGAAACGCGATCAGGAAGCGCAAGCCCGCGGACGTCAGCGGTGGCACGCTTTCGACGGCAATCTTGATCCCCAGCCAAGTGGTGCCCCAACTCAGGCACACGATAAGAAACATCACACTGGTGACCAGGCCAGCCAACCACTGTTTCTGAGTTTTTGTTTTTGGAGTGTTTTCAAGAACGGCGGACATTGGCATCGTTTATTGCTTCCCTGAGCCGGCATTGAACTCTATATTGACTGTGTATTAAGTTGTTTCAATCAGTGATTGAACCCGCAAAAGCACACTATTAGGGCGAATGATGGCTGTCAAAACAAATATTGACATGGTGTCAATTATGCGTGAGGGGTTGTCCAGCGGTCAGGGCGTGAAGTACAAGCGCCTGTCTGATGTGATGGAACGGGGCATCCTTGAAGGCTTGATTGAGCCGGGGCGAAAACTGCCGCCCCATCGGGTTCTTTCCGACAATCTGGGCGTGACCATCGGCACCATCAGCCGCGCCTATGGCGAACTGGAACGCCTTGGGTTAGTCGTCGCACGGGTGGGGGACGGCACGTTCGTGCGCAAGCGTGGGATGGAGCGCCAGCGTGATGAAGGCTTTCGCAACGTCAGCGAGGAGCCGCGGCAGTATTTCGATATGAGCCGTAACATGCACATTCCTGGGCAGGAGACGGTGTTTCTCGCGCAGAGCTTCCAAACCCTGTCGACCAACGCCAAGTTCCTTCAGGACATCAGTGCCTACACACCGGACGCCGGTTTGCCGCGCTACCGTGAGGCCGGTGCGCAATGGCTGGTGCAGCGCGAATTTCACCCGATCCCCGAGCAGGTCATCTGTGTCAATGGCGGCCAGCATGGTTTGCTTTGCGCCATGATGGCGCTGCTGCGGGCGGGCGATACGGTGGTCACTGAACAACTGACCTATCCAGGGCTGATCACCGCTGCGCGGATGCTTGGCGTACGTCTGATCGGTCTGGAAATGGATGAGGAAGGCGTGCTGCCCGCTGCGCTGGATGAGGTCTGCCGTAATCATCGGGTTTCGGCGCTGTACTGCACGCCGACCATCCAGAATCCGACCACGGCGGTACTGTCTGTCGCACGCCGGGAGGCTCTGGTTAAGGTGTGCCGTGAGCACAATCTGCTGATTCTTGAAGACGAAGCCCACGGCGTCCTGGTGGAGGATCGCCCACCACCGCTGAGCTTTTTCGCACCTGAGCGTACGATTTTGATCAGTAGCCTGAGCAAGGCGGTGTCTGCCGGGCTACGTGTCGGCTATGTGCATGCGCCACCGGCATTGGTCAGCCGTATTTCGGCAGCGTTGCGCTCGACCTGCTGGATGGCCACACCGGTGACTCTGGAACTGGCAACCCAGTGGATCGAAAACGGCACGGCTGAATACCTGTTACGCCAACAAATCAATGAGATCACCCGACGCAAAGCCCTGGTGCGCGACCTGCTGGCCGGCCTGGAATATCGCACCCACCTCAACAGTCCGCATTTCTGGATTGAAGTGCCGGAGCCATGGCGAGCGTCGGAAATCGAGGCCGAGCTAAAGCAGAATAATTACCTGATCGCCACTGCCGAGGCGTTTGCGGTGGGGCAAACCGCAGTGCCGCAGTTCATTCGGGCGAGCATTTGTAATACGTCGGGCGATGATCAGTTGTTGCGGGCGGGGTTCGATGCGCTGGCGACGGCGTTGGGGCAGGGCGGGGACAGGTTTCATTTGTAGGCTTGGGTGTACGCCGACCTGAATGTGGGCGCGGGATTGCTCGCGAAAACACGGTGTCATTCTACAGATTGACTGACTGATCCAGCGCATTCGCGAACAAGCCCGCTCCCACAGTTTTGAATTGCGGGGTTGTCGGGCATTCAGGGTTATTTGAATCTGCGCTCTACGCCTTTCTCCACGAGAATCTTCGCCGATATCTCTTCCACCGAGAAATGCGTGGAATTGATGTGTGCAATATTCTCGCGACGGAACAGATTTTCCACTTCGCGCACTTCGAACTCACACTGGGCATAGCTGGAGTAGCGGCTGTTGGGCTTGCGCTCGTTGCGGATGGCCGTGAGGCGGTCCGGGTCAATGGTCAGGCCGAACAGCTTGTGCTGGTGCGCGCGCAGGGCGGTCGGCAGCGTCAGGTGTTCCATATCGTCTTCGGTCAGCGGATAGTTGGCCGCGCGGATGCCGAACTGCATGGCCATGTACAGGCACGTCGGGGTCTTGCCGCAGCGGGAGACGCCCACCAGGATCAGGTCGGCCTTGTCATAGTAGTGAGTGCGGGCGCCGTCATCGTTGTCGAGGGCGAAGTTTACCGCCTCGATACGCTCCATATAATTGGAGTTGTGCCCAATGGAATGGGACTTTCCTACGGAATAGGAGGAGTGTTCACTCAGCTCTTGCTCCAGCGGCGCCAGGAACGTGGAGAAGATGTCGATCATGAAACCATTGGAAGTCGCGAGGATCTCACGAATATCCTGATTGACGATGGTGTCGAAAATGATCGGGCGACAACCGTCTTTTTCGGCCGCCAGATTGATTTGTTGTACCATGGCCCGCGCTTTATCCACGCTGTCGATATAGGGCCGCGTGAATTTGGCGAAGGTAATGTTTTCAAACTGCGCGAGCAGGCTCTGACCCAATGTTTCGGCTGTAATGCCGGTGCCATCGGAGATAAAGAAAGCAGATCGTTTCATTTGAGCCCTGGGCCTTAAGCTGATGGCGAATCTTGGATATGATAGGCGCGATTTTGCCGTCCCGCAGTGGGCCGCATTCTCACTTATTTTCCAGGTCCAGGCCACAAGCGCGGGCGTTAGCTCCTACTGAGCCGCCGGCGTCCTGAGCTTTTCCAACACAGAAAGTGGAGAGATCACCTTGGTAGAGTACGTAGTTTCCCTCGATAAGCTCGGCGTCCATGATGTAGAGCACGTGGGGGGCAAGAACGCATCCCTCGGCGAGATGATCAGTAATCTTGCAGGCGCTGGTGTCTCGGTGCCCGGTGGTTTCGCCACCACGGCCCAGGCTTACCGCGATTTCCTCGAACTGAGCGGGTTGAATGCTCAGATCCACGCCGCGCTGGACGCCCTGGATGTCGATGACGTCAACGCTTTGGCCAAGACCGGCGCCCAGATCCGTAAATGGATCATGGAAGCCGAGTTCCCCGAGAAGCTCAACGAAGAAATCCGCACTGCTTTCGCTACGTTGTCGGCCGGTAACCCGGACATGGCCGTTGCCGTGCGCTCTTCCGCCACCGCTGAAGACTTGCCGGATGCCTCCTTTGCCGGCCAGCAAGAAACCTTCCTTAATATCCGCGGCGTGGAAAACGTTATCCGCGCAGCCAAGGAAGTGTTCGCCTCGCTGTTCAACGACCGCGCTATTTCCTACCGTGTGCACCAGGGTTTCGACCACAAGCTGGTGGCCTTGTCTGCCGGCGTGCAGCGCATGGTACGTTCGGAAACCGGCACCGCTGGCGTGATGTTCACACTGGACACCGAATCCGGTTTCCGTGACGTGGTGTTTATCACTGGCGCCTACGGCCTGGGCGAAACCGTCGTACAAGGCGCGGTCAACCCGGACGAATTCTACGTCCACAAGCACACCCTTGAGGCAGGCCGTCCGGCCATCCTGCGCCGTAACCTGGGCAGTAAAGCCATCAAGATGATCTACGGCGACGAGGCCAAGGCCGGTCGCTCGGTGAAAACCGTTGATGTCGACAAGGCTGAACGTGCGCGTTTCTGCCTGACCGACGCCGAAGTCAGCGAATTGGCCAAGCAGGCAATGATCATCGAAAAGCACTACAAGTGCCCGATGGACATCGAGTGGGCCAAAGACGGTGACGACGGCAAGCTGTACATCGTGCAGGCTCGCCCTGAAACCGTGAAGAGCCGTACCTCGGCCAACGTCATGGAGCGTTACCTGCTCAAAGAAACCGGCACCGTGCTGGTAGAAGGTCGCGCCATCGGCCAGCGCATTGGCGCCGGCAAAGTGCGGATCATCAAAGACGTGTCCGAGATGGACAAAGTCCAGCCAGGCGACGTACTGGTCTCCGACATGACCGACCCGGACTGGGAACCGGTGATGAAGCGCGCGAGCGCCATCGTCACCAACCGCGGCGGGCGTACCTGCCACGCGGCGATCATCGCGCGTGAGCTGGGCATCCCTGCCGTGGTGGGTTGCGGCAATGCCACGCAACTGTTGAAAGACGGCCAAGGTGTGACGGTGTCCTGCGCCGAAGGCGATACCGGCTTCATTTTTGAAGGCGAGTTGGGCTTCGACATCAAGCAAAACTCCATCGACGCCATGCCAGAGCTGCCGTTCAAGATCATGATGAACGTCGGTAACCCGGACCGTGCCTTTGATTTCGCACAATTGCCGAACGCCGGTGTGGGCCTGGCCCGCCTGGAGTTCATCATCAACCGCATGATCGGCGTGCACCCCAAGGCGTTGCTGAACTACGACGGTCTGCCGTTGGATATCAAGGAAAGCGTCGACAAGCGCATTGCCGGCTACAACGACCCGGTAGGTTTCTACGTCGAGAAGCTGGTGGAAGGCATCAGCACCCTGGCGGCGGCCTTCTACCCGAAAAAGGTCATCGTGCGCCTGTCGGACTTCAAGTCCAACGAATACGCCAACCTGATCGGCGGCAAACTCTATGAGCCGGAAGAAGAAAACCCGATGCTGGGCTTCCGCGGCGCCTCGCGTTACATCAGCGAAGCGTTCCGCGATTGCTTCGAGCTTGAGTGCCGTGCGCTCAAGCGCGTGCGCAACGAGATGGGCCTGACCAACGTCGAGATCATGGTGCCGTTCGTGCGTACCCTCGGGGAGGCGAGCCAAGTCGTTGATCTGTTGGCGGAAAACGGCCTGAGCCGCGGTGAAAACGGCTTGCGCGTGATCATGATGTGCGAACTGCCGTCCAACGCCATCCTGGCCGAAGAGTTCCTGGAATTCTTCGACGGCTTCTCCATCGGCTCCAACGACCTGACCCAGTTGACCCTGGGCCTGGACCGCGATTCGGGGATCATCGCTCACTTGTTCGACGAGCGTAACCCGGCGGTCAAGAAGCTGCTGGCCAATGCCATCCAGGCCTGTAATAAGGCCGGCAAGTACATCGGCATCTGCGGCCAAGGCCCTTCCGACCACCCGGACCTGGCCAAATGGCTGATGGAGCAGGGCATCGAAAGCGTCTCGCTGAACCCCGATTCCGTGCTGGAAACCTGGTTCTTCCTGGCGGAAGGCCAAGCGCCCGCATAAGGTCGTTACGTCAAAAGTGCCGGTCACTCATCAAGGGTGACCGGCATTCTTATCTGTGCAGGGCGGAACTCCTTCCGGACGCCGCCCTTTTTTGTGCAAGAGCATTATGCAAAGCAGTAGCAACCTGTTTCCCGTCGCCCTGATCAGTGCTGAACGTCGTGGCGACCTGAGTGAAGATGTGTACCGCCTCAAACCCGGCAACAGCCCGGACGGCACCGTCGAGTTGGCCGTGACCCGTTTGGGCCTGGCGGATGTCCCGGAAAACCGGGGCACGCCGGTCATTTTAGTGCACGGCAGTTTTTCCAATCGGCGCTTCTGGTACTCGCCTAAAGGCATCGGCCTGGGCGCGTACCTGGCACGCCAGGGATTTGATGTATGGATCCCGGAAATGCGCGGGCATGGCCTCTCCAAGCGCAATCAGCACTACGCGAGCAACCGCGTCGCCGATTATGCGCGTTACGATTTGCCGGCCATCGGGGCGTTTGTGCGTGAGCAAAGTGCGCAAATCCCGCACTGGATCGGGCATTCCCTGGGCGGCACCGCGCTGGCGGCAGCCCTGGGTGGTCAGCACCTTGGCGCCCCGGCAGTGGCCTCAGTCGCGCTGTTTGGCTGCCAGGTCAGTCGCACCCACTGGCCGTTGAAAATTCCACCGCTGGAGTGGACGGGACGTTTGCTCTTGAAGCGCTTTGGTCAGGTCTCCGGCTCCCGGCTCAAGCGCGGTCCAGAGGATGAGCCGGCGGGCGTGATGATCGAAGCCATGCGCTGGAATGGCCTGTTCGGGCGCTTTGGCGAGGGTAAGCAAGACTGGTGGAAAGGCTTGGCCGACGTCGACGTGCCGCTGTTGGCGGTAAGCGCCGCGGGCGATCGACAAGACCCGGATTGGGCGTGTCGCAAGCTGTTCGAACAAGTGGGCTCTGAGCATCGCCAATACCTGTGCCTGGGGCGCGGGCAAGGTTTTAGCGGGGATTTCGGGCATGTTGAAATGCTGGTCAGCAAAGCCGCCCAGGCCGAAGTGTGGCCGTTGGTGGCGCAGTGGTTGAAAGATCCGCTGACACCTTTGTTCGGGGCTCAAGCGCAGGTCGCCGTAACGGTGTGACGCAAGCGCTCTACCAAGGGCGTTTCACTTGTGTGTGGTTGCGGCTAAGATATGACGCGCCAGGCGCTTCTGGTCATATTCAGTCGCGCAGTGGCTATTGCGTTGCGACAGGATCGGTTTGATCATGGCCGCCGTCGACGGGGAGCATGTAAAGATTGCCTGTTGCGACGCGTTTTTCTGATGTACACCGTGGGATGTTCGACCTCTTCTTTCACGACAGGAGTTTCTCGATGAACCATTACGTGACGCCCGACTTGTGCGACGCCTACCCGGACCTGGTGCAGGTGGTTGAGCCGATGTTCAGCAATTTCGGTGGCCGAGACTCCTTTGGTGGCGAAATCGTCACCATCAAATGCTTCGAAGACAACTCATTGGTCAAGGAACAGGCCGACCAGCCGGGGACCGGCAAAGTGCTGGTGGTTGACGGTGGTGGTTCCCTGCGTCGCGCCTTGCTGGGCGACCTGATCGCCGAGAAAGCCGCAAAAAATGGCTGGGAAGGGTTGGTCATCTACGGTTGCATCCGCGATGTCGATATCATCGCCCAAACTGACCTGGGCGTGCAGGCACTGGCCTCCCACCCGATGAAAACCGACAAGCGCGGCATTGGCGACCTGAACGTGGTGGTGACCTTCGCGGGCGTGACGTTCCGCCCCGGCGAGTACATCTATGCGGACAACAATGGCGTGATCGTCTCGCCTAGCCCGCTGAAAATGCCTGAATAAACTGCTGTAGCCATAGGGGTGAGGATGTTCGAGGAAGAAAACGCGCAGTGGGGGTTGGTGCATGCCCTGGTACTGGACGGTAAAGGCGGTGCGCGTTCGATTGCCCGGACTGAGCTCGACGATTTGCAACTGCAGCCCCAGGAAAGCCTGTGGTTGCATTGGGATCGCAGCCATCCCCAGACCCAGACCTGGCTGCGTAAATCCAGCGGCTTGAGCGAGTTCGCGTGCGATTTGTTGCTGGAAGAAAACACCCGTCCGCGCCTGCTGCCGTTGCCGGACGACGAACTGCTGCTGTTTCTGCGAGGGGTCAACCTCAACCCGGGGGCTGAACCGGAGGACATGGTCTCGGTGCGTATCTTTGCTGCGGCCAGTCGCGTGATTTCCTTGCGCCTGCGCCCGCTGCGCGCCACCGATGAGCTGCTGGTGCAATTGGCGGAAGGTAAAGGCCCCAAAACCTCGTCGGAACTCATCCTTTATATGGCGCAGTACCTGACCCATAAAGTGCAGGATTTGGTGACTGACCTTTCCGAAATCGTCGATTTCGAGGAAGAAAAACTTGATGCCGACGAACGGTATACTCCGGAACATGGCAATGTTTTGCAGATCCGTCGCCGGGCGGCTGGGCTGAAACGTTTCCTGGCGCCGCAGCGGGATATTTTTGCCCAGCTGACGCGGATCAAATTGCCGTGGTTCTGTAATGATGATGCTGACTATTGGAACGAATTGAACAACAGCCTGACCCGTTACCTCGAAGAGCTCGAATTGACTCGGGAGCGCGTGGGACTTGTGCTTGAGACCGAAGACCGGCGCTTGAGCGTGCGTATGAATCGCACCATGTACCGCTTCGGGATCATCACCGGAATCTTTCTGCCGATGAGTTTTCTGACCGGTCTGCTGGGTATAAATGTGGGTGGAATACCCTTCGCCGGTGACCCCTATGGATTCGCGATTGCCTGCCTGATGATGGTGTCTGTCGCACTCGGGCAATGGTGGCTATTTCGACGATTACGCTGGGTTTGACCTGAATATGACCTGAACACAGCAAGGGTCGCATGTGACCCCAAGAATTTAACCCTCGTCTTTTAAAATACTTGCGAGAGGTCTTTATGCACGATCCGTTCGAACAGTCTTTGCGTGACATGCTCAATGCGTCGCCGTCCAACCGTGACGACGACGCGTGCCTGGGCCGCGTGTTGAAAACCGCCAACCGTCAGGTAGGGGCGGGTGACCTGTTCGGTTTGCTCGGTCGTTGGCTGCCGGCGTTGATGATGGCCCTGAACAATGGTTCGGCCCATGTATCGCCGGTTTCCCGTCGTAAACCTCTTGCTCGCACTGCTGATAAGGCTGATTGAATATGGAACTTGATCTCTGGACCCAGAGCCTGGTCACCGCGATGACCGCATTGTGGACCAAGGTGGCGAATTTCATTCCCAACCTGTTTGGTGCTCTGGTCCTGGTATTGCTGGGGTTTGTCGTGGCCAAGTTGCTCGACACCTTGCTGTCCAAATTACTGGCCAAGCTTGGGCTGGATCGCTTGATGGCGGGCACCGGTTTGACCAAACTATTGGGCCGTGCCGGGCTGCAGGTACCGATCTCTACCCTGATCGGGAAGATCGTCTACTGGTTCGTTTTACTTATTTTTCTGGTTTCTGCGGCTCAATCCCTTGGACTTGAGCGAGTTTCAGCTACGCTCGACATGCTGGCACTGTATTTGCCGAAAGTTTTCGGCGGCGCGCTGGTGTTGCTGGTAGGCGTTTTGCTGGCGCAATTGGCCAATGGGCTGGTGCGTGGGGCAGCTGAAGGCGTGGGCTTGGACTACGCTGCGGGCCTGGGGCGAATCGCCCAGGGGCTGGTGATCATCATCAGTATTTCCGTCGCGATCAGCCAGCTGGAGGTCAAAACTGACCTTCTTAACCACGTGATTGTGATTGTTTTGATTACCGTTGGTCTGGCCGTTGCGCTGGCCATGGGGTTGGGTAGCCGGGAAATTGCCGGTCAGATTCTTGCGGGAATCTATGTGCGCGAGCTGTATCAGGTTGGGCAGCAGGTCCGTGTGGGCGAGGTCGAAGGGCAAATCGAAGAGATCGGTACAGTCAAGACTACGGTGCTGACCGATGACGGTGACCTGGTGTCACTGTCCAATCGAATTCTTCTGGAGCAGCAGGTCAGTAGCCGCTAACCCGGAAAACCCTGCTAATGTACGCCGCCGCAAACCCGGGTGACCGGGCTGTAGCGGACATTGACCTGACTGTCGGCACGACTTGTTTTGAATAAAGCCCAAACGCTGTCCACGCGCTATGACCCCCGTGAGCTCTCTGATGAGGAGTTGGTCGCGCGCTCGCACACGGAGCTGTTTCACGTCACTCGCGCGTACGAAGAATTGATGCGCAGATATCAACGCACTCTGTTCAACGTTTGTTCAAGGTATTTAGGGAACGATAGAGATGCGGACGATGTCTGTCAGGAAGTGATGCTCAAGGTGTTGTACGGCCTGAAGAACTTTGAGGGTAAATCGAAGTTCAAGACCTGGCTCTACAGCATCACGTACAACGAGTGCATCACGCAGTATCGGAAGGAACGGCGAAAGCGTCGCTTGATGGACGCTTTGAGTCTGGACCCCCTTGAGGAGGCGACTGAAGAGAAGTCGCCGGCACCCGAGGAAAAGGGCGGACTCGATCGCTGGCTGGTGTATGTGAACCCGATTGACCGGGAAATTCTGGTGCTGCGATTTGTCGCAGAGCTCGAGTTCCAGGAAATCGCTGACATCATGCACATGGGTTTGAGTGCTACAAAAATGCGTTACAAACGTGCTCTAGATAAATTACGTGAGAAATTTGCGGGCGAGACTGAAACTTAGTGCGTGGCAAATATCTCTTACGTGTAGGCAAGTTCTGTTAGACTTGTCGCCGAGTTGTCCCCCGGTTTGTGGGACTGCTTTACAATCACCAGATGGGGATTTAACGGATGAAACTGAAAAACACCTTGGGCTTGGCCATTGGTACTCTTATTGCCGCTACTTCTTTCGGCGCACTGGCACAAGGCCAAGGCGCAGTTGAAGGCCAGCTGTTCTACAAAAAGCAGTTCAACGATAGCGTCAAGCACATCGAAGACGGCTACAACCCTGGCGCCAGCATCGGTTACTTCATTACCGACGACGTGTCGGTTAACCTGAACTACGACACCACCAACCACACCCGTTCGAACGACGGTACTGGTAACCAGAAGATCAAAGGTGACACTGGCAGCGTGACTGCTCAGTACCACTTCGGTCAGGCCGGTGTTGACTCCCTGCGTCCATACGTTGAAGGTGGTTTCGGTCACCAGAGCCGTACCAACGTTGCTGCTGACGGCCACACTGGTCGTGACCAGTCGACCCTGGCTATCGCTGGCGCTGGCGTGAAGTACTACTTCACCAACAACCTGTTCGCACGTGCTGGCGTTGAAGCTGACTACGCACTGGACAACGGCAAGTGGGACTACTCCGCACTGGTCGGCCTGGGTGTGAACTTCGGCGGTAACGCTGGCGCAGTAGCTCCAGCTCCTACCCCAGCACCAGCTCCAGAGCCAACTCCAGAGCCAGAAGCTCCAGTTGCTCAGGTTGTTCGTGTTGAGCTGGACGTGAAGTTCGACTTCGACAAGTCGGTTGTTAAGCCTAACAGCTACGGCGACGTGAAAAACCTCGCTGACTTCATGAAACAGTACCCACAGACCACCACCGTTGTTGAAGGTCACACTGACTCCGTCGGTCCTGACGCTTACAACCAGAAGCTGTCCCAGCGTCGTGCTGACGCGGTCAAGCAAGTTCTGGTCAAAGACGGTATCGCTCCTAACCGTGTAAGCTCGGTTGGTTATGGCAAATCCCGCCCAGTTGCTGACAACGCAACTGAAGCTGGCCGCGCTATCAACCGTCGCGTAGAAGCCTCGGTAGAAGCTCAAGCTGCTCAGTAATTACTGAGTGGTAGAAAAAAGCCCGGCTTAGGCCGGGCTTTTTTTCGCCTGCGATTTGCCTCAACCGGCAGCTGACACTGCAACCTGGACCGCCTGCGCAGCGGCGGCAACGCTCCCGATCACCAGGATCGCCGGGCTCTTCAGGGCAAATGCCTGCGCATCCGCATGCATAGACGCCAGATGACTGCGACATTCCCGCTGCTGGGGCAGCGATGCGTTTTCGATCATCGCCACCGGCATATCCGCGGCCATTCCGCCCTCCAGCAGTTGCTGACGAATCTCTTCAAGTTTCGCCACGCCCATATACACCACCAACGTCGTGCCACCCTCGACCAATGCGCGCCAGTTCAGGCTGCTGTCGTCCTGGGTATGCGCCGTGACCAGCGTTACGCCTCGGCTGACACCACGCAACGTCAGCGGGATATCGCAATTCGTTGCCCCCGCCAGCCCCGCTGTAATCCCATTGACCAATTCCACCTCCACCCCGCGTTCACGCAACCACGTCGCCTCTTCGCCGCCTCGACCAAAAATGCACGGGTCACCGCCTTTAAGCCGTACCACGCATTTGCCCTGGCGCGCATAGCGCCGCATCAGGCGATGAATAAAATCCTGCGGGGTTGAACGGCAACCCCCACGCTTGCCTACGGTGATTACCCGCGCGTTGACGCAGTGGTCCAGCACTGCCGGGTTGACCAAATCATCGATCAGCACCACATCGGCTGCGTGCAGGGCCCGCACCGCCTTTAGGGTCAACAACTCCGGATCACCAGGCCCTGCGCCCACCAGCCAGACTTTTGCGCTCATATTTTTCCCTCACCCACTTATTGCGATTGGCTGCGGGTTGCTGGCCAAAAGACGTTTGATTTCCGGCACACAGGAGCCGCATTGAGTGCCGCAGCCGAGCTCCAGTTTGAGCCCGTCCAGGTCCAATCCACGGCCGATACCGGCGCACACCGCGCTTTCGCTGACGTTCTTGCAGTTGCACAAAGTCTTGGTGCTGGCTGTCGTGCCACCCGGTGGCGCACTGAGCGGCGCCAACAGCCAACGTCGCAGTTGTTCGTCAGCCCGGCCTTCCTGCCAGAGGCTTTGCAGCCAGTGCCTGGCCAGGGTTTCGCCTGCCAGGCGCAGCGCAGTGATGCGGCCTTTTTCAATTTTGACGCGCTTGCCGATTGAGCGACGCGGGTCGTCGTAGGCCATGACAGGGCCATCGTTGAGGCCCAGCAGTTCGTCGATTCGGGTCAACAGTTGCAGGTCGGGCGCTTCGGTGTGGGCTGCGCGCACCAGCAACGCCGGCCGTTCACGGCCTGCCAGGCTGAGGCTGACGTAGGCAAAGCCCTCGCACAGCGGGCGCAGGGCTTCAAAGTGCTGCTGTATATTCCCTTCGATCAGCGCGAACAGCTGCCATGGCAGTTGCACGGGTTCCAGGCGCACGCCGCTGTGCTTGAGTTCGGGCTGTTTTGACAGGGCATCGAACGCCGGTGGGGTCAACACGTTGACGCCGCCTTTGAGAAAGCGATCGCCCCAATGCATGGGCAAGAACGCCTGGCCTGGACGCACGCTGTCGTCACTGCCGACGGCGACGATCACGCTGCCGCGACGGCTTTTCAGGCTGACCAAGTCACCTTCCTTGAAGCGATGACGGCGCAACTCATCCGGGTGCAGGCTCAGCAACGCCTCACTGACGTGCCCGAACAACTGCGCCGCCGTGCCGGTGCGGCTCATGCCGTGCCATTGATCGCGCAGGCGGCCGGTGATCAGCGTCAGCGGGAAGCGCGCGTCCCGCTGTTCCTTGGCGGCGCGGTAAGGGTCGGCGATAAAGTGTGCACGGCCCGTTTCGGTTGGGAAGGTACCCTGGGTGTACAGGCGCGGCGTTCCCGTTTGCGCGCCCACGGGAAATGGCCATTGCTGCGGCCCGATCTGATCGAGCAGCGCATGGCTGAGGCCTGACAGGTCGAGATCGCGGTCGCGGGTCAGCCCTTTGTATTCATCAAAAATCTGCGCAGGTTGTTCAAACGCGAACAGGCTGGCCGATCCGGGCCGTAAGCGATGCTGCAGCCGCCGTGCGAAATCCACCGTAATCGCCCAATCGGGACGCGCTTCCCCGGGTGGGGTGATGGCGCGGCGCACGTGGGAAACGCGCCGTTCGGAGTTGGTCACTGTGCCTTCCTTCTCCCCCCAACTGGCGGCAGGCAGCAGCAAGTCGGCATAGGCAGCCGTTTCGGTCGTGCGAAAGGCCTCTTGCAAGACCACGAACGGGCAGGCAGCCAAGGCCGCGCGCACGCTGTTCTGATCCGGCAGGGATTGCGCAGGGTTGGTACAGGCAATCCACAATGCCTTGATCTTGCCGGCCTGGATTTGCTCGAACAGTTCGATTGCGGTCAGCCCGGTGGTCGCGGGCAACGATTCAACCCCCCAGTAGGCGGCGACTTGCGCTCGGTGTTCGGGGTTGGCCGCCTCGCGGTGCCCGGGGAGTAAATTCGACAAGCTGCCGGTTTCGCGCCCCCCCATCGCATTGGGCTGGCCGGTCAGGGAAAATGGCCCACAGCCCGGTCGGCCAATCGTGCCGGTTGCCAGGTGCAGGTTGATCAGCGCGCTGTTTTTCGCACTGCCGGCGGTGGATTGGTTCAGCCCCATGCACCACAGCGACAGAAAACTGCGGGATGTGCCGACCCATTGCGCGCACAGGCGCAGTTGCTCGACGCTGATCCCGCACAACTGCGTGACCATTTGCGGCGTGTAGTCATGCACCAGTCGCTTCAACTCGGCCAACCCGTCGGTATGCGCCTGGATAAAGTCGCGGTCGATCCAGTCTTCCCACAGCAACAGATGCAAGATTCCGTGAAACAGCGCGACATCCGTACCCGGCAGAATCGCCAGGTGCAGGTCAGCTAACTCGCAGGTGTCGGTACGCCGTGGGTCAATCACCACGACCTTCATTTGCGGGCGTCGGGATTTAGCCTCCTCCAGGCGTCGGAATAATACTGGGTGGGCGTAGGCCATGTTGCTGCCGACGATCATCACGCAGTCGCTGGACTCCAGGTCTTCATAACTGCATGGCGGCGCATCGGCGCCCAGGCTGCGCTTGTAACCAACCACCGCCGAAGACATGCACAGCCGCGAGTTGCTGTCGATGTTGTGGGTGCCGACCACCGCGCGCGCCAGTTTGTTGAAGCAGTAGTAGTCCTCGGTCAGCAATTGCCCGGAGATGTAGAACGCCACGCTGTCCGGCCCGTGCTCGGCGATGGTGTCGGCGAACACGTTGGCCGCGTGTTCCAGGGCGGTGTCCCAGTCGCTGCGGGCACGGGCCAGGCCTTTGCCCAGGCGAAGCTCCGGGTACAAGGCGCGGGCAGCCAGGTCGCCGGTCAGGTGCAGACTGGCGCCTTTACTGCACAACTTGCCGAAGTTGGCCGGGTGGTCCGGGTCGCCTTGCACACCCAGAATGTGCGTGCCGTCATGTTCGATCAGCACGCCGCACCCCACCCCGCAATAACAACAGGTGGAGGCAGTGGTCTGGCGGTTCATCAACCTGCGTCCCGCAGGGCCAACATCACACGGCCGTTTTCCACGCGGGCGGGGTGATGATGGGCGCAGCCAATATCCGGTGCCTGGGCTTCGCCGGATGCCAGGTCGATCTGCCAGTTATGCAGCGGGCAGGCCACGCGCTTGCCATAGATCAGGCCTTGGGACAGTGGCCCGCCCTTGTGTGGGCAGCGGTCATCGAGGGCGAAAACTTCATCGTCACTGGTACGAAAAATCGCGATATCACCTTTGGGTCCATTGATGATGCGCGAGCCCAGCGCGTTGATCTCGTCGAGGGCGCAGATATCCAGCCAGTTCATGCCGGCACCTCCAGTTGCTTGACGGGAATAACCTCGAATTCCTTTTTCAGCAGCGGCTGCTCCAGGCGTTCCTTCCAAGGGTCCTGTTCGAATGACAGTGAGAACTGCAGACGCTCATTGAGTGCCTGGCGCCTGGCCGGGTCTTCCAGTACGGCCTTCTTGATATGTTCCATGCCGACCCGTTGCAGGTAATGCACGGTGCGTTCGAGGTAGAAGGCTTCTTCGCGGTACAACTGCAGGAAAGCACCGTTGTATTCGCGGACTTCTTCGGCGGTTTTCAGCTTGACGAAGAACGCTGCGACTTCGGTTTTGATCCCGCCGTTGCCGCCGATATACATCTCCCAGCCGGAGTCGACGCCGATAATCCCGACGTCCTTGATCCCCGCTTCCGAGCAATTGCGTGGGCAACCGGACACCGCGAGCTTGACCTTGTGCGGTGACCACATATTGAACAGGTCATGCTCCAGCTCGATGCCCAACTGCGTCGAGTTCTGCGTGCCGAAGCGGCAGAACTCGCTGCCGACGCAGGTCTTCACGGTGCGGATGGATTTGCCGTACGCATGGCCGGACGGCATGTCGAGGTCTTTCCAGACGCCGGGCAGGTCCTGTTTCTTGATGCCCAGCAGGTCGATACGCTGGCCGCCGGTGACCTTGACCATCGGCACGTTGTACTTGTCAGCCACATCGGCGATACGCCGTAGCTCCGCGGGATTGGTCACCCCGCCCCACATCCGGGGGACTACAGAGTAGGTGCCGTCTTTCTGGATATTGGCGTGGGCGCGTTCGTTGATCAGGCGCGATTGCGGGTCGTCCTTGGCTTCACCCGGCCAAGTGGAGATCAGGTAGTAGTTGAGTGCCGGGCGGCAGGTGGCGCAGCCGTTGGGTGTGCGCCAGTTCAGGTAGCTCATGGTGTCGGCGATGGTCAGCAGATGCTGTTCGCGGATCGCCAGGCGGATTTGCCCGTGGTTGAGGTCGCTGCAACCGCAAATAGCCTTTTCGCTTTTCGGTTTGACGTCCGCAGCGCCCCCCACGGTGTTGATCAAAATCTGTTCCACCAGCCCGGCACACGAACCGCAGGAGCTGGCGGCCTTGGTGTGCTTTTTCACCTCGTCGACGCTGAACAGCCCGTGTTCCTGAATCGCCTTGACGATGGTGCCCTTGCACACGCCATTGCATCCGCAGACTTCAGCGTTGTCGGCCATGCTCATGGCTTTGTCCTGGCCTTGATGGCCGACATCGCCAAGCGTGTTCTCGCCGAACATCAAGTGATCACGGATTTCGCCAATCGCATGGTTCTCACGGATCTGGCGGAAATACCAACCGCCGTCTGCGGTATCGCCGTACAGGCAGGCGCCGACCAGGATGTCGTCCTTGATCACCAGCTTCTTGTAGACGCCGCCAATCGGGTCGGAGAGGGTGATGGTCTCGGTGCCTTCGCCGCCCATGAAGTCGCCGGCGGAGAACAGGTCGATGCCGGTCACCTTTAATTTGGTCGAAGTGACCGAACCCTTATAGGTCGCAAAGCCCAGTTGAGCCAGGTGATTGGCGCAGACCTTGGCTTGCTCGAACAGCGGCGCCACCAGCCCGTAGGCAATCCCGCGATGGTTGGCACATTCACCGATGGCATAGATGCGCGGGTCGTAAGTTTGCAGGGTGTCGTTGACCAGAATCCCACGGTTGCAGGGGATGCCGGATTTTTCCGCGAGTTCAGTGTTGGGGCGGATACCGGCGGCCATCACCACCAGGTCGGCGGGGATGATCTCGCCATTCTTGAATTGCACCGAGCCTACGCGGCCATTGCCGGCGTCGTGCAGGGCCTGGGTCTGTTCGCACAACCGAAACACCAGGCCACGGCTTTCCAGTTCGGTTTGCAGTAACTGGCCACTGGTTTTGTCCAGCTGGCGCTCCAGCAACCATTCGCCGATATGCACCACCGTCACGTGCATGCCGCGCAGCATCAGGCCGTTGGCGGCTTCCAGACCGAGCAGGCCACCGCCGATGACCACGGCGTGCTTGTGGGTTCTGGCGGTGTCGATCATGGCCTGGGTGTCGGCGATGTCGCGGTAGCCGATGACACCTTTTAAAGCGTTGCCGGGAATCGGCAGGATAAACGGCGTTGAGCCGGTGGCGATCAGCAGGCGGTCGTATTCGGCTTCGCTGCCGTCTTCGGCGATCACGATGCGTTTGACGCGGTCGATCTGCACCACTTTGCGGTTGAGCAACAGCTTGATGTTGTTATCCAGGTACCAACTGAGATCGTTGAGCACGATCTCTTCAAACGTCTGCTCGCCCGCCAGCACCGGCGACAACAGAATTCGGTTGTAGTTGGTGTGAGGCTCGGCACCGAACACGGTGATGTCGTACAGGTCGCTGCTCAGTTTGAGCAATTCTTCGAGGGTGCGTACACCGGCCATGCCGTTGCCGATCATCACCAATTTGAGTTTTTTCATGTCGTTCTCCGCAATGGCTCGACAAATCACGCGCAAACAAAAAAGGCGTCCCCGCTAGTTAGCTAGCGAGGACGCCTTTGTCCTGGTCCCGTTCTCTCGGGAAGCTCGGCCCTTCGACGTTGAAGGAGCGGCTGTATGTGTGTTGTTGAAAAAGTTAATGCAGTGGTTGTGCCAAGTTACCTAGCGCTCGGTTTTATTGGGGCCAGCGTCGATATCCCTGGGTTAACTCGCCCTCTAGTGGTGCAACAGCCAGTACGCCAGCACCAGATTGACCAGCAACGATGCCAGCGCCACGGCTTGCCAGACCTTGAGCGGTTCGCGCTCCAGCAGCGGTCTGGGGCGCACGCTCAACTCACGGCGGTCGGCCTGCTCCAGGACAAGCAGCCATTCTTCGGCTGTTTCATAACGTTGGTCGGGGTGAGGCGCCACCGCGCGTTCCAGGCTGAGGGGCAACCAGTCCGGCAGGTCGGGGCGATAGCGGCTGGCGCTGACGGGCTGGGCAAAACGGGGCCGCTGGAAGGCTTCGATTTCGCCGTAGGGGTAATGCCCGGTCAGCAGGTAATAGAGCGTGACGCCGACGCTGTATAAATCCTGTTGCGCCGTAGGATGTTCGCCACTGAACGCCTCCGGGGCGATAAAACTCGGCGTGCCGGGCAGTTCGTGGGCGCGGTCTTCAGAGAGCCCCGGGCAATAGGCCAGGCCGAAATCCAAGACGCGCAGTTCGCCGTCGTCACCCAATAACAGGTTTTCCGGCTTGATGTCCCGGTGCAGGATCTGCCGTCGATGCAGCATGCCCACCGCCCGCAACAATCGTTCGGCGATGGACTGCCACTGCGCCAGGGGCAGTGGGCCCTGATGCTGGAACAGTGCTGCCAGGGTGTGCCCCGGATATTCACGCATTACGTAGTACAAATGCTGACGCCCACTGGCCGCATGCACTTCAGGAAACGCGCGCCCGGCAACGCGGCGCAGAAACCATTCTTCCGAGAGCAGCGCTTGACCCGCACCATTGTCATCCTCACGGTTAAGCGGCAAGGTTTTCAGCAACCAAGGCTGCTGCTGCGCATCGCGTACGCGGTACAGCAAGGATTGGCGGCTGTGCGCCAGCACGCTTTCAACCTGCCAGCCCTCAAAGTGTTGCCCGGCTTTCAGGACTGGTGGCAACGGCCATTGCTGCAACTGCACCAGCGCATCGCCAAGGGTGGCGGCCCCCAGTTTGTCGATACGCACCAGCAGCGCGCTGGCATTGTCCTGGCTGGCGGCCAGGTGTGCAGCGTTGACCAGGGTGTTGACCGCCAGATCCAGGTCGGTTTGCTCACGCAGAATCGCCCGGATGCTGTGATCGCCCAAGGTGGCCCACACGCCATCGCTGAGCAGCAGGAAACATTCACCCTCACGCAATTCACCGTCGAGAAAATCCAGCACCAGGTGTTGATCCAGGCCGAGGGCGCGCTTGAGCACATGGTGCATGCCCGGTTGCTCCCACACGTGATCTTCGCTGATGCGCTGCAACTCGCCGTCCAGCCAGCGATAGACCCGGCAATCGCCGACATGCGCGAGCGTGAAGCGTTGGCCACGAAACACCAGGGCGCTGAGGGTGGTCAGCAGCGGCTGACCGCCACCGTTGGCCTGAAGCCAGCGATTCTGCGCCAGCAACAAACGTTCGAGCGCCTGAGCCACGCCCCAGGTTTGCGGCGTGGCGTAATAGTCCAGGGCCAGCGCCTGTAAGGTCGAGCGCGCGGCCAGGCCACCGTCGGCACATTGGCTGACGCCGTCGGCCATGGCGCACAGGTAACCCTTGCTTGCGGCCAGTTCCGCCACAGGCGTGACCACGCGCAGGGCATCCTGGTTCTCGGTTCGAGGGCCGATGGCGCTGGCGTGGGCGATGCTCAGTTGCAGGCTCATCAGACGCGTGCGGCGGTCACGGCGGCCGAGCCCCAGGTGGTTCTCCAGCGACGTTTGACGCCGTGCAGGCCAAACCAGGCCAGCACGCCGAGGCTGGCGAACAACCACAGGGCCATCTGGTAACTGCCAGTGCTTTGTTTGATTGCACCCATACCCGCAGCGAGGGCGAAACCGCCGATACCGCCCGCCATGCCGATCAGGCCGGTCATCACGCCGATCTCACGGCGAAAGCGTTGGGGGACCAGCTGGAACACCGCGCCATTACCTGCGCCGAGGCCGAGCATGGTGCAGACGAAAAGCGCCAATGCAGCGTAGGAACTTGGCAGGTTGAACCCGACCGCTGCGATGCAGATGGCCGCCACGCTGTACATGCCGAGCAGGGTACGGATCCCGCCGAAACGGTCAGCCAGGGCGCCGCCCAACGGACGCATCAGGCTGCCACCAAATACGCAGGCGGCAGTGTAGTAGCCGGCGGTCACCGGGCTCAGGCCGTATTGGTCGTTGAAGTAGCCGGGCAGGGCGCTGGCCAGGCCGATAAAGCCGCCGAACGTCACGCTGTAGAAGAACATGAACCACCAGCTGTCGCGGTCGCCCAGGGCTTTGAAATAGTCAGCCATGGATTTGGCTTTCGGACGTTCAGGCGCATTGCGCGCGAGCCAGGCGAAGACCACCAGGGTAAGTACCAGCGGAATCAGCGCGAAGCCGAACACATTGCTCCAGCCGTACGCAGCGGCCAGCACCGGTGCCAGCAGTGCGGCAAACACGGTGCCGGAGTTACCCGCGCCAGCGATGCCCATGGCCTTGCCTTGGTGTTCAGCGGGGTACCACTGGGACGCCAGGGGCAGCGCAACCGCAAAGGACGCTCCGGCCATGCCCAGAAACGTACCGAGCAGCAGGGCTTGCTCGTAGCTGTGGATGCCGAGTTTCCAGGCCCCGAACAATGCCGCGATGACAATCACCTGACCGATCAGGCCGGCGGTCTTGGGCGACAGTTTGTCGGCCAGCATGCCCATTAAAAAGCGCAGCACCGCGCCGGCCAGGATGGGCGTCGCCACCACCAGGCCACGTTGCTGGGTGGTCAGGTGCAGGTCGGCGGCGATTTGCACCGCCAGCGGGCCCAACAGGTACCAGACCATGAAGCTCAGGTCGAAATACAGGAACGCGGCAAACAGGGTCGGGGTGTGCCCGGATTTCCAGAAGCTTGATTTCATCACGCACCTCAACGGTTGGGAGTCTTGTAAGAAGGCCGGGTGATGGAACAGCCGTTTAGGGCCGCCCCATCGGCCCCATACGCTGGGACCAAAACGAAAAAACGCCGCCACCGGGTTTGCGCGAGCAAACCGAGTGGGCGACGTCTTTGTCGTAGAAGGGGCAACCGCCGTTGGTTACCGGTGAGGATTCTTTAGCAAGAGCTGCGCCAGTTCAGCCGAGCAACTCGCTCATCGCAATAATCTGCTCCGCCACCTGGATCAGTTTCTGTTGGCGGCTCATGGCCTGGCGGCGCATCAGGGTGTAGGCCTCTTCCTCATTGCAGTGCTTCATTTTCATCAGCATGCCTTTGGCCAGCTCGATGCGTTTACGCTCGGCCAACTGCTGATCGCGGGCCTGGAGCTGCGCGCGCAGGGCCTGGTCGCTTTCAAAACGAGCCATGGCCACGTCCAGGATGGGCTGCAGGCGTTGGGCCTGGATGCCTTCAACGATGTAAGCGCTGACCCCGGATTTGATCGCCTGGCGCATCACGTTCGGATCGTGCTCGTCGGTAAACATCACGATCGGCCGAGGTTGGTCGCGGCTGACCAGCACCACTTGCTCCATCACGTCGCGGCCGGGTGACTCGGTATCGATCAGGATCACGTCGGGGCGCACCGTTTCGACGCGCGCAGGCAGGTCAATGGTCAGGCCGGACTCATCGATCACCTCGAAGCCTGCTTCGGTCAGCGCAGCCTTCAGGCGTCCGACTTTGCGCGGGGTATCGTTGATCAACAGGATGCGCAACATCGTGGTTCCTCCTGTCAGCGCTGGGCGTGGCGGTTGGAAGGCTCGGCCATGGCGTGCAGGCGGAAGCTGCGGGCGTACGCGGCGGGGTTGGAACCGTCCCAGATTTTGCCGTCGATCAGTTGACTGCTCCGCATGTCCTGAGCGTTTGCCGCGACGCCGACGGCAGCGGCGGCTTGGCGATACAGGTCCAGTTGCTGCACTTGGCGAGCAACGCCCAGGTAGTCCGGATCTTCGCGCAGCAGGCCCCAGCGTCGGAACTGGGTCATGAACCACATGCCGTCGCACAGGTATGGCAGGTTCACCTCGCCATCGGCAAAAAACCTCAGGGCATGTGGGTCTTGCCACTGGTTGCCGAGGCCATCGTCATAAGCGCCCAGCAGGCGCGGTTCGATGCAGTCGAGTGGCGTATCGAGGTAGTCGCGGGCGCTGAGTAATTGCGCTGTAGAGCGGCGGTTTTCCTGGCTTTCTTCGATAAAACGGCTGGCTTCGAGGATCGCCATTACCAGCAGGCGGGCAGTGTTCGGGTATTGATCGACGAACGCCTGGGTGCAGCCGAGTACTTTTTCCGGATGGTTCGGCCAGATCGCTTGCGTGGTCGCCAGCGTGAACCCCTGGTTTTGCTTGACGGCGCTGGCGCACCAAGGCTCGCCGACGCAAAAGCCGTCGATCCGCCCGGCTTGCAGGTGCGCGAGCATCTGCGGCGGTGGCACCACCACGCTGTTCACATCTTGCAATGGATGAATACCCTGGCTGGCCAGCCAGTAATACAACCACATGGCGTGGGTGCCTGTGGGAAAGGTCTGTGCGAAGGTCAGCTTTGTTCGGCTTTGGTGCACGTGACGATCCAGTGCATCAGGAGTGACCACGCCCTGCTGTTGCAAATCGTGGGAGAGGTTGATGCTCTGACCGTTTTGGTTGAGCCCCATCAACACAGCCATATCGGTAGAGGCTACGCCGCCAATGCCCAGGTGCACGGCATAGACCAGTCCGTACAGGCTGTGGGCGGCATCCAGCTCACCGCTGACCAGTTTGTCACGCAGGTTGGCCCAGGACGATTGGCGTTTGAGGTTCAGCGTCAGCCCGTAGGGCTGGGCGAAGCCCTGGGTGGCGGCGACCACCAGCGAGGCGCAATCGGTCAGCGCCATGAAGCCCAGGTCAAGGCTGCTCTTTTCCGGGGCGTCGCTACCGTTTACCCAGGCCAGCGCCTTGTTCACCGGGCTGTTGCCGACCGAATCGTTCATCAACACCTACCTTTTCTCTCAAAAAAAAGCGTCGTTTCCTTGGATGGCAGCGCGGTGAGGCCAGCGCAGGCCATTGCGGGGTAACGACGCCTTTGTCTGTAGGCACGCTCCGACGTTGGCGCGCGCTCTGATGCAGAGTCCATAGCAAGGCACATGCCACGGGCAGACAGAAGTGGCCTGCCGTCAGCTTTCCATCAAGATTGAAAGTCGATGGCCTTTCAGTATGGCCGCTTCTTTGCGCCAGACTGCCAGGAACCCCTGCGTGTATATCCAACCCTCGGCGATGATGAGTTTCCACCGGCTGTGCCCCTGGCTGTTGTGCCTTACGTTGTTGCTGGCAAACGCGCCCGCCTGGGGGGAAAGCTACCAGGCGCGGGATGAAAGCCTGCACACCTTCTTTACCGCCTTATCGGTGCCTCTGGGCTTGCCCGTTGTCGTCAGCCGCGATGTGGCGCGCAAGCGTATTTCCGGGGTATTCGATTTGGCAGTGGTTCAGCAGACCCTGGAGGCGGTCGCCGCGCAACAGGGTCTGATCTGGTACAGCGACGGGCAGGTGCTCTATCTGTATGACGCGGGTGAAGCAAAAAGCTCGGCGGTGGCGCTGCGGCATATCTCTGTCGACAAGTTGCGAGGGTTCATGCGCCGCTCGGGGCTTGATGAATCACGGTATCCCCTCAGGGAGACCGACGGGCGTACGTTCTACGTGGCTGGGCCACCCAATTATGTGGATCAGGTGCTGAACCTGGCCCAGCAGATGGACAGGCAGCGCACCGAGGTGCGCCTGGGTAAGCAGATCTTCGGCGTGGTGCAGGTATTCAATACCCATGTGGCGGATCGGCAGTACGCCATGGGCAACGACAAGGTCAATGTGCCGGGCATGGCCTCGATCATCGAAAACCTGCTGGCTATCGAGCAGCAGGCTGCCACGCAGCGCCCCCCGAGCGCGCTGGCCGACAAGAGCGTGTTAGTGATTGCCTATCCGGACTCCAACAGTTTGTTGATCAAGGGCAAGCCTGCCCAGGTGAAGGTGATTGAGGACCTGGTGGCGGAGCTGGACAAGCCCAAACGTGCGATTGAAGTATCTCTGTGGCAGGTCGACGTGGACCGTGACGAACTCGAGAAGCTCGGCGCGGCCTGGGCCCGGGAAACCGACGGCGTGGCTTCCGTGACGCGTGTCATGGAGCCCTTGGACGATAACCGCTTGATGGTGCAGCTCGGTGCGCTGGAGCGTCGCCGCAAAGCCAGGATCACGGCGTATCCGGTGATACTCACCCAGGAAAATGTGCCGGCGGTGTTCCAGGATCAGCACACGTTCTACCTGCCCAACCCCGGAGACAATAAAGGCGAATGGCAGCCCGTACGCTATGGCACTGAAGCCAGTGTGCTGCCGCGCTTTGCCCAAGCGAATCAGATCGAGATGCTGCTGAACCTCGAAGATGGCCGCCAGGTGGCAGGTAAACCCGCGCCTGGCGCCGCAGGGGCCGCAGGGCGAGTGGGCGTCAGCACTGTGGTGCGTGTGACCCAGGGTAAACGCCTGTGGGTCGGCGGTTTTCGACGCGATGAGGAGGGGGCGGGGCGCGGGCGCCGCGCCGAGGTACGGTTATTCGTAATCCAGGCGCGTGCGGTTGGCAGTGAGCCCAGGATGTTGGCCGGCGCTGTGGGGCCGCCGCCGCTCACGCAGGCCCAATATCAGCGCGTGCAACGTGCGTTTGTACGCCAAAACCATGAAGTCTCTGAATGAAAAAGCCGTTTAAGCGCGCTTGTTGAGCGTGCCGGCGAAAAGTCCTACGCGTTACCCGCCGAAAGCCTCGAATGCATGGGTCTTTTCCTAACGCTGTCCCAGGTTCAGGTTTTTATAGTCGCGGGGTTGGCGTTTCGCCGTTTCTGGAAACAAGGAATTCAATGTCAGTAGGTGGATGCAGAGGTGTGTATGACCCTCACGAATGAAGGGCCGACGGCCTCGTCGGTGTTTGCCGGGTGGACCTTGCATGGCGATGGACGGTTGACCGGCGAAGGTGTGGACATTCAGCTGCCACCCAAGGAGTGGCATGTGCTGCGGCTGCTGCTGGCGTCCGAGGGGGCGCTGATCACTAAAGATCGTTTGCTTGAGTGGGTCTGGCCGCGTGGAGAGGTTGCAGAAGAGTCGCTCACCCGCTGCATCTATGCGTTGCGCAAACACTTGAAGATGGACAAAAGGTTTATCAAGACGATTTATGGCAGGGGCTACCGCTTTACCTGTGCCGTGAACGTCCAGCAACACGAACCTCGACAGGCAGGGCTGGGACGTACGCAGCGCATCTGTTCGGCCTGTGGCCAGGTGAACCATGATTAAGCGCCTGTGCAAAAGCTTACTGTTGAGCCTGTTGATAGGCAGTCTTCCCGCCTGGGCAAGTTGCTGGGATGACGTAGCCCGTCGCTACGACATCGAACCGGAGCTGTTGCAGGCTATTGCTGCTGTAGAGTCGGGGTACCAGGCGCAAGCCTTGAACACCGGCAACAGCGATGGCTCGCGAGATATCGGTTTGATGCAAATCAACAGCATGCACTTGCCTCGCCTGCTCAAGCAGGGGATTACCCAGGAGCGGCTGCTGAGTGAGCCTTGTTTGTCGATTGAAGTGGGCGCCTCGATCCTCGCCGAGTTTATCCAGCGCTTCGGATACAACTGGACAGCGATTGGCTCATACAACGCGGGCGCTGCACCTGAGCGTGAGGCACTGCGCTTACGTTATGCACGAAAGATTTGGGCTCGTTATGAAGTGCTGGTCGCGCAACGCCATTGACGATTGGACGGCACGCCTCGCACCTGGCGTGCCACCCCGGCTATAATCGGCGCCACCTTTCGCCGCCATCCGAGTCTAGCCCGCCCATGTATACCCTGGCCCGCCAGTTGTTGTTCAAACTCTCCCCGGAAACCTCTCACGATCTGTCCCTGGACTTGATCGGTGCCGGTGGTCGCCTGGGGCTCAATGGCCTGGTATGCAAGGCACCGGCAAAAATGCCGGTGACGGTGATGGGGCTCGATTTCCCCAACCCGGTCGGGCTGGCTGCCGGCCTGGACAAGAATGGCGCGGCCATCGACGGCTTCGCGCAACTGGGTTTCGGTTTTGTCGAAATCGGCACCGTGACGCCACGGCCGCAACCGGGCAACCCTAAGCCGCGCATCTTTCGTTTGCCGGAAGCCGAGGCGATCATCAACCGCATGGGCTTCAACAACCTGGGCGTTGATCACCTGCTATCGCGGGTTCAGGCAGCGAAGTACAAGGGCATTCTCGGTATCAATATCGGCAAGAACTTCGATACCCCGGTAGAGCGCGCCGTCGATGATTACCTGATCTGCCTGGACAAGGTTTACGCCCACGCCAGCTATGTCACGGTCAACGTCAGTTCACCCAACACCCCCGGCCTGCGCAGCCTGCAGTTTGGTGATTCCCTCAAGCAATTGCTTGAAGCCTTGCGTCAGCGTCAGGAAGACCTGACGGTGCGCCATGGCAAGCGCGTGCCGTTGGCCATCAAGATTGCTCCAGACATGAGTGATGAAGAAACTGCTCTGGTTGCCCAGGCCTTGGTCGATTCGGGTATGGACGCGGTGATTGCTACCAACACCACCCTCAGCCGTGTCGGCGTTGAAGGGTTGGCGCATGGTGATGAAGCGGGCGGCCTGTCGGGTGCGCCGGTGCGTGACAAGAGCACCCATATCGTTAAGGTGCTGGCCGCTGAACTGGCGGGGCGTTTGCCGATCATCGCCGTGGGCGGCATCACCGAAGGCAAGCACGCCGCCGAGAAGATTGCGGCGGGCGCGAGCCTGGTGCAGTTGTACTCCGGCTTTATCTATAAGGGCCCGGCGTTGATTCGCGAGTCGGTGGATGCGATTGCCGCGTTGCCGAAGGCCTGAACCTATCGACCATTAAAAAGGGCTCCATTAGGAGCCCCCTGGGCCGAAGCCCGCCGCCCGGATAGGACGTGCGTGGTTAAGTCGTTACATAATCTACTAAGTGGTTTGTCGGATTAAGTGCCCTGTGTTAGCCGACGGCGTGAAGTTCGTTGAGTCTGTGGATCCCCGCAGTGCCGGTCATACCGTCCCAATTGTCGCCGCGTCCTTCTCGCCAGCCGTTAATCCAGGCTTGGCGTACCGACGGTAGAGTAAATGGGCAAAGCTCACGGGATTTGCCATGAACGCCATATTGATATCCGCGTAAAAATGCTCTTTCCAACGGATCACGCTTAAGTCTTCTCATAGGGTGTTTCCCTCACTTGTTGACTGTCTTGATATCCTTCGGCCTCGTCTGAGGCCGGGCAGAGTTTTTCTGCCGTTGGTGGGCTCGCTGCCGGCGTGGCGAGCCAATGTGTCGGCGTCGTTACGGCGCCAACCTGTGTTGAGTTCTAACCAATAGGTCACATGGATTCAATGATCGTTTTGTCATAAGCACGTAACGATAACGATGCTATAGCCATAAGCTGGGATGGCTTTTCGCCCCATTTATTGGGCAAAGCCAGCTATGATGTGCCTTGCAAAGAGGATGGGTTTAATCCTTTAGTGAGAATGTCCGCCCGTTGCAGTCGGTTATTATTCGACGAAGGGTCGGAATATTTCCTCTTGTTGCAAACAATTGTTTATCTGCCCCGGAAATTTCGGTCGAAAGGCCCGGCAGCCGGGGTGGAACGGCACATTCGTGTCACGCGAGCACTCTTCAAGAAAAGTGCTTGATTGAAAACCGAGCCGGCGATGCGTCGCCCGTTCATTTATTGCTGAAAAGCCTGGAATGCCCATGTCGGACCGTTTTGAACTCTTCCTCACTTGCCCCAAGGGCCTCGAAGGCCTGCTGATCGAGGAAGCCGTCGGGCTTGGCCTTGAGGAAGCCCGCGAGCACACCTCGGCCGTGCGCGGCATGGCCGACATGGAAACGGCTTACCGCCTGTGCCTCTGGTCGCGCTTGGCCAACCGCGTGCTGCTGGTGCTCAAGCGCTTCCCGATGAAGGACGCCGAAGACCTGTACCACGGCGTGCTGGATATCGAATGGGCTGACCACATGGTCCCGGACGGCACCTTGGCCGTGGAATTCAGCGGTCATGGCTCGGGCATCGACAACACCCACTTCGGCGCGCTGAAGGTCAAGGATGCGATTGTCGACAAGCTGCGCACCCCGACCGGCGAACGCCCGTCTATCGACAAGATCAACCCGGACCTGCGTATCCACCTGCGCCTGGACCGTGGCGAAGCGATTCTCTCCCTCGACCTCTCCGGCCACAGCCTGCACCAGCGCGGTTACCGCCTGCAGCAGGGCGCGGCGCCGTTGAAGGAAAACCTGGCCGCTGCGATTTTGATTCGCGCCGGCTGGCCGCGCATCGCTGCCGAAGGCGGCGCGCTGACGGACCCGATGTGCGGCGTGGGTACCTTCCTGGTGGAAGGCGCAATGATCGCCGCCGACATGGCGCCCAACCTCAACCGCGAACTGTGGGGTTTCACCACCTGGCTGGGTCACGTCCCGGCGTTGTGGAAGAAGCTGCACGCCGAAGCCAGTGAGCGTGCCGCCATCGGCATGAACAAGCCGCCGCTGTGGGTGCGTGGTTACGAAGCTGACCCGCGCCTGATCCAGCCCGCCCGCAACAACATCGAACGCGCAGGCTTGAGCCACTGGATCAAGGTGTATCAGGGCGAAGTCGGCACTTTCGAGCCGCGCCCCGACCAGAACCAGAAAGGCCTGGTGATCTGCAACCCACCCTACGGCGAGCGCCTGGGTGACGAGGCCAGCCTGTTATACCTCTACCAGAACCTCGGCGAGCGTCTGCGCCAGGCGTGCATGGGCTGGGAAGCGGCGGTGTTTACCGGCGCGCCGGACCTGGGCAAGCGCATGGGCATTCGCAGCCACAAACAGTATTCGTTCTGGAACGGCGCGTTGCCGTGCAAATTGCTGTTGATCAAGGTCAACCCGGACCAGTTCGTCACTGGCGAGCGTCGTACCCCGGAGCAGCGTCAGGCTGAACGCGAGCAAGCCGCTTACGATCAAGCCCCGACCGAGCCGCAAGAGCGCCAGTACAACAAGAACGGTAACCCGATCAAGCCAGCACCGGCTCCAGTGGTCGAGCAAGCGCGTCTGAGCGAAGGCGGGCAGATGTTCGCCAACCGCTTGCAGAAGAACCTCAAACTGCTGGGCAAGTGGGCCAAGCGTGAAGGGGTGGATTGCTACCGTGTGTACGATGCCGACATGCCCGAATACTCGATGGCCATCGACCTGTACCACGACTGGGTTCACGTCCAGGAGTACGCGGCACCGAAGTCCATCGACCCGGAGAAAGCCTCGGCACGCATGTTCGATGCACTGGCGGCGATTCCCCAGGCGTTGAACGTCGACAAGAGCCGCGTCGTGGTCAAACGGCGTGAGCGTCAAAGCGGCACCAAGCAGTACGAGCGCCAGAGCGCCCAGGGCAAGTTCACCGAGGTCAGCGAGGGTGGCGTGAAGCTGCTGGTCAACCTCACCGATTACCTGGACACCGGTCTGTTCCTCGACCACCGCCCGATGCGCATGCGCATCCAGAAAGAAGCGGCCGGCAAGCGTTTCCTCAACCTGTATTGCTACACCGCGACCGCGAGTGTGCACGCAGCCAAGGGCGGCGCGCGCAGCACTACCAGTGTGGACTTGTCCAAAACCTACCTGGACTGGGCGCGTCGCAACTTCTCGCTCAACGGTTTTTCCGACAAGAACCGTCTGGAGCAGGGTGATGTGATGGCGTGGCTGGAAGCCAGCCGCGATGAGTTCGACCTGATCTTCATCGACCCGCCGACCTTCTCCAACTCCAAGCGCATGGAAGGCATCTTCGACGTGCAGCGCGACCACGTGCAGTTGCTCGACCTGGCGATGGCGCGCCTGGCACCGGGTGGCGTGTTGTACTTCTCGAACAACTTCCGCAAGTTTGTGCTTGAGGACAACCTCAGTGAACGCTATGCCGTAGAGGAAATCAGCGACAAAACCCTCGACCCGGATTTCGCGCGTAACGCGAAGATCCACCGTGCATGGAAAATCACCGCGCGCTGATCGCAGCAGCACCGCGCATCACGCTGCACCAAAAAGCCGCAAGCCCGGATTATTCCGGGCTTGCGGCTTTTTTACGCTGGTCAAATACCGGCCTCATGGCTATAACTTAACGCCTAGCCAAAGTGACACCCCCGCACGCTGGCGTTGTGAGTGTTGCCTATGACGTTGCAAGCTGTTCGCCCGAAAATCCTAGGCTTTATCAGTGAACAGGCGTCGGCTTGGCTGGTGGCATTGGTGGTATTACTGGCAGGTTGCACGCTGACGATCATCGTGGCCTGGGCCGCCGCCGACGTTTATCAGCAACAGGTTCACCAGCGTTTCCAGTTGCTGGTCAACGAGCGCTACGCCCGCCTTCAAGAACGTTTTGAAGACCAGGAGCAACGCCTGGCAAGTCTGCAACGTTTTTTCACCAATTCCAGTGATGTCTCCCGCGCCGAATTTGATGGTTTCGCCCAACCCTTGCTGTTGCGCGCCCGCGCCTATGCCTGGGCGCCACGCATATGGCGCGATCAACGCAGCTCATTTGAGCAGGAAATTTCCCGCCAGCGAGGCGTACCCTTCGCGATCCGTGAATTGAATGCGTCGGGTGAGTTGGCGCCTGCCGCGGAGCGCGATGAATACGTGCCGGTGCTGTACAGCCAGACTCAAAGCCTGCTGGGTTCACCCTTGGGGTTTGACCTGTTGGCCCAGCCGTTGCGTCGCTCGGTGCTTGAGCGCGCGCTGAAAAGCGGCAAGCTGGCGGTGTCTCAACCCATGCAACTGGTGGGCGTGGAGCCGGCGTATGCTGCCGGTGTGTTGCTGGTGGCGCCCGTCAGCAAGCCGGTTGGCGAAGAGCCTATCGGCTTCGTGATGGCGGTGATCAGCATGCGCCAGCTGGTCGCCGATGGGTTGCCGAAGCCGAAGCGGGACAACTTGGTGATGCAGATCGTCGACACCTCCGACGCTCAGCAGCGTGTGCTGTACGCGTCCAGCAATTCGGTCGGCAGCAGTGACCTCATTGCCGCGCGCCGTCTGACCCTTGGCGACCATGTGTATGCCCTGAGTATGCGTGCCAGCCAGATCTTCGACCAGGCCAACCATTCTTCGATGAGCACGATCCTGACCATGGGCATGCTCCTCAGCCTGCTGCTCAGCGCTTTGTTGTATGTGTTGGTCAGCCAGCGCCAGCGCGCGCTTGCGCTGGTGGAGCAACGCACAGAGCTGTTGCGTCTGCGTGAGCTGGAGCTGCGTGGGGCCCATGGGCAATTGCGCAGCGTGCTGAATGCGGCTACCCAGGTTGCAATCATTGCCAGTGACCTCAGGGGCGTGATTAACACGTTCAATGCCGGTGCCGAGCAGATGCTTGGGTTCAAGTCCGAGGCGGTAGTGGGGCGGCTGACGCTGGAGAGCCTGCACCTGGCCCTGGAGCTCGAATCACGCGCTGCCAGTTTGAGTGTGGCGTTGGGCAAGCGTATTGCGCCGAGTCAGGCGATGCTGGTGGAAAGTCCGGACAACCTGCACGAGGCGCAGGAATGGACACTGTTGCGTGAGGATGGCAGCCATTTGACGGTGAATATGCTGACCACGGTGTTACTGGATGACTATGGCCTGTGGATCGGGCACTTGGCGATCTACCTGGATGTCACCGAGCAGAAACGCGCCTACGAAGCGCTGGCTGCGCGTGACCGCTTGCTGAAAAAACTCAGTGCCCACGTGCCCGGGGGAATCTTCCAGTTCACCCTGAACCCTCAGGGAACCGGGCGTTTCATTTACGCCAGCGATGGCATGCGCGATATTTATGAAATCGAAACCGGGGTCTTGCAGCACGACGCGAACAAGGTTTTTGAGCGTATCCACCCTCTGGACGTCGAGCGGGTACGGCTGTCGATACGGCTGTCGGCGCTGCAGTTGAGCCATTGGCGCGAAGAGTATCGCGTGGTATTGCCGCAACGCGGGCTGCGCTGGATTCGCGGCGAAGCGACGCCGGAGGAGTTACCCGGCGGCGGCACGTTGTGGCACGGCTACGTTTCGGATATTTCCGATCTCAAGCGGGTCGAGGAGGAGCTGCGCGCGTTATCCATTACCGACTCGCTGACCGGTATTCATAACCGACGCTATTTTCAGGATCGCCTGAAGGCTGAGATGCACCGGCTCAACCGCACGGCTGGGGCGCTGTCGTTGATCATGTTCGACATTGATCACTTCAAGCGCATCAACGACCAGTACGGGCATGCGGTCGGGGATGGTGCCCTGCAGGAAGTGTGCAAGCGCATCAGCCAGCGCCTGCGTCGCACGGACGTGTTCTGTCGCCTGGGTGGCGAAGAGTTCGTGGTGCTGTGCCCGCACACCAATGGTGATCAGGCTTACAGCCTGGCGATGGAGTTGTGGCAGTCGCTGCGCAATACGTCGATGGAACCCGTGGGGGTTGTGACCGCCAGTTTCGGGGTGGCCAGTTGGCGGGTCGATGAAGGCGTAGATGAGCTGTTGCTGCGCGCGGACTCGGCGGTGTATGTGGCCAAGCAGGCGGGCAGGGACAGGGTGGAGGCGGAACGATTACGGGCTTGAGTGGGCGCGCCGGATTGCTCGCGAAGCGGTGTGCCAGTCAACAACGATATCGACTGATCCACCGCTTTCGCGGGCAAGCCCGCCACCACAGGGTTTTGTGTTGCCGTTTAGAGTACCGGTGCCGATGCCGTCAGCTTAGGCTGGCGATACAGATCCAGTAGCACCTGATCCAGCACCGACGAAGCGCCCCACGGCTTCGAGTCGTTGAGGATCGCCACCACCACCCAGCTATTGCCGTTGTTGTCGCGGCTGAAGCCAGCGATGGCGCGCACCGTGTTCAGGGTGCCGGTCTTGACGTGGGCTTCGCCGCGCAGGGCGGTGGTTTTCAGGCGTTTACGCATGGTGCCGTCGGTGCCGGCAATCGGCAGCGAGCTGATGTATTCCGCTGAATACGGGCCTTTCCAGGCGGCTTGCAGCATGGCAGCCATCTCGCGGGCACTGACCCGTTCGGCGCGGGACAGACCCGAACCGTTCTCCATCACCAGGTGCGGCGCGGTGATGCCTTTCTTCGCCAGCCACTGACGCACGACACGTTGTGCGGCCTTGGCGTCGTCGCCATCGGCATCGTTTCGGAACTGCGCACCGAGGCTCAGGAATAACTGCTGGGCCATGGTGTTGTTGCTGTATTTATTGATGTCGCGAATGATTTCCGCCAGGTCCGGCGAAAATGCGCGGGCCAGCACCTTGGCGTCCTTGGGCACCGGCGCCTGGATATCACGGCCCTGGATGGTGCCGCCCAACTCCTGCCAGATCGCGCGCACGGCGCCGGCGGTGTAAGTGGCATGGTCGAGCAGCGACAGGTAAGTCTGCGAGCTGCAACCGTCGCCCAATTGACCACTGACGGTCACGGTTACGCTGCCATCGGCGGCGGTTATGGGGCTGTAGCGCACGTCGCCGGTGCATTGCTTGGCGTTGGACACCTTGACCTGATTGTCGATACGAATGCTGGCAATCGGTGGTTCGACCGACACGATCACCCGGCCCGAATCATTGCGGGTCACGAAGCGCAGGGCCTTGAGGTTGACCAACAGGGCGTCGGGCTTGACCAGGAACGGCTTGTTCTCGTCGTTACCGTCGTCATTGAATTCGGGCAATTGCGGTTGGTTGAAAAAGCTGCGGTCCAGCACCAGGTCGCCGGTCACTTGTTGCACGCCGTTGGCGCGCAGGTCGCGCATCAGCAGCCAGAGTTTTTCCATGTTCAGCTTGGGGTCGCCACCGCCCTTGAGGTAGAGGTTGCCGCGCAACACGCCACCGCTGAGGGTGCCGTCAGTGTAGAACTCGGTCTTCCACTGGTGGTTGGGGCCGAGCATTTCCAGGGCCGCGTAAGTGGTGACCAGCTTCATGGTGGACGCCGGGTTTACCGAAACATCGGCGTTGAACACGGTCGGCGTGCCGGGGCCGGTCAGCGGCAGCATGACCAGGGACAGCGAAGTATTCGGTATTTTGGCTTTTTGCAGCGCCTGTTGAACATTTGGCGGCAGGGTGTTGTTGATCGGTGCGGCGGTAACGGAAAAGGCCAGTGGCAGCAAAAAACCGGCAAACAGCATTGAGCGTAAAGAATGGCAACGAAAAGATTTGATCATAAGGAATACAACCCTACGGCAGAGAAGGGTGAAAAAGGCGAGGGGTATGGAAGAAAATCCCTCATTGGTCACGAAATTGTCGACATTATGCCCCAACCTGGAGCCGCTTGTAGCGCAACCATAGCGGGTAATCGGCGTTTTTTTAAGCGTTGTATAGCCGCCTGTCCCAGAGAGTCGGGCAATTGCCGCCTTAAACTGCTAAAGTGCCGCCCGTTATTACTTATGAGGATTGTTCCAATGGCGACTAACCGTTCCCAGCGTCTGCGCAAAAAACTGTGCGTTGATGAATTTCAAGAGCTGGGTTTCGAACTGAACCTGGACTTCAAAGAAGGTTTGGACGATGAAGCGGTAGACGCTTTCCTCGAAGCATTCCTGACTGAAGCAATGGACGGCAACGGCCTGGACTACGTCGGCGGCGATGACTTCGGTCTGGTTTGCAAAGCCACCCGTGGTTCGGTCAACGAAGAGCAGCGTGCAGCTGTTGAGGCGTGGCTGAAGGCTCGTCCAGAGCTGACCCGCGTTGAAGTCAGCGCCCTGTTGGACGCTTGGCACCCAGAAAAGCCGATCAATCCGGCAGTCTGATGTCATAAAAAAAGCGACCCTCCCGGGTCGCTTTTTCGTTGCGCGGTCTTAAACGATCAAGCCTTGCGCCCATTCAGAATCAGCAGCGTCAACACCCCCGCCACAATCCCCCAGAACGCCGAACCGATGGAAAACAACGTCAAGCCTGACGCGGTGACCATAAAGGTAATCAGCGCCGCTTCCCGTTCTTTCGGCTCATTCATGGCGATGCTCAAGCCATTGATGATTGAGCCAAACAACGCCAAGGCCGCAATCGACAGCACCAGTTCCTTGGGCAACGCTGCGAATAACGCCGCCAACGTGGCGCCAAATACCCCGGCAATCCCGTAGAACACTCCGCACCACACGGCTGCGGTATAGCGCTTGTTGCGGTCTTCATGGGCATGCGGCCCGGTGCAGATGGCCGCACTGATCGCTGCCAGGTTGATCCCGTGGGAACCGAACGGCGCCAGCACCAGCGAGGCCAGGCCTGTTGCGGTGATCAACGGCGAGGCGGGCACGTTGTAGCCGTCGGCGCGCAAGACGGCGACGCCGGGCATGTTCTGCGAGGTCATCGCCACGACAAACAGCGGGATGCCGATGCTGATGGTCGCCACCAGTGAGAAGTGCGGGGTGGTCCACACCGGCGTTGCCACTTCCAGATGAAAGCCGCTGAAATCCAGCAGCCCCATCAGGCCTGACAGCAGGGTGCCTAACACCAGCGCGGCCAGCACGGCATAACGTGGCGACACACGCTTGATGACCAGGTAGGTGAAAAACATCCCCAGCACCAGGCCGGTTCGATGTTGCGCGGCGACAAAAATCTCGCTGCCGATCTTGAACAGGATCCCTGCCAGCAGTGCCGCCGCCAAGGAGGCGGGAATGCGCTTGACCAGTTTTTCAAAGCTGCCGGTCAACCCGCAGAGCGTCACCAGCACCGCGCAGGTGATGTAGGCACCAATCGCTTCGCCGTAACTCACGCCGCCCAGGCTGGTGATCAGCAGCGCCGCGCCGGGGGTCGACCAGGCAATGGTGATGGGCGTGCGATACCGCAAAGACAAGCCAATGCTGCACACCGCCATGCCGATCGAGAGGGCCCAGATCCACGAGGAAATCTGCGCGGTGGTCAAACCGGCGGCTTGTCCGGCCTGGAACATCAGCACCAGGGAGCTGGTATAGCCGGTCATCATGGCGATGAAGCCGGCGACGACGGCCGACGTAGAAGTGTCGGCCAGCGGGCGCAAGGGCGCTTGGATGGCGTCAGTCATGGAAGGGTGTTCCTTTTACCTGGGTGTTTGCCGGTGAAGGCCCGGATTCAAGCCTAAACTCAAACGTAACGACTCATTGCAATACAGCCGAGGCCGCAAACAGCCGTACAGTGTGTTGGCGCACTCGGTTGTGTACAATGTGCCCTGTTTTTAGGTGATACTTGCCAGCGACACGCTGTTGCCGTATTACCGTTAATTCGCCGTTCTCAAACCCGAGTGCCCATGAACGAACAGTTGCAACCTCTCAAGAAACAACCGCGAGCCGGCAAGGCCGGTCGCAGCGGAACCCAGGACGATATCGTCTACGCGCATATCTTCGAGGCGATCCTCGAACAACGCCTGGCGCCCGGAACCAAATTGAGTGAAGAGGCACTGGGCGAAATCTTCGGCGTCAGCCGCACCATCATTCGCCGTGCGCTGTCGCGCCTGGCCCATGAAGGCGTGGTGCTGCTGCGGCCCAATCGTGGCGCGGTAGTGGCGAGCCCAAGTGTAGAAGAAGCGCGCCAGGTGTTCCTGGCCCGGCGTCTGGTCGAGCGGGCGATCACTGAATTGGCGGTGCAACACGCCACGGCTGAGCAACTGGCCGAGTTGCGCCAGATGGTCAACGACGAGCGCGACAGCTTTTCACGCGGTGATCGTGGTGCGGGTATCCGCCTTTCCGGCGAGTTCCACCTCAAGCTGGCCGAAGCGGCGAAGAATGCGCCGCTGATCAGCTTCCAGCGCAGCCTGGTTTCCCAGACGTCGTTGATCATCGCCCAGTACGAAAGCGGCAATCGCTCGCACTGTTCCTACGATGAGCACACTCAGCTGATCGATGCGATCGAAGCACGCGACGCGACGCTGGCGGTGAATTTGATGATGCATCACATGGATCACATCGACAGCAAGCTCAACCTCGATGAGGAAAGCGCGTCGGATGATTTGCACGCAGTGTTCTCGCATCTGCTGCAGACCAAGAAACCAGGGCGTTCTTCGGTCAAATTGTAATTTTCCAGGTTCGCCTGGGACTAAAAATGTGGGAGCGGGCTTGTGTGGGAGCTGGCTTGCCTGCGATAGCATCACCGCGGTGTAACTGATACACCTCGGTGACTGCATCGCGGGCAAGCCCGGCTCCCACACAAGCCCGCTCCCACATTGATGTATGGCGGCGCTGAAATTAGCGCTGGTGCACCAGCTGACCCGCTGCATATGTCTGCAACACCGTCCGGTCATCCCCCAGCGTCATCAACACAAACAACGTCTCGGCAATGGTATTGGCCTGCTTCAAGCGGTAGCTGAGCAGTGGCGTGGCGTTGTAATCCAGTACCAAAAAGTCCGCGTCCGTACCCGGCTGCAAGGTACCGATCTTGTCTTCCAGGCGCAGTGCCCGCGCACCGCCCAATGTGGCCAGGTACAGCGACTTGAACGGGCTCAAACGCGCGCCCTGCAACTGCATGACCTTGTAGGCTTCGTTAAGCGTTTGCAACAGCGAGAAGCTGGTACCGCCGCCCACGTCCGTACCCAGGCCGACATTCAGCTTGTGCTTCTCGGCCATCGGCAGGTTGAACAAACCACTGCCGAGGAAGAAGTTCGAGGTCGGGCAGAACGCCACGGCCGAACCCGTTTCCGCGAGCCGCGCGCACTCGTCGTCACACAGGTGTACGCCGTGGGCAAACACCGAGCGCTCGCCCAGCAGTTTGTAGTGGTCGTACACATCCAGATAGCCATTGCGCTCCGGGAACAGCGCTTTTACCCACTCGACTTCCTGCTTGTTCTCACTGATGTGAGTCTGCATGTACAGGCCCGGGTATTCGCCCAGCAGTTGCCCGGCCAGCGCGAGTTGCTCCGGGGTGCTGGTCGGCGCAAAACGTGGCGTGACCGCGTAGTGCAAACGGCCCTTGCCGTGCCAGCGCTCGATCAGCGCCTTGCTTTCCTGGTAGCCGGATTCGGCGGTGTCGGTCAGGTAGTCCGGTGCGTTGCGGTCCATCATCACCTTGCCGGCGATCATGCGCAGGTCGAGCTTCTCGGCCGCCTCAAAAAACGCATTGACCGACTGCGGGTGCACGCTGCCAAACACCAGCGCGGTGGTGGTGCCGTTGCGCAGCAGTTCCTTGATGAAAATGTCCGCGACTTCTTCGGCATGGGACTTGTCGGCGAACTGGCTTTCACACGGGAAGGTGTAGGTATTCAGCCAGTCGAGCAACTGCTCACCATAGGCGCCGACCATGCCGGTTTGTGGCAAGTGGATATGGGTGTCGATCAGGCCTGGCGTAATCAGCGCATCCTGGTAATGGGTGACGTCGATGTCGGCGGGCAGGGTGGGCAGCAAATCGCTGGCGTGGCCCAAGGCGCTGATCTGGCCGTTATCGATGACCAGCAGGCCGTCCTCGAAATACTCGTAGGAGGCGTCGATCCCTACTTCAGCAGGGTCGGCGATGCTGTGCAGGATGGCGGCACGGTAGGCTTTGCGAGTCAAAGGCATGGTCATCTCAACTGATAGCTTGGCTGCGGCGTGATACCGGCAGCAGTTTGGCAATGGGTTCGGCGCTCGCAGTGTGCTGGCCGAAATTCACGTTATAGGTGGCGATGATTTCGCCGGCGATGGAGATGGCGATCTCCACCGGTAATTTTCCCTTCACCTCGGTGAGGCCCATGGGGCAGCGCATGCGTTGCAACTGGGCGGTGTCGAAGCCGCGATCACGCAGGCGGTGTTCGAACTTGACCCGCTTGGTCTTCGAGCCAATCAAGCCGAAGTACGCAAAGTCATTGCGCTTGAGCAGTGCCGCAGTGAGTTCCAGGTCCAGCGCATGATTGTGGGTCATGACGATGCAGTAACTGCCCGCCGGCAGGTCGGCAATTTCGTCGACCGGCTCTTCGCTGACGATTTTACGCACGCCCTGAGGGATGTGTTCTGGAAACTCCTGGTCACGGGAGTCGATCCAGCGCACCCGGCACGGCAGGCTCGCCAACAGCGGCACCAGGGCGCGGCCGACATGGCCGGCGCCAAACACCGCAATCTGTGCCTGCACCTGGCCCATGGGCTCGAACAGCAGCACGGTCACGCCGCCGCAGCACTGGCCCAGGCTGGCGCCGAGGCTGAAGCGCTCCAGATGGGTGTTTTGCTGGCCACGTACGAGCATGTCGCGGGCGATCTGCATCGCCTTGTATTCCAGGTGCCCGCCACCGATGGTGTCGAAGGTCTGCGCGGCGCTGATCACCATTTTGGAGCCGGCATTGCGCGGCGTGGAGCCGAGCTCTTCGATGATGGTCACCAGCACGCAGGGTTCACCCTGGTTCTGCAGGTCGGCGAGGGCGCTGATCCAGTTGTTCATAGTCACCTCTTGTGGTGTCTGTGAGGCCGCTATCGCGGGCAAGCCCGCTCCCACTTTTTTGAGTGTGAACACCGTCAAATGTGGGAGCTGGCTTGCCTGCGATGGCAGCACCTCGGTCCTAAAGCGAAGCCATCTCGGCGTCAGTCTCAACAGCCTTCGCCGCCTGCAATTGCCGCATCTGCTCACAGCCCCACAACACCCGCTCCGGCGTGGCCGGTGCATCAATCTTGGGCTGATACCGATAGTCACCCAGGCTCGCCACGGCATCCTTGATCGCACACCACGACGCAATCCCGAGCATGAACGGCGGCTCGCCCACCGCCTTGGAATGGAACACGGTGTCTTCCGGGTTTTTGCGGTTTTCCACCAGCTTCATGCGCAGGTCCAGTGGCATATCCGCGACGGCCGGGATCTTGTAGCTGGCCGGGCCATTGGTCATCAACTTGCCCTTGTTGTTCCACACCAGCTCTTCCATGGTCAGCCAGCCCATGCCCTGGATAAAACCGCCTTCCACCTGGCCAATGTCGATGGCCGGGTTCAGCGAAGCGCCGACATCGTGGAGGATGTCGGTGCGCAGCATTTTGTATTCGCCGGTCAGGGTGTCGACGATTACTTCGCAGCAGGCCGCGCCGAACGCGAAGTAATAGAACGGCCGGCCCCGTGCCTGGCTGCGGTCATAAAAGATTTTCGGCGTTTTGTAGAAGCCGGTGCTCGACAGCGAGACCTGGGCGAAATACGCCTGTTGAATCAGGCTTTCAAAGGTCAGGATCTGATCGCGCACGCGCACATGGCCGTTATGGAATTCCACGTCCGCTTCGCTCACGTCGTACTTGCGCGCGGCAAATTCCACCAGCCGTTGCTTGATGGTCTCGGCGGCGTTCTGCGCGGCTTTGCCGTTCAGGTCGGCGCCACTGGAGGCCGCGGTCGGCGAGGTGTTCGGCACCTTGTCGGTGTTGGTGGCGGTGATTTGTACGCGGTCAATGTCGACCTGGAACACTTCGGCCACCACCTGCGCGACCTTGGTGTTCAAGCCCTGGCCCATCTCGGTGCCGCCGTGGTTCAGGTGGATGCTGCCGTCGGTGTAGATATGGATCAAGGCGCCAGCCTGGTTGAGGAAGCTGGCGGTAAAGGAAATACCGAATTTCACCGGCGTCAGCGCCAGGCCTTTTTTGAGGATCGGGCTGTGGGCGTTGTACAGGCGAATTGCTTCGCGGCGCTCGGCGTATTGGCTGCTGGCCTCAAGCTCGGCAGTCATTTCCTCGAGCATGTTGTGCTCGACGGTCTGGTAGTAGTGGGTGACATTGCGCTCGGTCTTGCCGTAGTAATTGGCCTTGCGCACGGCCAGCGGATCAAGCGCCAGGTGGCGGGCGATGGCGTCCATCACTTCCTCGATGGCGACCATGCCTTGCGGGCCACCGAAGCCTCGATAGGCGGTGTTGGAGGCAGTGTTGGTCTTGCAGCGATGGCCGTTGACCGTGGCGTCGCCCAGGTAATACGAGTTGTCGGCATGGAACATCGCGCGGTCGACAATCGAGTTCGACAGGTCCGGCGAACAGCCACAGTTACCTGCCAGTTCCAGATTAATCCCGTGCAGGCGACCGCTGTCGTCGAAGCCTACGTCGTATTCGATGTAGAACGGGTGGCGCTTGCCGGTCATCAGCATGTCTTCGACGCGCGGCAGGCGCATCTTGGTCGGCTGGCCGGTGAGGCGCGCGACCACCGCGCACAGGCACGCCGGGCTGGCTGCCTGGGTTTCCTTGCCACCAAACCCACCGCCCATGCGGCGCATATCCACGACGATTTTGTTCATCGAAACGTCGAGCACTTCGGCCACCAGCTTTTGCACTTCGGTGGGGTTTTGCGTGGAGCAGTAGACGACCATGCCGCCGTCTTCGGTGGGCATCACCGACGAGATCTGGGTTTCCAGATAGAAGTGTTCCTGGCCGCCGATATGCAGCGTGCCCTGGATGCGGTTTTTCGCCGTGGCCAATGCGCCGGCCGCGTCACCGCGCTGGTGGGTGTGGCTGTCCAGCACGAAGTGCTTGTTGCGAAAGGCCTCGACCACGTCCAGCACCGGTTCCAGGTCTTCGTATTCGATCACGGCTGCCATCGCGGCTTTGCGCGCGGTGTCCAGGTCACGGGCGGCGACGGCCAGCACCACTTGGCCAACGAACTGCACCGTGTCGATGGCCAGCAACGGATCGCCGGGCATCAGCGGGCCGATGTCTTTCAGGCCGGGCACGTCTTCGTGGGTGATGGCGATGCGCACGCCCTCAAAGGCGTAGCAAGGCGCAGTGTCGATGCGGATGATGCGGGCATGGGCGCGGTCGGACATGCGTGCGTACAGGTGCAACTGGTTGGGGAATTCCAGGCGATCATCGATGTACTGCGCTTCACCGCTGACGTGCTTGGCGGCGCTGTCGTGCTTGACGCTGCGGCCGACGCCGGAGGTCAGGTCCTGGGCAAACAGCGCGGCGAGTTCGGCCTGGGTTTTAACGACGGCGTGATGGTTAGACATAAGCGGTCACCCGAGTCTCGATGTGCGGTGTTTGCAGTTCGATGAAGTATTTACGCAACAGGTTCTGTGCGCTGAGCAGGCGGTATTCCTTGCTGGCGCGGAAGTCCGACAGCGGGGTGAAATCCTCGGCGAGTGCGGCGCAGGCTTTCTCCACGGTGGCGGCGTTCCAGGTGGCGCCGACCAATACGGCTTCGCAGCTTTTCGCGCGTTTGGGCGTGGCGGCCATGCCACCGAAGGCAACGCGAGCTTCGCTGATCACGCCGTTTGCGAGCTTCAGGTTGAAGGCGGCGCACACGGCGGAAATATCATCGTCCAGGCGCTTGGAAACCTTGTAGGCACGGAACAGGGAATGGCCCTTGGGCACAATGATTTTCTCGATGAACTCGCTGTCCTGGCGCGCGGTGACGCGGTAGTCGATGAAGTAATCTTCCAGCGCCAGGGTGCGGCGGGTGTTGCATTTGCACAGCACGATCTGCGCACCGAGGGCGATCAGCAGCGGCGGCGAATCACCAATCGGCGAGGCGTTGCCGATATTGCCGCCGAGGGTGCCCTGGTTGCGGATTTGCAGGGAGGCGAAGCGGTGCAGCAGATCGCCAAAGTCCGGGTACGCGTGATGCAGCGCGCTGTAGCAATCGGACAGCGCAGTGGCCGCGCCGATTTCCAGGCGGTCGTCGAACGACTCGATGCGCTTCATCTCTTCGATATTGCCGACGTAGATCATCACCGGCAGCGTGCGATGGAACTGGGTGACTTCCAGCGCCAGGTCGGTGCCGCCGGCCAACAGCCGGGCTTGTGGGTAGGCGTCGTAGAGGTCGGCCAGGTCGGCGACAGTGAGCGGCACCAGGCAGCGTTTGTCGCCGCTGTTGAGCTCGCCGGTCTGGGTCGGTGCGATGGCTTTAAGGCGGGCGATGGTTTCGGTTTGGCGGCTGTCGAACTGGTCCTGCGGTTTATTACAGCAGGCCTGTTCGGCGGCGGCCAGAATCGGGCGGTAGCCGGTGCAACGGCAGAGGTTGCCGGCCAGCGCTTCATGGGCTTTTTGGCTGTCGGCGGCATCGCTGTTCTTTTGCAGGGCAAACAACGACATCACGAAACCCGGCGTGCAAAAGCCGCATTGCGAGCCGTGGCACTCAACCATGGCTTGCTGCACGCTGTGCAACTGGCCTTGATGCTTGAGGTCTTCGACGCTGATCAGTTGTTTGCCGTGCAACGCCGATACGAAGGTCAGGCACGAATTGAGGCTGCGATAACGAATCTGCTCTGCGCCGTGCTCATTGGTATGCAGCTCGCCGACCACTACGGTGCACGCACCGCAATCGCCGCTGGCGCAGCCTTCCTTGGTACCGGATTTGCCCACATGCTCGCGCAAATAGTTGAGCACGGTCAGGTTGGGGTCCAGGGCGTGCTCGCTACGGAGTTCCTGGTTAAGTAAAAACTGGATCACGGAAGGCCTCACAGACTCATTATTGTTGTTAACCGCTTTGCGCCGAATCTAGTCATATCTGACTTTTCGGTCAATGGTTTTCTGACCTTCGGGTCAAGAAAATGCGATCACAACACTTTCAATTATGGTCCAGTCTTCTGGAACCGGTGTTTTTGGCGGCTTCTGGCTATTCATCGCTGCTTATTTCATGCCAAATTCGCCACCGTGGGCGTAGCGCCATCAGCTAGCCAATGCGCTACACTGCCGCGCTTGTACCGATAGACGATTTTGAAGGAAAAACATGACGTTCAAGGCGCCGGACAGTCTCGCCGAGCAAATCGCTCACCACCTCGCCGAACGTATCATTCGCGGCGATCTCAAGCCTGGGGAGCGGATCCAGGAACAGAAAGTCACGCTGGCACTCAATGTCAGCCGTGGTTCCGTGCGTGAAGCCTTATTGATCCTTGAACGCCGCCACCTGATCGCGATCCTGCCGCGCCGTGGCGCCCACGTCACCGAGCTCACCGCGCACAAGGTGCAGAGCCTGTGTACGTTGATGAGCGAGTTGTACATCCTGCTCGGCAATGCCGTGGCGGATGGCTGGCAGACTCAGGCCGACATGGCGCCGTTCCTGCAGATCCAGCAGCGGCTGGTAACCAGCTTCGAGCGCGAGGACATCCGTGCCTTTGTCGAAGAAAGCTTCAACGTGATGCGCGCGGCGTACCCCTTCGCCAACAATCCGTATTTGCAGGAAACCGTCGAGAACCTGCAGCCGGCGATGAACCGCGCGTATTACCTGGCGCTGGATCAACGCAAGGCGTCCATGAGCGAGTACCTGGCGTTGTTCGAGCAACTGCTCGCCGCCGTGCTGGCCCGTGACCTGGCACAGATCCGCCAAGTGCTGTCGGCCTATGGCCAGCGCAGTTCCTCGCTGGTGATCGCTGCGTTGGCGGACGCCTAAGCGTGCGGCTCAAGTGCATCAAACTGGCGGGGTTCAAATCCTTCGTCGACCCGACCACGGTGAACTTCCCCAGTAACATGGCGGCGGTGGTCGGGCCCAATGGCTGCGGCAAGTCGAACATCATCGACGCCGTGCGCTGGGTGATGGGCGAGAGTTCGGCAAAAAACCTGCGTGGCGAGTCGATGACCGACGTCATCTTCAACGGCTCCACCAGCCGCAAGCCCGTCAGCCAGGCCAGCATCGAACTGGTATTCGACAACTCCGACGGCACCCTGGTCGGTGAATACGCGGCCTACGCGGAGATCTCCATCCGCCGTAAAGTAACGCGCGACAGCCAGAACAGTTATTTCCTCAACGGCACCAAGTGCCGGCGCCGTGACATCACCGATATCTTCCTCGGCACAGGCCTGGGCCCGCGCAGCTACTCGATCATCGAGCAGGGCATGATCTCCAAGCTGATCGAAGCCAAGCCCGAAGACCTGCGCAACTTTATCGAAGAAGCGGCTGGTATCTCCAAGTACAAGGAGCGCCGCCGCGAGACTGAAAACCGTATTCGCCGCACCCATGAAAACCTTGCCCGCCTGACCGACCTGCGCGAAGAGTTGGAGCGCCAGTTGGAGCGCCTGCACCGCCAGGCCCAGGCCGCCGAGAAGTATCAGGAATACAAAGGCGAGGAGCGTCAGCTCAAGGCGCAACTGTCGGCCCTGCGTTGGCAGGCGCTGAATGATCAGGTCGGCCAGCGCGAAGCGATCATCGGCACCCAGGAAATCAGCTTTGAAGCACTGGTGGCCGAGCAGCGTAATGCCGACGCCAGCATTGAGCGTTTGCGTGATGGGCACCATGACCTGTCCGAGCGCTTCAATCTGGTGCAGGGCCGTTTCTACTCGGTGGGCGGTGATATTGCCCGGGTCGAGCAGAGCATCCAGCACGGCCAGCAGCGTCTGCGCCAGTTGCAGGATGATTTGAAAGAAGCCGAACGCGCGCGCCTGGAAACCGAATCGCACCTGGGCCATGACCGCACTTTGTTGCTGACCCTCGGCGAAGAGCTCGACATGCTCACCCCCGAGCAGGAAATCACCAGCGCCGCCGCCGAAGAAGCGGCCGCTGCGCTGGAAGACTCCGAAACCACCATGCACGGCTGGCAGGAACAGTGGGACGCTTTCAACTTGCGATCCGCCGAGCCGCGCCGTCAGGCTGAGGTGCAGCAGTCGCGGATCCAGCAGCTGGAAACCAGCATGGAGCGCCTGGCCGAGCGCCAGCGTCGTCTGCAGGAAGAGCGTGTGTTGCTTGCCGCCGACCCGGAAGACGCGGCGATCATGGAACTCAGCGAGCAACTGGCCGAGAGCGAAATGACGCTCGAAGAGCTGGAAGCCAGCGAAGAACAACAAGTGGAGCGCCTGGAGCAATTGCGTCAGCAGTTGCAACAGGCGACCCAGGGACAGCAGCAGGCCCAGGGCGATTTGCAGCGGCTCAACGGTCGGCTGGCGTCACTTGAAGCCTTGCAGCAAGCCGCACTGGACCCGGGCACCGGCACCGCCGAATGGCTGCGCGACCAGCATCTGGCCGAGCGCCCGCGCCTGGCCGAAGGCTTGAAGGTCGAGGCTGGTTGGGAGCTGGCAGTGGAAACCGTGCTCGGCGCCGACCTGCAAGCCGTGCTGGTGGATGATTTTGGCGGCTTCGACCTGGCCGGTTTTGCCCAGGGTGATCTGCGTTTACTCAGCCCGGCGGCCGATGGCACCCGCGTGCCGGGTAGTTTGCTGGACAAGGTCGAGGCGGCGATTGATCTGTCGCCCTGGCTGGGCCAGGTCAAACCGGTGGAGTCCCTGGAGCAGGCCCTGGCCCAACGCGGTCAACTGGGCGCCGGTGAAAGCCTGATCAGCCGTGACGGCTACTGGGTTGGCCGGCACTTCCTGCGGGTGCGCCGTGCCAGCGAAGCGGAAAGCGGCGTATTGGCCCGTGGCCAGGAAATCGTCAACCTGACCGCCGAGCGCGAGGAGCGCGAAGCCACCCTCGAGCGCCTCGAAACCGAACTGCAAACCCTGCGCGCCACCCAGCGCCAGCAAGAGACCGGTCGCGAACACCTGCGCCGCCTGTTGCAGGATGAAGCGCGCCAGCAAGGTGAATTGAAAGCCCAGTTGTCGGCGAGCAAGGCCAAGGCCGAGCAACTGACGCTGCGCCGCACGCGTCTCGACGACGAAGTGGCCGAGATGGGCGAGCAGCGCGCCCTGGAACACGAACAAATCGGTGAGGCGCGCCTGCAATTGCAAGAAGCCCTCGACAGCATGGCCCTCGATACCGAGCAGCGCGAACTGCTGATGGCCCAGCGTGACAGCCTGCGCGAGCGCCTCGACCGCGTGCGCCAGGAAGCCCGTCAGCACAAAGACCACGCCCACCAATTGGCGGTGCGCCTCGGCTCTTTGCGCGCCCAGCACGATTCCACGCGCCAGGCCCTTGAGCGCCTGGAGATGCAATCCGAACGTCTCACCGAAAAGCGCGAGCAACTGAGCCTCAACCTGGAGGAGGGCGAAGCGCCGCTGGAAGAGTTGCGGCTCAAGCTCGAAGAATTGCTCGACAAGCGCATGACTGTCGACGAAGAACTCAAGACTGCGCAGATCGCCCTGGAGGACGCCGACCGCGAACTGCGTGACGCCGAAAAACGGCGGACCCAGGCCGAGCAGCAATCCCAGCTGATCCGTGGTCAGCTCGAACAGCAACGCATGGAATGGCAAGCCCTGACCGTGCGCCGCAAAACCCTGCAAGACCAGTTGGTGGAAGACGGCTACGACTTGCACGGCGTGCTCGATACCTTGACCGCCCAGGCCAACGAAAAAGACGCCGAAGAAGAACTTGAGCGGATTGCTGCGCGTATTCAAAGGCTCGGTGCGATCAACCTTGCGGCCATCGACGAGTACCAGCAGCAGTCCGAGCGTAAGCGTTATCTGGATGCCCAGGACGCCGATCTGGTGGAGGCCCTCGACACCCTGGAAAACGTGATTCGCAAGATCGACAAGGAAACCCGTAACCGCTTCAAAGATACCTTTGATCAGATTAATAGCGGTTTACAGGCGTTATTCCCGAAAGTTTTCGGTGGCGGCAGCGCCTACTTGGAACTGACGGGCGAAGATCTACTCGATACAGGGGTAACGATCATGGCGCGGCCTCCGGGCAAGAAGAACAGCACCATCCATTTGTTGTCCGGCGGCGAAAAAGCCCTGACCGCATTGGCCCTGGTATTTGCCATCTTCAAATTGAACCCGGCGCCGTTCTGTATGCTCGACGAAGTTGACGCCCCATTGGATGACGCTAACGTTGGACGCTATGCACGACTGGTCAAAGAGATGTCCCAGACCGTGCAGTTCATCTATATCACCCACAACAAGATCGCCATGGAAATGGCTGATCAGTTGATGGGGGTGACGATGCATGAACCGGGCTGTTCGCGTTTGGTCGCAGTGGATGTCGAAGAAGCGATGGCGATGGTGGAATCCTGAGCTGCACCATGAGAGATAGTTTTCATGCGATGTCAGGTGATTTACCGGTCAAGTGAAAGTGGCAAATGGACATATTTGTTCAAGGCATTTTGACAGACGGTGTAAAGTTATCTTGGGTCGTGCTAGTTTAATGTCAATTTTTCGTATACGTGGGCAAAACGTCAGTCAGAACATAGAGTTGGCGCCACGTTTTAAAGCGGTTTGCACGGTGCTAAACCCCTTATTTTTCAGCATTTTTTATTAGAGGCACGGGATTACATGGAAATCGGTCTGCGCGAGTGGCTGATCGTCATCGGCATTATTGTCATTGCCGGTATTCTTTTTGATGGCTGGCGCCGTATGCGCGGTGGCAAGGGCAAGCTCAAATTCCGTCTGGACCGTAACCTGTCCAACTTGCCCGACGACGACGGCAGCGCCGAGCTGCTGGGGCCGCCCCGTGTGCTGGACACCCATAAAGAGCCGCAGCTGGACGAACACGACTTGCCATCGATGAGCGCGCCAATGCGTGAAGCCCGTGAGCCGTCCTCCAAGCGTGGCAAGCGCGGCACTGCGCCGGTGGCCGAGCCGCATCAGGGCGACCTGAACCTCGACGTCGATGAAGGCCCGAGCTTCAGCAGCCGCGATGACGATTTCCCTGACGAGACCCCAACCAAAAGCGCGCCACGCCAATCGGTAAACGATCAGCCGGCCGCCGAAGAAGTCCTGGTGATCAGCGTGATCTGCCGCGACGCCGCCGGCTTCAAAGGCCCGGCGCTGTTGCAGAACATCCTCGAAAGCGGCCTGCGCTTTGGCGAGATGGATATTTTCCACCGTCATGAAAGCATGGCCGGTAACGGCGAAGTGTTGTTCTCGATGGCTAACGCGGTCAAGCCGGGCACCTTCGACCTGGACGATATCGACCTGTTCAGCACCCCGGCGGTGAGTTTCTTCCTCGGTTTGCCAGGCCCGCGTCACCCGAAACAAGCGTTCGACGTGATGGTGGCCGCCGCCCGCAAACTGTCCCAGGAACTCAACGGCGAGCTCAAGGACGACCAACGCAGCGTCCTCACCGCCCAAACCATCGAACACTACCGTCAGCGTATCGTCGAGTTCGAGCGTCGCGCCCTGACACAGAAACGCTGAGGTTCGATCTTAAGCGTTGTCTGTAGAATCCGTGCACTAACATATTGAGCAGCTTCGGCTGCTCTTTTGCTTTATGAGAGAACACCCATGACCGCCGCCCACACCCGCATTCTCGAACTGCGCGCTGAACTGGATCAGCACAATTACCGTTACCACGTCCTCGACGAGCCGAGCATTCCGGACGCCGAGTACGACCGGTTGTTCCATGAGCTCAAGGCCCTTGAGGCCGAGCACCCGGACCTGGTAACGCGCGACTCACCGACGCAGCGGGTCGGCAGTGCGGCGTTGTCGGCGTTCACCCAGGTACGCCACGAGATTCCGATGCTCAGCCTGGGCAACGCCTTTGATGAAACCACCATGCTCGAGTTTGATCGCCGGGTCACCGAAGGCCTCGACCTGCCGGTGGGCGATTTGTTTGGCGGTGGCGCGGCGGTGGAGTACAGCTGCGAACCCAAGCTGGATGGCCTGGCGGTCAGCCTGTTGTATCAAGAGGGTGAACTGGTGCGCGGTGCTACCCGGGGTGATGGCACCACGGGCGAAGACATCAGCATCAACGTGCGCACCGTGCGCAATATCCCGCTGAAGCTACAGGGCAGGGGCTGGCCCGCCACCCTGGAAGTGCGCGGTGAAGTGTTCATGTCCAAAGCCGGTTTCGAGCGGCTGAACGCCTCGCAGCTGGAAGTCGGTGGCAAGACTTTCGCCAACCCGCGTAATGCCGCAGCCGGGAGCCTGCGCCAGTTGGATTCGAAGATTACCGCCAGTCGCCCGCTGGAGTTTTGCTGCTATGGCATTGGCCAAGTGACCGCAGATATCAGCGACACCCATATCGGCAACTTGAAGCAGTTGCAGAAGTGGGGCATGCCGATCAGCCACGAGTTGAAGTTGGCCAAAGGCATCCAGGAATGCCTGGACTACTACCGCGATATCGGCGAGCGGCGTAACAGCCTGGGTTATGAAATCGACGGCGTGGTGTTCAAGGTCAACAGTATCGCCTCGCAGCGTGAACTGGGCTTCCGTGCCCGTGAGCCACGTTGGGCGATCGCGCATAAATTCCCGGCCATGGAAGAGCTTACCGAGTTGCTCGACGTGGAGTTCCAGGTCGGCCGCACCGGCGCCGTGACGCCCGTGGCGCGGTTGAAGCCGGTCAAGGTTGCCGGTGTGACCGTGTCCAACGCCACCTTGCACAACATGGACGAAGTCGCGCGCCTGGGCCTGATGATCGGCGATACCGTGATCATCCGCCGTGCCGGTGATGTGATCCCGCAAGTCGTTTCCGTGGTGCCCGAGCGCCGCCCGGAACACGCCCGCGCGGTGCAGATTCCCGAGAGCTGCCCGGTGTGCGGTTCCCACGTGGAGCGCACGCAACTGGTCAAGCGCAGCAAGGGCAAGGAAACCGTCAGCGAAGGCGCGGTGTACCGCTGCGTCGGGCGCCTGGCCTGTGGTGCGCAGCTCAAGCAGGCGATTATCCATTTCGTTTCGCGCCGCGCCATGGACATCGACGGCCTGGGCGACAAGACCATCGAGCAACTGGTGGATGAAAAGCTCATCGGTTCGCCGGCTGATCTCTACACGCTCAAGTACGAGCAGGTCATCGACCTGGAAGGCTTTGCCGATATTTCCAGCAAGAAGCTGATCACCGCCATCGAAAACAGCAAGACCCCGACCCTGGCGCGCTTTATCTATGCGCTGGGTATTCCGGACGTCGGCGAGGAGACCGCCAAGGTGCTGGCGCGCTCGCTGGCGTCTCTGGAGCGGGTGCAGAAGGCATTGCCGGAAGTGCTGACGTACTTGCCGGACGTAGGTCTGGAAGTGGCGCACGAGATTCACAGCTTCTTCGAAGACCGCCATAACCAGGACGTGATCGGCGCCCTGTTGTCACCGGACGAATGCGCGCTGCAATTGCAGGATCAGGGCGACCTGAGCGCCGAGTTCGCCGCCAGCACCACCCTGGGCGGCTTGCTCGACAAGTTGCACGTACCCAGCGTTGGCCCCGGTGCCGCCCAGAAACTCGCGGACAAGTTCGGCTCCCTGGAAGGTGTGATCAAGGCCGACTGGCTGGATATGCGCCAGGCGCTGCCGGAGAAACAGGCCAAGGCTGTGCGCGAGTTTTTCGATAACCCCGCCAATGCTGAGCACGCCCTGGCCATCGAGCAGCAGCTCAAGGACTTTGGCATGCATTGGCAGAGCGAGAAGAAGGTGGTCGAAGGGTTGCCGGAGGCGGGGCATACCTGGGTGCTCACCGGCTCCCTGGAGCTGATGAGCCGCGATGTGGCCAAGGACAAGCTCGAAAGCCTCGGCGCCAAGGTGGCCGGTTCAGTCTCGGCGAAAACGCACTGTGTGGTGGCTGGGCCGGGCGCCGGTTCGAAATTGGCCAAGGCCAGCGAACTGGGCCTGAAAGTGCTGGATGAGGAGGCGTTTGTCGCGTTCCTGGCCAAGCACAACATAACGGTCTGATTCGGACTGAACGATCTCTGCCTGGCGATGCTCTAGTATTGGCAAGCACCCAGGGAGAGATCGCCATGTTCCGCTACTTCGAGCAACTCAGTTCGCGCATCGCCGCACCGTTCATGGCCGGATCCTCGCGCAACAGCAAGGTGTGGCAATGCCGCTGCGGCCAGGCGTTGTTCTTTCGCAACAGCCAGTGCCTGGCCTGTCAAGCGTTGCTGGGCTACCAACCGCAACAGAGTCGGTTGTCGTCTCTACAGCCCGGGCCCGTCGCCGACACCTGGCTGCAGGACGATAACCTCGACGCCGGTGCCTTCCGTCGCTGCGCCAACCTCGACACTGCGGCCGCCTGCAACTGGCTGATTGCGGCCCATAGCACTGCACCGCTGTGTGTGGCGTGCAGTCTGAACCGCACCATTCCTGACCTGTCCGTACCGGAAAACCCCGAACGCTGGCGCAAGGTGGAAACCGCCAAGCGCCGACTGGTGGCGCAACTGATCAGCCTGGGCCTGCAAGTGGTGCCAAAAAGCGTTGACGAAGACACCGGCCTGGCCTTCGACTTCGTCGGCATTGACCTGGAAGGCAACGCGCCCACCACCGGCCATGCCAACGGTCTGATCACCCTCGACATCAAGGAGGCCGACGACGCCCACCGCGAAAAAATCCGCGTGCAGATGCGTGAACCGTACCGCACCTTGCTCGGCCATTTTCGCCATGAAGTCGGTCATTACTACTGGGATCGACTGATCGCCAACAGCCACTGGCTTGCAGCGTTTCGCAGCCTGTTCGGCGACGAGCGCGCCAGTTATGCCGAGGCACTCGACCAGCATTACCAGAACGGCCCGCGTCCCGACTGGCAGCAGACCTGCGTGAGTGCCTACGCCACCATGCACCCTTGGGAAGACTGGGCCGAGACCTGGGCCCATTACCTGCACATGATGGACGCCGTCGACACCGCGCTGGGCTTTGGCATGAGCGCCCGCGAGATGGACCTCGATTATCAACCGTTCCCGCTCACCACGCTCTACGACCCCGACCACCCTGGCGGCCCGGCCTTCCTGTCGTTCGTCAACGCCTGGATCGAACTGGCCGGCATGCTCAACGAACTGTCGCGCAGCATGGGCCAGCCGGACTTTTATCCGTTTGTATTGCCGCCGGCTGTGATCGCCAAGCTGCACTTCATTCACCTGGTGATCCAGGAAGAGGGCGGTAGGGCCGATGAGGTGCTGAAGGCGCAATGATCAAAATGTGCGAGGGGCTGACTGCTGACGGCGTGGATCAGGCACTGGCCTGACTGGCCGGCAGACTGCTTCCGGGAGCCAGCCTCCTCCCGCAGGTGATGGGGTGACGCTGAAGGTTATGGCAAGTGCTTGAGCCCCTTCATATTTTAATCCTGCACCAACGGTTGTAACTTCCGATGAGATCGGTACAATGGCGCGGCTTGCCGAGAGGCCAGCGTCGTTATGGTGACCCCATCGGTCCCCCCGCAACGATTACCCGTGAACCTGGTCAGAGCCGGAAGGCAGCAGCCACAGCGGGAACATTGTGTGCCGGGGTGTGGCTGGTGGGGTTGCCTCCATAACGCTCTTCCTGACGCTCAAAAAAATCCCAATTTATAGATGTTTTGCCGGCAATCACTGCCTGCGAATCGATTTCTGCTGCGCGCTCGACAGCATTACGGCCGGTAAAGCGGGAACCTGGCCATCGCCGGCAGCACTTCCTGCTGCAACTTCCGCAGGTTTTTTTCCAGGTCGCGCTCTGCTTCAGGCGTCGCTACCGGTATGTTGCGGGCGAAGTGAAAGGTGATGTTCTGCCCCGTGGCGCTGTCTTTGTAGAACTTGAAGATGCTGAATTCGGAGAACCGCCCGTCCTTGCGCAGGGAGGAAGGGTAAAACAGCATCAGGGTCGTGACCCCGGTTTTTTCATCCGTATTCAGTTGCACCGTCATCTGTGGGTAATCTTGTTGATGAAGCAGGGCGGCGCGGTTGGCGAGGTCTACCGGCTCCAGATCGTTCAGGAGTGGCGGCGCGACGCGAAAATCCGCCATGTCACTCCAGGCATCAACGCTTTCCTCCGGCAGGAAGTATTCCTTGAGTGGAATCTGGCCGTCAGTCTGGTATTTCAGGACAAACGTTTTGCCCGCGAATATGAGCGAGTTGGTTTCAGCAACCGAAGGGCGCGACAGGGCCGGGTTGGCAGGTCTCGACGTGAAGGCGCAGCCGGATAGCAGAACCAGCACCGACAGGATGAGCAGGGAGGCTTTCATTTCAATCCTTGAATATTTGAAAGGGGGCAGCTTGCGCAAGAAACAGTAGTTCAATAGGTGGCTGAATGCGCTTATTTAATGAAGCGTGTGCGAGGTAACACCTCTCGAAAAATACCTGGTTACTGTGAGGCGAAAGGGTGGCAAAGCTGTTGGGTTGTGAACAACCTTGAGTTTTTCACCACTGTTTATCTCGCGGCTGGACAACGCCAGGCCGCCTGCTAGCTTCAATCATGCAAGCGACCCCGTGCTGGAGTAGTGAAGAAGTGATGGCACTCCTTTGATCGATAAGGATGATTGCCATGACCAACCTTCAAGGTTTACCCAGCTCTATCAGTGCTTCCGTCGGCGCCCCAGGCAAGGCACGCAATGTGCCGGCTGACGTTGAATGCATTCAGCGTCTGTTCAATCTGATTACACCCACATCCGGTTCGCACTTGGTGGTCGACGGTAGGTGCGGTGCCCTGTTGGTTCAGCGCATCAGCGAATACCAGTCAAACTGTCTCAACGTCTCCAAGCCCGACGCAGTGATTGACCCGCAAGGCCGGACGTTCAACCGCCTGGTCGCGGATGCGCGCAAGGCCAGCCCTGAGACTCAGGCCGCCGAGCCAGACCGGCAGCCATGGCTGACCGAGCCTGCTTGCGACGGTGCAGTGACCCTTACCGATAGCGATTTTCAGCGTGCCGCCACTGCACTGGGCAACGCTGTTTCGGTGAATATCATCAAGGCGTTCGCCACGGTGGAGTCGGGCGGGCGCTCCGGGTTTGGCCCGGCCAAAATGCCGGTGATTGCTTACGAAGGGCACCTCTTTCGCAAATACACCGAGCGGAAGTACGACAGGAGTCACCCCTTGTTGTCATACCCTTACGTGGAAAAGGCTGGCCCGCAATGGCGTGCCAATAACAAGAACCAGACGACGGCTTGGGCGACGCTGGTCGCTGCGTATAGGCTGGACCCTGCAGCGGCGTTGATGTCGACGTCCTGGGGCATGTTTCAAATCATGGGCTTCAACTTTGCCGCCTGCGGTTACACGACCGTATTCGACTTCGTGACGGCGATGAAAACCAACGCTGGCTGTCAATTAAAGGCCTTCGTCGGTTTTTGCAGTAAAAACCCGGCCTTGGTCAAGGCGATCAAGAATAAGGACTACGTGGGCATGGCCGCCCGTTACAACGGTGCGGACTACGGCGACTACGACAAGCGAATCCAAACAGCGTTTGAGGCGTTTGAAAGGAAAAAATAGCCGCACACGATGGCTGCCTCACAATGTTCAGAGCGCCCACTGGACAACCCAAAACCAACTTGTTAGTTTCCGCCAGCCGCTCGTTTCAAGGTTTGAAAAGTGTGCTGGCTTGATGCTGAAGTGCCATCACTTCATTAACTAACAAGGATGTCTGTGATGAAAAGCCTGCAAGGGTTGCCCCGTCTCATCAGTGCTTCGGTCGGTGCGCCCGGTAAAGCGCGTAACTTGCCCGCCGATGTTCAGTGCATCCAGTATTTATTCAATTTGATCATTCCCAAGATGGGTTTTGCACTGGCTGAAAATGGCAAGTGCGACGGCCAGTTGGTGCAGTGCATCAGTCAGTATCAGTTCCGTCATCTCAAGTACGCGCACCCCGATGGCGTGATCGACCCTACCGGTCGGACCTTCAACAGTTTGATCGAAGAAGCGGTGAAGGTGCCGGTGAAGGCGTATCCGACGATGCGAATCCCGAGCTTTCTCAATGTTTTCGGCAATAACAGCGGCGATGCGGTGCAAGCCACGGTCAATGTGTACCTGGACCGCATGCGCGCGATGGTCGAGGCCGAGCGGCGTAACCGGCAATTGATGCTGCAGTCCACCTGCGATGGCGGCATGACGCTCACCGATACCGACTTTCAGAACGCCGCCACCCAGCTGGGCAACGGCATTTCGGTGAACATCATCAAGGCGTTCGCCACGGTGGAGTCCGGCGGACGCTCTGGCTTCGGGCCGGCCAAATTGCCGGTGATCGCGTTTGAAGGGCATCATTTTCGCAAGTACACCAAGAAGATCTACGACCAGGCGCACCCGTTGCTGTCGTACCCCTATGTGAAAAAGGCCGGGCCACAGTGGCAGGTCAATAACAAGGATCAGGTCAAGGCGTGGGAAACCATGGCGACTGCATTTGCCCTGGACCAGGAGGCGGCGCTGAAGTCGGCGTCCTGGGGCATGTTTCAGGTGATGGGGTTCAACTTTGGGTCGTGCGGTTACAAGACGGTATTTGAGTTCGTCGCGGCCTTAAAGATTAATGCCGGTAACCAGTTGAAAGCCTTCGTGTCGTTTTGCAGCCAAAGCCCTTCACTGATGAAGGCCATGAAAAACAAGGATTATGTCGGTATGGCGCGTGGCTATAACGGCGACGATTATGGCAACTATGACGTGCTGATTAAAAAAGCCTACGACGCACTGGAAGGGAAAAAATAAGATGAGCCGTTTTTCAGCAATCGCCGTGTTGTCGTGGTGCGCTGTCTTGCCTGGATGGGCAGGTGCGACTGAATTGCACTCGGGCCAATACGAAGGGCTGATGCTGGCGGTCACGCCCGAGCATCAGGTCGAAGGCTATTACTCGGAAGCATTGGGCGAGGGCGTGACCCGCAGTTGCACGTTCTATCTGCAAGGCAAGCCTGAAGCGCTGACCACCTGGCTCGATGCTGCTTACCCTGGCAGTGTGGTGGCCGCGTCCGACGGCGTCACCCTGACGGTGGAGCAGGGCCGTCAGCATCCCGGTTGTATCAGCGTGCTGATGCCGGAGATCGCGACGGGCCTGGAGTTGACCCAAACAGCCAACAAAAAATGGATCGGCCTTGTGACGGTGTCTGCCGACAAGGCTTACCTGCTGAAAGCCCCGGGCGCCGACGCTGCCAAGCGCCCGTACATCGTCAAGAATGATGTGGTCGGCGTGCTGGCCTACAAGGAGGGTTCGGCCAAGGTTGAGTTTACCAATGCCAAAGGCCGCTCGTTCACTGGCTGGATCAGCCAGGACCAATACCGCCGTGTGTCTGCGCCGAAAAGCTGAGCGATGCCACCGCTAGCCTGAGTTAACCCGCTACGCCGCAGCCTGCCAGGCAGACTGCGGCGTTTGTATGTGCGGGGTTCAGGCTTTGTTGCGGTTGAACAGCTTGCGGACCAGGGCGAGCAACGCCACCACGCCGATTACCAGAAACTTCTTCGCCGCCAGCAGGAATATGCCGATTTTGGCGAACAGCCCGGCCTTGGCGGCGATCCCGCCGGCAACCAACGCCGCGAGGCCGTACGTGGCAAGCTTGTCGGTCTTCGGGTTGAAGTCGGTGTACAGGTTGCCGTCGGTGAAGTTGGTAAAGGCCAGGACTTTGGGCATTTCCTGCTTGATGGTCGGCAGGTCGACCATGGCGGCGACGGCATTGAGTTCCAGAACGCCTTCACGACCCAATACGCGGATGCTGTAGTTGAGGGTGGTCTGCTGGGCGTCGTCGGCTTTCAGCTCGCGGGCCCAATACATTTTGTGGGTAGTGTCGTCGTAGTGCGGCGGCTCGGCCCAGCCCAACAGGTGCAGGCCGGCGTAGCCTTGTTTCTGGCGCTCCTTGTTGTCGGCGTCGTCGTCTTCCTGCATTTGCTTGAGCAGTTCGGCGTAGTCGATTTTCGCGGCGTCTTCGTCGGACACGTGGCCGTCTGCCTTATAACTGACGATCACGCCCCAGCCGCGCTCCGACAGTGGGCTTACAGCTTTCGGCACGATCATGCCCAGGGTCTTGAAGCCTGGCGGGTTGCCCCAGCCATCGGTCAGCAGGCGCTCGGTGTCGGCCGGGTCGAGGTAGTAGAACTCATCGTTAAGCTTGAGGGTTGCAATGCCACTGGGCAGCGTGACCGTGCCGGTCTTCTGCTTGAGTGAAGCGAGAAAGTGCTCGGCGGTTTCGGCCGGTGCGCTGGCTTCAACGGGCGCAGGCGTGGGGGCGGCAGAGGCGAGTGCGGCAGGTAGGCTCAGGGCGGCCGCCGCGAGCAATAGGCGGAAGTAATTCATGGTAGTCCCTTACATTTTGAATTAATTTCGCCGGAGAATAGCGTAAACGAACTCGCCTGGGTTAGCCGAAAGCCTCGCGCAGCAGCTCGGCAAACGCATCCCGTGCCAGGTGCCGCTGGGTGTCAGTGTGCCAAAACAGCAGGTTGTCCACGGCCTGCAACTCCTCAAACCGGTAGGACGTCAGCTGGTTGGCCTGCTCATAGCGGGCCAGGATGCCTTCCGGTGCCAGCGCCACGCCAATGCCTGCGCTGACACAACCGATGATCGTGCCCCAGCTGGCATAGCTGGCGATGCTTGGCTTGACGTCATGGGGTTTGATCCAGTTCTCCAATGCGGCGCGATACGGGCAACCCGTTGGCCACACCAGCAGCGTGCGGCCCGCGAGGTCTTCGGCACTGTTGATCGGCGCGCTGGACGCGCTGGCAATCAGCACCAGGCGCTCGCTGTAGACCACGCAGCGTTCGAGCTTGGCGCGTTTGCCGCCGGAGGCGACCAACGCCACGTCGAGACGATGGTGTTGCAGGTCGTCCAGCAGTTGCGCCCAGGCGCCGGTGACCAGCTCAAGGGTGACGTTCGGGTAACGGCGATGGTATTCCGCCAGCAACGGCGGCAGGCGCCCGCTGGCGCTGGACTCTACCGCGCCGATGCGCAAGGTGCCGCGCGGAATGGCGTTGGCATCCACCGCGCGTTTGGACTCGTCCACCAACGCCAGGATGCGCTCGCAGTAGTCCAGGAAGATTTCACCGGCGGCACTGATCGCCAGCCCACGGCCCGCACGAATAAACAGCGGCGTGCCCAACTCGCCTTCCAACTGCTTGATACGCGTGGTGATGTTGGAGGGCACGCAGTGCAATTGCAGAGCGGCCTGGGCCACGCTGCCGGTTTGTGCCACGGCTCGCACCATTTTCAGTTGGGCCAGTTCCATTGCTCAGTTCCAGTGATTTCAGAAGTCAGAAACGGTCAATTGTCCTACGTCTTGCTCAGGCCAAGACTGACGGTATTCCTTCTCAGTTTCTGGACGCCGTCGATGAATACCCCGTCATCCTTAAAGCTTACGCTAGTCATCGCCGGCGTCATCCTCTGTTGGGCCTATTCACCGATTGGCGTGCACATGGGGCTGCACAGTTACAGCCCCGGTCAGTTGGCGTTGCTGCGGTTCTTGATCGCGTCGGTATTCATGGCGGGTGTGGCCGTGCTGGTGGGCATCGCGCGCCCGCGTTTGCAGGATCTGCCGTGGCTGCTGGTGCTGGGGTTTTTCGGGGTGTTCCTGCACCACACCAGCCTCAACTATGGGCAGCAATGGGTGACGGCGGCGGCGTCCAGTGTGCTCGCGCAGTCGGCGCCGCTGTTCAGTGTGCTGATCGCGTTTTTTGCCTTGAAGGAGCGGGTCAGTGCCTGGCGTTGGGGCTGCGTGCTGTTGGGGTTGGTCGGCGTGCTGGTGGTGATCTGGGGCGATCAGGGCTTAGGCGAAATCGACCCGCGCGGTTTGCTGATTTTATTGGCGGCCGTGTCGTGGAGCGTGTACTTCGCCATCCAGAAACACTACGCGCATCGCTACAGTCCGCTGACCATGGCGTGCTACATGGTGTGGGCGGGCACGCTGATGCTGTGTGTGAACCTGCCGGGCCTGGCCAATGCTGTCGGGCAGGCGCCGTTGCCGGAAAACCTCGCGGTGCTGGTGCTGGGGATCTTTCCGAGTGCCCTGGCGTATCTGGCGTGGGGGTATGTGTTGAAACACATCGACGTCAGCCGCGCCTCGCTGGCGATGTACCTGATTCCGCCGGTCGCCATGGTGATGGCCGCGACGCTGCTGGGCGAACACATTGCCCTGCAGGTGGTGCTGGGCGGTGTGATTGTACTGGCCAGCGTCGCGGCCATCAGCCTGGAGGGCCGCTGGCGATCAGTCGCTCAGGCTGAACGCGCGAAGCCGGTGGCCATCAAGGTCCTGGGCGACAAAGGTGTAACCGAAGTCCAGGGTGGTCGGTGACTGGATGATCGTCGCGCCGCTCGCTACCCACTGAGCGTGCAGGGCGTCGACCGCGGCATTGTCGGGCAGGGAAAAGCCTACCTCGCCGCCGCCGCCAGTGATCCGGGCGGCCGGCTCTACGGTGTGCCGTGACCACAGCCCCAGCTTCACACCGGTGTCGAGGATGAACAGGGCAAACGTCGGGTTCAACTCCACCGGGGGCTTGTCCAGCAGGCGGCTATAGAAGTTGGCGCTGGTGGCCGGGCTGTCTACGTACAGCAGAAAGTAGTGGGCGACGGTGTTCATACAGGCTCCTTGAGAACGGGCGGTTGAGTCAGCCCAGTTTAGGAGAGGGCCCTGTCAGTTCTTGTCAGGAGTCGGCAGCGGTTGCGCATTTTCACCGGTGTACAGCTTGATGATGTCATCGATCTCGCCCGACATTTTCATCCGCAACAGTGTGCGCAAGATCCGTTGCACCGGGACTTTCGGGTCATTGCGCACGATGCAACCCAGGCTTTGCTCGTCGATCACGGCGGCCTTGGGCAACTGCTGGTCGGCAGGCAGGTTGAGGTTGAATCGGTCCAGCACCCATTCATTGATGACGGCGTATTTATAGCGCCCGGCCACCAGCTTTTGCAGCACCAGCGCCTCGCTGCGCGAATCGTCACGGGTCAGCCGGCCGCTGGCGAACAGCGGGTCGAGCGTGGCGTAGTGGTAGGTAAGCACGGTGCCGATCGACTGGGGTGCCAGCTCACTGACCTGCACCGGTTGTGGCGCTGCCGGGCTGCTCGCCAGCACATTTCGTTGCACCATCAGGGGCACGCTCCAGATGTAGTCGCCGGACAGGTTGTCGACCCAGTCCCGGGCCACATAGCAGCGCACGTCAATGTCGCCGTGCGCCATGGCAGCGGCGATGCGGGGCCGTGCCAGTACGTGGAACTCGGCCGGGCGCCCGACCTGGGTGGCCAGGCTCAACATCAAGTCATACAAAATGCCCTGAGTGGGCCGGCGGTGTTCGACTTCGGCCATGGGCATCGCCCAACTGTCGGAAATCGAGAAGCGCAACGGCGCGGGTGCCGCGAGGCTGGTGAGGGAAATCATCCATAAAGCGCCCAGGATTACGCGCATACACTCTCCGGGTTGAGGCCTTCGTGGGGCCCATCAGGCAAGCTTAGTCAGATTAGGCGAGCGTGCCGGATGCAATTTCCCCCTTGCTCCGCTAG
>PJQF01000033.1_pt1 | contig 99361 bp, 75 predicted proteins | sample 1503741 | NCBI WGS metagenome assembly PJQF01 (sample SAMN07775949, study PRJNA414020) | Biofilm metagenome, whole genome shotgun sequencing project. | isolation source: biomolecule (vanillin) treated reverse osmosis membrane biofilm | place: India: Nagpur | collected 2017-03-21
AGGCCGAACAGGCCGTGCTCGGTGGTTTGATGCTGGACAACAACGCCTGGGAACGTGTGCTGGATCAAGTCTCGGATGGCGATTTCTACCGTCATGACCACCGCCTGATCTTCCGTGCCATCGCCAAGCTGGCCGACCAGAACTCGCCGATCGACGTAGTGACCCTGGCCGAGCAATTGGACAAGGAGGGCCAGACCTCCCAAGTGGGCGGCCTGGGTTACTTGGGTGAGCTGGCGAAGAACACGCCATCGGTCGCCAACATCAAGGCCTATGCGCAGATCGTTCGTGCGCGGGCCACGTTGCGCCAGTTGATCGGTATCGCCACCGAGATCGCCGACAGTGCTTTCAACCCGGAAGGCCGTACCGCTGAAGAGATTCTTGACGAAGCCGAACGGCAGATCTTTCAGATCGCCGAGGCCCGGCCGAAAACCGGCGGCCCGGTCAGCGTCAACGACCTGCTGACCAAAGCCATCGACCGCATCGATACCCTGTTCAACACAGACAACGCCATCACCGGCCTGTCCACCGGCTATACCGATCTGGATGGTATGACCAGCGGCCTGCAGCCAGCTGACTTGATCATCGTCGCCGGCCGTCCGTCCATGGGTAAAACTACTTTCGCCATGAACCTGGTGGAAAACGCTGTGTTGCGCAGCGACAAGGCGGTACTGGTCTACTCCCTGGAGATGCCAGGTGAATCGCTGATCATGCGTATGTTGTCGTCCCTGGGCCGCATCGATCAGACCAAAGTGCGTGCCGGTCGCCTGGAAGATGATGATTGGCCACGCCTGACCTCGGCGGTCAACCTGCTCAACGACCGCAAGCTGTTTATCGATGACACAGCGGGCATCAGTCCGTCGGAAATGCGCGCGCGTACCCGACGTCTCGTGCGCGAGCACGGCGATATCGCCCTGATCATGATCGACTACCTGCAATTGATGCAGATCCCAGGCTCAAGCGGCGACAGCCGTACCAACGAAATTTCCGAGATTTCTCGCTCGTTGAAAGCCCTGGCCAAAGAATTCAACTGCCCGGTGGTTGCCCTGTCGCAGCTCAACCGCTCCCTGGAGCAACGCCCGAACAAGCGCCCGATCAACTCCGACTTGCGGGAGTCTGGAGCGATCGAGCAGGATGCTGACGTGATCATGTTCGTTTACCGGGACGAGGTGTATCACCCGGAAACCGAGCATAAAGGCATCGCTGAAATCATCATCGGTAAGCAGCGTAACGGCCCGATCGGGACCACGCGTCTGGCCTTTATCGGCAAATACACCCGCTTCGAAAACCTGGCGCCGGGCAGTTACAACTTCGAAGACGAGTAACCGTACTAAGGGCGAGGAAACAGCTCCCGGATGGTAGATTCGTCGTACTGGTAGTTCCAGCGTAATTCGGCGCCGGAGGCTATGTCCTCGCTGGCGAACAGACCCGTGAGTATCAGTTGTTCGTGTGTGTTGTCGTCCACTTGCGCCTGGATACGAAATTGCGCGGCCTCAACGTTATAGCCGACGTTCGCCTGCCGGATCGGCAATTCGCCTTCGTACTCGAAAATCGTGTTTATCCTTGAGAGCGCGTTGTCTCCCGAGAGCACCAATTGCATATTCACGGCGTGCGGGGTAGTAGGCCTGAGGTTTTTGATCGGCATCAGGTAAGGATCCTGCCTTGCCCTGGCGACGTATAGCGGCAAGAGTTCTCCACCGTAGACGCCCAATGCTTGACCTTTTTTCAGAGCGCGGCGGGTGACGACTGTGGCCTCGCCAATCAGCGACGCTTCCTGTGCACACTTCTGATGAGCTGCGGTGAAGGAGGTGACCTCAAGCTTGTCTTCATACAGGCGGGCCACATTTTCGTAACCTTGCCACCGAATGTAGGGGTGCAATTCGCTGGCGGCGAAGACGGCTTCTGTGGTCAACGATTTGCCGTGGCTCTGTATCTGCCGGATTCGCATAGGCCGGCCCAGTGTGTCGCGCAACGGGTATCGGCCGTTGTTGGCGCGGTCGTAGATGCGCCGGTAGTTCTGGCTGTACTGGTAGCCGCGGTGGGTGCGCATTTGGCTAAGCTCGGTTGCAGAATAGTGCGCCCTCACCACGCCCTCTTCGGCTGACTCGTAGTCGCTGCTCAAACTAACCGATTCGGCCGACTCAAACTCCTCACCGGATTCCATGCCTTCCTCCAGCCGTACAGGTGAGTCCTTGCCGCCGAGCAATGCGCCTTTGGCCTGATCAATTTCCCAGCCGCCCTCGGTTTTCTGGCGCAGGTAGGGCTGATAGGCACGAAAGCGGCTGCGGGCATCGAGCAGGTGCCATCCCATGGTGTCGTATTTGACTTGGTAATATTTCTGGTTGTCCTGGATGTAATAGCGATAGTTGCCGTTGGCCAGCGGGGGAGCTTGATGAATGCCGTCTGCGCGTAGTGTCAGGCCCAACGGCGGCGAGGGGTCGCTGAATAAGGGGTCTAGGGGCAAGCCGACTGCGCTTGATGTCTGTGCGGAGGCGACTCGGGTGCGAATGGGTGGCGGGCCTTCGTTCATCACCGACAAGCCGGTTTTATAAAGCGCCTGCTCGAGCGAATCGGCTCCTGAGTGTTGCAGGATTACGCTGCGCTCTGACTCCGGCAGCATGCGCTCGATAGCCCCGAGCAAAGGCATGGGCGCACTTTTGTCATTGTGGAGGGCGTAAAGCTCGCCTTGGCGAATCAACACATCGCGGGCTGTGACCTCTGCGGTGCCGATCCGACCCAGCAACGGGCCGCCGTGGCTTACGTCATGTACTTCGATCAGGCGCGTCTTCGGCCAGCCAGGGATGCGCTCCAGGGTGTGCAGAACGAGTGGCACGCTCTCACGGCTGCGTAGGCATTCAAGAAAAATACTTTCACCCAAACGCGTTGCCTGTTGGGTCTGGGCGTATTGCTCGGCTTCCCAGCGCTGTGCGTTCGGTAAGGTTGTTAGCCCCTCCAGCTGCTGGCGCTCGGATTGCGAGAGTGTGCCTTGCATGTCTTCAAGGTGGCGTTTGGAGAGTGTCGGCGCGGCGGTGTGAAGGCTCTTTTCGGTCGGAGACATCAGTTTTTCATTCGGCGCGGTGAGTAAGGTAAACAGCCGCTGCTTTTGCCCTACGGCTTGTTCTTCCAAGGTCCGCGCCAGGTTTTCGACTTTGGTGAAGTAGTCGATATACACCGGTGGCAGCAGCGCGTTGAATTCGTCTTGGGGCAGTTGCTCTTGCAGTGCGTGCAGCAACTCGCCACGCCGGAAACGCGCCGCGTCTATCCGGGTTTCGGCTGTACCGGTGCCATGGCTCAGCACCTCCTGCTGTTGTTCATCGACAATTTTCAGCACGCGGTTGGCGGGCCATTGCGCCAGTGACGTGAGGAGGTGGAATTGAATCTGCGGCGAATGCGGGCTGAGCGTCGTGCCCTCGGCGCGACTCAGGTCGAAGTCATTGATTTCTTGTTCCAGATTGAAGTGGTTGAGGGTATCTAGCAGCAATGGCGGTGGGCGCACCATCTCTTGATGGATCTGACGCAGCGCCGCCTTATCCACGCCGCTGAGCAACAGGATCGGCTCCACCGCCGCTTGCTTGATCTGCGTCGCATCCGGGCCCAGACGCTTAATGAGCTTGATGTCCTCCCACTCGCCGGGCGTTTCGTGCAGATGGCGCCAGCCGCCCGCTTGGTTACTAAGCAGCGGTGGTGAATAGGCGTGTGGGTCAGTCGGGTGCGCCAGTTCCCATTGCTTGCCCTCAGCGGTACGGCGTACGGCGTGGGCGTGATCATCCAGCTTCAGGAACTGCTGTTGCCCGTGCTGATACAAGCCTTGGCTGTCGGCAACCAGATGTTCCGGCAGCCCGTCGGGATGACGGTACGGCGTGAGGTCCGAGTGCCACAGGCGCCAGCCTTTGTTGCGCACTCGGACTTTTATCAAGCCGGCGGTGAAACCTGCGGTCTTGATCGCGCTGGCGGTTGCAGCGGCGAGGGCGAGATTGTCCGCCACATCCAGCAGATCGTTGAGCGCCTCGTCACTGTCGCCGCGGCTCCAGGCGGAGAACCCCTCGTAAATTGTGTCGATCAACTGGGCGGCGCTGACCACCAGCAGCACTTCGCCCACAACCGGAATGAACGACGCTGCAAAGAACAGCACGGATTTGCCCGCATCGATATAGCCCTGCAGACGCTTTTGCCGGCTCAGCACGTCGACGTTTGCGGTGAGTGCCGCGAGGGTTTGGGCATCACTTTTGATCTGCGCGATGGTGTGCTCGGCGATGGACAGGAACACATCTGCGCTGCATGCGGTGAGGTCCACAGGAAGGTTCAGATGGGCCGGCTCGGTGTAGATCCGTCCTCCCATTTCGATATTGTCTGAGCCGGAATGCTCCGGCGTTGCGTCCAGCAGGCTGCCTTGGTGCTGCAAGGGCACCAGCCGCTCGAAGACGGCGCGGTAGTTTTCATCCAACAGCCGTTCGGCCAGCTTGCGCTTGAGTTCGGCTAGGCTCGCGTGCGGACGTAGCGCAGCGCTTGGATCGTCGGGCGTGTAGAGGATGAACGGGAGGCCGATCTTTGGCGCCTCAATCACCAGCACGCCCGGCAATACCACCTCGTTGATCGTCAGGTGATGGCACTGCATATCCGGGGGTGACCCCGACCGGTACAGACTGTTCAGTTGCAGATGCTGCTTGGCGGTGAGGCGGCGGTTCATATAAGCGATATGTATCGCGACCCCAAAGGCATGCTGCACCTGAGCGCGAAACACCCTTCGCACCTCTTGCGGCGTGCGCCCCGAGGCGGAGCTCGACGACGGCTCAAGCGCGCTGAAGATATGCGCAAGGTATTGGCCGCCCAGGTCCAGATTGCGGCAGAACTTGGCGAATGCCGGGCCAGTGATCGAACTGGATACCTCGCCGGTTGCCGTGACGTTATAAATTGCCGTGCCGGTTTCCATGCCGCCTTCTTGCGCTTCAGAGGCTTCGAAGTTCTGCAGGGCCGCCTCTAGCAGCGTTTGCCGGGTGGTTCTGGCATGGGTTTTTATCAGCCCGAGCAGGTGATGGTTTTTCCATTCACGCACTAAGATCGTGTTTTCATCGGCAATCAGCGTGAAAAACTGCGCAGTCAGTGCCGCGCGCAAGCGGGGGCGGGCAAAGTCTTCAGGGCTTTGGATCTCGCCCAGCAGCGCTTTGAGGTCGTGCCGGGCCAGGTTGCTATTGATCAGGCAGTCGCGAAAATCCTTGAGCTGCGAGGCGGGTGCCTGACGCAGCCAGGACGGCACCTGAGGCCCTATCATCGCGTGATGTGCCGTCAGGAGAGGGCGGCGTGGTGGTGGGGTGGGGCGTGTATTCATGGGCTGGGCCACCAGGGGCTGTGGTTGATTGAAACCAGCCTATCGAGGATGTTTTTGCCGATGAGTTAGTGGAATAGCCCCGTATGTGCTTGATTAACTGGGGTGAATACGGAAGCGGCAGATCGCCGGTTTAAAAGCCGACCATTACCGTCGGAATTGGTCAAAATTTGTGCTATATTCCGCGCCCGCGATTTTTCATCTCAACACCGGTCACCGTCATGCAAACAGCCAAGCCGTTATTTGACTATCCCAAGTACTGGGCCGAATGTTTCGGTCCTGCGCCATTCCTGCCGATGAGCAGGGAGGAGATGGATCAGCTTGGCTGGGATTCCTGCGACATCATCATCGTCACCGGTGATGCGTACGTGGATCACCCGTCGTTCGGCATGGCCATCATCGGCCGGCTGCTGGAGTCCCAGGGCTTTCGCGTCGGGATCATTGCCCAGCCGAACTGGCAGTCCAAAGACGACTTCATGAAGCTCGGCGAGCCGAACCTGTTCTTCGGCGTCGCGGCCGGCAACATGGACTCGATGATCAACCGCTACACCGCCGACAAGAAAATCCGTTCCGACGACGCCTACACCCCAGGCGGCATGGCCGGCAAACGCCCGGATCGCGCGAGCCTGGTGTACAGCCAGCGCTGCAAAGAAGCCTACAAGAACGTGCCGATCGTGCTCGGTGGCATCGAAGCGTCCCTGCGCCGCATCGCCCACTACGACTACTGGCAGGACCGCGTGCGCAACTCGATCCTGATCGACGCCACCGCCGATATCCTGCTGTACGGCAACGCCGAGCGGGCCATCGTCGAAGTCGCCCAGCGCCTGTCGTGGGGTCACAAGATCGAAGACATCACCGATGTGCGCGGCACCGCGTTCATTCGCCGTGACACGCCCGAAGGCTGGTACGAGGTGGACTCCACCCGCATCGACCGTCCGGGCAAGGTCGACAAGATCATCAACCCGTACGTCAACACCCAGGACACCCAGGCCTGCGCCATCGAGCAGGAAAAGGGTCCGGTTGATGACCCGGAAGAAGCCAAGGTCGTGCAGATCCTGGCCAGCCCGCGCATGACCCGCGACAAGACCGTGATCCGCCTGCCATCGGTGGAAAAAGTCCGTGGTGACGCGGTGCTCTATGCCCACGCTAACCGCGTGTTGCACCTGGAAACCAACCCAGGCAACGCCCGCGCCCTCGTGCAGAAGCACGGTGAAGTGGACGTATGGTTCAATCCGCCTCCCATCCCGATGACCACCGAAGAAATGGACTACGTGTTCGGCATGCCGTACGCACGCGTCCCGCACCCGGCGTATGGCAAGGAAAAAATCCCGGCCTACGACATGATCCGCTTCTCGGTAAACATCATGCGTGGCTGCTTCGGCGGCTGCACCTTCTGCTCAATCACCGAGCACGAAGGCCGCATCATCCAGAACCGTTCCGAAGAGTCGATCATCCGCGAGATCGAAGAGATCCGCGACAAGGTGCCTGGTTTTACCGGCGTGATCTCCGACCTCGGCGGCCCGACCGCGAACATGTACCGCATCGCCTGCAAGAGCCCGGAAATCGAATCCGCGTGCCGCAAGCCGTCGTGCGTGTTCCCTGGTATCTGCCCGAACCTGAACACCGACCATTCGTCGTTGATCCAGCTGTATCGCAGCGCCCGAGCCTTGCCGGGTGTGAAGAAGATTTTGATCGCTTCCGGCCTGCGCTACGACCTCGCGGTCGAGTCGCCGGAATATGTGAAAGAGTTGGTAACGCACCACGTCGGTGGCTACCTCAAGATCGCCCCGGAACACACCGAGGAAGGTCCGCTCAATCAGATGATGAAACCGGGCATCGGCAGCTATGACAAGTTCAAGCGCATGTTCGAGAAGTACACCAAGGAAGCGGGCAAGGAGCAGTACCTGATTCCTTACTTCATCGCCGCCCACCCGGGCACCACTGATGAAGACATGATGAACCTGGCCCTGTGGCTCAAGGGTAACGGCTTCCGCGCCGACCAGGTGCAGGCGTTCTACCCGTCGCCGATGGCCACCGCCACCGCGATGTACCACTCGGGCAAGAACCCGCTGCGCAAGGTCACCTACAAGAGCGACGCGGTGACCATCGTCAAGAGCGAGGAGCAGCGCCGTCTGCACAAAGCATTCCTTCGCTATCACGACCCGAAAGGCTGGCCGATGCTGCGTGAAGCGTTGACCCGCATGGGCCGTGCCGACCTGATCGGGCCGGGCAAGGACCAACTGATCCCGCTGCACCAGCCGAGCACCGACAGCTACCAGAGCGCCCGTCGCAAGAATTCGACGCCGGTCGGCAGCCATAAGGTCGCCAAGGAAACCACCACCAAGATCCTCACCCAGCATACTGGCTTGCCGCCTCGTGGCAGCGATGGCAGCAACCCGTGGGACAAGCGTGAGCAAGCCAAGGCCGCGGCCCAGGCACGTAACAAACAGGCGGCCAAAGAGCGCAGCGATGCGGCTAAGGGCAAGGGCGGCAAGCCCGCGCGTAAGCCGGTTGTGCCGCGTTGATCGCCGCTTGACTATGTAAAACGCCAGCCTCGTGCTGGCGTTTTGCTTTCTAGGCGGTGGGGAGTCTGTTTGTTAAGGTGGCGCCCATTAAATCGCTATCGGGGGCAAGCCCCCTCCCAGATGTTGAATGTATTCACACATCAAGTGTGGGAGGGGGCTTGCCCCCGATAGCGTCAGCTCAGTCACCACCCCTTCAAGGAAGAACACCCCCATGGGCAACCCCCTGCTCGGCATCGGCATGGACTCCAACCGCTCCCAGTTCATGGCGCGCCAGCGCATCGAAAGCCAGATCAACCTACCGCGCCTGTTCGCTGCCATCGACGCCGACCCCGGCATCGTCGGCGCGGGCGTTGTGTACATCGACGCCGACTTCAACGTCATCACCCTGCGCGAATTCAAGCCGATCTGCAGCATCAAACCCAAGCGCATCATCTTGCGCGAGGCGCAGAAGTACATCTCGCCCGCACAGTTTGTGGAGCAGGTGAAGACCGATCCCCGGGAAGGGCGCCTCCAGAAGGAAGCGTTTGACATGGGCCTTTCCTGTAGCGCCGCGGTGATCGGTTGGATCGTGGTATTCAGCGGCAGCGTCGCGGTGCCGTTCACCGCCGGTGCCAGCGCGTTTGTGGTCGGCATTGGCATCACGGCGGCATTGGCCAGCAGCGCTCAATGCGGGTTTGGCGTGGCGCGCACTTATAACGAAGTGCTTGATCCGGATGCCAACGACCGCATGGATGACGCCGCATGGTACGGCGCCGTTTCCCCCCTTCTCGATGCGGCTTCGTTGGTGGGTATCGGAACAGGTGCCTTGACCACGATTCGGTTGCTCAAGGCCAACAAAGCAGCTGCGTTGGGCAAAAGTTGGTACGAGTTGCTCAAGGGCCTGAGCCGCCAGGAACGCAAGAAGCTGACCAAAGAACTGCTGAGCCTGAAAGACCCCAGCCTGACCCCCAAGTTGCTTAAATTGCAGCAGCGCGCCGGCACGTTGACCAAGAGCTACAGCTCCACCGAAATCCGGCATGCCACACTGACTCAGCTCAAGGATGCCATCGGGGGGCTGTTGGGGATCTGGGGCAGCCATCGAACCGGCCACGTGGGCACGGCCGAAACTATTGCTATCGGCCTGTACGAGGATCTGACGGAATGAACGGCTTTCCCGATATGGGCGGATTTCTGGCCCGATATTTCCCGGTGTTCATGGGCACTATTTTTATGGCGATCTTCTCCGGTTCGGCTGCGGTGTCCATGGCCGGCGTGACGTATCTGCGCGGTGTCGATCCTGCCCTCAAGTCCAGCTATTCGGGAGGCGCCATCCTGGTGCTGGTGGCGGTGCTGGTTTTTGGCAATGTCATGATTGCGCGCGGGTATCCCTGGGCGACGCGGCTCGTCGCGGGGTATTTGGGCGCCTGCCTATTGTTCGTACTGCCGATGATTCAATACGGCCTCAATGGCTGGGTCTATGGCTCGGCCGTGCTGTTTCCGTTGCTGGGGTTATTGCTGCTTAACAGCAAGCGCCATCGTGAAATGCGCCAAAAGCTCTTCGAAATACGCCACCTGCGCCAGGCGGTGATCGCGAAGGGTAAGCGCGGCTGACTGGGTAGATTCGCCACCTGTTTGCACACGCTCGCCACAAATATGTGCAACCCTCGCACCACGGCACCTACGATGGCGCCGTTTTGGTGCTGTACTGCACCGGGTCTTACGATAAAGCGCAATGGCTGCCGCTCTGGCATAAGTCTTGCGCGCGTTGTGTTCATGCCCTGGCTCGCAGGAGGCCGCCGTGTCGATTCATGTCGCGTTGCACCACGTTACGCATTACCGCTACGACCGTGCCGTCGAACTCGGGCCACAGATCGTGCGCTTACGTCCGGCGGCCCATAGCCGCACGCGGATTTTGTCCTACGCACTCAAAGTGCTGCCCGAGCAGCACTTCATCAATTGGCAGCAAGACCCCCAGGGCAATTACCTGGCGCGTCTGGTGTTCCCGGAAAAGACCGATGAGCTGCGGATCGAAGTTGACCTGGTCGCTGAGATGGCAGTCTTTAATCCGTTCGACTTCTTTCTCGAACCTTATGCCGAAAAAATCCCCTTCAGCTACGCCGCCGATGAGCAGCGCGAGCTGGCGCCGTACCTGGAAACCCTGCCGCTGACGCCGAAGTTTGCCGCCTACCTGGCCGGCATCGACCGCACGCCACTGCCCGCCGTGGACTTCCTGGTGGGGCTCAATCAGCGTTTGGCCACCGATATCGGTTACCTGATCCGCATGGAACCTGGCGTGCAAACCCCGGAGTTCACCCTGGAAAACGCCTCCGGCTCCTGCCGCGACTCGGCGTGGTTGTTGGTGCAATTGCTGCGCAATCTGGGGCTGGCGGCGCGGTTTGTGTCCGGCTATCTGATCCAGCTGACCGCCGACGTCAAAGCCCTGGATGGCCCGTCCGGCACTGAGGTGGACTTCACCGACCTGCATGCCTGGTGCGAGGTGTATTTGCCCGGCGCCGGCTGGATCGGGCTGGATGCAACCTCCGGATTGTTTGCCGGTGAAGGGCATATCCCGTTGGCCTGCAGTCCCGATCCATCGTCTGCCGCGCCGATCAGCGGGCTGGTGGAACCGTGCGAGTGTGAATTCACCCACGAGATGTCGGTAGAGCGCATTTGGGAAGCCCCACGGGTCACCAAGCCCTACACCGAAGAGCAGTGGCTGGCGATCCAGGCCCTGGGCCGGCAGATCGACGGCGACCTGCTCAAGGACGACGTGCGCCTGACCATGGGCGGCGAGCCGACCTTTGTGTCCATCGACGACCCCGACGGCGCCGAGTGGAACACCGCGGCCCTTGGCCCCGACAAACGCCGCTTATCCGCCGAGCTGTTCCAGCGCATGCGCAAGCACTACGCGCCCAAGGGCCTGGTGCATTTTGGCCAGGGCAAGTGGTACCCCGGCGAGCAACTGCCGCGCTGGTCGCTCAACTGTTACTGGCGCCGCGACGGCGTGCCGATCTGGCACAAAAGTGCACTGATTGCCGATGAGCAAGAGGACTACGGTGCCGATGGCGTGCTGGCCGGGCGCTTCCTGGCCAGTGTTGCCGAACGCCTCAAGTTGCCGGCGCGTTTTGTATTTCCGGCCTACGAAGACAATTTTTACTACCTGTGGCGCGAAGGTGCGTTGCCTCAGAACGTCACCGCCCAGGACCCGCGCTTGAGCGACGACCTAGAGCGCGAACGCCTGCGCAAAGTGTTCAGCCAGGGCCTGGATAAAGTCATCGGCCAGGTGCTGCCGCTGGCACGTACGGCCGCGAATGACCGCTGGCAAAGTGGGCGTTGGTACCTGCGCGATAACCACTGCCGCCTGGTACCGGGGGATTCACCGCTTGGCTATCGCCTGCCGTTGGCCTCGCAGCCGTGGGTGACGGCGGCGGAGTATCCGTTCGTGCACCCCACCGACCCTAATCAGGATCAGCCGGAACTGCCAACCAGTGCCCAACTTCAAAGCCACGGCGAAGCAGCGCCGAGCGATGAGCGAGTGCCCGAGGTCGACGAGTCCGCTGACTGGCTGACCCGCACCGCACTGTGCGCCGAAGCACGGGAAGGGCGCCTGTACCTGTTCATGCCGCCGCTGGAGCGCGTCGAGGATTACCTGGAACTGGTTGCCGCCATCGAAGCCACTGCCGAAGAGCTGCACTGCCCGGTGCTGTTGGAAGGCTACGAACCGCCGTTCGATATGCGCCTGAGCAACTTCCGGGTGACGCCGGATCCGGGTGTGATTGAGGTCAACGTGCAGCCGTCCGCTACGTGGGATGAGTTGGTCGAGCGCACCGAGTTTCTCTACGAAGAGGCGCGACAGACCCGCCTGACCACCGAAAAATTCATGATCGACGGGCGCCACACTGGCACCGGTGGTGGTAACCACTTTGTGCTCGGGGGCGCGACGCCCAAGGATTCACCGTTTCTGCGTCGTCCCGATTTGCTGCGCAGCCTGATCAGCTACTGGCATAACCACCCGTCACTGTCCTACCTGTTTTCTGGCTTGTTTATCGGCCCGACGTCCCAGGCGCCGCGAGTGGATGAGGCGCGTAACGACGCGCTGTATGAGCTGGAAATCGCTTTCGCGCAAATGCCCGAGCCCGGCGAGGAGTGCCCGCCCTGGCTGGTGGACCGCCTGCTGCGCAACCTGCTGATCGACGTGACGGGCAACACTCACCGCGCCGAATTCTGCGTCGACAAGCTTTACTCGCCCGACGGCGCCACCGGCCGCCTGGGCCTGTTGGAGCTGCGCGCCTTTGAAATGCCGCCCCACGCGCGCATGAGTTTGACTCAGCAACTGCTGCTGCGGGCGCTGGTGGCGCGGTTCTGGCGTGAGCCTTACGCACCGCCGAAACTGGCGCGCTGGGGCACCGAGTTGCATGACCGCTTTTTGCTGCCGCACTTTATCGAGCAGGACTTTGCCGACGTGATCGTCGAACTCAACGCCGCCGGCTACCCACTGCGTGCCGAATGGTTCGCCGCGCATTTGGGGTTCCGTTTCCCCAAGGTCGGCGACTATGCCGTCAGCGGTATCGAACTGGAACTGCGCCAGGCCCTGGAACCTTGGCATGTACTGGGCGAAGAGGGCGCAGCGGGCGGCACGGTACGCTATGTGGATTCGTCCCTGGAGCGTCTGCAAGTGAAGTTGAGCGGGTTGCCACCGCAACGCTACCTGTTGACCTGCAATGGCATCCCAGTGCCGCTGCAACCGACCGGGCGAGTCGGCGAGTTTGTCGCTGGCGTGCGTTACCGCGCCTGGCAACCGGCCAACTGTTTGCAACCGACCATCCCGGTCCATGCGCCGCTGGTGTTCGACCTACTGGATACTTGGATGCAACGCTCGTTGGGCGGTTGCCAGTACCACGTCGCGCATCCGGGTGGACGCAATTACGACAGCTTACCGGTGAACGCCAATGAGGCCGAGAGCCGGCGCATGGCGCGGTTTTTCCGTCTCGGCCACACACCTGGGAAGCTCACCGTACCGAGTGTTGTGATCAATGACGAATTCCCTATGACCCTGGATCTGCGGCGTTTCCCCAATAAAAATGACTGAGCCCTATCCAACTGTGACTCCAAATAATGTAGTGAGCGAGCATGCCTCGCGCGGGGCAAGCCCGCTCACCACAAAGCCTGGAAACCACAGAGGGATTTGCAGTGTTTGTTAGGGTAATCTGAGCCCCTTTGCCTCTGCCGAGCGTTCCATGTCCGACTTGCTCGACCGTTACCCGCTGACTGCGGGCACTTATCACGAACTGCTGGATGACAGCGGCGCGGTGCGTGCCCATTGGCGGCGCTTGCTTGATCACCTGCAACGCAGCACCCCCGCGCAGTTGGCCCAGCGCCAGGCGCTGCTGACGCGGCAGATCCAGGAAAACGGCGTGACCTACAACGTCTATGCCGACCCCAAGGGCGCCGATCGGCCGTGGGAGCTGGACCTGCTGCCCCATGTGTTGGCGGCGGATGAATGGCAGCACCTGTCGGCCGGTATCGCCCAGCGGGCGCGCCTGCTCAATGCCGTGCTCGCTGATCTGTATGGCCCGCAACGCTTGATCAAAGAAGGCTTGCTGCCGGCGGAGCTGGTGTTCGGGCATAACAATTTCCTGTGGCCGTGCCAGGGTATCCAGCCCCCCGACGGTGCTTTCCTGCATCTGTACGCGGTTGACCTGGCGCGCACTCCGGATGGTCGTTGGTGGGTGACGGCCGACCGCACCCAGGCCCCATCGGGCGCCGGTTATGCGTTGGAAAATCGCACCATCGTGTCTCGCGCCTTCCCGGACTTGTACCGTGACTTGCAGGTGCAGCACCTCACCGGTTTCTTCCGCACGCTCCAGGAAACCTTGGTCCGCCAGGCGCCCGGCGATGACCAGACACCGCTGATCGTGCTGCTCACCCCAGGCCGCTTCAACGAAAGCTACTTCGAACATCTCTACCTGGCGCGCCAGCTCGGCTATCCGCTGGTGGAAGGTGGCGACCTCACCGTGCGCGACAGCACCGTGTTCCTCAAAACCCTCAGTGGTCTGCGCCGGGTGCACGCGATCATGCGGCGCCTGGACGACGACTTCTGCGACCCGCTTGAACTGCGCACCGACTCGGCCCTCGGCGTGCCGGGCCTGTTGGATGCGGTGCGCCAGGGCAATGTGCTGGTGGCCAATGCCTTGGGCAGCGGCGTGCTGGAGTCGCCCGGGTTGCTGGGGTTCCTGCCGAAAATCAACGAGTTTTTGTTTGGCGAAGAACTGATCCTGCCGTCCATCGCCACCTGGTGGTGCGGTGAAGCACCGGTGCTCGCCGAAGCCTTGGAAAAACTGCCGGAGCTGCTGATCAAACCCGCGTTCCCCTCGCAGAGTTTCGCCCCGGTGTTTGGCCGCGATCTGAACGATGAGCAGCGCGAGGCCCTGGCCGAACGCATGCGTGCGCGGCCTTACGCCTACGTCGCCCAGGAGCTGGCGCAACTGTCCCAGGCGCCGGTGTGGCACACCGTGGATGACCACCTGCAGCACCGTGCCATTGGTATGCGTGTTTACGCCGTGGCCAGTAACGAGGGCTATCGCGTATTACCCGGGGGCCTGACCCGTGTGGCTGCTGAAGCCGATGCCGAAGTGGTGTCGATGCAACGCGGCGGTGCGAGCAAAGACACCTGGGTGCTCGGCGAACGCGCCCCCGGTGGTGAGCAGTGGCGTGCCCAGCGCACGATTGGTGCCCATGACCTGGTGCGCCGCGATCCTTATCTGCCGTCGCGGGTGGTGGAAAACCTGTTCTGGTTTGGCCGTTACTGCGAGCGCTGCGATGACAGCGCGCGCTGGTTGCGAATTGTGCTGGCGCGTTATGTCGACGGCGACGATCCCTTGGCGTTGCTGGCGGCGGTGGAGCTGGGCGAAAACCTGCGCCTGCTGCCGGAAGAGGGCGAACTGCCGGAGCGTCTGCTCGCAGCGTTGCTCGGCGATGACTGGCCATCGAGCCTGCGCGCCAACCTGCAACGCTTGCAGTGGGCGGCGTCCCAGGTGCGTGGCAAGTTGTCCCGCGAGAACTGGCAGGCCTTGGTGGAGCTGCAACGCGAAGCCATGGAGCTGGAAAGTGAAGCGCCGGACTTTGGCGAGTTGCTGGATTTTCTCAACCGCCTGGTGATGTCCTTGGCGGCGCTGTCCGGGTTTGCCCTGGACGACATGACCCGCGACGAAGGCTGGCGTTTCCTGATGATGGGGCGGCGCATAGAACGCCTGCAATTCTTAAGCAGCAGCCTGGCGGCGTTCCTGCGTGGCGTCGCGGTGTTCGATCAGGCGGGGCTGGAGTGGTTGCTGGAGTTGGGCAACAGCAGCATCACATACCGCTCGCGCTACTTGGCGGTGCCGCAGTTGATTCCGGTGCTCGACCTGTTGCTGCTCGACGAGCAGAACCCCCATGCCGTGCTGTTCCAGCTCAAATTGGTCAGTCGCACTTTGCGTCGCCTTAATGATGATTTTGGTGTGCCACGGGAAACAGGCTTGGCGCCCTTGGTGGAGCGCCTGGCGCGTTTCGACTTGAGTTGCCTGGAGAACCCGTTGTTTGGCGAGTCCAGCGTACGTGCTGCGTTGGACGGCCTGGCCGACCTGCTGCAAGCGGTGGCCGATGAAAGCGGGCAAGTGTCGGATCGCCTCGCGTTGCGCCATTTTGCCCATGTGGATGATGTCAGCCAGCAAACGGTGTCGGTGTAATGAGCGCGCGCTATCAGATTTTCCACGATACCCACTACCACTACGACAGCCCGGTGTCCCTGGCCCAGCAGTTGGCGCACTTATGGCCACGACCCTGTGCCTGGCAGCGCTGCACATCGCAACAACTGGATATCAGCCCGGAGCCGACCTCGCGCCGCGATGAGCTGGATGTATACGGCAACCCGATCACCCGCCTGGCGTTCGAACGGCCTCACGATGAATTGCTGGTCAACGCTGGGCTGACCGTGGAGGTGCTGGCGCGGCCTGTACTGGATTTTCGGCAGTCGCCGGCCTGGGATCAGACCCGTGACAGCCTGACCTACAGCAGCCAGCCGATGACCCCTGAGCGAATCGAAGCCTGTCGGTATCGCTTTGAATCACCCTACGTACACCTGAAAAAAACCTTCGTCGAGTTCTCCGAAAGTTGTTTTCCCCCTGGCGAACCCTTGTTGTTGGGCGTGCAGGCGCTGATGGAAAAGATCTTCAGTGAATTCACCTTCGATGCCGAAGCGACCCAAGTCGCCACACCGCTGGTGGAAGTGCTGGAACGCCGCCGTGGCGTGTGTCAGGACTTCGCCCACCTGATGCTCGCCTGCCTGCGCTCGCGGGGCTTGGCTGCGCGGTATATCAGCGGCTACCTGCTCACCCAGCCACCGCCCGGCCAGCCACGGCTGATCGGTGCTGATGCGTCCCACGCGTGGGTATCAGTGTTTTGCCCGGTGTCAGGCTGGGTGGATTTTGATCCGACGAACAATGTGCAGCCGGCACTGGAGCACATCACCTTGGCCTGGGGCAGGGACTTTTCCGATGTGTCGCCGTTGCGTGGGGTAATTCTGGGGGGAGGGAACCATGACCCGGAGGTGCGGGTGACGGTGATGCCGCTGGAATAATGGTGGAGTGTGGTGAGACAGGGGGGGCCTGCTCACCACAACAGAATTTATTCAGCCGGGTCTTTCGGGGTTTCGGTCTCGTCTGCTGCCACTTCACCTTCCGCGTCCGGGTTCAGTGCGCCCGCTTCTTCATCGACAGCGGCTTTCTTGCGTTGCAGTTTTTCCTCTTTCTTCTGTTCCTTGGCCAAGTCTCTCTGACGTTTGGCGAAGGAGTAATTAGGTTTGGCCATGGGCGATCCTCTAGGGTCGAAGGTGAGGGTGGCGGCGCGCAGCTGCCTTGTGACGACATGGTAGCAGCTTCAAGGGGCGCTTTGCCTTCACTTACCGCAGGCGTACGCGGCCAGCAGGCCATTGAACAGGTGATTGAGGCGCATGGTTCGGACTCCAGTGGGTGATGGGCCGATCATAGGCAGGTACTGCTACTTTGGCTGGTAGATTGTGTTGATAAGTCTGATAGCCTAAAGTTGTATACAATCTGTTGATTCAGATCATAAGAATTCAAGCCTGCTTGAGGCACCCTTACCGCAATCCGCGTTTTATAAACCCTGCCTTGGAGATTCACATGTTTGCCAAACTCGTTGCTGTTTCCCTGCTGACTTTGGCCAGTGGCCAGTTGTTTGCCGCAGAGTGCAATGTCACCGTCGACTCCACCGATCAGATGTCCTTCAACACCAAGGAAATCGTGATCGACAAGAGCTGCAAGACGTTCACCGTGAACCTGGAACACTCGGGCAGCTTGCCGAAAAACGTCATGGGCCATAACTGGGTGCTGACCACTGCCGCCAACATGCAACCGGTTGCCACTGACGGCATGGCCGCTGGCATCGACAAGAACTACCTGAAAGAGGGTGACGACCGCATCATCGCCCACACCAAGCTGATCGGTGCCGGCGAGAAAGATTCGGTGACTTTCGATGTTTCCAAGCTGGCTGTTGGTACGGACTACGCGTTCTTCTGCTCGTTCCCAGGCCACATCTCGATGATGAAAGGCACTGTGGTCGTCAAATAAGACCGGGTTATCGTTTATTGGGAGCAAGCCCCCTCCCACACTTGACCGAGTTCCAACATGAGAATGCGATCAAATGTGGGAGGGGGCTTGCTCCCGATAGCGGCCTGCCAATCAACACAAAAATATCTGGCTCACCTCACGGCGCAAACGGCATCACCCGCTTGTGCTCAGTCTTGCGATAGGTCTCGCAGATAATCCTGAACGCCTCTTCGCGCACCGGTTCACCGTGCAGGAACGCATCGATCTCGGCATACGTCACGCCATGTGACGCTTCATCCGGCTTACCTGGCGACAGGTCTTCAAGGTCGGCCGTCGGCACCTTCTCCACCAACGACTCCGGCGCGCCAAAGTGCCGTGCAATCGCGCGTACCTGGTTTTTTACCAGCCCGCTCAACGGCGCCAGATCGCATGCACCGTCACCGAACTTGGTGAAAAAACCCATCACCGCTTCCGCCGCATGGTCGGTGCCGATCACCAAACCACCGGCCGCGCCGGCGATGGTGTATTGCGCCACCATCCGCATGCGCGCCTTGGTGTTGCCAAGCACGAAGTCACGGGACACCGCCGCCTTGCCTTCAAACGCCGCCACTTCACTGGCCAGGGCTTTCACCGCCGGGCCGATGTTCACGGTGTGGCGCTCGTCGGGCTCGATAAAGTCCACCGATGCCTGGGCGTCGATTTCGTCGAACTGGGTTTCATAGGGCAGGCGCACGGCAATAAAGCGGTAGGCCTCGTCACCGGTGCTGGCGCGCAGTTCCTGCATCGCGCGCTGGGCCAACAGGCCGGCGGTCAGGGAATCGACGCCGCCGCTGATGCCCAGCACCAATGTCTTGAGTCCGGAATTGCGCAGGCAGTCCTGGATAAAGGTCACGCGTCGGGCAACCTCGGCCTCAAGGGCGGCTTGGTCGTTGAACGGCGCTTGCACCTTGAGCTGTTCAGCAATCTCGCGCTGTACGGCTTGCATGATTCACTCCTTGCTGGAAATGGCAGGTACTTTGAAAACGTGACGCAAATAGGCGACAAAATTCGGGTCGGTGCAGTGGGTCTTGCCCGCTTCATCGGAGATTTTGGCGACGGGCTGGCCGTTGCAGGCGGTCATTTTAAGCACGATGCTCATCGGTTCCACCCCTGGAATATCGCAGGTCAGGTTGGTGCCGATGCCGAAGCTCACATTAATGCGACCGCGCAGCGCACGGAAAATCTCCAAGGCCTTGGGCAGCGACAGGCTGTCGGAGAACACCAGGGTTTTGCTCATCGGCTCGATACCCAGCTTGTGGTAGTGAGCGATGGCTTTTTCCGCCCACTGCACCGGGTCCCCAGAATCGTGGCGCAGGCCGTCGAACAGCTTGGCGAAGTACAAGTCGAAGTCGCCGAGGAACGCGTCGGTGGTGATGCAATCGGTCAGGGCGATGCCCAGCAGGCCACGGTATTCGCGGACCCAGCAATCGAGGGCGGCGATCTGGCTGTCGATCAGGCGTGGGCCGAGTTGCTGGTGGGCCATGATCCATTCGTGGGCCATGGTACCCAGGGGCTTCATGTCCAGCTCGCGGGCCAGGTGCACGTTGCTGGTGCCGACAAAGCGCCCGGGGAAGTCATGCTTGAGCACATTGACCACTTCTTCCTGCACCCGGTACGAAAAGCGTCGGCGCGTGCCGAAGTCGGCCACTTGCAGCTCCGACAGTTCCTCGCTGCTGGCATTCGCCGTCAGCCAATCGAACTTGCGGTACAACTGCTCGCGGGCCTGTTCGAGGATCACGGTCTGGTAGCGGTAGCGGTTACGCACTTCGCTGACGATGGCCAGCATCGGCACTTCAAACAGGATCACATGCAGCCACGGCCCGCGCAGGCGGATAAACAACTCGCCGTTCTCGATGCCGGTCTGCACATAACGCAGGTTGAAGCGGAATAGCCCGAGGAAGCGCAGGAAGTCCGGTTTCATAAAGCTGATGCGTTCCAGGAAGCCCAGTTGGTCCGGGCTCAGGCTCAGCTCGGCGAGGCGTTCGATCTGGTAGCGAATCTCCGCCAGGTACGGGCGCAGGTCCTCGCTGTTACGGCAACGGAATTCCCATTCAACTTCCACGTTGGGGTAGTTGTGCAGCACCGCCTGCATCATGGTCAGCTTGTAGAAGTCGGTGTCGAGCAGGTTCTGCACGATGCGATCGGCAAACACACTCTCGCTCATAACGGGAATCTCCAGACGGGTCGGCGATGGGCGCCGGCCTTTACGCACAATTAAGGAAGGGGGCTAGTGGCGCATAGACCTGTGGGGTTTTGCCAGTGATTTTTTCAGTGAGGCCACTGGCGTCATCGGGGGCAAGCCTCCTCCCACACTTGGAATGTGTTTCAAATGTGGGAGGGGGATTGCCCCGAGGGCGGTATTCCAGGCACTAAAGAACCTGCTCCATCATCCACTTCACAAACTCGCGCACCTTGGGCACTTCCGCCGAATGCTCGGGATAAGCCAGGTAATACGCATCCTGGCTCGGCATCGCGTGCTGCCAGGGGATCACCAACTTGCCGTCGGCCAGTTCTTCTTCCACCAGAAACCGCGGCAGCAGCGCTACACCGCAGCCTACCTGCGCCGCTCGAATGCACATATAAAAGGTGTCGAAACGCGGCCCGTGGTAGCTGTGCTCGGTGTGATAACCCTGATCGGCGAACCAGTCATGCCAGCCCTGGGGGCGTGAGGCGTTTTGCAGCAGCACCAGTTCGCTCAGTTGCGTGGGGTCGTTGAAGGGCTTCGCGGGCAGACTTTCCGGTGCACACACCGGCACCAGTTCTTCGCTGAACAGCTTCAGGCTCTCGGTGCCGGGGCGCGAGCCCTGGCCGAAGTAGAAGGCCATGTCGGCCTTGCCTTGCAGCAGTTCGTCCGGCTCCTGCTCGTTGCACAGGTCCAGGTGGATCTGCGGATGGCGCAACCGCCAACCCTTGAGGCGCGGCACCAGCCAGCGCGCGCCGAAGGTGTAAGGCGTGGACACGCGCAGCACTTCGGTCTCGCCGCCGTAGGAGCGCAGGTAGTGGGTGGACATCTCCACTTGCGTGAGGATCTTGCGCACTTCCACCAGGTACAGGTCGCCCGCCGGGGTCATCTGCAAGCGGCGACGCACGCGGCGAAACAGCAGGTGTTGCAGCAGCTCTTCCAACTGCGCCACCTGTTTGCTGACCGCGCTTTGCGTGAGGTTCAACTCCTCGGCGGCGCGGGTGAAGCTCAGGTGGCGGGTGGCTGCTTCGAAACACTGCAGGGCGGTGATCGAGGGCAAATGTCTTTTGTTCAGCACGGCGTGCCTCTTTTTATGCTTTGCATGAATAAACGGAATGATATCTCGCCTAATCGTCGTTTGTTGGCAAGTCTTGAGCCAGCTACAAATAAGGTCTGGATTGCCGTGCGCGCCGCGGCGCGAATTTTTTGTTTGCAGTTTGAAGGAGTGACCCATGGTTGCCGCATTGCTTGATCGTCTCGGGGTGAACCCGTCGCTGTACCAGACGGGCAAACAGCCCGTGCATTCGCCGATTGATGGCAGCCAAATCGGCAGTGTGCATTGGGAAGGTGCCGCCGAGGTGGAGCAACAGGTCAGTCGCGCCGAGCATGCATTCGACGCCTGGCGCAAAGTACCGGCGCCGCGTCGCGGTGAGCTGGTGCGCCAATTCGGCGACGTGCTGCGCGAATACAAGGCCGACCTGGGCGAGCTGGTGTCCTGGGAAGCGGGCAAGATCACCCAGGAAGGCCTGGGTGAAGTGCAGGAAATGATCGACATCTGCGATTTCGCGGTCGGTCTGTCGCGTCAGTTGTACGGCTTGACCATCGCTTCCGAGCGCCCAGGCCACCACATGCGTGAAACCTGGCACCCGCTGGGCGTGGTCGGCGTCATCAGCGCCTTCAACTTCCCGGTCGCCGTGTGGGCATGGAACACCGCCCTGGCCCTGGTGTGCGGCAACGCCGTGATCTGGAAACCCTCGGAAAAGACCCCGCTCACGGCCCTGGCTTGCCAGGCGCTGTTCGAGCGCGTGCTGAAGAAATTCGACGGCGCCCCTGAGTATCTGAGCCAAGTGATCATCGGTGGTCGCGATGCAGGCGCCGCGCTGGTGGATGACCCGCGTGTGGCGTTGATCAGCGCCACCGGCAGCACGCGCATGGGCCGCGAAGTGGCGCCGAAAGTCGCCGCACGTTTCGCCCGCAGCATCCTGGAACTGGGCGGCAACAACGCGATGATCCTCGGCCCAAGCGCCGACCTGGACATGGCCGTGCGCGCCATTCTGTTTAGCGCCGTCGGCACCGCCGGCCAGCGCTGTACCACCCTGCGCCGCCTGATTGCCCATGAATCGGTCAAGGAAGAAATCGTCACTCGCCTCAAGGCCGCCTATTCCAAAGTGCGCATCGGCCACCCGCTGGAAGGCAATCTGATCGGCCCGCTGATCGACAAGCACGGTTTCGACAACATGCAGGACGCGCTGGAGCAAGCGCTGAGCGAAGGCGGCAAAGTGTTCGGCGGCAAGCGCCAGTTGGAAGACACATTCCCCAACGCCTACTACGTGTCGCCGGCCATTGTGGAGATGCCCGAGCAAAGCGACGTGGTGTGCACCGAAACCTTCGCGCCGATTCTGTATGTCGTCGGCTACACCGACTTCGCCGAAGCCCTGCGCCTGAACAACGCGGTGCCCCAAGGCCTGTCCTCGTGCATCTTCACCACTGACGTGCGTGAAGCCGAGCAGTTCATGTCGGCAGTCGGCAGTGACTGCGGCATTGCCAACGTCAATATCGGCCCAAGCGGCGCAGAAATTGGCGGCGCGTTTGGCGGTGAAAAAGAGACCGGCGGCGGTCGTGAGTCGGGTTCGGATGCGTGGCGCGGGTATATGCGCCGCCAGACCAATACCGTGAACTACTCGCTGGAACTGCCGCTGGCCCAAGGCATCACCTTCGACTGATTTCCTCAAGTCGGAGTGAGGTCAGCGTGGGAGGGGGCTTGCTCCCGATGGCGGTGAATCAGGTTTGAAGTGTTGTCTGATACACCGCCATCGGGAGCAAGCCCCCTCCCACATGTGACCTCATTTGCAGTTCGGAATAGATGTTTGTTGGGTCTCACCGGAGTCTGGCAATGGCATTACGCGAAACGTGTTTGTGGGAACACCTCACCCCTGGCCGGCCGGATCGTGCCGCGCTCAAGGGCGAGGTCAAGGTGGATGTGTGCGTGATCGGCGCCGGCATCACCGGATTGTCGGCCGCCATTCACTTGCTGGAACAGGGTAAAAGCGTCGCCGTGCTGGAGGCTCATCGCACTGGCCACGGCGGTTCGGGGCGCAATGTCGGGCTGGTGAACGCCGGTTTATGGATCCCCCCGGACGACATCGAAGCCGGTTTCGGCGAAGCGGTGGGCAGCCAGCTCAACCGCATGTTGGGCGCGGCACCGTCTCTGGTGTTCAGCCTCATCGACAAATACAACATCGATTGCCAACTGCGCCGCGAGGGCACCTTGCACATGGCGCACAACGCCCGTGGCGAGGCGGATTTGCGCAGTCGTGAAGAACAATGGAAGCGCCGTGGCGCGCCAGTGGAATTGCTCACCGGTCAGGCCTGCGAGCAAGCCACCGGCACTAAAAAAATTGCCGCCGCCTTGCTGGATCGGCGTGCGGGCACCTTGAATCCCATGGCCTACACCTCTGGGCTGGCCAATGCTGCGGTCGGGCTCGGCGGGCAGTTGTTTGACCATTCACCGGTTACCCAATTGGAGCGCCAAGGTGCACTTTGGTCGGTTCAGACCCAGCACGGGGCAGTGCAGGCTGCACAAGTGGTCGTTGCCTCCAATGCCTACACCGAAGGCGAATGGACCGAACTGCGGCGCAACTTTTTCCCCGGTTATTACTACCAGGTCGCGTCGGCCCCGCTCACCGACGAAGCCGCCCAGCAGATTCTCCCTGGCGGCCAGGGATCGTGGGACACGCGTCAGGTATTGAGCAGTATCCGCCGCGATGCCGATGGTCGTTTATTGCTCGGCAGCCTGGGCAATGGCAACCAGAAACCGGCGTGGTTCCTCAAGGCGTGGGCCGATCGGGTGCAGCAACACTACTTCCCGTACCTCAAATCGGTGCAGTGGGAATTCACCTGGACCGGCTGCATCGCGTTCACCCCCGATCACTTGATGCGCCTGTTCGAACCGGCCCCTGGACTGGTCGCTGTCACGGGCTATAACGGACGCGGCGTGACCACCGGCAGTTTGGTCGGCAAGGCGTTCGCCGACTACTTGTGTCACCAGGATCCCCAAGCGCTGCCGATTCCCTTCGCGCCCATGCAACCGTTGGCCGGAGTGGGTCTGCGCAGTTGCCTGTACGAGGCGGGATTCTCGCTGTATCACGCCGGGCAATGCTTGAGGATCGTGATCTGATCAGCGAAATACCGCTCAGAAGCCTGCATTTTCTTAGCAGGCTACTAATCTGTATTGGTGCAGGTCGTAGCAATCACGCACTGTAAATGTGCAGTTCCGTTACGCACGCTGTTACAGGTGTGGAGCGGGGTGTTTATCCATTCGGTTGCAGGTGCGACCCGTCACGGTTGTACTTTTTTAAGTGGCTGGTTGCACCTGTCGAGGCTAGAGGGTTGCACGTCCTGGCAAGCGGCGTCGAAACGCCTGTAATATCAATGACACCGTGTCTTTTTGAAGAATAAAAACGTAATGGCACGGGGCTTGCTCTGAGCTTTCAGTGAAAAGTTTGAACGCAAGTTGTAGTGCCAAAAATCAAAAATATCGGAGCACCACTCATGTCCCAGACGTTTTACAAGAAAGGTTTTCTGGCCCTCGCCGTTGCAGCGGCGCTGGGTGTTTCTACGTTTGTTCAAGCTGATGTGAAGATTGGTGTAGCGGGGCCGATGACCGGCGCCAACGCCTCGTTCGGTGAGCAGTACATGAAGGGTGCCCAGGCGGCAGCCGAGGTGATCAACAAGGCCGGTGGCATCAACGGCGAGAAAGTTGTGCTGGTGGCAGGCGACGATGCCTGTGAGCCGAAACAGGCCGTTGCCGTGGCCAACCGCCTGGCTGACCAGGACAAAGTGATTGGTGTAGTCGGGCACTTCTGCTCGTCGAACACTATCCCGGCCTCCGAGGTTTACGACGAAGCGGGCATCATCGCGATCACCCCAGGCTCTACCAACCCACAAGTGACCGAACGTGGCCTTGGCGCCATGTTCCGCATGTGCGGCCGTGACGACCAGCAAGGTATCGTCGCCGGCGACTACATCGTCGATGTGCTCAAGGGCAAGAAAGTCGCGGTCATCAACGACAAGGACACTTACGGCAAAGGCCTGGCCGACGCCACCGCTGCCCAGTTGACCAAGCGCGGCGTCAAGCCGGTGCTGGAAGAAGGCCTGACCCGTGGCGAGAAGGACTTCAGTGCGCTGGTCACCAAGATCCGCTCCCTGGGCGCCGACGTCGTGTACTTCGGTGGCCTGCACCCGGAAGCCGGTCCATTGGTTCGCCAGATTCGTGAAGCTGGCCTGAAAGACGTCAAGTTCATGTCCGATGACGGCGTGGTGACTGATGAACTGGTGGCCACCGCTGGCGGCGCGCAATACGTCGATGGCGTCTACATGACCTTTGGTGCCGACCCGCGCCTGCTGCCTGACAGCAAGGCTGTCGTGGAAGAGTTCCGCAAGGCCGGCTACGAGCCAGAAGGCTACACCCTGTACGCCTACGCCTCGCTGCAGGCCCTGGCCGCCGGCTTCAACGGCGCCAAGTCCAACAAGGGCGAAGACGCGGCCAAATGGCTGAAAGCGCACCCGGTCAAAACCGTGATGGGCGAGAAGACCTGGGACGCGAAGGGCGACCTGAAAATCTCCGACTACGTGGTTTACCAGTGGGATAAAGACGGCAAATACCATCAGTTGGAAAAGCAGAAGTAATCCATGTGGGAGGGGGCTTGCTCCCGATCGCGGAGTGTCAGTCAACAGGTGTTCAGCTGACCCACCGCATCGGGGGCAAGCCCCCTCCCACATTGGGACCCGTGTTGTTATCGAGATCTGTTTTTTCCTCCAGAAGCGCCGCACACCCGCCGGTGTGCAGGTGCTCACCGCGTGAGATTGCGTTATGGATGGTATTTTCCTGCAGCAACTGGTCAACGGCCTGACCCTCGGGTCGGTCTATGGCCTGATCGCCATCGGCTACACAATGGTCTATGGCATCATTGGCATGATCAACTTCGCCCACGGCGAGGTTTATATGATTTCCGCTTACCTCGCGGCGATCAGTCTGGCACTGCTGGCTTACTTCGGCATCGAATCCTTCCCGCTGCTCATTCTCGGCACTCTGATCTTCACCGTGGTCGTCACCGGCGTTTACGGCTGGGTCATTGAGCGTGTCGCTTACAAACCGCTGCGCAACTCCACCCGACTGGCTCCGCTGATCAGCGCCATCGGTATCTCCCTGATCCTGCAGAACTACGCGCAGATCGCCCAGGGCGCCAAGCAACAAGGTATCCCAACCCTGCTGGCCGGGGCCTGGCGTGTCGATATCGGCACAGGCTTCGTGCAGCTTACGTACACCAAAGTGTTCATCCTGGTCGCGGCATTCGCCGGCATGGCATTGCTGACCTACATCATCAAGTACACCAAGCTCGGCCGCATGTGCCGCGCGACCCAGCAAGACCGCAAGATGGCCTCGATCCTGGGCATCAACACCGACCGCGTGATCTCCTACGTGTTTGTCATCGGTGCTGCCATGGCCGCACTGGCCGGTGTGCTCATCACCCTCAATTACGGCACCTTCGACTTCTATGCCGGCTTCATCATCGGCATCAAGGCATTTACCGCAGCGGTACTCGGCGGCATCGGCTCCCTGCCTGGGGCGATGTTGGGCGGGATCATCCTCGGTATCTCCGAGTCGTTGTTCTCAGGGTTGATCAACTCTGACTACAAAGACGTGTTCAGTTTCTCCCTGCTGGTGGTGATTCTGATTTTCCGTCCTCAGGGCCTGCTTGGTCGCCCACTCGTGGCGAAGGTGTAAACATGTCTGCTGCCAAACCTATCGATATCAAGAAAAGTGTCGTCGATACGATCCTTGCCGGGCTGATTTCGCTGATCGTGTTCGGTCCGATCGTCGGCGTGGTCCTCGACGGCTACAGCTTCAACCTGGAACCTGCGCGCGTGGCCATCCTGGTCGCCATCGTGATGGCCGGGCGCTTTGCCCTCAGCCTGTTCCTGCAAACCCCCAAGGGCGTGAAGATTCTGCAGGGCTTCGAGAGCAGTGGCTCCGGCGTGCATGTACTGCCACCGGACTACAAGTCGCGGCTGCGCTGGATCATTCCGGCACTGATCGTGATCGCCATCGTGTTCCCGATCTTCGCCAACAAGTACCTGCTGACCGTGGTGATCCTCGGGCTGATCTACGTGTTGCTCGGCCTCGGCCTGAACATCGTGGTTGGCCTGGCCGGCTTGCTCGACCTAGGTTACGTGGCGTTCTACGCCATCGGTGCCTACGGCCTGGCATTGGGTTATCAGTACCTCGGCCTGGGCTTCTGGAGCGTGCTGCCCCTGGCCGCCATCGCGGCGGCACTGGCGGGGTGCATACTCGGGTTTCCGGTATTGCGAATGCACGGGGACTACCTGGCCATCGTGACTCTGGGCTTCGGTGAAATCATCCGCCTGGTGCTCAACAACTGGCTGTCGTTCACCGGTGGCCCGAACGGTATGCCGGTGCCTTCGCCGACCTTCCTCGGCCTAGAGTTCGGGCGCAAGGCGAAGGAGGGTGGGATTCCGTTCCACGAATTCTTCGGCCTCGATTACAACCCCAACATCAAGTTCATGTTCATCTACATCGTGCTGTTCCTGGTGGTGCTGGCCGTGCTGTACATCAAGCACCGCCTGACCCGCATGCCGGTTGGCCGCGCCTGGGAAGCCTTGCGTGAAGATGAGATCGCTTGCCGTTCCATGGGCCTGAACCACGTGCTGGTCAAGCTTTCGGCATTCACCATCGGCGCATCTACTGCGGGTTTGGCCGGGGTGTTCTTTGCCAGCTACCAGGGCTTCGTCAACCCGTCGTCGTTCACCTTCTTCGAGTCGGCGCTGATCCTGGCCATCGTGGTCTTGGGCGGCATGGGCTCGACGGTCGGCGTGGTCATCGCGGCCTTCGTGTTGACCGTGGCGCCTGAATTGCTACGCAGCTTCAGCGAATACCGCGTGCTGCTGTTTGGTGTGTTGATGGTGGTGATGATGATCTGGCGACCGCGCGGTTTGATCCGCATCAGCCGTACCGGTGTGACCCCACGTAAAGGAGTGGCGCCATGAGCAAGGAAGTCGTCCTCTCCGTGGAACACCTGATGATGCACTTCGGTGGCATCAAGGCCTTGAGCGATGTGAGCCTCAAGGTCGAACGCAACTCGATCTTTGCCCTGATCGGCCCTAACGGCGCCGGCAAAACCACGGTATTCAACTGCCTCACCGGTTTTTACAAAGCCAGCGGCGGCAAGATCGAACTGAACATTCGTGGCAAACAGACCAACGTGATCCAACTGCTGGGCGAGCGCTTCAAGGCCGTCGACTTTGTGTCGCCGAAAAGCTTCCTCAGCCGCGTGTACTACAAAATGTTCGGCGGCACCCACCTGGTCAACCGTGCCGGTTTGGCGCGGACCTTCCAGAACATTCGCCTGTTCAAGGAAATGTCGGTGTTGGAAAACCTGCTGGTGGCCCAGCATATGTGGGTCAACCGCAACATGCTCGCAGGCATCCTTAACACCAAGGGCTACCGCAAGGCCGAAAGCGATGCGCTCGACCACGCGTTCTACTGGCTGGAAGTTGTCGACCTGGTGGACTGCGCCAACCGCCTGGCCGGTGAGCTTTCCTACGGCCAACAGCGCCGCCTGGAAATCGCCCGCGCCATGTGCACCCGGCCGCAGATCATCTGCCTGGACGAACCGGCAGCGGGCCTGAACCCCCAGGAAACCGAAGCCCTCAGCGCGATGATTCGCCTGCTGCGCGACGAACACGACCTTACGGTGGTGCTGATCGAACACGACATGGGCATGGTGATGAGTATTTCCGACCACATCGTGGTGCTGGACCACGGCAACGTGATCGCCGAGGGCGGGCCGGAAGCGATCCGCAACGACCCTAAAGTGATTGCCGCCTACCTGGGCGCAGACGAAGAGGAGCTGGTATGAGTGCACCTATCCTCGAAATGAAGGACTTGGACGTGTTCTACGGTCCGATCCAGGCCCTGAAGAAAGTCTCGCTGCACATCAACGAAGGCGAAACCGTCAGCCTGATCGGCTCCAACGGCGCGGGTAAGTCCACGCTGCTGATGTCGATCTTCGGCCAGCCACGGGCTGAGTCGGGGCAGATCATCTACAACGGTGTCGACATTACCCACAAGTCGTCCCACTACATCGCCTCCAACGGCATCGCGCAGTCGCCTGAAGGGCGGCGGGTGTTCCCCGACATGACTGTCGAGGAAAACCTGCTGATGGGCACTATCCCCATTGGCGACAAATATGCTCAGGAAGACATGCAGCGCATGTTCGAGCTGTTCCCCCGGCTCAAGGAAAGGCGCAACCAGCGAGCCATGACCATGTCCGGTGGTGAGCAGCAAATGCTTGCCATCGCACGCGCGCTGATGAGCCGGCCCAAGCTGTTGCTGTTGGATGAGCCGAGCCTGGGGTTGGCGCCGATTGTGGTGAAGCAGATCTTTTCCACCCTGCGCGAGCTGGCAGCCACCGGGATGACCATCTTCCTGGTGGAGCAGAACGCTAACCACGCACTGCGCTTGTCGGACCGGGCGTATGTGATGGTCAACGGTGAGATTCGCCTCACAGGCACCGGCAAGGAGCTGCTGGTGAACGAGGAAGTGCGCAACGCCTACCTCGGCGGGCACTGATCTAAAGCCTGACGCAAACCCCCTGTGGGAGCGGGCTTGCTCGCGAATGCGGTGTATCAGTCAGTAGACTGGAACTGACCCACCGCTTTCGCGAGCAAGCCCGCTCCCACATTTGTTTTGCGGTGTTCATAAGGCCGATCCCAAATTGTGGAAAACAAATCCAGCCCCCCTCCAAAGCGCGACATATAGCCGCCGCAAATACCTGTTTTGTCACGCTTTTGACTTGTCCCCATCCACTGTGGAACCGGCTGTGGGTAACGTGGGAGTACCTGCCTGAACGCCTTTAAAACCGTGGCTTACAGCGTGGTGGTTGTTTTTTGATCAGCGGCTTTTTGGCGACCGGCCAAGGGGTTTGTCAACCTGTTTAAAGACACAGGTATATGACCGAAATATGACTCTTCAGCCTGTGGATAAGTCTGTGATTAAACTCTGGAAAGACCTCCGCAGAGGCCGGAATGACTGGCCTGGAGCCATCGTCCGGATTTCCACTCTGTCGATGGGCCTACATACGACCTCGCTAAGGTCAAGCAAAAAACTTTCTAAAACCGCCTGCAGGCCTTGTACACAGAGGCTTTCGGTATTTTGTACTTGCCCCCAAAGACTGTGGGCGCAGCTGTGGATAACCTGCGCGCATATGGCTGCAGGCCACGGTTCATAAGGCTTTGCTTGATATGATCAAAAAGTGATCAGCTTTACATGAAAGGGTGTGCTTAGCGGTTGCCGCGACGGCGGTGTAAGGGCATTCTGCTGGCTGTTTTTTTCCCGATGCCCGCAAGGAGAACACCATGTCCGACACGCTGTTTATTACTGGCGCAACTTCAGGTTTTGGCGAAGCCTGCGCCCGTCGTTTTGCTGAAGCCGGTTGGAAACTGGTGCTCACTGGCCGCCGCGCCGAGCGTTTGAATGCCTTGGTTGAAGAGCTTTCCAAGCAGACCGAAGTGCACGGCCTGGTCGTGGACGTGCGTGACCGCAAGGGCATGGAAGACGCCATCGCCAGTCTGCCGCCGTCGTTCGCCAAACTGCGTGGCCTGATCAACAACGCGGGCCTGGCCGTGGGCACTGATCCTGCGCCCAAGTGCAGCCTCGACGATTGGGAGACCATGGTCGATACCAACATCAAGGGCCTGCTGACCACCACCAACCTGCTGCTGCCGCGCTTGATCGCCCACGGCCGTGGCGCCGGCATCATCAACCTCGGTTCCATCGCCGGTAACTACCCGTACCCTGGCAGCCACGTGTACGGCGGCTCCAAGGCGTTTGTGAAGCAGTTCTCCCTGAACTTGCGTTGCGATCTGCAAGGCACCGGCGTGCGCGTGACGAACATCGAGCCAGGCCTGTGTGAGAGTGAATTCTCGCTAGTGCGCTTCGGCGGTGATCAGGCGCGTTATGACGCGACCTATGCCGGCGCTGAGCCGATCCAGCCGCAGGACATTGCCGACACCATCTTCTGGGTGATGAACACGCCGGCGCACGTCAACATCAACCGCCTGGAGCTGATGCCGGTGAGCCAGACCTGGGCCGGGTTTGCGATTGAGCGGGGCGGTAAGTAAGGCTTTAAACCGCGTCGCTGCCATCGGGAGCAAGCCCCTCTCACACTTGACTGTGTTCACAAGTCGGAACGTGGGAACCCAATCCCATGTGGGAGTGGGTTCGCTCCCGATGGCGTCAAATCGGCCAAAACAGGCCATAAGGTACACTCCACTCCTGAAAACCCCACCGCATCGTGCGGTTCAAAGGTTTTGACGGGAGGAAATGTGAGTAACCGAGGTGAGCAGGCACTGCTCAAACAATCGACGATTCTGATGTTCGCGGTAGCGATCGCCGGCATTGTCACGGGTGTGATATCCGGCGCCCAATCTATTCTGTTCGACGGCTTTTTCTCGCTGATCGCCACCGCCATCAAGGTGTTGATGCTGATCACGGCCAAGTTGATCGCCAAGAAAAGCAACGCGCGCTTCCAGTTCGGCTACTGGCACCTGGAGCCGTTGGTGCTGCTGATCGAAGGCAGCTTTCTGCTGTTGATCGCCATCTATGCATTCCTCAACGGTGTGTTCGGCATGATCAATGGCGGGCGCGAGATCGAGTTGGGCCTGGTGATCATCTACGCGGCGGTGTTCACCGTCGTTGAGTTCGCCTACTTCTTCTATGTGCGCTACCGCAACCGCGCGCTCAAATCGTCGTTGATCCAGTTCGATAACATCAGTTGGCTGGTGGACGCGATGCTGTCGGTGGGCTTGCTGATCAGCTTTCTGGCCGCGCTGTTGCTCAAGTCCCAGGGCTATGGCGAGTGGGCGGTGTATGTCGACCCCTTGATCCTGATCCTGCTGGCCCTGAGCATGCTGGCGCCGGCCTTCAAGATCCTGCGCCCAGCGTTACGCGAGGTGCTGGGGATTGCCCCCGACCATTTGGACGACAAGGTTCGCGAAGTCATGGATGCGGTCCGCGCCAGGCATGGTTTCGACGACTACGTGTCCTACGTGCAAAAGCACGGGCGGGCGCGGTTTATCGAGATTCACGTGGTGCTGCCGGCGGATTACCCGGTGGATAACGTCGCCACCCTGGATGGGTTGCGCGAAGAGATATCCACAGGGCTCGGCACGCCGGATGCGGCGCGCTGGTTAACGATCAGTTTTACGGGCGACCGTAAATGGATTGCGTGAGGCCCTGATAGCAGGTCGCCAGATGATAAGGCGTGGTCGACGGCATATCCCGTCGGCTCACCGCGCCGTTGGCATCCAGGCATTCATGCCAGCCTTTCTCATGCAGGAAATGCTGTTGCAGCGCCAGCAATTGGCGTTGCAGCACCGCTTCGCTGTCGGGCCGCAAGGTCAGTGCCCGCAGGTATTCGGCCTGGGCCCAGATACGCTGGGTAGCGTCACGCACGCTGCCATCGAGGGCAAGCATGCCGCTGACCGCGCCGCTTAACGGATCCACACCCTTTTGCTCGGCGTAGGTAAACGCCCGGGTCAGTGAGGCATGCAACGGCGTGCCGCGTAAGGCGGGCGACGACTCCAGCAAAAAGAACCACTCGAATTGATGCCCTGGCTCAAACCAGTTATCCACAGCACCCAGCGGTTTTTCCATCATCACGCCATGCTGGCGGTCGATGAAGCGCTGCTGCATGGCCGTCGCCAAGCCCAGCAGGGCCGCTTGTACGTCGGCGTCTTCACGCACGGCGAGGGTGGCGAGGAAGCCCTCGGCCAGGTGCATCAAGGGATTTTGCAGGGGGCCGGACTTGAGGGAAGACCAGTTACGCTCAAGTACCGCTTCATACAGGCCATCGCCCGTGGCGAAACGCTCGGCGACCACTTCAAGGGCGGCATTGAGCACCGATTCCACCAGCGGCTCGCGCACTTTGGCCCAGTAATGGGCGCAGGCGAAGATGATGAAGGCGTGGGTGTAGAGGTCTTTGCGCTTGTCCAGCGGCTGCCCGGCGGGGTCGACGCTGTAGAACCAGCCGCCGTATTCGGCGTCGTGGAAGTGCCGTTGCAGGGAACGGAACAACGCGGCGGCACGTTCTTCGGCAAAGGCAGCACCGGGCTCGCCGATCAGACTGGCGAACAGGTACAGCTGTCGAGCACAGGCCATGGCGCGGTAGCGTTGCGGCGGCAAAGGCCGATGATCGGCATCCAGCGCCTCATAGGGCAACGCCAACTCGGCATTCCAGCCCGGGCCCTGCCAGAGCGGCACGATCAAGGTATGGAAGTGGGTGAGCACAGAATTCAACGTGGGCTGGGAAGCGATGGGCATTGGCTGGCGTCGTCACGGCAGGGGTGTAGGCGCGCATGGTAGCAGGCTTGCGTTCTGTGGTGTCTGTGCCAGCGCTATCGGGGGCAAGCCCCCACCCACCTTTGAAGGTGTTCACGCATCAAAATGTGGAGGGGGCCGATGAGGCCCTCAATAGCCCCGCAACTCAGCCCGCGAGCAGCCAAACCCCGGTCGCCGCTGAAGCAGCACCGGCAACCCGCACCAACGGGGCCGCCGCCGCAGGCAGAAACCGCACCACGGCATAGCCGGCAGCGTGCAACGCAGCAGTTGCCCCGACAAAACCGGCCGCATACGTCCAAGGGCTGGACATGTCCGGCAGCTCCAGGCCATGCGCCACCCCGTGGAACAGCGCAAACAACGCCGTAGCGCCCACAGCCATGAACAGTGGTGGACGCACCGCCAGCGCCACTGCCAGGCCCAGCGCCAGCACCGACGCGGCAATCCCGCTTTCCAGCGCGGGTAATGCCAGCCCTTCAAAACCCAGCACGCCGCCGATCAACATGGTGCCGACGAAGGTGCACGGCAGGGCCCAACGGGCGGCGCCTTTTTGCTGGGCTGCCCACAGGCCGACTGCAACCATGGCCAGCAGGTGATCAAGGCCGCCCAGTGGGTGGCTGATACCGGCCATCAGGCCATTGTCGCCGTGGCCGGGGTGAGCGAAAGCCAGGGCCGGAGCGAGCAGCAGAGCGGCGGCGGCGAAGAGTTTGTTGAGGCTCATAAACAGGTTCCTTATGGGTTGATCAGGCGGCAGTGGTCAGCAGGCCCTGGCGCTCGATAAAAGCGACGATCTCGTCCAGGCCGACGCCGGTTTTCTGGTTACTGAACACAAAGGGTTTGCCGTTGCGCATGCGCTGGGTGTCGCTGTTCATCAGCTCCAGCGAGGCGCCGACCAAGGGCGCCAGGTCGATCTTGTTGATCACCAGCAGGTCTGACTTGCAGATACCTGGGCCGCCTTTGCGCGGCAGTTTGTCGCCAGCGGAGACATCGATCACGTAGATGGTCAGGTCTGACAACTCCGGGCTGAACGTGGCCGACAGGTTATCGCCGCCGGACTCCACCAGGATCAGGTCCAGGCCGGGGAAGCGACGGTTGAGTTGGTCCACCGCTTCCAGGTTGATCGAGGCGTCTTCTCGGATGGCCGTGTGCGGGCAGCCGCCGGTTTCCACGCCGATGATGCGTTCGGGCGCCAAGGCCTCGTTACGTACCAAGAAGTCGGCGTCTTCGCGGGTGTAGATGTCGTTGGTGACCACTGCCAGGTTGTAGCGGTCGCGCAGCGCGAGGCACAGGGCAAGGGTCAGGGCGGTTTTGCCGGAGCCGACCGGGCCGCCGATGCCGACGCGCAGGGGTTGTGTGTTCATTTGCTTCTCCAAAATAAAGAGCTCCTAGGAACGGAACAGGCGGCTGTACTGGCGCTCGTGGGCCATGCACGCCAGTGACAGGCCGAACGCTGCGCTGCCGAAATGGTGGGGGTCGACGCGGCCCGCGTCCTGCTGGGCTTGTTGCAGCAGCGGCAGCAGTTCACTGGTCAGGCGCTGGGCGGCTTGTTGGCCCAAGGGCAGGGTTTTCATCAGCACCGCCAATTGGTTTTCCAACCAGCTCCACAGCCAGGCGGCGAGTGCGTCGTCGGGGTTGATGGTCCAGGCGCGTGCGGCCAGGGCCCAGCCCAGAGCCAGATGAGGTTCGCTGCGTTGCTCAAGAAAGGTGCGGGCCTGGCTGTCCAGTTCCGGCAAACCGTTGAGCAGTTGTTGCAGGGAGTAGCCCATCTGGCGGCTCTCTTGATACAGCTCGCGTGTCTCGCGGCTGGCTTGGTGCTCTTCGCACAGTTGCGAGAGTGTCGGCCAATCCTCTGCGGCAGCGGCGCGGCAATGGGCGAGCAGCAACGGTGCTTCGAAACGTGCCAGGTTCAGCAGCAACTGGTCGCTGATCCAACGGCGGGCGCTGGCCGCATCCTTCACGCGGCCGTTCTCCACGGCCATTTCCAGCCCTTGGGAATAGCTGTAGCCGCCAATCGGCAATTGCGGACTGGCCAGACGCAGCAACGCCCAGGCTGGGTTCATAAACGCACGCCGAACTGGTGCAGCTTGGGCGGATAGTTGAAGTCTTCATCGCCATGGCGCGAATGATGATGGCCGCCGCCATAGGCGCCGTGCTCCGGCTGGAATGGCGCTTCGAGGGTCTGCGTGGTGGCGCCCAGCTGTTCAAGCATGGCCTTGAGCACGTAGTCGTCGAGCAGGCGTAGCCAGCCATCCCCAACCTGCAACGCCACATGGCGGTTGCCGAGGTGATAGGCAGCACGTGTCAGTTCAAAGGCATTGGCGCACGTGACGTGCAGCAGTTGTTCAGGCCGTGCGCATACACGTACGACACGTCCGTCTTCAGCCTGTAGGCATTCGCCATCGTGCAACGGCGGCTGGCCGCGCTCCAGGAACAGGCCAACGTCTTCGCCGTCAGTACTGAAACAGCGCAGGCGACTCTTGCTGCGCGCTTCGAAAGTCAGCAGCAACTCAGCGGCCCAGAGGGCTTGGGGGGCGATTCGGCGGTGGATCACCAGCATCAGGAAGCTTCCAGCTATGAGCGATGAAACAGCTAGAGCAAGTGGCTTGCCAATCACGGGTTGATGTAGGAAATCTCTGTCGGTACGCGGGGGAGTGCTACCGAATAGGGCGTTAGTGCTTGGTGGGAGTGTTTCAAATTGGTGCGTTGCCGCGTTTATAGCGCCAAATAGGGGCGTTTTGGCGTCGAGGGCGATGCAGAGTGTATGAAGTTCCTTTCATCCTTTTCGTTTCTGGGTGTTTTCGGATTAGTCCTACGGGAATTGAGGATTTGGAGTTCGTCGGCTTACGCGCAGGATCTTTAGGATTCGCCGCGTGCTAAACATTCACGACGGGTTCCATCATGTTTCGATCAATTTTGTGTTTATTCGTGTTCAGTCTTTATCTGGTTACGCCCTCATCTTCGGCCAATGTCCAGAAGCGTGCGGTGGCTCCGATCGCGGCCAGCACTCCCCTGCAAGCCCTACAGGCCTTGCCGTCCAAACCGTCCATCAACGATGTGATCGACCGCGCCCATGAGTTGCTGGGCACACCCTATAAGTGGGGAGGGAGCACGGTAGAGCAGGGGTTCGACTGCAGTAGCTTTCTGGTTTATCTGTTCAAGACCCAGGCCAATATCCGTATACCCCGCACCACGGCGGCAATGCACCGTTCAGATGCGATGACGATCAAGCGTCATGCGCTGAAACCTGGGGATGCCGTGTTTTTCAAAGGTAATGGGCGCGGTCAGGTCAGCCATGTCGGCCTCTATATAGGCGAGGGCAAATTCATTCACTCACCCCGAACCGGTAAGACGGTGCGTATCGATTCACTGAGCAATCGCTATTGGAGCAAAAACTACACCACCGCCAAGCGTTTCCATTCGGCCGGGTGACCGGTTTACTCGGTACTGCCCAAGCCCTGCCAGTGCTTGAGGCCGATGAAGATAAAGCGCAGTTGCTGGGTGATTTTCGCCTGGGGCGTGAGGTGAGCCGGCAACGCATGAGCCGGCGGGTCGATGATATCGGGCAGGGTGGCAAACACGCTTTTGACGATAAGGTCCGCCATCACGTGCAGGCCATCGGGGTCCAGGTGCTGCAACTTGGGCATCTGCGTCAGGTCGGCCGCAAGGTCGCGGGTGATGTCTTCGCGCAGGGCGCTGATGGCTTGGCGCACGGCCAGGCAGCCACCGTATTGCTCGCGGGCCAGGAACAAGAATTGCGAACGGTTGGCTGAGACCACATCGAGAAAGATCCGCACCGAGGCGTCGATAATGCCGCCCATCACGAATTCGTTGTGGCGCACCAGGCGGATGGTAGCGCGAAAGGTCTGTCCGACCTCACTCACCAAGACAAGTCCAAGCTGGTCCATATCGGCAAAATGGCGATAGAAACCAGTGGGAACGATGCCGGCCGTCTTGGCTACTTCACGCAGGCTCAGGCTGCCAAACCCACGGCCACACTCCATCAGATGGCGGGCAGCGTCCATCAAGGCAAGGCGGGTCTGTTGCTTCTGTTCGGCGCGGGGCAGCATGGGCGGGGGGCTTTGTCGGCAAGTACAGCGACGCACTCTAGCAAAACAGCTCTGTTGGCGTCGAACTTGGCGGGGGCGCGTTGCGTGACAGGTTCTACAAAAAGTCAAAAAGCCCGGTCGGGTGATCGGGCTTTTTTCTGGGCTACCACAGGGTTAGCTCTGTGCTTGGTTTTGTTCTTTCAGGCGATCAGAACCGTCTTCGGCAACACCTTCAGTGTAAGCGCGCTTGCTGATTTGATCGGCACCGTCTTCAACCAGACCTTTCTCTTGCAGGCGATCGCGACCGTTTTCGGTCAGGCCTTCGGCGTGAGCGCGTTTGCTGATCTGATCCGAACCGTTTTCTGCAACAGCGCCTTTGGCGTAGTCACGGCTATCTTCTTCTTGCGAACCGCTGCGGGCCAGGGTTTGGCTGGCGTGCACGGCGTCGGCTTTGACTTGTGGGGTCACTTGTTCGGCGGCTGGCAGGGCAAAGGCGCTGGAAGCCATGATGGACAACAGGACGGTAGCGAGTACTTGGCGTTTCATGATGGTTGCTCCTTGGGAGGGCGATAAAGTGGGTACAGGGCTAATGCTACTCTCGATAAGTCGATATAAAAGTTCATAAACACAATGGTAATAATCAACAGAATTGATTGTTCCTCGCAGAGGCTCTAGACCGGACCTCTCAAGCACGCGGTTTTGCACCGTGGTGGGTATTTTCGACACGAACCTGGGTAACAATGGTGCGCCGTTGATGATTGGATTTGTCTGATCGATCAGGAAAATGGCTTTTTGCGACTAAATTGACCACTGGGTTAAACCCCCGGACGGTTTGCCAGTCGTACTCTTATGAGCTGTAGTTCAGCTATTCGTGTTGAGGAGTCCTGTGCAATGACGCGCACTCGTAAAATCGTCGCTTGGAGCTGCGCCAGCTTCGTTCTGTTAATCGCCGTTGCAGTCCTGGTCCTGGTGTTTTTTGACTGGAATCGCATCAAACCGCCCCTCAATGCCAAAGTCTCCGAAGAACTGCATCGCCCGTTTGCCATCAACGGCAACCTCGCCGTGGTGTGGCAGCGAGAGCCCGATGAAGGCGGCTGGCGTGCCTGGGTACCGTGGCCTCATGTGATTGCCGAAGACTTGACCCTGGGTAACCCGGACTGGTCGAAAAAACCGCAGATGGTTTCGTTGAAGAAAGCCGAGCTGCGTATTTCGCCCCTGGCTCTGCTGGCACAGCGTGTGGTTATCCCGCGTATCGATCTCACCGAACCGACTGCAGAGTTACAGCGCCTGGCTGATGGTCGCGCCAACTGGACCTTCACGTTCGACCCTAAAGACCCCAATGCCGAACCCTCCAACTGGGTGGTGGACATCGGTGCCATCGGCTTTGACAAAGGCCACGTGACGCTGGATGACCAGACCCTCAAGACCCAGCTCGACGTGATCATTGACCCCTTGGGCAAACCGATTCCCTTCGGTGAAATCGTCGGCGATGCCGATGCCAAGAAGGCTCTGGAGAAAGGCTCGGCGCCCCAGGACTATGCGTTCGCCCTCAAGGTCAAAGGCCAGTATCACGGCCAGAAGCTCGACGGCACCGGCAAGATAGGCGGCCTGCTGGCCCTGCAGGATGCGGCCAAGCCGTTCCCGCTACAGGCCCAAGTCAAGATCGCTGACACCAACATCGCCCTGGCTGGCACCCTGACCGACCCGCTCAACCTCGGCGCTCTTGACCTGCGCCTTAAGCTGTCCGGCAGCAGCCTGGGCAACCTGTATCCACTGACCGGCGTCACGCTGCCGGACTCGCCGGCCTACGCCACCGACGGCCACTTGATCGCCAAGCTGCACGATTCCAGCGGCGCATCTTTCCGCTACGACAACTTCAACGGCAAGATCGGCAACAGCGACATTCACGGCAACCTCGCCTACGTCGCCAGCCAGCCACGGCCCAAGCTCAGCGGCGCGCTGGTGTCCAACCAGTTGCTGATGACTGACCTCGCACCCTTGATCGGCGCCGACTCCAACGCCAAGCAAAAGGCCCGTGGCGGCGAAAGCAAACAGCCGGCGACCAAAGTGCTGCCGGTGGAAGAGTTCCGCACCGAACGCTGGCGCGACATGGATGCCGATGTGGAATTCACCGGTAAACGTATCGTGCACAGTGCCGAATTACCCTTTACCGATCTTTATACCCATCTGGTGCTCAACGACGGCGAGCTGAGCCTGGAACCACTGCGTTTCGGCGTCGCTGGTGGCAAGCTCGATGCGCAGATTCGCCTGAATGGCCGCATCACACCGATGGAAGGTCGCGCCAAATTGACCGCGCGCAATTTCAAGCTCAAGCAACTGTTCCCGAGCTTCGAGCCGATGAAAACCAGCTTCGGTGAACTCAACGGTGACGCCGATATTGCCGGGCGAGGTAACTCCGTCGCGGCGCTGCTGGGCAGTTCCAATGGTGACCTGAAGATGCTGATCAACGACGGCGCCATCAGCCGTGGCCTGATGGAAATCGCCGGGCTCAACGTGGGCAACTACGTAGTGGGCCGCTTGTTCGGCGATAAGGAAGTGAAGATCAACTGTGCCGCCGCGGACTTCGGCATCAAGACCGGCTTGGCGACTACGCGGCTGTTTGTGTTCGATACCGAGAACGCCATCATCTACATCGATGGCACCGCGAACATGGCGACTGAGCAGTTGGACCTGACGGTCACCCCGGAATCCAAAGGCTTCCGTCTCTTCTCCCTGCGCTCGCCGCTGTATGTGAACGGGCCGTTTATCAAGCCGAATGCCGGGGTCAAGGCCATTCCATTAGCCCTGCGCGGCGCGGGCATGGTGGCGCTGGGCGTGATCGCGGGTCCTGCTGCCGGCTTGCTTGCGTTGGTCGCCCCAAGTGGTGGCGAGCCCAATGAGTGCGCGCCGCTGCTGCAGCAGATGAAAGAAGGCAAGGCGCCGAAGACCGTTAAAGGCTAACCAAATGTGGGAGGGGGCTTGCCCCCGATAACGGTATGTCAGTCAGTACCTCTGAGACTGAATCACCGCTATCGGGAGCAAGCCCCCTCCCACATGGGATTTACGCTATTTAAAGACTTTCGAGGATGTCGGCCATATCGTCCGCATGCTCTTCTTCCTGAGCGAGGATCTCCTCAAACAGGCGGCGAGTGGTCGGGTCTTTGTCGCCGATGTACTGGATGATCTCGCGGTAGCTGTCCACCGCGATGCGCTCGGCGACCAGGTCTTCGTAGACCATTTCCTTCAAGCTGTTACCGGCCACGTACTGCGCGTGGGAGTTCTTCGACAACAGATCGGGGTTGAACTCCGGCTCGCCGCCCAGCTGCACGATTCGCTCGGCCAGTTTGTCGGCATGTTCGGCTTCCTGGGTGGCGTGCTCCAGAAATTCCTCTGCAGCGACGGCTGCTTTAACGCCGCTGGCCATGAAGTAGTGGCGTTTGTAGCGCAGCACGCACACCAGTTCGGTGGCCAGCGACGCGTTGAGCAGGCGGATAATTTCTTCGCGGTCGGCGTCGTAGCCTTCGGTCACGGCACCGTTTTCGACGTTCTGGCGGGCGCGGCTGCGCAGGGTCGCAACGTCGGTCAAGTTTGCTTCAGTCATCTCAATCTCCTGGGGCTAATCCGGGTTACGCCACGCTCTGTCGGCGTGATCGCTCCAAGTTGTGAGTGCCGGGCAGCGCAAAAAGTTTTATCGGATTTACCTCGCGCGTCACGAGCCCGACTTGCAACTGGTCTAGGCTGCATTGCATCAAACGCGCTGCGAGGATATTCGCTTCATGTCACAGTCGTTGGCCACACGCTATCCCCTGGTATTGGTGCCCGGCATGCTCGGATTTGTGCGCATCGGGTTTTTTCCCTACTGGTATGGCATCGTCCCGGCCTTGCGGGCTGGCGGGGCCCTGGTATTCCCGATACAGGTGGCACCGCTGGACTCCAACGAGGTGCGTGGCGAGCAACTACTGGTACAGATCGAGCGCATACGCCGCGAGACTGGGGCGGAAAAGGTCAACTTGATCGGCCATAGCCAAGGCTCACTGACTGCGCGCTATGCAGCAGCCCTGCGCCCGGATTGGGTGGCGTCGGTGACTTCGGTGGCGGGGCCGAACCACGGTTCTGAGCTGGCGGACCATATCCACATCCATTACCCCATCGACGGCGCCAAGGGCCGGATCATGAGCGCGCTGTTTCACCTGGTCGCCTGGGTGATGGGTGTGCTGGAAACCGGTTATCGCGGGCCGCGCTTTAAAGCGGATCTGCAGGCGTCTCACCATTCCCTCACCAGTGAAGGTGTGGCTTTGTTCAATCGCCGTTATCCCCAAGGCTTACCCGAGACATGGGGCGGGCAGGGTGCGGAGGTGGTCAACGGCGTGCGCTATTACTCGTGGTCCGGCACGTTGCAGCCGGGCATCACGGATCGGGGCCGTAATTTGTTTGATGGTACCCACCGCAGTTGCCGCTTGTTCGCCCGCAGCTTTGTGCGGGAAAAGGGCCAGTGTGATGGCATGGTCGGGCGCTACAGCTCACACCTGGGCACGGTGATTGGTGATGATTTTGCCCTGGACCATTTTGATATCGTCAATCAGTCCATGGGGCTGGTGGGCAAGGGCGCCGAGCCGATCCGATTGTTTGTGGAGCATGCCCGGCGCTTGAAAGCGGCGGGTGTTTAAGCCCGTCGGCGCAGCGGCGTGGTCCAGCGCTCCGACAAGACTACCCCGCCCAAGGTCAGCAAACCGCCCACCAGGTGATACCACGCCAGCTCCTCCTTCAATACCACCGCCGCAATCAACGCGGTAATCAACGGCAGCAGGTTGAAAAACAGCGTGGTACGGCTTGGTCCCAAGGTCTTCACCGAGTGCATCCACGCCAACGGCGCGAGCATCGACGCCAGTAAACACGCGTACAGCACCAGTGGGATATTTGCCCAGCCCAGGCCGGTTTTGGCCGAGAACAGGAACAGCGGAAACAACACCACCACCGCCACCAGTATCTGCAAATACAGCAACACCAACGGCGGCAGGCGCAGCTGCCATTTTTTCAGCAAGGTGCTGTAGACCGCGTAGGCCAGGGTGGCGACCAGCATCATGGCGTCGCCCAGGTTGACCCCGTGTTGCAACAGCGCGCCCAGGCTGCCGGACGACACCACCACGACCACACCGGCAAACGACAGCACAGCCCCGGTGAGTGCGCCGAAGGTCAGGCGTTGGCCGAGGCTGATGATGGCTGCCGTCAGGGCCATCAACGGCATCAGCGACAGGATGATGCCCATGTTGGTGGCGGTGGTCAGGGAGGCGGCGTAATACGCCAGGCTTTGGTACACGGCCATGCCCAGCACGCCGAGGATGACGATCTTGCCCAGATTCGGGCGGATCTGCGCCCAGTGAGCGATCACCGGCTTGAGCATGAACGGCGTGAACAGTAGCGCCGCCAGCAGCCAGCGGTAAAAACCGATCTCCGACGGGAAAATCGAGCCCACGGCCAGTTTGTTGACCACGGTGTTGCCGGCCCAGATAAAAATGGCCAGCAGGGGATACGCGTACTGCATCGAAAGAAACCAAGTGTGTTGATGAAGCGGGATTATCCCCTGTCTGGATTGAAGCCTATACTGCGATCCAGACAACTCACCTTTGCATCCAGACAATATGGCCCGACACACCGTACGCCTCGCCGATTTCCGTAGCTTGCCCAGCCCGGTCTACTTCCGTTATTCCGACTTTGCCCCTGACACCGAGTGCACGCCGCACCAGCACTTCTGGGGCTCGCTGGATTACTCCGCCAGCGGTGTGATGCGCATGGAAGTGGCCGGTAACCGCTTTATGTCGCCGCCGCAGTACGCGGTCTGGATCCCGCCCAATACTGAGCACAGCTCCTACAACGCCCAGGCGATTGTCTATCACTCGGTCGGCCTGGCCCCCGAGCTCTGCGAGCAACTGCCACAACAGCCTTGCACACTGGCGATCAGCGACATTCTCAAGGCGATCCTGCGCGACTTCGCCCGGCGTGACGTGAATATTCCGCATTCCGAAGCCGATATCCGCCTGGCCCAAGTATTGGTGGATCAACTGCGGCAGGCACCGATCCACGACGGTTTCCTGCCCTACGCCCGCCGCCCAGGGCTGCTTGGCGTCCTGGAAGGCATGCAGGCCGACCCCGGCGATAACCGCCCGCTGGCGCAATGGGCTGAACAGGTGCATGTGAGCGAACGCACGCTGGCGCGCCAGTTTGTGCGCGAGTTGGGCATGAGCTTCGGTGAATGGCGCCAGCGTCTGCGATACCTGGCGGCCATCGAAGCCCTCGACAGCGAACGCAGCGTGCAGCAGGTGGCGTTCGACCTCGGCTACAGCACCGCCTCGGCGTTTATCGCGATGTTCCAGCGCCATGCCGGCTGCACGCCGGAGCAGTACCGCCGGACGAATATTCGCTGTGGATGAAGATGTAACAGGCTTTGACTACACTGCGGATAGGCCATGCCCATCGGCGTGGTAACAGGGAGAAAACTCCATGAAGATGCTGCGTATTCCGTTATTGATGATGGGCTTGCTGCTGTGTTCCCAAGGCTTTGCCGCCACTGCCCAGCAAAACAAAATGACCACCTGCAATGCTGAGGCCACCACCAAGACGCTCAAGGGCGACGAGCGCAAGGCGTTCATGAAAACCTGCCTGTCGGCCCCGGCTGCCAATGACGCCAAGACCCTGACGCCGCAGCAGCAGAAGATGAAGGATTGCAATGCGTCGGCGAAAACCAAAGCGCTGACCGGCGATGCGCGCAAGACGTTCATGAGCACCTGCCTCAAAGGTTGATCACGATTTCGTAGGTGCTGAAGATTAAAAGTGGGAGGGGAGGTGCCCCTCTCACACTTGATCGCATTCACAACCTATCCACTCGCTTGATTCTCTGAAGGCTGGCAGACTGCCCATCCTTTAACGCCGTTCGTTTTTGAGGCTGTATGCCAACGTTTTCTCAGCGTCATGTGTTGTTGCTGGCCAGCTACATCATCATTTTCGGCGGACTGCTGCTGGTGCTGCCGCTGAAGTTGCTGCCCAGCCTGCTGGCCGGTTTGTTGGTCTATGAACTGGTCAACATGCTCACCCCCCAACTGCAACGGCTGATCGAAGGCCGCCGCGCGCGCTGGCTGGCAGTGGCGTTGCTCGGGACCCTGATTGTCAGCGTGCTTGCGCTGATCTTCGCCGGCGCCATTAGCTTCCTGCTCCACGAAGCGGAAAATCCCGGGGCTTCCCTCGACAAATTCATGGGCGTGGTCGACCGCGCGCGGGGCCAACTTCCGCCATTCCTCGACGCCTACTTGCCGGCCAGCGCCGCCGAATTCCGTGTGGCCATCGGTGAGTGGCTGAGCAAACACCTGAGCGAGCTGCAACTGGTGGGCAAAGACGCCGCGCACATGTTCGTCACCCTGCTGATCGGCATGGTGCTCGGCGCGATCATCGCCCTGCAGCGCGTGCCTGACCTGACCAAGCGCAAGCCCCTGGCGGCGGCGCTGTTCGACCGCCTGCACCTGCTGGTCCAGGCCTTTCGCAACATCGTCTTCGCTCAGATCAAGATCGCCGCGCTCAACACCGCCTTCACCGCCATATTCCTCGCCGTGGTGCTGCCGCTGTGTGGCATTCACCTGCCACTGACCAAAACCCTGATCGTGCTGACCTTCCTGCTCGGCCTGCTGCCGGTGATCGGCAACCTGATGTCCAACACCCTGATCACCATCGTCGCGCTGTCGCTGTCGATCTGGGTGGCAGTGGCGGCGTTGGGCTATTTAATCGTGATCCACAAGGTCGAGTACTTCCTCAATGCGCGCATTGTTGGCGGGCAGATCAGTGCCAAGTCGTGGGAATTGCTGCTCGCGATGTTGGTGTTTGAAGCCGCATTCGGTCTGCCGGGCGTGGTGGCAGGGCCGATCTACTATGCGTATCTGAAGAGTGAGCTGAAACTCGGTGGGATGGTTTGATTTACTAAGGTGAACGACCCTACCTACGCTGCGCGAACGGCAGAGTTGAGCACGGTAGTGCAGTCGTCACCACTGCCAAGGCCTGATCAATGATGCGGCACGCTGTAATTATCTAACCCTCAATAGGCAGGACCCGCTGATAGCGTTTGATTTAACTAACGCGAACAGAAGGACTGCATTTGATGGGTGATTCCAGTACTGATAACGATGGTAGCGGAACGACTGCCAGTGATGGCTCCGGTGTTAGCAACGACTACATAAATATCGTGGCGTCTGCTGTTCCTTCATTTTTGTTAAACGCGCCCGCGCAGACTTTAAAAACATTCGGGGGGATGACTCCTCAGCTGCCCGAGTGGTGGACGTCTTCCTCGCCCGCTGAGCGTGCGACGGCTGCGAGCTATGCCGCGCTGAGCATCGAGGCGCACAGCGCTTACGTTCGCATCATGGCTGATGTGCAGGCGATTAATGATTTCGCTGCACCACTGTTAACGCAGGAAATCAAAAAAATCTTTGGCCTGGATCTGGATGTCAATCAGGTCTGGTTGGAGCTTTATACCCATGCCAGTTTTTTCAGTAACCCAAAAATCGAGTGTTTTACCCTGTTGCAAGCTGCGCTGCATAATTTTGAGGCCTCTGAAGGAAGAGCGGGGGCTTTCTATATCAGCGAGTTTTTTAACTACGGGAAGAAAGTAGGTATTCGCCAAAAAATCCAGGGGCTGACGATCGAGAAATTTGTAGCCTTATGTCGGGATCTGGATCTGGGTGCAAAGTACCAACAGCACATAAAGGACGCACTAGGCTGGAGCGATCCTGAGAAGCTGGAGGCCGAAAAAGATGCCTTTATCCGCTATCAGAAAGCATCGCTTAAAACCGCGAGTTACATCGCGCTGTTAAAAACAGATATTCAGGCGAAACACTATCAAGCTCTGCTTGCCCTTATCGACCAACAGCAAGAGGTTGCAGTAGACGGCCACCCGCTGTGGTTGCGCGGTTTGAACTTCATGGGAATGAACCTGAACGGTTGTGTGGTGTTTGAGATCGTTGAGAAAAGCCAGAGTTTGCCAGTGAAGGTGATCTGGCCATTCTTGGACAGCGAGTCAGAGTCCGGCTTCATTGTTTACATCCCTGATGATCCTGATCATCCCGTAAAGCATTACTCTTCCCTGGCGCAGCTCAAGGCGCAGATGAAGACGCAATTTCTGCGAAAAGCCCCAGCAGCAAAGCCTTCCACTGCAGCGCCCTCTGACTATCAGCTGTTTTTCAGTCGGTTTGTCGCCTTTGAAGATCGCCCAGCCTTTTTCAATTACTTCACCGAACGAGTACCTGGGCAATCCCCACGTCACGCGCCGGTGCTGCGGCAAAAAGAGCAGTTGGACTTTCTCTTGCAGTTCCGGCCCATGGGGACATCTCTGGATATCTGGGAAGAAGGCCTGGACCTGTGGGCTTGCCTCTACCGGCAGTGGCGACAAAGGGGGCTGGCCGATGCGAGACGTCAGGCAGTCCCCACTGAAGATGCGGATGCGAAGAGTCGCAGGGAGTGGATTGCCCAGTTGCTGGAAGACCTCATGGCCGTGATCGGCGTTGCTGCCTTTGCTGTGCCTGCGCTTGGCGTAGTACTGCTGGGGGCGACGGCGGTCAAGCTGATGAATGAGGTGCTGGAAGGTATCGAGGACTTGTCCGTGGGGGACAAGGTGATGGGCTGGGCACACATTGTCGGTGTGGTTAACGCCCTGGTCGAGGTTACTGTCACCGGTCTGGCGCTCAGTTACGTCGTGCCCGAAGAAATGAATATGTTCCGCCGTGTCACGTCTCCAGATGGGCGCATTCGTTTACAGAAGGTCGCTATCCCCGCCTCCAGCGAGGAGGGGCATATCACGTATACGTCGTCTGAGCCGACCCCTGACCTGCCTGCGCAGGTTGAGCCTGCGCTTGAAGCGCCCATCCCAGTAGACGAGCCTGCCGAGGTCACCCCTCTTGGGTACCGGGAGTACGCAGTAGATCAGTCCACGATCTCGACGCTTACACCCAGCGCCCAGGGCATCTATCGGACGGCTGATGGCCAACAGTTTTATATCCGGGACGTAAGAGGTGATGGTCGAGAGCAGGTGTACCAGATCCGCGATAACTTCAGGATAGAGGCCGACATTTTTGATGTGAACGTCGTCGATGTTCAAACCAACCGGCAGACAGGTTACTGGTTGCGGCGAGTAGGTCCCGACCAATGGGAGTCCATCGGGTTGAAGGGCGGCGTCGAGCCTCACCGTTTGATAACGGGGGATGACGTCCGTGATTGGAGCGAGTTATCTGAAGTCGACCGTTCTGCCAACTTAATGCGCAAGTTTGCCAGGCAGCGCGGACTGTTCTATCCCACCTTGAGACGTTACGTATTAGCGGACGGATCTACCACGCCTGAGGGGGTGGCATTTCTCGACAATGAGCACGCAGTGCGTACCAGTGTTACCGCCGAGCATTTGTCTGCATGGGAGCGACTGTCACCCAGGGAGCGGCATGAGTTGACTCGTGAGGGTTTTGCGAATCAGTACTTGATTGAGCCAGATGCTCTCATGCTGCATATCGCTCAGGATGGCTCGATCAACGACATAGGGAGAGTACTGCTCAAACATGCCGGCGGTGGTGCCTATACAAGCATTACTCGTGAGCATCTCAGTGAATGGAAAACGCTGTATGAAACCCCCGGCAGCCAATTGATGGCCCGTGATTTTGCCACGCGGCATAACCTCAACCCGATCATGTGGGGCGATTACGTAAAGCAAGATGGCAGTTTTACCAAGCAAGGTATGACCGAGCTTATTTTCGAACGGGCTAACTATGATCCGCTGACCGAGGCTCATCTGGACAAGTGGTACCGTTTGCAAAGCAAGGAGGGTCAAACGGTATCGTCCAGTGAGTTTGTTCAACGCAACAATATCGACCCATTGGAGTGGGCGCGCCACGTGAGGGCAAACGGTAAGTTCACGTTGATCGGAAAAAACCGCCTGATCTTTGGTGAACCGGGGCAGTTGCCCGCCAATCCCCTCAATCCCGAAAGCCTTGAGACGCGGATATTCACGGCACGCAAAAGCTCCAGAGTCCCCGTCAAACGTCCTGCGCAGGGCCCGCTCTCACCGCAGATCAAGGTGCCCAGGCGCGAGCCGACGGTGGCTAATGAGAGCAAAGATGCAACGCTTCTCCTTGAGCATGAAATCAATAACGACCTGCCCATCCTGCAAGATCCGAGCGATGTCACGCGCAGTTTGACCGCAGAACTGGAGGGTGAGGTTGACCAGATTGAAGTGACTTACTGGAACAGTTTGCTCGACGAGTTCGGGACGCAGGAACGCCTGAGATGGTCTGAAAAAATAACCCAGGATGTTCGAAATTGGATTCGAGATGAGGGGCGTCACGCCGCGCGTTTCTTAGGCAAGCTACTGGCCAGGAAGATGACGGATGGCCCTGATCGAGGGCTGTCGGTCGTTGCGCTACGCAGGATTCGCAGGTTTGAGGTGCTGGGACCTTATTCAGGAAAGTTGCATCAAGGCGATCCGACGCTGATGAAGGAGATTGCAGCCAAGGGGCGCCGGCCGGTGGAGACTTACTCGTTTCAGAGCTTTTCCAATGACGGAACACTAAGCGCTCATGGCAGTGGCAATATCCTTAGCCTGATCAACAGCCCGGCTGCCCCAGGGCAAGTACCAGTAGGCGAGCAAAATGTGGGGAGTATCTACGTCGGTCGTTACATGACGTTTTTTGTGGCCTGGCGGGATATTGAGGAGGGCGAGGAGTTGCTGCTGGACTATGGACCTTTCTATAAGTGGGACTGACCCGGGATAAGCGGTCAGGGATGCGTGCTTGCTCACGATGACGAGAGGCCGTCGACTGGCCGATCGCTGTTGCGAGCAAGCACGCAGGGCGCGGGTGTTGATCAGTTCCCGTACCGCTTGCTCGCCTCAATCGCCAGACCGCTGCCGATGCTGCCAAAGATATTGCCTTCCACATGCTGCGCATTCGGCAGCATCGCCGAGATGCGGTGGCGCAGCGCCGGAATGCCGCTGGAACCACCGGTAAAGAACACCGTGTCCACTTGCGCCACGGTCACGGAAGCGTCGTTGAGCAGTTGCGTCACGCTGCCGCGCACACGCTCCAGCAGGGCGTCGATGGACGATTCGAACAGCGCCCGGCTCAAGTCGACGCTCAGGCCCGCTTCGATACGGTCCAGCGCCACATGGCGGCTGTCTGCGTGGGTCAGCTGGATCTTGGTTTCTTCCACTTCCATCGCCAGCCAGTGCCCGGCGCGCTGTTCGATCAGCTTGAACAGGCGGTCGATGCCGCCGGTGTCTTCGATGTCGTAGCGCATGCTGCCCAGGGCCAGCTGGGATTTTTGCGAGTACACCGAGTTGATGGTGTGCCAGGTCGCCAGGTTCATGTGGTGACTGGTGGGCATGTAGGCGCCACTTTTCATACGGCTGCCGTAGCCGAACAGCGGCATCATGCCTTGCAGGCTCAGTTGCTTATCGAAGTCGGTACCGCCGATATGCACGCCGCCGGTGGCGAGGATGTCGTCGTGGCGGTTGTCGTTGTGACGGCGGTCGGGCGACAGGCGCACCAGGGAGAAGTCGGACGTACCCCCGCCGATGTCGACGATCAGTACCAACTCTTCTTTCTCGATGGTGGACTCGTAGTCGAACGCGGCCGCAATTGGTTCGTACTGGAACGAGATGTCCTTGAAGCCGATCTTGCGCGCCACATCCACCAGAGTGTTTTCCGCTTCCTGGTCGGCCATCGGATCGTCATCGACGAAGAACACCGGGCGACCCAGTACCACTTCTTCGAACTCGCGGCCGGCGTTGGCTTCGGCGCGGCTCTTGAGCTGGCCGATAAACAGTGCCAGCAGGTCGGTGAACGGCATTGCCGTGCCCAGCACGCTGGTGTCGTGCTTGATCAGCTTGGAACCCAGCAGGCTCTTGAGCGAGCGCATCAGGCGGCCTTCGTAGTTTTCCAGGTACTCGTGCAGCGCCAGGCGACCGTATACCGGGCGGCGCTCCTCGAAGTTGAAGAACACCACCGACGGCAGGGTGATCTTGTCGTCCTCCAGCGCGATAAGCGTCTCCTCGCCGGGGCGGATCCAGCCGACGGTGGAGTTGGACGTGCCAAAGTCGATACCACAAGCACGGGCTGGGGATGGGTTTTTCATGTCTATCGGGTTCCGGTCGAAAAACGGCCGCGCAGTGTATGCCAGTCGAAGGCGGATGCGTAGGCCGACCATCCGTTAAATCGTGCTTGAAAGTGTGGGATTTGCCCCCACATCTGGTGCATACGGCAAGTGCCGATAAAACTCTGACGTACCCCCAGGCCACAAGACTCAACAGGTGCAAAGCAGCGCACGTTGTGCCCAGGGCTGTGCGATCTCGATGAAGGATGGTGAACCGCCGATGGATTTCAAAGACTACTACAAGATATTGGGTGTCGAGCCGAGCGCCGATGACAAGGAAATCAAGGCCGCCTATCGCAAACTCGCGCGTAAATATCACCCCGATGTGAGCAAGGAAAAAGACGCCGAAGCCAAGTTCAAGGACGCGTCCGAAGCCTATGAAGCGCTCAAGAGCGCCGATAAGCGCGCCGAATACGATGAACTGCGCAAATACGGCCAGCACGGCCAGCCGTTCCAGGGGCCACCGGGCTGGCAGAGCCGTGGCGGCTTTGGCGGCGGCGGGCAGGGCGAGGACTTTTCGGACTTCTTCAGTTCGATCTTCGGTAACCGTGGCGATGCTTTCGGCGGCGGCCAGCGCCGTCCGGCCGGGCGCAAAGGCCAGGATGTCGAGATGCAACTGACGGTGTCGCTTGAAGAAACGCTGTCCACCGAGTCCAAGCAGATCAGCTTCCAGGTGCCGCAATACGACGCCTCGGGCCGGCATGTGAGCAATACCACCAAGAGCCTGAACGTGAAGATCCCCGCCGGTGTGACCGACGGCGAGCGCATCCGCCTCAAGGCGCAGGGCGCGCCGGGCATCGGCGGTGGGGCCAACGGCGATCTGTACCTGATCATCAAGTTTGCGCCCCATAGCAAGTTTGAAGTGGATGGCGAAAACCTGATCATCAACCTGCCGCTGGCGCCGTGGGAACTGGCGCTGGGCACTGAAGTGGCCGTACCGACGCTGACCGGCAAAATCAACCTCAAGGTGCCGGCGGGCAGCCAGAACGGCCAGCGCATGCGCGCCAAGGGCCACGGTTTGCTGAACAAGGCGGGCCAGCGCGGTTACCTGTTCGTGCAGCTCAAGGCTGTGATGCCCAAAGCTGCCGACGACGAGGTCAAGGCCTTGTGGCAGGCGCTGGCGGAGAAAGCCGCGTTCAACCCGCGCGAACAGTTCTGAACTGACGCAAAAGCGCCAAACGGCACAACTATATGTGCCTTTTGGCGCAAGGGCGTTCGATAGGCTGAGGGCTTAATTCCTGGCCACGGATGAGCCCAAATGCCAAACATACCTTCGCCCGCTTTTTCCTCGCCCGGCTATAGCGGAGTGCATTACGACTTCCTGAAAAGCCGCGTCCCTTCCTGGTTTCTGCAGGCGCCCAAGCAGCGCCAGCAAGAGTTGGCCGACCACTCGCTGCAACTGCCGGATTGGTACCTGAAAGCCGACTCGGCAGGTCGAGCCAGCCTCGCGGTCGCTCACACCCGCTTTCGCGACGCTCAGCGCGACCTCGAAGACAACCTTGCCCGCATTGACGACGTGCTCGATTTCGCCGAGCCGCTGCTTAAAGCGCAGATTCAGCAACGTTTCAACATGGACCTGGATGTCAGGCAGGTGTACTTCGCCCGCAAGTACACCCCCGGAAAAGAGCAAGCTGCCTTTGGTGGATTTTTTACCGTCGATCAAACCAGCAGTCCGGATGCCAATTACCGTTATCGCGGCGTAACACTGCTTGAAGCCGCCCTGGCCAACTTCGAGCCTTCTGAAGAACAACCCTTGAGTTGCCGCGATTGCTCGATCATCACTCGATTCAGCGCGTTCGAAGGGGAGGTGATCCCGGGGTTCGACGTTCTGCAGGATCAGGCCGTGGCCATCCTGCCCCACGAGTTTGCCCAGCTGTGTCGCTCGTTGAACGTGGGTAAGTTGTATCAGGAGCATCTCAAGGCGGTGCTTGAGCCGCAGGATCAAACCCAGCGCACCGCATTGGAGAACCAATTGCATGCGCACCAACGCCAGCAATTTACCCTGAGTCTCGATATTGCCAGCCGGCAACGGTTGGCTGACGCCAACGGGAGAGCGGGTGTGAGTGCCAGCGCACGGCGGATGCTCGATCAGGTGCTCAGCGGCTCGCGCAACGCTTACCTCGATGGCAGCCCGGTCACGTTTGCGGCGTTGAAAATCTTCGGCATTGTGCTCGTCGGGCCATTGCTGATCGGGCCAGAGCGCCTGAGCAGTGTCGATGCCGAGCGGGTGGTGGTGTATATCCCCAACGATCCGCAGCAGCCGATGCGCGAATATGCCTCCGGCGACGCGTTCATGGCCGATTTGAGAGCGCGCCTGCACAGCATCGCCTACCGCCGTTTCTTCAGCCAGTTCATCCCCGTGCAGCATCAAGGTGAGTTCTTTCAGCAACTCAACAAGCTCTATCAACCAAAGGAAAGCGACGACACGCAGACGGATTTCGTACTGCAAGCCGAGCCCGCCAGATTGCCGATCGAAGCGTTCGAGATCACCGGCGACGTGTGGATCGAACAGCGTCAGGCCCATATGCGCAAGCTGCTCAGCGATGCCAGGGCGGTGGCCGTGCCCACCGGCGACGAGGACGCGCAGGCGCGGGCCAGGCGCATGGCAGGTTTCCTGGACGCGGTGCTCAATGTATTCAACCTGGCGGCGTTTGTGGTGCCGGGGCTTGGACCGATCATGCTGGCGGTGGGCGCTGGGCAGATGATGACTGACGTGTTCCATGGCATCGAGGCGTATGAACAGGGTGAAATCAAAGAGATGTGGCGCTGCTTTTCCTCGGTAGCGCTCAATGCCGCATTTTTTGCCGCGGGCGCTGCGGTATTGCCGCATGTTCAATGGTCGGGCCAGGTCGAAAGCCTGAGAAACGTACGCCTGCCCACAGGCGGGAGACCCTTTGGCGTCCACGACTCGACGGTTATGAACTACCGGATTACGAGCCGCAGGGGCAAGCAGACGAGCACGGCGTGTATCGCCAGAATGGACAATCTGTGCTCGCTATTGAGGGCAAGCATTACCGTATTGTCGAGGACGCCACCACCGGGCATTACCGTATCCAGCACCCGACGCGAGCAGAGGCCTACCAGCCGTTGCTGCGCCACAACAACCAGGGCGGGTGGCTGCATGAGGCCGACCGGCCCCAGGAGTGGACAGGGGCGACGCTGATGCGGCGTATCGGCCCTGCGATGGAGGGCTTCAGCGACGAGGAGCTTGAGCAGATCCGTCAGGTCAGCGATGTCCATGAGGATCAGTTGCGCCGAATCCACGCGCAGAGTGAGCCGGTGCCGGCGGTGTTGCTGGACACCGCGCAGCAATTTCGCGCCTACGGGCAGGCGAAGGAACTCAACCGGCAGATCACGGCTGGACGTCTGTCTGCCGAGTTGACCGGTTATGCCGCCAGCCTGGTCACAGAGCTTGCCCATTGGCCGGCCAGCACGGGTATTGAAGTGTTGGGAGAGGACGGGCTCGACACTTCGGCGGTGCGCTACGGCAACCGGCTGGCGACGGGGCGGGACCTGATCCGGATCAGCCGTGCCGAGCTGATGCAGGGCCAGCTGTCCAGGCGCATTGTCGAGCACCTCAGCCACGAACAGTTAACGCCACTGTTGGGTGAGCGTATAGGGCTCGACACCCCGTCGCGTGCGGCGGAATTGACTCGCCGCCTGGCGGAGTATGCGGCCACCCAGCACACCCGGCTGTTCAAAAGCCTGTACAGCGAGCGCCTTGCGCCTAAAAGCCCCGCCGTGCAGGTTTTGCAGCGCGACTTCAAGCGCTTGCCGAGCCTGATCGCCCAGGAACTGCTGGACTCGGCTTCCCCCAAAGAGCTGGAATTCATCACTGCCAAGGGGCGACTCCCCTTACGGCTGGCCGAAGAGGCGCGCAAGCTGCAGGCGCAGATGCGTCTGTTGCACGCTTATGAAGGGTTGTATCTGGAGCGGCTGGACAACCCGGATACCGAAACCCTGGTGCTGCACTCCCTGGAAAACCTGCCCGGCTGGCATGACAACATCCGGCTTGAAGTGCGCGAGGGTTCGTTCGATGGCAGCTTGCGCGCGGTGTTTGGCGCCGAGGATGCAGGCCAGCGCAAAGTGCTGGCGCGTGTGGCTGATGGGCTTTATCAACCCTTCGATGAAGAGGGCAATGAACTACACGGTACCGACAGCTTGTATAGAGCGTTGCAGCACGCCTTGCCCGATGCCCATCGCAATGCGATTAGCCTGCCCCATGTCGGCCAAGGTGATCAGTTGCATGCGTTGGTCATTCAGCGGGCGCTGCCACGGGATGCCTTAAGCAACGCCTTGCGCATTGCGCCGCGGAACAAGCCGTTCTTCAGGTTCCCGCAGCGCGCACCGAGCGGCCAGCCGGGCTATCCGTTGAGCGGACGCGGGGTGGGCGGAGTTGAGGGCACTTTCCGTCGTCGGCTGCGAACGCTTTACCCCAGTTTGACGGAGGAGCAGGTTGAGGCCTTTCTGCAGGACCGCAGCCTCACCGACGACGCCTGGCTGCGTGCGTTGGAGCGTGATTTCGCACACCTTGAAGCGACGTTTTACAACTGGCTTTTGGAGGGGCCGAAAACGCCGTCGATTTTGCGCGCACGGTATCGGATTGTGGATGCCATCATGAACGCCTGGAGAATGACCGGCGAGCTGGACATCGATCCCCTCGGTAACGTGCTAGGGCAGCGGATCAAACTGCGAGGCGGCGCTCGCGACCAGCAGCGGATGCTCGGGGCGCAGTTGGCAACCCTGCCAGAGCTGCCAGGCAACTTCGATCATGTCACCAACCTGCAGGTGACCCGGTGCGACCTGACCGACCAGGGCGCGCGTTTTCTGTCGGCGTTCCGCAGGGTGCGGCTGTTGGACCTGAGCGAAAATCGTTTGACTGTCCTGCCGCCCGCCCTTGCGAACATGCCGTTCATGGAAGGGCTGGACCTGGCCGATAACGCCTTGGTTCTGACGGCAGAGACCGCGCAGCATATCAACAATATGACCCGACTGATTTCGCTGACACTGGCCGGTAACCCCATCGGTGAATGGTTGAACCTCAAGCGTCTGCGTTTTCTGCAATGGCTGGAACTGGCGGGTTGCGGTTTGAAGGCACTGCCCGCAGGCCTTTTCGCCCACCCCAGGCCGCGAGGTTTTGTTCTGGACCTGACGGGTAATCCGATCACTGAAATGCCTGATGTGGCGCCGGGCTCGGACAGGGCAGAGACCATCGCCAGAATCGTGGTGACCCTTGAGTTGTTGGCGCCTGAGGCACTCGATCGGCTCAAGCTCTATATAGAGTCCATCGGGATGGATGCCGGGCGACGTTTTCCCCCCAGGGGCGTGCAGGACAGCGCCCATTGGATGGCTGGCCTGACGCAAGAGGAGTGGGTGGTGAAAGCCCGCTACTGGGACGCGGTCGAGGAGCTCGAAGGCAGCGAGCCGTTTTTCAATGAACTGCGCAAACTGAACGAATCTTCCGATGCGGGAACGCCTGAATACAGGAACGATTTGACAGCCAAGGTGTGGCGCATGATCGAGGCCATGCATGAAGACAGTGTGCTGTGTGACACCTTGTTCAAAATGGCCGCTGCACCCACCACGTGTGTCGACGCCGGGGCCCAGTTGTTCAATGCTATGGGCGGGGAGGTGCTGGTGTCCCAAGCCAACGCAATTCCCAATGTCGAGCTGAAAAAGATCGAACTGCTGGACCTGGCCAGGGGGCGCGCAAGGCTCCATGAGTTGGGCCGGATCGCTCAAGCGAGAGTCAACGAACTGCTCGCGCAGGGTCGCAATTTTCCTCAATACGACGCGCAGGGTGAGTTGGTGCGGCAGTACGACGCCCAGGGAAATGCGCTGCGCAGCATCGACGAAGTCGAGATATACCTGGCCTATGCCACACGGCTGGCCGGGCCTCTGGATTTACCCTGGCAGTCCAAGAGCATGATGTTCAACGAGCCGGATGTCACAAGCGCGATGGTGCACGAGGCTTACCTGCGTGTGCGGGCGCTGGAGGAAGGCGACCAGTTACGCAACCAGATCGTGGAGGAATCCTTTTGGGCCAACTTCGTCGAGTCGTTGAACCCCGAACCCTTCAAGGTGCTGCAGGTCAGGGGCGATGACTTGATCAGTTTGCAGGTCGCCCAACAGGAATGGGCGAATGACGGCGATCTTTCGCCGCAGCAAAAGCAAGCGCTGCGCGAGACGATCGATACCACGGTGCTGGCGCTGGGCAAATCGTCGGTGAACTCCGTGTCGGGGCACGTGATGAGTGACGAGGAGTATTTCTCCGACATCAGCGCCGTGCAAAAGGAGCGCTTGCAACTGCTCTACACCATGACCGATCAAATCATGGGCCGCAGCCCGCAACCCGCTCAGGGCAGCGAAGCTTGAGCCCATGAGCGGGTGACGATTCAGAACAGGAAGTAACGCTGTGCCATCGGCAGCACGTCCGCCGGTTCGCACCACAGCAGCACACCATCGGCCTTGACCTGATAGGTCTGCGGATCCACTTCGATTTCCGGTAGGTAATCGTTGTGGATTAGGTCGGTTTTTTGCACGTCGCGACAGCCCTTAACCACCGCGATCTGCTTCTTCAACCCCAGGGCGTCGGGCAATCCGGCGTCCAGCGCGGCCTGGCTGATAAAGGTCAGGCTGGTGGCGTGCAACGAGCTGCCAAAGCTGGCGAACATCGGGCGGTAGTGCACGGGTTGCGGGGTGGGGATTGACGCGTTGGCGTCGCCCATCAGGCTGGAGGCAATTGCGCCGCCCTTGAGAATCAGGGTCGGCTTGATGCCAAAGAACGCCGGCCGCCACAGCACCAGGTCAGCCCATTTCCCCACCTCGATGGAACCGACGATATGGCTGATGCCATGGGTGATCGCCGGGTTGATGGTGTACTTGGCGATGTACCGTTTGGCGCGGAAATTGTCGTTACCGGCGCCATCGCCTGGCAGCGGGCCGCGCTGTTTTTTCATCTTGTCGGCGGTTTGCCAGGTGCGCGTGATCACTTCGCCCACGCGGCCCATGGCCTGGCTGTCGGAGCTGATCATCGAGAACGCGCCGAGGTCGTGCAGGATGTCTTCGGCGGCGATGGTCTCGCGGCGGATGCGGCTTTCAGCGAAGGCCACGTCTTCGGCAATGCTCGGGTCCAGGTGATGGCAGACCATCAACATGTCCAGGTGCTCATCGATGGTATTGCGCGTGAACGGCCGCGTCGGGTTGGTCGAACTTGGCAGTACGTTGGGGAAGCCGCAGGCCTTGATGATGTCCGGCGCATGGCCGCCACCGGCACCTTCGGTGTGGTAGGTGTGGATGGTGCGGCCCTTGAGCGCGGCGAGGGTGGTTTCGACGAAGCCGGACTCGTTGAGGGTGTCGCTGTGGATCGCCACCTGCACGTCGTACTGGTCGGCGACGCTCAGGCAGTTGTCGATGCTGGCGGGCGTGGTGCCCCAATCTTCATGCAGCTTCAAACCGATGGCGCCGGCCTTGACCTGCTCGATCAACGGCTCCGGCAGGCTGGCGTTGCCCTTGCCGGTAAAACCGATGTTCATCGGGAATGAATCACTGGCCTGAAGCATGCGTGCCAGGTGCCACGGGCCCGACGTGCAGGTGGTGGCGTTGGTGCCGGTGGCCGGGCCGGTACCGCCGCCGATCATGGTGGTGACGCCGCTGGTCAGCGCTTCCTCGATCTGCTGCGGGCAGATGAAGTGCACATGGGAATCGATGCCGCCGGCGGTGAGGATCATGCCTTCACCGGCGATCACTTCGGTGCTGGCGCCGATGGCCATGGTCACGCCGGGCTGGATGTCCGGGTTGCCGGCCTTGCCGATCGCGTGAATGCGGCCGTTCTTCAGGCCGACGTCGGCTTTGACGATGCCCCAGTGGTCGATGATCAGCGCGTTGGTGATGAGCGTGTCCACCACTTCATGGGCGAGCAACTGGCTCTGGCCCTGACCATCGCGAATCACCTTGCCGCCGCCGAATTTCACTTCTTCGCCGTAGACGGTGAAGTCCTGCTCCACTTCGACGAACAGCTCGGTGTCGGCCAGGCGGACCTTGTCACCGACGGTGGGGCCGTACATGTCGGCGTAGGCTTGGCGGCTGATTTTCATGTGTGTGCCCTGAGAAGAATGTGTTGAATGTGACACCGCTATCGGGAGCAAGCCCCCTCCCACCTTTGATGTGTGAACACGCTCAAAATGTGGGAGGGGGCTTGCCCCCGATGAGGCCCTAAAGATCGCCCATGACCCGCCCGGCAAACCCGAATACCCGCCGTCCGCCGCTCAAATCGACCAACTCGATCTCACGGCTCTGCCCCGGCTCAAACCGTACCGCCGTGCCCGCCGGAATATTCAGGCGCATGCCGCGGCTTGCCGCACGGTCAAACGTCAGTGCGTCATTGGTTTCGAAAAAGTGATAGTGCGAGCCCACCTGGATCGGCCGGTCGCCGCTGTTGGCCACGCTGAGCGTGATGGTGCGACGGCCGACGTTGAGTTCGATCTCGCCGGGCTGGATCTGATATTCGCCAGGAATCATGCAGGTTGCCCCAGGGTCTTGAAGTAGATGGCGGTCGGACTGTAGCGCCCGTCCGGGCTTTGGCAGTAATCGGGCAGTTCGCCGATCTTGGTGTAGCGCAGCGCCTGGTAGAACGCTTCGGCCCCGGAGCCGGCTTCGGTGTCCAGGTACAGCAGGCCGCGCTTGTGCTGGCGCGCGGCAAGTTCCAGGGTGTGCATCAGTTGTTGGCCGAGGCCGTGGCGGCGCGCACTGCTGTGCACCAGCAGCTTTTGCACCTCGGCGCGGTTCAGGCCATTGGCTTTCTGGCACAGCGCCAATTGCACGCTGGCCTGCACCTGTTCGTCGCGCACCACCACCCACAGCAACAGGCTGGCGTCTTCGATGCTCGACTGAACGCCGCGCAGATACTCGCGGGCCTGGGCTTCATCGAAGTCGGCCATAAAACCCACCGATGCGCCGTGCTTGACCGCGTCCAGCAACAGCTCAATCAGGCCCTCGCGGTAATGGGCAAAACTCTCTGCATTGACTCGACGCAGTTGCGCAGCGCTCATCGATCACTCCTTGGGCGGTTCGGCGCCCGGGTTCAAGGCCAGTTGCATAAAGGTCAGGTCGAGCCAGCGACCAAATTTGATACCCACCTGCGGCATTTGCCCGGTGGTGATAAACCCCAGGCGCTCATGCAGGCGGATCGAAGCCTGGTTGCCGCTTTCGATGGCGGCGACCATCACGTACTTGCCGCCTATGCGCGCGCGTTCGATCAAGGCCGCCATCAACTGCGGGCCAAGGCCTTTGCCACGCTGGTCGTTACGCACATACACCGAGTGCTCGACGCTGTAGCGAAAGCCTTCGAAAGGGCGCCAGTCGCCAAACGAGGCGTAGCCGGTGACTTCATCGTGCTCGACCGATACCAGGATCGGATACGCCTGGGCCTGACGCGCGTTAAACCATGCCAAGCGGTTGGCCAGGTCTACCGGTTGTTCGTTCCAGATCGCCGTGGTGTTGCGTACCGCATCGTTGTAGATGTCGCGGATGGCTGGCAGGTCGCTTTCACTTGCATCACGAATCATGACCGGGCCTCAGGCGATGGGTTGATGGACGGTGACCAGTTTGGTGCCGTCCGGGAAGGTCGCTTCCACCTGGATATCCGGGATCATTTCCGGGATGCCTTCCATCACCTGTTCACGGCTGAGCAGGGTGGTGCCGTAGTGCATCAAGTCGGCAACGGTGCGGCCATCGCGGGCGCCTTCCATCAAGGCGGCGGAGATATAGGCGATGGTTTCCGGGTAGTTGAGCTTCACCCCGCGCGCCAGGCGGCGCTCGGCCACTAAGCCTGCGGTGAAGATCAGCAGTTTGTCTTTTTCCCGTGGGGTCAGGTCCATGGTTCAAGGTCCTTCAAACATCATTCATAAAAACACCGTAGATCCCCTGTGGGAGGGGGCTTGCCCCGATGGGGAATGTCAGGCAATACATCTGTCACTGACCCACCGCTATCGGGAGCAAGCCCCCTCCCACATGCTGATCTTCATGTGCTCCAGATTCGTGGTGCGACCGCCTCTCGCCCAAACAGAGCGGGACGTAACAGTTTCCATAAATCAATCAACCATCCCCGCGCCAGCAGCGCTTCACTGGCCAGGCAGCGGGCGACCAGCAAGCCGGGTAACTGGGTCAGGTCGCCGCGTACTGCATTCGGCAGCGCGCGACATTGCTCAAGCAATTCAGGGGTGATTTCGCCAGTCACCAACAGGGTGGCAAATACCGGCTGCCCGTCCAGGCCGATGGGCGAGTCGAGCAACCCATCGGCGCCGACAATGCGCTGGCGTTCATGCCAGAGCAACTGGCCGTCGCGGCGGATATCCAGGTGCGATTGAAAGTGCCCCAAGTCGAAGCGCTCGCCACTGGCCGGACGGCCCAGGGCGATCACGTCCCAGTAGAACAATCGGGCATCGCCTTGTAGGTCGATGCGCGTGGTGAGTTCGGCCTGGGCGGCGCTGAATACGATGGTTTCCTGGGGCAGCCATTCCAGGGTGGCGCCGGCTTCGACAGTCAGTTCGAGTTGCTGGAAGGCCGGGCCGCTGGCGCGGTACCACTTGGCCGCGCCTGGGCTGGTCAATTGGGCCCAGGCGCCCTCGGCGACGTGGGCGCTGATGTCCAGGCGATCCCCACCGGCAATCCCGCCGGGCGGGTGCACGATGATGTGCTGGCACACCTCGGGGCCTTCGGCATACAGGTGCTTTTGCACCCGCAGCGGGCCGAGGTGGCGGCGCATCACCGGGCGCGTGGTGTCGCCGAAACGCGCATAGCCGAGTTCCAGCTCGGCGTGCCAGCTGGGGGTGAACAGGGCAGGGGTAACGGGCAGGTTCATGTCTTTATGCTTATCGTTAGGACGCTACAGATTAGATGGTTACGAGACCGCGTACACCCTCGCTTTCCATATTTTCTCCACGGCCCTGCTGCACGATTTCGCCCCGTGACATCACCAGGTACTGGTCGGCCAGTTCAGCGGCGAAGTCGTAGAACTGTTCCACCAACAGAATCGCAATATCGCCCTGCGCTGCGAGCTTTTTGATCACGGCGCCGATCTCCTTGATCACCGACGGTTGGATGCCTTCGGTGGGCTCATCGAGAATCAACAGGCGTGGGCGGCTGGCGAGGGCTCTCCCGATAGCAAGCTGTTGCTGCTGGCCGCCGGATAAGTCACCGCCGCGCCGATGCTTCATTTGCAGTAATACCGGGAACAGTTCGTAGATAAACGCCGGCACTTCCTTGGCCTCGGAACCCGGGAAGCGCGACAGGCCCATCAACAAGTTTTCTTCCACCGTCAGCCGCCCGAAAATCTCCCGGCCTTGAGGCACGTAGGCGATACCGGCGTGCACGCGCTGGTGCGGTTTGAAACCGGTGATGGCCTTGCCTTCCCAGTTCACCGCACCCTCTTTGGCGGGCAGCAGCCCCATCAAACACTTGAGCAGGGTGGTCTTGCCCACGCCATTACGGCCGAGCAGGCAGGTGACTTCGCCGATCTTCACGTCAAACGAGAGCCCGCGCAGGATGTGGCTACCGCCGTAATACTGGTGCAGCTTGTCGACTTGCAGCATGTTCAACCCCTCCTCAAATCGTGCCGGTGGCTGGCTTTTATGGTGAACCGACTTTTATGGTGAACCGACTTTTGTGGTAAGCGGGCTTTTTGTGGTGAGCGGGCTTGCCCCGCGCTGGGCCGCGAAGCGGCCCCTTTCCCATTCACCGCGTTCTATCAGGTAAAACTCATTGCCTGGTTTTGGGGCCGCTTCGCGACCCAGCGCGGGGCAAGCCCGCTCACCACATAGTCCTGCTCAGCAAATAGTCCTGCTAACCACAAAGTCCTACTCAGCACATAGTCAGTCCTGCTCACCACAAAGTCCTGCGCAACACACATTTTCGTATCCACCTGAAGCTGTTCAGCGACCGAGATAAACCTCGATCACCCGCTCATTTTCCTGCACCTGTTCCAGCGACCCTTCGGCCAGCACGCTGCCTTGGTGCAACACCGTCACATGGTCGGCAATCGAACCGACAAAGCCCATGTCGTGCTCCACCACCATCAACGAATGCTTGCCCGCCAGGCGCTTGAACAGTTCGGCAGTAAATTCGGTTTCGGCGTCGGTCATGCCCGCCACCGGTTCGTCCAGCAGCAACAGTTGCGGGTCTTGCATCAGCAGCATGCCGATTTCCAGGAACTGCTTCTGGCCGTGGGACAGCAACCCGGCGGGGCGATGCACCGAGGCAGTGAGGCGGATGGTATCGAGCACTTCATCAATCCGGTCTTTCTGCTCGCCACTCAAACGTGCACGCAAGCTGGCCCACACCGACTTGTCGGTCTTCTGCGCCAGCTCCAGGTTTTCGAACACGCTCAAGGCTTCGAACACCGTTGGCTTCTGGAACTTGCGGCCGATACCAGCCTGGGCGATTTGCACTTCGCTCATGCTGGTCAGGTCCAGGGTTTCGCCGAACCAGGCATTGCCGTGGCTGGGCCGGGTCTTGCCGGTGATCACGTCCATCATCGTGGTCTTGCCCGCGCCGTTGGGGCCGATGATGCAGCGCAGTTCACCGACGCCGATGTAGAGATTCAAGTCGTTGAGTGCCTTGAAACCGTCGAAGCTGACGCTGATGTCTTCCAGGGTCAGGATGGTGCCATGGCGGGTGTTGAGGCCCTTGCCCGCGGCCTGGCCGATGCCGATGGCATCGCGGCCGCTGCCCGCGTCAAAAATAGGTTCGAGCATGACGTTCCTCATTTCTTCAGCAAGCCGATAACGCCCTTGGGCAGGTACAGGGTGACGATGATGAACAGCGCCCCGAGGAAGAACAGCCAGTATTCCGGAAAGGCCACGGTGAACCAGCTCTTCATGCCATTGACCACACCGGCGCCGAGCAGCGGGCCGATCAAGGTGCCGCGCCCGCCCAAGGCCACCCACACGGCGGCTTCGATGGAGTTGGTCGGCGACATTTCACTCGGGTTGATGATGCCCACTTGTGGCACGTACAAGGCGCCGGCCAAACCGCACAGCACCGCACTCAACACCCACACAAACAGCTTGAAACCACGCGGGTCGTAGCCACAGAACATCAGGCGGTTCTCCGCGTCGCGCAGGGCGGTCAGCACCCGGCCGAACTTGCTCTGGGCCAGGCGCCAGCCGATGTACAGGCTGGCGACCAACAGCAGCACCGTGGCCAGGAACAACGCTGCCCGTGTGCCAGGCTCGGTAATGCCAAAACCCAAGATGCTGCGAAAGTTGGTAAAGCCGTTATTGCCGCCGAACCCGGTTTCGTTGCGAAAGAACAACAGCATCCCGGCGAAGGTCAGGGCCTGGGTCATGATCGAGAAATACACGCCCTTGATCCGCGAACGGAAGGCGAAGAAACCGAACACCAAAGCGAGCAAACCCGGGGCCAATACCACCAGGCACAGCGCCCAGAGGAAGTGATCGGTGCCGGCCCAATACCAGGGCAATTCGGTCCACGACAGGAAGGTCATGAACGCCGGCAGCTCATCGCCGGACGCCTGGCGCATCAGGTACATGCCCATTGCATAACCGCCGAGGGCGAAGAACAAACCGTGACCGAGGGACAGCATCCCGGCGTAACCCCACACCAGATCCAGGGCCAGGGCGACGATGGCGTAGCAGAGGATCTTGCCCACCAGCGTCAGGGTGTAGGCCGAGACATGCAGCGGGTTTTCCGGCGAGAGCAGCGAGCACAGCGGCAAGGCCAGCAGCAGGATCAGGATGATCACACCGGTGGCAATCGTCGCCTTGGGGCCGGCCTTTTGCGCGGCCGTAAGCATCAATGGCTGGTTCATCAGTCGATCACCCGTCCTTTCAGTGCGAAGAGTCCTTGCGGGCGTTTCTGGATAAACAGAATGATCAGCGCGAGGATCAGGATCTTGCCGAGCACGGCGCCGATCTGCGGTTCCAGAATCTTGTTGGCGATACCCAGGCCGAAGGCCGCCGTGACGCTACCGGCCAACTGGCCGACACCGCCCAATACCACCACCAGGAACGAGTCGATGATGTAGCTCTGGCCCAAGTCCGGGCCAACGTTGCCGATCTGGCTCAGCGCGACGCCGCCTAACCCGGCGATGCCCGAGCCCAGGCCAAAGGCGAGCATGTCCACGCGCCCGGTGGGCACGCCGCAGCAGGCGGCCATGTTGCGGTTCTGGGTGACGGCGCGCACGTTGAGGCCCAGGCGCGTCTTGTTCAGCAGCAGCCAAGTGAGCACAACGACAAACAGTGCGAAGGCGATGATCACGATGCGGTTGTAAGGCAGCACCAGGTTGGGCAGCACTTGGATACCGCCGGACAACCATTCAGGGTTGGCCACTTCGACGTTCTGCGCGCCGAACACCAGGCGCACGGCCTGGATCAGCATCAGGCTGATGCCCCAGGTGGCGAGCAGGGTTTCCAATGGCCGGCCGTACAGGTGACGAATCACCGTGCGCTCGAGGGCCATGCCGATCGCGGCGGTGACGAAAAACGCCACCGGCAGCGCGATCAGCGGGTAGAACTCGATGGCCGCAGGCACGTAGCGCTGCATCAGCAGTTGCACCACGTAGGTGGAATAGGCGCCGAGCATCAGCATCTCGCCGTGGGCCATGTTGATCACGCCGAGCAGGCCGAAGGTGATCGCCAGCCCCAGGGCCGCGAGCAGCAGGATCGAGCCCAGGGACATGCCGCTGAAGGCCTGGCCGAGGATTTCGCCAAACATCAATTTGCGTTTGACCTGGGCCAGGCTGGTTTCGGCGGCGGTGTGCACGGCGGCATCGGTTTCGACGCCAGGTGCGAGCAAGGCTTCAAGGCGCGTGCGGGCCAGCGGGTCGCCGGTGCTGCCGAGCAAGCGCACGGCAGCCAGGCGCACGGCCGGGTCGGTGTCGACCAGTTGCAGGTTGGCCAGGGCCAGGCTCAGGGCGGTGTGCACGCCTTCGTCGGTTTCGGCGGCAACTTGCTGGTCGAGGAATTTGAGCTGCGCAGGTTGCGCGGTTTTTTGCAGCGTTTGCGCAGCCGCCAAGCGCACCTTGGGGTCGGCGGCGAGCAGTTGCTGGCTGGCTTGCACGTTATCGATCAAGCCGCGCAGGCGGTTGTTCAGGCGCACGGTTTTGGTTTCGCCATTGACCGTAATCTGACCTTGTTGCAGGGCGTCCACCAACTCGATGCGCGCCGGGTCAGGCTTTGCAGCCCAGTCCTGGAGGAGCTTGGCTTGTTGCGTCGGGTTGGCGGCCTGGAAGTCTTCGGCGTCGCTGGCGTGTGCGGCCAGGGGCAGCAACAGCAGCAGCATCAGGAAGTAGCGTGTGAGGGCAGTGGGCATAAACAAATGTCCTGATCATGCGTGGACAGTGTGGGAGGGGGCTTGCCCCCGATAGCAGAGTGTCAGGTGATACTTCTGTCACTGACTCACCGCCGTCGGGGGCAAGCCCCCTCCCACATTTGACTTGTGGTGGGGCTTTAGTTGCTCTTCACAGCGTGATCCGGTTTTTTGTCATTGCCAGGAATGTACGGGCTCCACGGCTGGGCGCGGATCGGCTCCTGGGTCTGCCACACCACCGAGAACTGCCCGTCCGCCTGGATCTCACCGATCATCACCGGCTTGTGCAGGTGGTGGTTGGTCTTGTCCATGGTCAGGGTGAAGCCGGACGGCGCGGCGAAGGTCTGGCCGGCCAGGGCTTCACGTACTTTGTCGACGTCGGTGGACTTGGCTTTCTCTGCTGCCTGGGCCCACATGTGGATGCCCACATAAGTGGCTTCCATCGGGTCGTTGGTCACGGCTTTGTCCGCGCCCGGCAGGTTGTGTTTCTTGGCGTAGGCTTTCCAGTCTGCGACGAATTTCTGGTTGACCGGGTTCTCCACCGACTGGAAGTAGTTCCACGCGGCGAGGTTGCCCACCAACGGCTTGGTGTCGATGCCGCGCAGTTCTTCTTCGCCCACGGAGAACGCCACGACCGGTACGTCGGTGGCTTTCAGGCCCTGGTTGGCCAGCTCCTTGTAGAACGGCACGTTGGAGTCGCCATTCACGGTGGAGATCACAGCGGTCTTGCCGCCGGCGGAGAATTTTTTGATGTTGGCAACGATGGTCTGGTAGTCGGCGTGGCCGAACGGGGTGTAGACCTCTTCGATGTCTTTATCCGCTACGCCTTTGGAATGCAGGAACGAGCGCAGGATCTTGTTGGTGGTGCGCGGGTACACGTAGTCGGTGCCCAGCAGGAAGAAGCGCTTGGCGCTGCCGCCTTCTTCGCTCATCAGGTATTCCACCGCCGGGATCGCTTGCTGGTTCGGCGCCGCACCGGTGTAGAACACGTTGGGCGACATCTCTTCACCTTCGTATTGCACCGGGTAGAACAGCAGGCCATTGAGTTCTTCGAACACTGGCAACACCGATTTACGCGACACCGACGTCCAGCAACCGAACACCACCGCGACCTTGTCCTGGGTCAGCAACTGGCGGCCTTTTTCGGCGAACAGCGGCCAGTTCGAGGCTGGGTCCACGACCACCGGTTCAAGCATCTTGCCGTTCACCCCACCCTTTGCGTTGATCTCGTCGATGGTCATCAGCGCCATGTCCTTGAGGGACGTTTCCGAGATGGCCATGGTCCCGGACAGCGAATGCAGGATGCCGACCTTAATGGTCTCGGCGGCCTGGATAGTCCAGGTCATGCCCATGGCGGCGATGGATGCCGACAGGGTGAAAGCCTTGATCAAGCTGCGACGCTTCATGGTGCGGTCTCCATAGGTCAATGTTGTTATGTGGGAGCAATTGCAAGGGCTGTGCCTATCAGTGCTGACGCGATGCATTCACGCGTGCTTGACGTTTTGCCCAGGATTTCGCGCACCAGATCGGGGCTTTGAGCCGGATGATGTGCGCGCTGGCGCACGCTAACGGTGCGGGCTAACTACTTACCGCTCGACGCCTTCCCAGAGGTACAAGAATGGCCGCCAACACTCAGTCAAAAGGAATGTGTATGGCTATTCGATTATCACGCCAGGAACGCGCTGCCGGTGCCGGGAGGGGAGCGTCGCGCTTGCCGCCGTTAAGCCCGGCGTTTGTGCATGAGGCCGACGCCGCCTACTGGGCCCATCGGAAAATCGGCGACCGCCGCGACCGCGAGTACGGCGGCGTCATCCTGAAAAACCCCGTCGGTAAATACTTCGCCACCGATCCGGTGCCAGGGGATGGCATGCAGTTCGATCTGCTCAACGTTCTGGGCATCAGCGCCGAAGGTTATTACCAGCAACCCAGGGGCTACACCTGCGTCGCCAGTTACCATTCGCACCCGGCCCAGCACGCGTTGATCCGTGAGCGCAATCCGTCGTTTGACGAGCGAATGGCCAAGGCGTTTCTCGGTTTTTTTTCAGGTTCGGACTTCAGCCACGATGTGGATGATCGCGAATTCTTTCCGGCGGCGTATCTATCGGGGCCGGACGGCTCACTGATTCGCTACGCGCCCAGCGGTTCGTCCCCGGAGCGCAGCTTCGCACTGTGGCTGCGCGCGGGAAAACCGGCCGGCAGTCGGGTGGGGGTGTATGGGCCCTTCAATGAGTTTGTGAAAAAGGTCTCCACGCTGGGCGAGCTGAGCCTGATCGTGCCTACTGCACTGTGGGGCGGTTCTTTCGGTAAGGTGCCGGCGAACTGGGTGGTGTTCGAACCCTTCAGTTCGTCCACGTTGACCGAGTTGCCCTTGTTTACCGCCGTCTTCGATCAAGCTACCAAGGCCATTCGCTCGGCCCTCGCCGGCGGTGGTGCTGGCGGCGTGTTGCTCAAGGCTCGCGACAAGGAGGCCTATATCGCCACTGTCGGTAGGACCCTCGACCCTCACCAGCCTTTCTTGCGGCAACTGTTCCCCAGTCGCGAGGGCAAGTTCGCATTGCCCGCAGATTATGGGGTAGCGGGTTTCTACCTGGGGCCAACGCCACCGGCGACCGTGCTCCCCGTCCAGGAGCCAGAGCTCTACCAGGCATTCTTCGCGCCACGGGCGCTGGCGCTCGGCATCTACCAGGCGCACACGCTGGAGACGGTGGATCAGGCCTTGGGCGTGTCGATTTATTACCGTACCCAGGGGCGAGCGTTGCTCAAATACCGCTGCTCCCTGACCAGTGCCGAAGCGGCACTGTTCAAGGTTGAGGCGGATGGCTCTGTCGTGGATGACGGTTTGGACGCCGCGCTGTTGAGCGGCCAGATGAGCCCGCGCGACTTTGTACGGCGGGTGGCGAGCACCGGGCAACTGAGCGTGGAGCAGACCAGCGCATTGTGGAGTGTGGCCGGTGTCGTCGATGAGAACTGGGTGCCGGACAAGACCGTTACACAGCCCACATCTACCACCACGCCGGGCTCCGGCGGCACATCGGTGACGCTGCCCGCGTTGAGCCCGGCCTTTATTCATGCCGATGACGCAGCGTTGTGGGCGCACCGGCGTATTGGTGCACGGCGTGATCGTGAGTACGGCGGTGTGATTCTGCGCAACCTGCAAGGGTATTTTTTTGCCACAGAGCCGGTCAGTGGTCAGGGGCTTGAGTTTGACATCCGCGACGTCCTCGGCACCCGCGAGGATGGCAGTTTCTTGCCGATTGCCGGTTACCGCCGCGCCGGGCTTTATCATTCCCATCCGGCGGATTACGAACAGGTTGCCAGTGCCAACCCGAAGATGTCCGAGCATCAGGTGAAGGCCTATCTGAATTTCTTTTCTCCATGGGATGCCGCTGGGGATATCACCTATCAGCACAACTTTGCATTGTCTTACTTGTCGGGTCCCGATGATTCCCTGGTGCGCTATCGCCCCAGTGGGTCGTTCGCCGAGGCGCAATACGCCAAGTGGATTTTGGGCAAGGTCAGTGAGGCAGCGTGGGGCACGGATGGCTCGATAGAAGGTCACTTTAAAAAAATGCTCGCGGTGGGTGAGTTGAGCTTTGTCACCAGCAACCCGTTGTGGGGCGGCTCTCGGGGGGTGGTTCCGCAGAGCTGGCAGCCCTATCAGGCGTTCGCTGCGCCAGCGCCGGGGTTGTTGCCGCTGTTGTCCCACGTCTGCGCCACGGTCAGCGATGCCATTCAAGCGGGCGTGGCGCTCGGCACCGGCTCCAGGACGTCCTGGCGCCTTGGGCTGGTCCTCAAGCGCGATGGCAAGGATGAATTCGTCGCGACCCAGGCCCACCTCCTCGACGAGCCACGCTTTTATGTGAGCCACCTGTTATCGACGGATGCGGACGGCAATTACCTGTTGCCGGACGAGCATCACATTGTTGGTTTTTACTGCGACCCTCCTGCCGAACACGGCCGCGTGGCGGTGAACCAACCCTGGTTGTACCGCAGCTTTTTTCCGCCGTTGGGTTTGGGGAGCGCGGCTCAGCAGGCTGGTCTTATCGCTAACCTGCAGGTGCCGGATCAGCCGCTTGGGCTCTATCAGCAAACCGCAGATGGTGCGCTGTTGCGCTACCGATTTAACTTCTCGCCTGCAGAAGTCGAACGCTTCGGCAGCAGCCCTGAGGCCGATAACGCGCTGCTCACAGGCAGCCTCACACCCCAGGACTATGTTCGGCAGGTCGCGGCTGTCGGTGAGCTGACCGTGCTCGCCACCAACCGCATGTGGGACCGCGCGGGTGTGGTTACCGCAGCGTGGCGACCGTTTACCGATGTCCCGGAGGTAACAGTGGGGCCGGCCTTCATTCAGCCCGATGACGCTGCGCGCTGGGCACACAACCAGATCGGCACACGGCGTGACAAAGAGTATGGCGGGCTCATTCTCAAACGCGGCAACCGCTACTTCGCCACGCATCCGGCCAGCGGTGAGCAGGTGCTGTTCGATTTCAGCACGATCCTGGCAGTGGACGATGAGGGCAACTTTATCGCGCCCCATCCTTACGAGTGCCATGCGCTCTACCATTCCCACCCCGCCGACGAAGGCTCGATAAGACAATTCAACCCCGGTTTCACCGCGGATCAGGTTGAGCTGTTCAACAGTTTTTATTCCAACGCCGACCAGGTGTTTGTCATCACCCATCGTAACTTTGCGCGCGTGCATTACCTGTCTGGGACGGTCAACTCGCTGCTCAAATATGTGAGCAGCGGCTCGGCCGAGGAGACAAGCCTCAAGGCTCAACTGACAGGCACCGAGCCGGTCGTGCCATTCTCCGCGTTCGAAGGCGCTGTCTGGCGGTTGGCGAAAGCCGGTGAGTTACACGTACTGGTACCCTCGCCCGTGTGGGGCGGTGTACGCGGCAAGGTGCCTCAGGACTGGACCTTGCGCAGTCCAGTGAGCAGCGACGGGGTTGCGCAGGCACAACCGTTCTTCACCCCGATCGTCAGTACCGCGCAAGCGGCGGTGTTGGTGGCCTTGAGCTTTTCGGCGGGTTTGCCCCGGACCGGCTATCAGGGGGTTGTCCTCAAGCACCTGACGGCTTCGACCTATGTCGCCACCGAACCCACGGCCCTGGGCGCTGCGTTGACCGGGCTGTTCCCGGTACGCAACAACGGCCAGCCCCGGCTGCCCTCCAATCATCGCGTGGTGGGCTTCTATTATTCCCAGGCGCCTTTGGCCGACACGCCGTTACCCGCCACGGAACCTTGGCTGTACAAGCGTTTCGTCAGCCCTCAACTGCTGGTCACGGCGATGAATCAGGCGGCCGCCACCCAGAGCCTGCAGATTGCCGAGATGGGCTTGAAGCTGTTTTTGCACACCGACGACGGGGCGCTGTTGCAATGGCAGGCGCCCGAAGCCAAGGCGGCCACTGAACTGTTCAATGTGGCCATTGACGGCACGGTGACGGATAACGGCAATCAGGCAGCGTTGATGGACGGTTCGTTGTCTCCCCGGGCGTTTGTGCGTCGTGTTATTCGTGCGGGCGAGCTGACGGTACGCCAGACAGGCCAGCTTTGGACCGAGCGAGGGGTGGTGTATGACAGTGAAGTCCTGCCATTGGGTACGGCCAAGCGTGATAGCGTCGATGCAACCTTCCTGAGTGCCGACGATGCCGCGCGGCACGCCCACGAGCGCATCGGCATACGGCGTGATGCGGGGTATGGCGGCTACATCCTGCGGCGTCCCGACCAGCGCTTCACGTTCACCGAACCGGTACGTTTCCAGGGCAATGGCTTTGCCGCAGACTTGCTGCTGTCATCGTCCGACAATGGGTTAGTCGTACCGCCCGCCGAGCATGTCATTTGTGGGCGCTACAGTTCCCATCCACCGCTGTCCCAAGCTGACCTGGAACGTTGGCGCCGTCTGGGTTGGACACTGACCGATCTTGAGATCACCGTCACGATGTTCGCCGATCAGGAAATCCGTTCGGTGATCCAGTCCGGGCTTCCGGCGTACTTGAGCGGAACGCCCAACAACCTGATCTGTTACATCCCCAGCGGCTCACAAAAGGAAGCGTTGGTACTGGCCAATACCCGTCAAACGCCGGGGGTTGATAGCTACCGTCTTCGCCTGGAGCGAGGTGCGCTCAAGCCGCAAGATATCGTGATCCGCCTGGCGGACGCAGGCGAACTGCGGGTGCTCAGCCATACACGGTTGTGGGGGCCGCGCCTGCGAGTCTATGACGACTGGACGCCAAATTTCGAATACGCCCAGGTAGCCCCGCAAACGCCGTCGTTGAGCGCCATTTTCACCACCCTGGACGCTGCGGCGATCAATGCCCATAAGCGTGGCCATGGGCGCAGCCTGGAGGCTCAGGGGTATACGGCTTACTTGCTCAAGCACCCGCAAAAAAATGAATACGTGGTCAGCGAGCTGGCGCCGCAGGCGTCTGAGGGGCGGTTAAGTAACGCATCGCTTGGCGCGCCTTATCTTGAAGGAGGGGATTTCGCTCATGGTTTCGTGGTGGCCGGGATGCTCTATTCCCAGCAATGGTTGCCCAGCGGCGTGAGTTCTTCTGAAGCCTGGCTGACCCGCTTTTTCGCGACTCCGCAATTGCTGCAACGGGCCGAGAAAGATGCCCGTCATTTGCCGGGCGCGGATACCGGCGACGTGTTACCGGTTTATCTGTCGACGCTTGAAGGCGCGCTATTGCGCTATCAGCCGGCCAAGACCTCGCTGTTCAGTGGCGGCGAGAATGGCGGCGAAGTCAGCGTGCAGGGGATGAGCCTGCGCAGCGGCACTCTGGATATTCGCCGCTATGTGACGTTGATGGCGCAAACCGGTGATTTGACGGTGCTGTACTCCAGTCAATGCTGGGACCGCCGGGGCGCGGTGAGCAAGGAATCTTCGCGCTGGCGACCCTACGCCCACTTTATTCGCCGCCGTCTGGGGCCAGTGTTCAACGAGCAGGATGACGCGGCGCGGTATGCCCATTCTCGCCTTCAGGCTGTCAATGGACGGCGGCTGTTCGGCGGCCTGATTCTCCAGCGTCCTGACGGCCTGTTCGTTGCCACTGAACCGGTCAGCGTGCCGCGCGAAGACTTCGAGCACACCTGGATTTTTCCTGATGAGATGGTAGCGGTTGGCGGCTTTCCCGCGGCCCATACCCTGGTGGCGCGCTACCGCTCAAGCCCTGGGCGCGAACTGCCGTTTACCCTGGATGCCACGCAACGCGACATCTACCGCACTATGCTCTCGACCCGGGTGATCAGTGCTGTGCTGACCACTGCCCATGCCAGCTTGAGCCGTGAGTACCTGTTCGGCGCCGACGGCAGCATCATCAGTTACAGCCGCAGCAACTCGTTGCTGGAAGCGACGTTGAAAGACGATTTGGCGCCCCTGAATCTGGTGCGGGAGGACCGCCTGGAGAACACGCTTGAGCAACAGATCCGCGCAGGAGAGGTCACGCCAGAAGCGTTTGTCCAGCGCTTGAGCAAGGCGGGGCGCTTGCGCGTTGTGGAAGGCAGCGAGGTCTGGGGGCCGCCGCGTTTACTTCAGGGGTTTGTTCCCAAAGCGTTTCGCTTGCCTGGGGCTCAGATCGAAAACGCCCTGGCGGATCCTGCCTTCAGTCCGGTATTTGCCCAGGAGCGGGCGGCTGTGCGTTATGCCCATGAACGCTGTCAGTACGGGTCGGCGTTGCAGTTCGGCTACGTGTTCAAGGACGCGCGCAAAGAGCAGTACATGGTGACGATGCCGCTGGTGCGTAGCAGTTATTGGAAGTTCGAGCAGGTGTTTCCAAGCGGCCTGCTGCCCCAGGGTTATGTCCTGGAAGGTATCTATCTATGTGCGGCCCTTGAAACACTGACACCGGGGCACGACCCCCATGGGCAAATGATTCATTCGCCCATGGTCATCGACAATGGCATTCGCTTCGCCCGCCATGGTGTGAAGGGCAAGCAGCTATCGCTGTACCTGTCCTGCCCGGAGGGGGCGTTGCTCAGGTATCAATACCTGCAAACGGACGAGGCGCTGGACGATCGCAGCCATTTCCCGACGCTTCGCCAGCAACTGCACGAGGGCAAGATCACGCTGCTTGACTATGTGCATGAGCTGGCTGGACTCGGCAACCTTGATGTCCTGGTCGAGGGATCGGTCTGGGCGGGTACGCGACGAATCACGCCCGGCTGGCAGCCGGGAACGGGAGAAGGATTCTTCGATTACCCGATGGGTTGCGGTCCGTTGTTTTCCCACCCAGACGATGCCGCCCGCTACGTTCAACGTCGGCTGTCGGCAATCCAGGGCCATAACTATGTCGCCGCGGTCCTGGCCAACCCGAACGACTCATCGTTCATCACCACCTTGCCGCTGTGGCCGGGGCTGGATGCGACGCGCCTGTTCCGCCTGTTTTACACCGGGCCTTCGGGGCCTGTGCAGCCGATGTCGCCGCCAGCGAGCGGGCCGGTACCTTACCCGGACTTTCCGGACCTTTACCGGGTGGTGGGTGCGCAGTTGGCCTACCGGGACACGGCGCCCGTCGAGAGTGCGGCGTCCGAGGATGATTCGCTGAACAGCAACTTTATCGAACCGACATTCCTGGCTTATTGCATCCGCATTCTCAAGGCTCAGTCACGCTCTACGACGAATTTTTACCTGATGACTCGGGGGGGCGCGCTGTTGAAATACGTGTTGGGGCTTTCATCCCCGGAAAATGAGCTGATGACGTCTGCGGCCAGTCTCACGCCTGTTGAGTTTTTCAGGCGATTGGCTGGAGTCGGTCAACTGTCGGTACTCGATCGGGATGGCTACTGGCATAACGAGGGGCTGATTTCCGAGGTGCTAAAGGACCGTCGCAAAGAGGTGGGAACCGACGAACCCTTGGTCGACGAACCGCTTCAACTGCGTGACCGTGATGAGCTGTAATCCCGTGCTCAGCGCGTGTGCATCAGGCCGCTGGCAAGGTACTGGGTGATCGGTCGTTTGTTTTGCTTGGAGGGTTGCTCGCCGCGATGAGCGGCGAGCAACGATGACGCAGAACGTGTGATGAGCTAGCGCTTATCCGCTGCGGGACGAGAGTCGCGCAAGGCTAAAGAAGGCCTCTGCCTTGGGTCCTCGCCGGGTTCATGCAGAACCTGGGGCGGACTCACGCGGGCCAAAAAAACGCGACAGCACCAGACGATCCAAGGCCCATACGGCGATCAGCGAAGCGCCCACCAGCGGGAAAATGATCGCCAGGCCCAGCATGATCACCATCGCGGTTTTCCACTTCGGCAGGTCGTGGCGCAACGGCGGCACCCCCAGGCCGCCCTGGGGCCTGCGCTTCCACCAGATCACCACGCCACTGACGGCGCTCAGCAAAATCATCAGGCAGATCACCAGCACGATCAGTTGGTTGACCCAGCCGAACATCTTGCCTTCGTGCAGCATCACGCCGGTCTCGGTGGTCCGCGCTACCCAGTTGTAGTGCTCCCAGCGCACATCGGCGAGGACTTTGCCGGTGTATTGGTCCACATGCAGAGTGGCGTCGTTGCGCGGGTCGTTGGCGAACACCGCGACGGTGAACACGCCGGTGGCGGTGGTGGGGAAGGTGATGCTGTAGCCTGGCTCGACCTTGCGTGCGGAGGCCAAATCCACCACCTGTTGCAGGCGGATGGTCGGCGCGGCCGGGCCTGCGTGCATGGCGCCGTGGTTCATGTGTTCGGCGTGGTCGCCGGACATGGGCATCGGCGTATTTTCCATGGCCCAGGGCACGGTCTGTTGGGTCGCAGTGTTGAGCACTCGCGCCTGCTGGTCGGACTGCGGCACGTTGTTCCACATCGCCGCTGGGAAGGTATTCCACAGCCCCGCGTACTGCTTGCCCCAGAAGCCTGTCCACGTCATGCCGCTGAGCAGCATCACCAGCAAAAATGCCGCGCCCCAGAACCCGGCGACCGCGTGCAGGTCGCGCCAGAAAACCCGGCCGCGACTGCCCAGGCGTGGCCACAGCACCCCCGCTGAAGACTTGCCACGCGGCCACCACAGATACACACCGGACACGACCAACATCACGCCCCACCCGGCGGCGAGTTCTATGAGGCGGTCGCCGGTGGTGCCGATCATCAGTTCACCGTGCAGTGCACGAGCGATGGCTTGCAGGTTGTAGGTTGCGTCCTGCTCACCGAGTACGGTGCCGCGATAAGGGTCGACGAACACCGTCACTTCGCGACCCTCGTTGTGCATCACAAACTGCGCGCTGCTGGTGGCGTCGGCCGGCGGCAGGTATTTGCTGATCGCGCCTTTGGGGTAAGCGCGTTGGGCGCGCATCAATTGTTCGTCGGCGCTCAAGGCGTGTTCGGCTGCGGGTACGGTCAGCAGGTTGCCGTACATCAGCGGGTCGAGTTGGGGTTTGAACAGGTAGATGATGCCGGTCACGGCCAGCAGCACCATGAAGGGCGCGACAAAGAGGCCAGCGTAGAAATGCCAGCGCCAGGCCAGGTTGTAGAAAGAGATTTTTTGAGTCTTCATCAGGTAGTGCTCCGCAAGGCTATAGATCTTAGGTGTGGGGCTGCCAGGCAACCCCGCTGTCGGTAAGGCCGACTCCTACTGCGGTGCTTTAGAAACTCATGTCGATTTTAGTCCAGAGGGTTCGCCCCGGCTCCTTGATGGCTTGCGGGTCGTTGGCCGGGTAGCCGAAGCCGGCATTGCCCGCGAGGTTCAAATGCTCGGCGTAGGCCTTGCCGAACAGGTTGTCGACGCCGGTGCTGACCTTGATGTTTTTTGTGATGCGATAGGCGCCGTTCAGCGAGAACACGCCAAAGCCGCTGCTCTTGTCGTAGTCCTTGCCGACCACGTTGCCCTTGTTCTGATCGATACGGTTCTGCGCGGCGACCACTCGCCACAGCGCGCCCGCACTCCAGTCGTCCTCGCTGTAGGTCAGGCCCACGCGTGCATCCAGGGGCGGCATTTGTGGCAGGGCCTTGCCGTCGCTGCTGTTCTTGCCCCAGGCGTAGGCGAGGGTCGCGTCGGCTTTCCAATGACGGGTCAGCTTGTACGCCGCGCCCACTTCACCGCCCATGATGCGAGCATCGACGTTGCGGGCCTGGGAGGTGGTGCCCATCATGCCCGGCCGGTAGTCGAACAGGATGAAGTCACGCACTTGCCCGATGTAGCCAGAAGCCCAGGCCTCAAGGTCGTCTGCTTTGTATTGCGCGCCGAAGTCGAGTTGGGTGGTCTTCTCCGGTTTCACGCCGTCGAAGGCATTCGCCGAACCGACCGCGCCGGTGTTGGGAGAGAACAACTCCCAGTAATCCGGGAAGCGTTGCGAGTGGCCCAGACCGGCGTAGAGGGTGGTGGGGCTGTCGGCCAGGTCGTGCTCGTAGCGCATAAAGCCCGAGGGCAGGGTATCGGCGCGGGTGTCGTCGGCGGTCGGGTTGCCGCGTGCATTCATCCCGGAGCCGGTGGTTTGCCGGAAGTCCTTGGCCGAGGCGCGGTCCAGACGTGCGCCGGTGATCAGTCGATCGCGGTCGGCGGCGTACCAGGTCAGTTCGCCGAACACGCCGTAGTTGTGGAAGTTGGCGTCCTTGACCTTGGGCAACTCTTTGTAGGTGTCGATGCCCATGCTGCTGCGTTGGCGGTGTTCATTGGTCTGCGCATCCAGGCCGCCGATCAACTGCAGATCGGCCCAGCGCCAAGTGGCCTTGATCCGCGCACCGAGGGTTCGACGGTCAACGTTGGAGGCCATCGGCCCGGCCATCATCCCGGTGCCCGACGGCGTGCGCAGGCTGTAGTTGTCCATCACATGGTCGGCGTAGTTGTAGTAGACCTGCGCCTCGACCTTATCCAGCACCTCACCGATATTGGACTTCTCGAAACGCAGCCCGAGGCTTTCGCGCAGGAACTGTGAACCGTCCATGCCGCGTCCGGCGTAGCGCGCCTCGCCGTCGCCACGGCCGGCGGTGAGTTCTAGCAGGGTGTCCGCGTCGGGGGTGAAACCCACGGCCACGTCGCCGTTCCACTTGTCGTAGCGCGAAGCAACGGTGTCGTGGTTGCCGTCTTTGTAATCGTCGGCATGGGCCTGGTTGCCGATCACCCGCACATAGCCCAGAGGCCCACCGGCAGCGGCATCGATGACCTTGTCGAAACGCCCATTGGAGCCTGCCAGCACACTCGCGTTGAGCCGTGTGCCCAGTTCGCCGAAGTGCTCGGGCTCGCGGTCGAACAAGATGGTACCGGCCGAGGCGCCTGGCCCCCAGAGTACGGTTTGCGGGCCTTTGATCACCGTGAGGGTGTCGTAGGTTTCCGGGGAAATATACGAAGTGGGTGCGTCCATGCGGCCTGGGCAGGCGCCGAGCATCATGCTGCCGTTGGTGAGGATATTCAGGCGCGAGCCGAACATGCCACGCAGCACCGGGTCGCCATTGGTGCCGCCATTACGCACCAGGGCGAAGCCGGGGATGGTCTTGAGGTAGTCGCCACCATCGCTGGCGGGCACCGGTTGGCGCGGGTCTTTCGGGTTCGTGACCACGGTCAGGGGGGAGCTGGGCGCAATCGCGGTGATCACAGTGGGGCTCAGTTCATGTTCATGCTCTTCGGCATGGGCCTGAGGCGTCAGCAGGGCGCCGCATAAAACGGCGAGCACAGGGGTACATCCCAAACGGGTGTCAGCAGAAAACCTGGACATGACAAATTCCATCAATCAATCGTAAACAACACGGCCAGCAGCCTGCGGCTGTCTGTCTAAAGTCGGCCGGGGTGAAGTAACGGTGCTTAGGGTTTACGAGGCGATGGGCGGCGCACGGCTGCGGGCGCCGGGGAAGATGCTCTGCCGGGCATGACCCAGGCGCGTAGCGGGGGGGAGCGCATTGGCCGGCGGCGGGGTGTTGAGGGTGACGTAGGAGACGCTGCCGGGCAGGGCGGGGCAACTGAACAGCAGGTCGCAGTAACCGCACTTGGCCCAGAGCGCGTGATGTTCGTCGGGGGCTTTAGGGTGATGGGATTCGCCATGCTCGCCCGGCATGTCCATGGACATGCTCATTGGCATCGACATACCGGCGTGATGATCCATCGGCATCGCTTGGGAAATCAGCGGACCGATAAAGATCATCAGCATGGCAAACAGGCTGATCCAACTGCCGCGCTTCACGCGGTGGTGTGGAGAGAGCCTGGCGCGAGGGGCGCCCATCGAGTGTTGGCCTATTGAGCGTGCTTATGCTCGTGGCCGGCCATCGGCGGTACTTTCTGTACGGACACTTCCACCTCGACCTTGCCAGCTTTTTCAAAGGTCAGGATCAGGGGGAATTGCTTGCCATCGGCCAACAGTCTGCGGTCTTTGAGACCCAGCAGCATCACGTGATAGGCCATGGGCGCGAAGGTCAGGTCACCTTTGGCTGGCACGGTGACGCTCGGTACTTGTTGCATCTTCATCAAGTCACCCTGCATCACATGCTCATGCAACTCGGCCTTCTCGGCCACCGGCGTGGCGACGCCGACCAGGCGATCCGGCTCAGCACCGGTGTTGTGAATCACGAAATACGCAGCGACGGTGGGTGCATTGGGTGGCAATTCCTGGGACCAGGGATCGCTGACCAGCAAGTCGCCGGCTTTGTAGTCCTCGGCATTGGCGGCACTGAACACCGGCAGCAACAACGCGGCCAGAAGCAGGGAAGATTTGAGCATGGCAGTTCTCCAGAACGGTTCTAAACGCAGTTCACTTGCGAAGACAATCAGACCGTTGGAGACGCGCGGGGGTTGAGGCTCGGCCATTGCTGGCGCGGGGTGGGTTGCTGGGGCGAAGACGACGGCAGATTCTGGAACGCATCGAACCGCGTGACATACAACTGGGGCACATGCCCTGGCAAGGCCACCAACGGCGCCGAACCTGAGCAACACCAGCAATGCTGCATGGTGGAGTGATCATCCTGCTGCGGCGCCGGAATCTCCAGTTTGCCCAGGGCGATGGTCTTGAGACTCGCACCATTGGAAGAACAGAAACTGCCCCAGAGCAATTGCTTGACCGGGTCATCCGCCTGCTGCATCGCACTGGCCATCGGCATGGCAAACGCATTGAACAGCACTGCAAGGCAGGCGATCCAGGCAATTGCAAAGCGTTGACGGGCCATGGCGGACAATCCGTAGGGTTAAACGATCAGGCGGGTATTTAGCCTGATCGGGGGGGATAAGTAAAAAGCGGTGGTGTGGTTTGGTGTCGCAGTGCTATCAGATCGCTGTGGCGTGAAGCTTGAGGCCCAAAGCCTTCATGACTTTCATGATAGTCGCGAACTCGGGATTGCCATTGCTGGAGAGGGCTTTGTATAGACTTTCTCTTCCGAGGCCGGCGTCGCGGGCTACCTGGGTCATGCCTTGGGCGCGGGCGATATCGTTGAGAGCGGTACGAATCAATAGACCATCACCAGCATCATCCTCAAAGCAGGTCTCTAAATATGCAGCCATCTCCAGAGGGGTTTTCAGATATTTTGCCGCATCGAAGCGGGTAAAGGACTCGCTCATAATTTATTCCTCGCTACCAAAATTTATTGCGATTTGCTTTGCACGTTTGATGTCTCTGCTCTGTGTTGATTTGTCACCGCCGATTAGCAACAGATAAACCACCTCGTCTCGGCGGGTGAAGTAAACGCGATATCCTGGGCCGTAATGGATCCGCATTTCAAACACGCTATCCCCCACTGACTCGCAGTCACCAAAATTTCCGGCTTCAGCCATTCGCACTCTCTTGATTACGCGAACTTTTACGAACGGGTCCCGAACTGCTTCCAACCATTTGACAAACTCAGTGGTTTCATTGAACTCAATTGTCACGGATCGTATTCCTCAGGATACAAAATGGCAAGCTGTGACACGTTGTCGAAACGGCGTGCCCCCTCGCGGGGAGTTAACCCAAAACCGCGAGGGTGGAGGTTAGGGCGGGGGCTTTTGGCTGAGCCAGCCAGCTGGTTCGGAAGTGTTTGTAGGGGGAATCGACTTTTTGGAGGGAGGCCAAATAGCTAGTCGTTTGGCTAGTTATTCGTACAAGCAGAAATTTCCGACAGGGATTTGAGGTTGTCCCTAGGACACTCGGTCTCTAGTCTCCGCGCTCCGCTGCAAACGCAGCGGACGGGCGTCGCGGCCCGGGTTCCTATGGACGCTGAGCGTCATCGTCTGCTTTCAGTTGGCGCTTTTTTATCGTCTACTGTGCGGCGCAATGGTGGCTGTGCGCGGGATACCTTCGGGTATGCCGGGTTGCCTTAGGACCGGTCCGCGAACCTGCGTACAGCTGCCACCCTATCGCGTCGCGGCGAATCAGTGGCAGCTCCACTTTCCTAAGGAGCTTCACAATGATTAAGCCCACCCCAAATCCCCCCGTCCGGCTCTTCACCGTGGCCGATGGCATCAGCACCGAAGACCTGTTGGTCAACCTCAGCGAAACACTCGCCTCGGCTAACGCGCTGAGTTGTGACTTGGCGTTTGATCTGGAAGGTCGAAAACGAGAGGAGTTGCTGGGCGTTGCGCAGTTGATTGAGCTGGCGCAGTTGTTGGCTGATCGTGTACACAGCGGCGTTGGGCAGGTGTCCGCCGCAAGCAGCTAACAATGCAGTTCAAAATGTGGGAGGGGGCTTGCTCCCGATTGCGGTGTGTCAGTCACTGATTTATTGGCTGATCTACTGCAATCGGGAGCAAGCCCCCTCCCACATTTGAACTTCGGTGTTCAAGGCGAGTGGATTGCCTGCAGTGCCGCCGCCACCGTTGGGAACTCCCGGTCCACCGCCGCCAACACCGGCCGCTTCAACACCAACACCGGCACTCCACGCTCGCGCGCCACTTCCAGCTTGGGCTCGGTGGCTGTGCTGCCACTGTTCTTGCTGATCAGCACATCAATCCCACGCCGTTCAAACAACACCCGCTCGTCTTCAATCAAAAACGGTCCACGGGCGCCGATCACTTCACACCGCTCATTGCCCGGATACACATCCAGCGCGCGCAGCGTCCAGAACTGGTCGGCGGGGATTTCATCAAGATGCTGCAATGGCTCGCGGCCTAAGGTGAACAGCGGGCGCTTGAAGGGTTTCAACGCCGTAATCAACTCGGCCCAGTCACTGACCTCACGCCAATCGTCACCGGCCTGCGGTTGCCACGCCGGGCGACGTAATGCCCAGCACGGCACACCGCACACCTTTGCCGCCTCGGCGGCATTGCGGCTGATCTGCGCCGCATACGGATGGGTCGCGTCGAGGATCAGGCTGATCTGTTCGTCGCGAACAAATTGCGCCAATCCTTCGGCGCCGCCATAACCGCCGACACGCACTTGGCAGGTGAGATCCGTTGGCACACGGCCCACGCCCGCCAGGCTGTAGATATGCTCCGGGCCCAACGTGCGAGCGATGGCGAGCGCTTCGGTCACGCCACCCAACAGCAGAATCCGTTTCATCGCGGCTTGACCACTTCCAGCAAGGTGATCGGAAGCGCCTGCCGCCACGTATCGAATTCACCCAGCGGCTGGGCCTGAGCGACGTGGATGCGCGTCAGTTCGCCGCCATGTTGAGCGCGCCAGTTCATCAGGGTCATTTCACTTTGCAGGGTCACGGCGTTGGCGACGAGCCGACCGCCGGGGCGCAGGTGTTGCCAGCAGGTGTCGAGCACGCCGTCGCGGGTGACGCCGCCGCCGATGAAGATGGCGTCCGGTGCCTCCAGACCATGCAAGGCGTCCGGCGCTTTGCCGCAAATCAGTTGCAGACCGGGCACGCCGAGGGCGTCGCGGTTGTGTTCTATCAGGCCCTGGCGGCCTGCGTCGGCTTCAATCGCCAATGCGCGGCAGCTCGGGTGAGCGCGCATCCATTCGATACCGATGGAGCCGCTGCCCGCGCCCACGTCCCACAGCAGTTCGCCGGGCATCGGGGCGAGGCGGGCGAGGGTCATGGCGCGCACATCGCGTTTGGTCAGTTGGCCGTCGTGGTGGAAGGCGGAATCGGGCAGGCCAGCGAGGCGCGACAGACGCGGTGTGTCGCTGCAGGCCAGGCAGTCGATGGCGATCAGGTTCAAATCAGCGACGCGCGCGTGTTGCCAATCATCAGCCAAGCCATCGATGCGCCGCTCGTCGACACCGCCCAGGTGTTCAAACACGCTCAACCGGCTGGGCCCAAACCCGGACTCAGCCAGCAACGAAGCAATCAACGCAGGACTGCTGCCGTCATTGCTCAACACCAGCAACCGCACCCCCGTGGCCAGATGCGCATTGATCGCCGCCAACGGTCGGGCCACCACGGATAACGTCACCACTTCCTGCAACGGCCAGCCCAGCCGCGCTGCCGCCAACGACACCGACGACGGCGCCGGTAAAATCAGCAGTTCTTCAGCCGCGACCTGCCGCGCCAGACTGGCCCCCACGCCATAGAACATCGGATCGCCGCTGGCCAGCACACACACAGGCGTACCGCGCTGCGTCAGCACCGGCTCAAGGGAAAACGGGCTCGGCCACACTTGGCGCTCGCCGCGAATACACACCGGCAACAGGTCCAACTGGCGCTGAGCACCTATAATCCGCGTGGCGCGCAGCAGGGCATGCCGGGCATTTCTGCCCAGGCCCTTGAAGCCGTCTTCACCGATGCCTACAACCGTCAGCCAGGGCGACATATCCATTCCTTGAGCGACATCCGACGGGCAGGCTTTTCATGCCGCCGGACAAAGCAGGCATAATACCGCGCCTTTACCTGTGAACCGGTAGCCCCGTGAACCCAACGCCCGCTCTGAATACCTTGCGCCCCTCGGCTTGTCCGGGGTTGCTGCGTATCGTCCAGGCCTTGGATGGCGGTATCTGCCGAATCAAATTGGCCGGTGGTTCGATCACCTCAGCCCAAGCCGACGCTGTGGCCGATGCCGCCCAGGCCTATGCCGGCGGGGTGATCGAGGCGACTAACCGCGCCAATCTGCAAATACGCGGGATCGGCGCCGAGCAGGATGCGCTGATTGCCATGCTGCTGGCCGCAGGCCTCGGCCCGAGCAACGCCGCCGGTGACGATGTGCGCAATCTGATGCTCAGCCCCAGCGCCGGCATCGACCCGCAGATGCTGTTCGACACCCGCCCGCTGGCCGAGCAGATCCTCGCCACCCTGCAAAACCACCCGCGTTTCCATGAGTTGTCGGCCAAGTTCGCCGTGCAGTTGGATGGCGGTGAGGATCTGGCGATGCTCGAACATCATCACGATCTGTGGCTGTCGGCGTTCCTACGCGATGGCGAGACGCTGCTCGCGTTCGGTCTGGCCGGCTGTCCGGGCCTGGATGCGCCATTGGCAGCTGTGCCATTGGATCAGGGCCACGCGCTGGTGGTGGCCGTGCTGGAAGCCTTTCTCGACCTGGCCACCCCAGAACAAACACGCATGCGCCATTTGCCTGTGGATAACTTACTGAGCCATCTGCGCCTGCCGCTGCTGCCGATCGATGGCTTCAAACGCCCGCCCAGTGGCGCTTTACTGCACCTTGGCACTTATCCACAGCCTCAAAAAAATCAGTTCTATGTCGCTGCTATCGCGCCCTTGGGTCGCCTGGATTCGACGATGCTCAAGGGCGCCGCACAACTCGCCCGCGACTATGGCGACGGCACCTTGCGCTTCACCCCCTGGCAAGGCGTGCTGTTGCCCAACGCCGAAAAACCTCACGCCGTGACCGAGCGCTTGGCGCAGTTGGGCTTTCTTTGCACCATCGACCAACCGCTGGCGCGCCTGACCGCCTGCACCGGTTCCAGCGGCTGCGCCAAGGCCCTGGCCGATACCAAGGCCGATGCCCTGCAACTGGCTGCGCAGCAACTCGACCATGACGTGCACCTGACCGGCTGCCCGCGCTCCTGCGCCGCCGCGCACACTGCGCCGGTCACCTTGCTGGCGGTGAGCCCCGGCCACTACGACCTCTATTTTCGCGATGCAGCCCACCCAGGTTTCGGCCGGCTGCACGCGCGCACTCTTTCCATTGAAGCGGCGAGCGCCCTGTTGCGCGCTCGTCCACGGAGCAACACCGATGATTGATTACATCCGCGACGGTCAGGAGATCTATCGCAACTCCTTCGCCATTATTCGCGCGGAAGCCAAGTTGGACCGTATCCCGGCTGATTTGGAAAAACTCGCGGTGCGGGTGATTCATGCCTGCGGCATGGTCGACGCCATCGACGGCCTGCAATTCTCCGAAGGCGCCGGCAAGGCCGGGCGCGATGCGCTGGCCGCTGGCGCGCCGATTCTGTGTGATGCGCGGATGGTCTCCGAAGGCGTGACCCGCGCGCGCCTGCCGGCCAACAACGAGGTGATCTGCACCCTACGCGATGACAGCGTGCCGCAACTGGCGCGCGAGCTGGGCAACACCCGTTCCGCCGCTGCCCTGGAGCTGTGGCGCCCGCACCTGGAAGGCAGCGTGGTGGTGATCGGCAACGCGCCGACCGCGTTGTTCTACCTGCTGGAAATGCTCGACGCCGGCGCACCGAAACCGGCGTTGATCCTCGGTTTCCCCGTGGGTTTTGTCGGTGCTGCCGAATCCAAGGCGATGCTGGCCGCTGACAGCCGTGGTGTGCCGTTCGTGATCATGCAAGGCCGCCTGGGCGGCAGCGCCATGGCCGCTGCGGCGGTCAATGCACTCGCCACGGAGGTCGAATAATGCAGGCACGCGGACGTTTGATCGGTCTGGGCGTCGGCCCCGGCGACCCGGAGCTGATCACCCTCAAGGCCCTGCGCCTGCTGCGTGAATCGCCAGTGGTGGCGTACTTCGTCGCCAAGGGCAAGAAGGGCAACGCGTTCGGCATCATCGAGGACCACTTGGTGCCGCAACAGACCCTGATGCCGCTGGTGTACCCGGTGACCACCGAGGCACTGCCGGCGCCGCTGTCCTACGAGCAAGTGATCAGCGATTTCTACGACACCGCCAGCATCGACGTGGCCGCGCACCTGGACGCCGGCCGCGATGTGGCGGTGATCTGCGAAGGCGATCCGTTCTTCTACGGCTCCTACATGTACCTGCACGACCGTTTGGCCGAGCGCTACGAAGCGCAGGTCATTCCGGGGGTGTGCTCGATGCTCGGTGGCGCGTCCGTGCTGGGCGCGCCGTTGGTGTACCGCAACCAGAGCCTGTCGGTGCTCTCGGGTGTGCTGCCCCATGAAGACCTCAAGCGCCGCCTGGCGGATGCCGACGCGGCGGTGATCATGAAACTGGGCCGCAACTTCCCCAAGGTGCGCCAAGTGTTGGAAGAACTCGGCCTGGCCGAGCGCGCGTTGTATGTGGAGCGCGCCACCATGGCCAACCAGAAGATCGTGCCACTGGATCAGGTTGACCCGTCGTCCTCACCGTACTTCTCGCTGATCATCGTGCCCGGTGAACGGTGGCAAGGGTGATAAATCCGGCAATTGTCATCCTCGGCCAGGGCAGCCTGGCGACCGCGCGCAAGATCCAGCAGGTGTACCCCGGCGCAGTGATCCACGGCTTGGCCGGACGGGTTGAAGGTGCGGACCAGGCTTATAGCGAATTCGGCGCCACCTTGCGTCAGTTGTATCAGCAAGGCACGCCGCTGATTGCCCTGTGCGCCGCCGGTATCGTGATCCGCACCCTGGCGCCGCTGCTGCTGGAAAAAGGCGAAGAACCTGCCGTGCTGGCCGTGGCGGAAGATGGCAGCGCCGTGGTGCCGTTGCTCGGTGGCCTGGGCGGTGTGAACGTGATGGCGCGGGACATCGCGGCCGCACTCAACGTGGCGGCTGCGATCACCACCAGTGGCGAGCTGCGTTTCGGCACTTGTTTGCTCAACCCGCCTGCGGGTTATGAACTGGCGGATCTGGAGCTGGGCAAGCGCTTCGTGTCCGACCTGCTGGCCGGCGAACGCGTGCGTATCGAAGGCGCGGCGCCGTGGCTGGATCAAGCGAATTTGCCGCAAGACCAGCAAGCCCGTTTGGCGATTCACGTGGGCACTGCCGAGCGCGTGCCGGCGGCCAATGAATTGCTGATCTATCCGAAGACGGTATCTGTCACCTGCAAGCCGGGTGCGGATTTGGCTGCGCGAGTGCGAGGGGCTTTGCATGATGCCGGCATCGCCGTGCAATCCCTGGCGTGCCTGCTGGCCAGCGACACGCAGATGGCCGAGGCGTCGCTGCATGAAGCCGCATCGGCATTGGGAGTGCCGTTGCGTTTCACCAGGGTTATCCAGGATGCCGACATCGTGATTGACGTTGCCGAGCAGCCGTTAGACCTGCCGCGCGTTGGCCGCCCGCGTGGCCGCCTTGCCGTGATCGGCCTGGGCCCCGGCGCCGCCGAATTGATGGTGCCGGCGGTGAAAGCCGAACTGGCACGTTGCACCGATGTGCTGGGCTATGAAACCTACGTGCGCATGGCCGGGCCATTTCGCGCCGATCAGGTTCAGCACTGCACCGACAATCGCGAAGAAATGCAGCGCGCGCGCCATGCCTTCGAGCTGGCCGCCCAAGGGCGTTCGGTGGTGGTGGTGTCGTCCGGTGACCCTGGCGTGTTCGCCATGGCGGCGGCGGTGATCGAGGCGTTGCACGAGTCCAGCGACCCTGCCTGGCATCAGGTCGACCTGGAAATCCTGCCCGGTGTCTCGGCCTCTCTGGCCACCGCAGCTCAGGCGGGTGCGCCGTTGGGTCATGATTTCTGCGTCATGTCGCTGTCGGACAACCTCAAGCCTTGGTCGATCATCGAGAAACGCCTGGATCTGGCTTCCCAGGCCGACCTGGCCCTGGCGTTCTATAACCCGATCTCGCGGTCACGCCCGTGGCAGTTGGGCCGCGCCCTGGAAATCGTCGCGCTGCACCGTACGCCGCAAACACCGGTGGTGCTGGGCCGCGATATCGGCCGGCCGGGCCAGACATTGCGTGTCACCACCCTTGGGCAACTCACGCCTGACCAAGTGGACATGCGCACCATGGTGCTGATCGGCTCGTCCACCACCTGCACATTCCCCCGTGCCGGTGGTGGTGAGTGGGTATATACGCCTCGCTGGTACGGCGAAAAACCCGTCTCCTGAAACGGCCTGTTGGCTGCTGGAAAGCTCCGAATGACGCAGTGATTGTTCTGCTGTTGTTCGGGGCTTTTTCTTTTTTACACGAGGAAAAACCGAGCGCTCACGGGGCCCCCGCGTGATTGCTGGGGTGGGTTGGTTGGCGTGTCTGGCCAAGGGATGTTTGTCGTCTGGAAAGGCCATCGCCCCCTGGACTAGTGTTCAAGCAAGCCCCATGTGGGGTGCTTGTGGAGAACTGAAATGGAGCGACAACACAAAAGGATCAACAGTACGAAAAGGCGCAAGTTGATCGCCGCCTACAAACTGCCGGGGGCGCCGGGCAAGCAGCCGTCCCTGGCGATCAATGCCGAGGATGATTGCAACGCTGCCGTGGTGAACAACAGTGTCATGTCGTTTGCCGAGGGGCTGTCCGGCCTGAACCGGGAATACATCCGCAAAAGCTATTTCTTGGCCAGCAGCTATGTCAGCGATGTATTGAAGATTCACCGAGGTACCGAGGCCTGGTACGACGAATTTATCAAGGTGATGATCAGCCTGGGTTGGCTGCCGGTGCGCAGCCGTTTCGAGCGGGTCTCACATTCGGGCAAGGGCTTGTCGGTGCAGTTGGCGGCCCTGAATATCATCGCCACGATGCTGGCATCGATGTCGGTTTCGGGGCCATTGATCACGGCGCTGCCTAAACTGGCGGCCGATGCGTTGGAGGCCATGAAGCAACAACCGGCGTCCTTTGAGCTGTTCAAACGCAACAGTACGATGCACCAGGGCGGTGATTTCGGCCTGGCGTCCTGCGTAGAAGCGGACGGCGAATTGACAATGGTGCTGGTGACTTACAGCACTCAGAGCGTGAGTAAGCAGGTGGGGTTGCCCTTCCTTGAATGGGACAGCTCCTCGGTCGAGGCCTTCAGCGGGCAAACCTGCCTGGTGCTGAATACCTCGGTGGTCAACGAAAAAACCATCCAATTGATGCGCGAGAGTGCGGGCGACAAAGTGCAGTTGGCAATTGCTAAGTACCGGATTTAGGGCACCAGATAACCACGCACGCCGGTAAAGATAATTTGCGCGGCGAGGGCGCACACGAACAACCCCATCAACCGGCTGACAATCTGCAAGCCCTGGTCACCGAGAATGCGTTCAATACGGTTGGACAGGTATAGCACCACGCCAACGGTGAAGCTGGCCAGGGCGATGCTGAGGATGGCAGTGATCTTGTCATCCCAATGGGGCTGGCTGACGCCCATCACCAGCAACGCACCGATAGTGCCGGGGCCGACGGTGAGGGGAATGGTCAGCGGCACGATGGTCACGTCCTGCTGCACGTTGTCGGTCTGCACCGCTGACTTGCCTTGGGCCATGCCCAGGGCCGAAATAAACAACACACTGCCGGCACCGATGCGAAACGCATCCACGGTGATGCCGAACACACTGAAAATCACCCGGCCGAACAGATAGAGCAATACGCTCGACACCAGGGTCGCCAGCGCCACTTTCCAGGCCAGGCGTCGGCGTTCTTTGCTGGAGTAGCCACGGGTCAGGCTGATAAAGCAGGACAGCACGAAGAACGGGCTGTAGAGCACCAGCATTTTCAGGTAGACGCTGAATAACACGTGGAGCATGGGGAGTGGCTCGCGGCAGGAAAAGTGGGGGAGAGTCTATCAGGCGATAGGCTTCAAATGTGGGAGGGGGCTTGCTCCCGATGGCGGTGTAACAGTCAGATTACCTGTCACTGAACCACCGCCATCGGGGGCAAGCCCCCACCTACATTGGCATTGCATTCCAGATCATGAAACCGTGCTGTGTTCCGCCCGCTGCTGACGCTGTGCCACCCAAAACTCCACCAGCTCACGCAGCTGCGACAATTCCACCGGCTTGGCCATATGCCCATCCATCCCTGCCTGGCGTGCGCGTTCTTTGTGTTCCGAGAGGATATGCGCCGTGAGCGCCACTACCGGTGTGCGAATGCGCTGGTGGCTGACTTCCCACGCACGCAGCTGCTGGGTGGCCGAGAAGCCATCGAGGACCGGCATTTCACAGTCCATCAACACCAGGTCGTAGCGCTGGGCCTTCATCGCTTCCAGCGCTTCTTCGCCGTTGCTGGCGGTGTCCGGGTTGAGGTTGAGTTTGCCGAGCATGCCGCGAATCACTTTGGTTGAGATGCTGTTGTCTTCGGCCACCAGGATTTTGAAATCGCTCGGTACGATCACCGCAGCCGGGGCGTTCAACACTGGGCGAGGCTGCACGCCGCCTTTGCTGCGTTGAGTCAGTTCATCGGCCAGGGTGGTCTTGAGCGTGTAGCCGGCGACCGGCTTGGCGAGGATGCGTTTGATCCCACAGTTGCGCGCGATGACCTTGCTTGGCGCGTTGCTGATGCCGGTGAGCATAATCAGCAGAATGTCGTGATTCAGGCTCGGGTCTTCCTTGATCTTCGCCGCCAGTTGCATGCCGGTCATGCCGGGCATGTTCTGGTCCAGCAGCACCACGTCGAAGTAATCACGCAGGTGCGCCTTGGTGCGCAGCAATGCCAGGGCTTCCTTGCCCGATGGCACCGCGCTGACGTTCAGGCCCCAGGCCGTGCACTGCTGCACCAGCACTTTGCGGCAGGTGTCGTTGTCGTCCACCACCAACACGCGCGCGCCCTTGAGCGGGCCATCGAGGTCGGAGGTAGGGTGTTCCAGGCGTTCCGGGTCCAGCGGCAGGGTCAGCCACAATGTGCTGCCTTGATGGCTGCCACTCTTGATGCCGAACTCGCCGTTCATCAGCATGATCAGTTGGCGTGCGATCACCAGGCCCAAGTGGCCGCTCAGGCGAGTGGCCGAGAGGAAGTTCTTGCTGTGCAGTTCGCTGTGCAGCAGCGCGTCGCGCTCGGCGGCCTCCATCGGCAGGCCGCTGTCCTGCACGGCAATGCGCAGGCGTGGCTTGGTGCTGCGGTCGTCCAGGGCAACGACGATCAGCACTTCGCCTTCATCGGTCTTGTGCAGGGCGTTTTCCAGCAGGCTCAGCAGCGCCTGGCGCAGGCGTGTGGGGTCACCGCTGATGACGCGCGGCACTTGGGGCTGGATAAAGCTGATCAACTCGACATTCTGCTGCTCGGCCTTGGCGCGGAAGATGCTCAGGCAGTCATCAATCAGGGCATTGAGATCGAACTGCACGTCATCCAACTCGATCTGGCCGGATTCGAGCTTGGAGATATCGAGGATTTCGTTGATCAGTGTGAGCAACTCGTTGCCGGCGCTGTGGATGGTCTGCACGTAGTCGCGCTGCTTCACCGACAACGGCGTGCCCAGCAGCAACTCGGTCATGCCCAGCACGCCGTTCATGGGGGTACGGATTTCGTGGCTGATCTTGGCCAGGAACTCGGCCTTGGCGGCAATCTCGGCGTTGCTGGCGGCCAGGTCGCGACTGAGGCTGAAGCGAGCCTCAACAATCGCGCGCTGGCGCTCGCCCATGGCCAGGCTCATCAACAGACCGCTGAGGCAGATGAACGCCAGCAGCGTGATGATCAACCCCTGGGGCGACACCATCGTCAGACCCAGCAACGCAGGGAGGATAATCAGCGTGCCAATGTTGAACACCACCATGCCGGCTACGAACAAGCGTGCCGGGCGGTAGCCTTTCTGCCAGTGATATGACGAGACAAACAGCATGCTCAGGCCCGCCAGCGCCACCAGCGCGTAGGTCATGATGTTCAGCGGCAGGGTGTTGACGAACAACAGCAGCAGGCCACACAGCACGATAAACAGGATATCGGCCATCAACAATTTGTTCAGCGGGTGTGGACCCAGGGGCATGAAGAAACGATAGGCGAACATCAGCCCGCACGGTGCGGTCAGCAGCAGGGCCAGGTAGGCGCCAGGGGTCTGAATCCCGTGCCAATTCGGCAGCCATGGGCCCACCAGGTTGAGCAGCAGCGCCAGGCTGAGCATCAACAACAGTTCGGATGCTGCCAGCCATAGACTGCTGCGCGAGCGGTGGTAAGCGAAGCGTGTGAGGTTGTGCAGGATCAGCATCAACAGACAGCCGAACAGCAGGCCGTAGATCAGCGTCTGGGTCTGGTCGGCGGCGACCAGCACGGCCGGTTCCAAGGTGATATAGGGGCGAAGTTCGTATTCCGACACCAGACGCAGGTAGACCTCAAGAGGTTTCTGGCTCTGGGGCATCGGTAGCATGAAGTCGCTGCTGGGTAACGGGCGTTCCGACTGGGGCTGGCGGGTGCCGGTGCTTTGTTGCTCGACCAGTGTGTCGCCGTCCAGCACGTAGAGGCTCAGGTGCGACAGGTCTGGAGCGAATATCCGCAGCACTTGTTCGTGCTTGCCGGGTTGCAGCTTGAACCGCACCCACAACGCACCGTCCGGCTGCGCAGCAGTAACGCGGTCCAGTTCGATGGGGCTGAATTGATTGGTGTAGCGGGGCGAACGGATGTCGCTCAGTTGCAGGTCGGCCTGTTCATCAAGCAATACTGCCCAGCCACTGCCTTGCGCGGCGGCCTGGGCCGGGAGCAAGCAGAGCAGCGTCAGCAGACTGACAGTGAAACCTATGGCGATCCTGAGCCAGCGCACGGCGAAATCCCTTCGTAGGTTGATGCACGGTTAACTATGCGCGGGGCAGCCTTATACGGCAAGGGCCTTGGGCCCTTGCCTAACCGAACGGATAGCTAGTGTTACTGGGTTTCGCCACGCTCGCGGGCAATGGCGCGATAGCCGATGTCCGTGCGATAGAAGCAACCTTTCCAGTCGATCTTCTTGGCCAGTGCATAAGCCTGTTGCTGCGCAGCGTCGACACTGGCACCCATTGCCGTAGCGCACAGTACACGGCCACCGGCGGTCACTACCTTGCCATCCTTGAGCGCAGTGCCCGCATGGAACACCTTGCCTTCCAGCACAGCGGCAGCGTCGAGGCCTTCAATCACATCGCCCTTGGCGTAGTCGGCAGGGTAACCGCCGGCCGCCAGCACAATGCCAACGCTCGGGCGTGGATCCCATTGTGCTTCAACCTTGTCCAGGGCTTGAGCCAGGGCGGCTTCCACCAGCAGCACCAGGCTCGATTGCAGGCGCAGCATCACCGGTTGGGTTTCCGGATCGCCGAAGCGGCAGTTGAACTCGATGACTTTCGGGTTACCGGCCTTGTCGATCATCAGACCGGCGTAGAGGAAACCGGTGTAGACATTGCCTTCATCGGCCATGCCACGCACGGTCGGCCAGATCACCAGGTCCATCACGCGTTGATGCACTTCGCTGGTGACCACCGGGGCAGGGGAGTAGGCGCCCATGCCGCCGGTGTTCGGACCGCTGTCGCCGTCGCCGACGCGCTTGTGATCCTGGCTGGTGGCCATCGGCAGTACGTTCTTGCCATCGACCATCACGATAAAGCTGGCTTCTTCGCCGTCGAGGAATTCCTCGATGACCACGCGCGAACCGGCGTCACCAAAGGCATTACCGGCGAGCATGTCGCGCACGGCGTCTTCGGCTTCCTGCAGGGTCATGGCGACAATCACGCCTTTACCGGCGGCCAGGCCATCGGCCTTGATCACGATTGGCGCACCTTTTTCACGCAGGTAAGCCAGGGCCGGTTCGATCTCGGTGAAGTTCTGGTAGTCGGCGGTCGGGATTTTGTGGCGTGCCAGGAAATCCTTGGTGAAAGCCTTGGAACCTTCCAACTGGGCAGCGCCAGCGGTAGGGCCGAAGCAGTCCAGGCCACGGCTGCGGAACAGGTCCACAACACCGGCGACCAGAGGGACTTCCGGACCGACGATGGTCAGGGAGACGTTTTTCTCGGCGAAGTCGGCCAGTTGCTCAAGGGCCAGCACGTCGATGGCGACGTTTTCGCACTTGGCTTCAATGGCGGTACCGGCGTTGCCGGGTGCTACGAAAACTTTCTGGACACGTGGGTCCTGGGCAACTTTCCAGGCCAGGGCGTGTTCACGGCCACCGCTGCCAATGATCAAAACATTCATTTCAAAAACCTCTGTGAAACGCTGTGCTTTCTGTAGGAGCGAGGGTGACGCTTAGTTCTTGCTCGCGAAGATCGTCAACGATAACGGGGGGCATCTGACTCCCCGTGGCGTTCTCGGGCTTTTCGCGAGCAAGAACTAGGCGTCCCGCTCGCTCCTACAGTAGGAAAGCAGTGGTGTTTAGTGACGGAAGTGGCGCATGCCGGTGAAGACCATGGCGATGCCAGCTTCATCAGCAGCGGCGATAACCTCTGCGTCGCGCATCGATCCGCCCGGTTGGATAACGGCGGTTACGCCGGCCTTGGCTGCATTGTCCAAGCCGTCACGGAACGGGAAGAACGCATCGGATGCCATCACCGAACCTACAACCTGCAAACCAGCGTGCTCAGCCTTGATCGCGGCGATACGCGCCGAGTTCACGCGGCTCATCTGGCCAGCGCCGACACCGATGGTCTGACGGTTCTTGGCGTAGACGATGGCGTTGGATTTAACGTATTTGGCGACTTTCCAGGCGAAGATCAGGTCGTTGATCTCTTGCTCGGTAGGGGCGCGCTTGGTCACCACTTTCAGGTCTTCGCTGCCGATCATGCCGATGTCGCGGCTCTGTACCAGCAAGCCGCCATTGACGCGCTTGTAGTCCCAGGCTGCGGCGCGGTCAGCCGACCACTCACCGCAGGCCAACAGACGCACGTTAGCTTTGGCAGCCACAATGGCGCGGGCTTCTTCGCTGACGGAAGGGGCGATGATGACTTCAACGAACTGACGCTCGACGATGGCCTTGGCGGTCTCGGCGTCCAGTTCACGGTTGAAGGCAATGATGCCGCCGAACGCCGACTCGGTGTCGGTGGCGTAGGCCAGTTCGTACGCCTGGCGGATGCCGCCTTCCGCGTCCGGGCTCACGGCCACGCCACATGGGTTGGCGTGCTTGACGATCACGCAGGCCGGCTTGACGAAGCTCTTCACGCATTCCAGCGCGGCGTCGGTGTCGGCCACGTTGTTGTAGGACAGTTCTTTGCCTTGCAGTTGGGTCGCAGTGGCGATACCCACTTCGGCAGGTTTGGCTTCCACGTAGAACGCCGCGCTCTGGTGCGGGTTCTCGCCGTAGCGCATTTCCTGGGCCTTGATGAACTGGCTGTTGAAGGTGCGCGGGAACTGGCTGCGGCCTTCTGTGCTCAAGGTCTCGGCGGCCTGGTTCACGGTGCCCATGTAGTTGGCGATCATGCCGTCGTAGGCGGCGGTGTGTTCGAACGCCTTGAGCATCAGGTCGAAGCGCTGGGCGTAGGTCAGGCCGCCGGCTTTCAGGCTTTCCAGTACTTGGGCGTAGTCACCGGCGTTCACCACGATGGCCACGTCTTTGTGGTTCTTGGCTGCCGAACGAACCATGGTCGGGCCGCCGATATCGATGTTCTCGATGGCGGTCGGCAGGTCGCAGCCTGGCTTGTTGATGGTGGCTTCGAACGGGTAGAGGTTAACCGCTACCAGGTCAATCGGCTTGATGCCGTGCTCGGTCATGATGGCGTCGTCGATGCCGCGACGGCCGAGGATGCCGCCGTGGATTTTCGGATGCAGGGTCTTGACCCGACCGTCCATCATTTCTGCGAAACCGGTGTAGTCCGCGACTTCTACTGCGGCCACGCCGTTGTCCTGCAGCAGTTTGAAGGTCCCGCCCGTGGAGAGGATTTCCACGCCCAGGGCTTCCAGCTCCCGGGCAAATTCAAGGATCCCGGTCTTGTCGGAGACACTGATCAAGGCACGGCGGATCGGCAGGCGGGTAGTCTGGTCGGTCATTTCAATTTCCATCAAAAGCAAAGGAGTCAGCAAAAAAGGCGACCGGTTTTACGCGGGCGCCTTTCTGGTTGGATTGAATGCTTACAGCAAATCGTATTGTTTGAGCTTTTTACGCAGGGTGCCACGGTTGAGGCCCAGCAGCTCACTGGCTTTGGTCTGGTTGCCCTTGACGTAGTTCATCACGCTTTCGAGCAAGGGCGCCTCGACTTCGGAGAGCACCAGGTTGTACACGTCCGTGACGGAAGCGCCCTCAAGGTGGGCGAAATAATTGTGCAACGCCTTCTCGACACTCCCGCGAAGGGTCTGGCCTTCTTCGCTCGGTGTGTTCAGGTGCTGTTTCAAATTGACGTTGTCGCTCACGGGTGTTGTTCCACTCACTAAAGTCTCGGTCATCATCGTCATGCGGCCACCCCTTCTCCGTCCCCTGCTCTCAGGCTCTTGTCTCGCTCGGCAAAAAACTCACGAACGGCGGTGACCTGTGCTTGCGTTTCATCCAAACGATTGAACCCGGCGCGAAACTCCCTGGCGCCCGGCAGGGTTGCGAGATACCAACCCACATGCTTGCGAGCAATGCGCACGCCCATCACGTCTCCATAGAAGGTGTGAAGTGCAGCCAGATGCTCAAGCAGAATACGTTCCACCTCGACCAACTCCGGCGCAGGCAAGACTTCACCGGTGCGCAGAAAATGTTCGATCTCACGAAAAATCCATGGACGCCCCTGGGCGGCCCGGCCAATCAACAAACCATCGGCACCGGTGGCGTGCAGCACGCGCCGGGCTTTTTCGGCTGAGTCGATGTCGCCATTGGCAAACACGGGCATCGACACTGCCTGCTTGATTGCGGCGATGGTGTCGTACTCGGCTTCACCGGTGTATAGATCGGCGCGTGTGCGGCCATGCACTGCCAGCGCTGTAATGCCTGCCTGTTCGGCGATCTTCGCCACCGTCAGGCCGTTTTTGTTGTCCCGGTCCCAGCCGGTACGAATCTTCAGGGTTACCGGCACATCCACTGCGGCGACAACGGCCTGCAGGATCTCGGCAACCAACTGCTCATCTTTCAATAGTGCGGAACCGGCGGCCTTGTTGCAGACCTTCTTGGCCGGGCAGCCCATGTTGATGTCGATAATCTGTGCGCCCAACTCCACATTGGCTCGGGCCGCATCCGCCAGCATTTGCGCATCACCGCCGGCGATCTGTACCGAGCGGGGCTCGGGATCACCTTCGTGGATCATGCGCATCCGCGATTTGCGGGTGTTCCACAAGCTCATGTCGCTGGTGACCATTTCAGAGACTACTAGACCCGCGCCCAAACGCTTGCACAGCTGACGAAAGGGCTGATCGGTGACGCCCGCCATCGGGGCGAGAATCAAACCGTTTGGCAATGTGTATGGGCCGATGCGTACCGCCGACATAGGACTTCCCTGTTGTGGGGCCGGATCATTAGAGTTCGAAAAAGGGTTGGCATGATACCCGCTCTCGATGACTGGATAAAGGCTGGATTGGATAAAATCTGAACAGTTATTTCTTTATCGCCACCGGTTTGGATGCGCGGCGCCGAGTCAATAATCCACCGTCAAGCTTCGGCGCATGGGTCGCCTCACTCGGGTGAGTGGAAGCTCAGGCTGTAATTCACGGCTTTGTTGCCCGGATCAAGGATGTCCAAGGAGATATGGATCGGGGTCTGAGATGGCATTTCGCTAACACCGGCCAACTCGCCGCTGAGGTATTCGGCGGGTTTGAAGCGACGACTGGCAATCAGGCTGCCATTGAGGTCGGCAAAACGCAGCTCCAGCAGCGGAAACGGCTGGGAGAACGTCGCGCGGTTATAGATGATTGCATCCACTACCAGCGCTCCTGCGAATTCCGGGTGGCTGCGCACCACCAGGTTGCTGCTCTTAATATGGGCGATATCGACCCGTGACGGCACCGTGCAGCCCAGTGTGGGGCACAGTTGCTGGAACCATGGGCGGTAAGCGTCCTGGCGGGCCAGGTCGTCGAATTGGTAGGCAATGTACTGGCCTGCCAGACCGGCCGCGGCGATCAGCACCAGCAGCATCCAGATCAGGCGGCGGCCCAAGCCCTGCGGGCGTTTTTGTGCATACAGGTGCAGCGGATCGTCTTCGAGGTCCTGAAGCAGGTCGTCGTGAACGCCGGCCTCGGGGCGTGGGCGTTTGCGGCGAAACTGGGGACGCTCTTCGGGTTCCGGTTCGTCCGCTGACTGGGTGAGCGGGGTGAACGGTGGGTCGATGTCGTCATCATCGGGCGAAGCGCGCAACGGCGTTTCGTCGTCGATAGTGTCGATGTGATGCGACATGGACGGTTCGGTGCGCTGCTTGGTTGCTGGGACTTTGGTCGATTCCGGTTCGTCTTCCGAGACGTTGGTGCGCTCTTCAGGCGGCTCGCTGAACAGGCTGGCGGCCCATTTTTCTTCTTCGGCCTTGACGGTCTCGCGGCTGGCGCTAAGGGCGTCTTCTTTCTGCCTGCGCTCGGCACCCGGTTGGCGACGCTCCGCGCCCACGGGCAGCGTGTGCTGAATCTCGCGGCGCTCCAGCTTGGCCAGTTCTTCGTCCAGGTCCAGGTTGTCGAGGTCCAGCTCTTCGGCGGTCCATTGCTTTTGGCTGATGGCGCGCGGTGCCTCAGGGGGCAGCGCGATCACCGGTTGTTCAGGCTCCGGCGCATGGGCGCGCTGCTCCAGCAACTGGCGAGCCGCGTTGAACACTTGCAGGCACGAGCCGCAGCGCACCACGCCACGGGCCACGCTCAATTGAGCGTGGTTGACGCGAAAGCGTGTTTGGCAATGCGGGCACTGGGTGACGAAACTGTCGGTCATGCGGCCATCCGATTCAGGCAAGCGCTCATTCTAGCGCCGACGCCCGCTGATGCGTACCCAGCCATCGCGGTTAGCGATCGGATCCAGCTCGAAATCCTGGGCATAGGCGGCAGCGACATCTTCGCCTTGCTCGGCAAGGATGCCCGACAGCGCCAGACGCCCACCCGGCTTAACCAGGCTCGACAGTTGCGGTGCCAGGGAAACCAGCGGCCCGGCGAGGATATTCGCCACCAGCACATCGGCCTGCACCTGGGGCAGGTCTTCAGGCAGGTAGAGCGGGAATTTGCCTTCAGGAATGTTGTTGCGCCCGGCGTTATCGCGGGAGGCTTCCAGGGCCTGCACGTCGATATCGGTGCCCACGGCTTCCTTGGCGCCCAGCAGCAGGGCGGCAATCGCCAGGATCCCCGAGCCGCAGCCGAAGTCCAGCACGTTGCTGTCGGTCAGGTCCTGGCCGTCGAGCCATTCCAGGCACAGTGCGGTGGTGGGGTGGGTGCCGGTGCCGAACGCTAGGCCGGGGTCGAGCAGCAGGTTGACCGCGTCAGGCTCTGGGGCGGCATGCCAGCTCGGCACGATCCACAGACGCTGACCGAAACGCATCGGCTGGAAGTTATCCATCCAGCTGCGCTCCCAGTCTTGGTCTTCGATCACTTCGCTGTGATGCTCAGGCAGCGGGCCGCCGGTGAGCAGTTCCATATGGGCCAGCACGGCGGCGGCATCGGTGCCGTCTTCGAACAGGGCCAGCAGGTGAGTGTGGGACCACAGCGGGGTGGTGTTGAGTTCCGGTTCGAAGATCGGTTGGTCTTCGGCGTCCATGAAGGTCACCGAGACGGCGCCCACTTCGAGGAAAGCGTCTTCATAGGTTTCGGCTTGTTCTGGGCTGATGGCGAGACGGACTTGCAGCCAAGGCATGGCGGGCACCTTTGAAAAAATGAGTGTGCGACGAGCGAGGTCGCGAAAGCGCGCAAGTTTACGCGAGCGAACAGCATAAGACGACATTACTGAGTGAATGCGGACCAAATGTGGGAGGGGGCTTGCTCCCGATTGCAGTGTGCCAGCCTCAGTATCTGTAACTGATCCACCGCTATCGGGAGCAAGCCCCCTCCCACATTTGGACTGTGTGCATCCTGGAAAACAGGTGTGCAGAAACAACAAAACCGCCCGAAGGCGGTTTTGTTGGGTGGAGCACTTACTGGTTGGCCAGCTTGTGTTCCAGGTAGTGAATGTTCACACCACCTTCGCAGAAGCCTTCAT